>Ga0307410_10001697_pt1 | contig 10141 bp, 10 predicted proteins | sample 322Ometagenome_3_FD_203707 | JGI IMG/M metagenome (GOLD analysis project Ga0307410, IMG submission 203707) | Maize rhizosphere microbial communities from greenhouse at UC Davis, California, United States - 322HYB-O-3 | ecosystem: Host-associated > Plants > Roots > Rhizosphere > Soil | place...
GGTTTTGGAGCCGACATAGACGACCGGATTGCCGATTCCGGCGGCCGCCGAATAGAAAATCTTGTCGGTCCTGGCGACGCCGACGGTCATGGCGTTGACGAGGATGTTGCCGTCATAGGCGGGGTCGAAATTGACCTCGCCGCCGACGGTGGGCACGCCGACGCAATTGCCGTAGCCGCCGATGCCGGCGACGACCCCGGCGATGAGGTGTCGCATCTTCGGATGGTCGGGCCGGCCGAAGCGCAGCGCGTTCAGATTGGCGATCGGCCGCGCGCCCATGGTGAAGACGTCCCGCAAAATGCCGCCAACGCCGGTCGCCGCGCCCTGGTAGGGCTCGATGTAGCTCGGGTGGTTGTGGCTCTCCATCTTGAAGATGGCGGCGTCGCCGTCGCCGATGTCGATGACTCCGGCATTCTCGCCCGGCCCGCAAATCACCCAGGGCGCCTCGGTCGGCAATTTCTTGAGGTGGAAGCGCGAGCTTTTGTAGCTGCAGTGCTCCGACCACATGACCGAGAAGATGCCGAGCTCGACCAGGTTCGGCTCGCGGCCGAGCGCATGGAGAATGCGCTGATATTCTTCCTCCGAAAGCCCGTGTTCGGCGACGGTTTCAGGCGTGACGGTTGGGGCTTCGGCGACATCCATGGCGGGCGCACTAGCGGCGGCGGGCTCATAAAAAAACCCCCGGCCGGAACCGGGGGCTTATGGGGCGATCAAGCGCCCGATCAGGCGCGGCAGCTCTTGCCGCCGGCGGTAATGGTCGTCGAGCTGGAATCACCCTTCAACTCCTCGGCCGTCGCCGGGGTCCCGACTTCGTTGCGCGCCGCCTTCACCCTTGCCGTGCCATCGCTGTACCAGTCGACGAAGATCAGGCTGTTGTCCTTGCAGCGATAAGCCTTGCTGGCCGCGATCGTCGGCGGCAGCGTGACGCCTTCATTGGTCGCGTTGGCCTGCGGGTCGTAAGGACCCTGGGCAGTGAGAGTTTCCTGTTCGCAGCCGGCTAGCGCGGCGGCCACAACCAATAGTGTCGAGCAGAGAATGCGCTTCATATCCCCCCGCTTTCTCGATTGCCCCTTAGCAGTCAAGCGGCGCGGTTGCCATTCATCGACGCGGGGCATAGGCTTGTCGATCCGTGGGGGCGGAGGATTATTCTAGGCATGCAGCGCGTCCGCATCGGATTCACCGGCCTGGCGTTCGTATTCCTGCTCGTCCTGCTCGGCGCGGCCGTCAGCCGCTGGGGGGCCGGGGAGTCGGGCCACAACATCGTTGCTGAAGTCAACGCCGACGCCGAGCCCAACGAACCGCTTGCCGAGCTGGGCGTGGCACCGGGCGAATCCACCGCTTCGAACGAGAGCCAGAACAGGCAGTGAAGAGTTCCATCGCCGCTGCCGTCGCGGCCCTGTTGCTCCTGTCTTGCAGCGAGGCGACGACACCCAAGGCGTCCGGCTCGCCAAAGCCTGAACTGTTCCTGCTGACGGCGCTGCCGCTGGTGTGGAGCGAGGACTTTGGGCTCGACCAGCCGGGGTCGTCGGCCCTCCAGCGGCTTGAGCAGGATTATCGGGTGACGCCGATTGACTTGCCGAGCGATCTTCCGGGAGCGGCGCTGCTGCTCGCGGCACAGCCACGGGCGCTGCCGGCGGAAGAGCTTGTCGCGCTAGACAAATGGGTGCGAGCAGGCGGCCGCGTGCTGTTGCTGGCCGACCCGATGCTGGAATGGCCGAGCGAATTGCCGCTCGGCGACAAGCGCCGCCCGCCAATGGCCTTCGCCGATACGGGCTTGTTGCAACGCTGGGGCCTGCGGCTCGACGCGCCCGATCAGAGAGGGCCGATACAATCGACCATCGCCGGCGCGCTGGTGCTGACGGCTTCGCCCGGCACGCTGGAGCGAGTGGCTGGTGACTGTGAACTCGCCGACGCGGGGCTGGTGTCCCGGTGCCGGGTCGGTGAAGGTCAAGTGATCGTCATTGCCGACGCCGACTTCCTGAATCTGGAAAAGGACGGGGTCGATGGACCGACGGAGGGCAATCTTCCTGCCCTGGTTTCACAGCTGGCTTCGCTGAAGCGCTGATTCGCCTTGCTTTTTCCGAGTCGCGGCGTCCACAAACTTATCCACAGGCCAGTCCACCTAGAACAAAACAAGAATTCGGCTGCCAAGGCGTGCCCAAAATGTCGCTGTTTTCCGTGACTTTGCAGGGTTGTGGCATTAAAACCCACAAAATGGCATGAAAATCCATTGTGTCCCCAACGCGGTTGAGTTACCAACATCGATGGCGCGGGGGCATCCTCACCATCCTAGTGAAAGCCGCGGGGCGCACGGCGATGCCGTGCACCCTGTGAACGGGGAAGCTTTGCGCGCCGCGGGAGTGGCATGTGGCGCTAGAGCATCTGTTTCAGGGCAGTGCCTTAAACGCGGTCGACGCGAAGGGGCGCGTTTCCGTGCCCGCCTTCCTGCGCTCCGTCATCGAACGCCGCGGCGACGCCCGCACCCTCGTCCTTGCCAAGCATGACGCCTTTGCCTGTCTGTCCGCCTACGATCCCGGCTATGCCGCGCTGAAGCACGCCAAGATCGAACGCCAGTTCGAGAAGGACGAGCTCAACCCCGACGCGGAACTCGCCTACCAGGCTCGCACGCTGATGGCCTTCGGCGCCACCGAGGAAGTTCCCTACGATACGTCCGGGCGCATCGTCCTGCCACCGATGATGCGCAAGAAGGGGGGTATTGACGACCTCGCCTTGTTCCTCGGCGCCGGCGAGACCTTCCAGATCTGGAACCCGAAACTGTTCCTCGCCGACAAACGTGTCCCTGAGGACTTGAAAGACATCGCCCGTTTCCGGCTCGAGGAACGAGGGATGAAGCCATGACGGCGTCCGTTGCCCCGGCGCCGCATGAGCCGGTGCTGCTCGACGAGGTCGTCGCCGGCCTCGCCGTGCAGCCCGGCTCAACCCAGGTCGACGGCACGTTCGGTGCCGGTGGCTACACACGCGCCCTGCTTGGGGCGGGGGCGGGACGGGTGATCGCCTTTGATCGCGACCCCACGGCGATCGAAGAAGGCCGGTCACTCGTCCCGGATCCGAGGCTGGAGTTGGTCCACGAGCGTTTCAGCCTGATGGACCGGGCGCTTGCCGGCCTCGGCATCGCGCCGGTCGACGGAATTGCCCTGGACGTCGGCGTCAGCTCGATGCAGCTCGACCGGGCCGAGCGCGGTTTTTCGTTCAGCAAGGACGGTCCGCTCGACATGCGGATGAGCCAGGCCGGCCAGTCTGCCGCCGACTTCCTCAACCAGGCCGACGAGGCCGAGATAGCACGGGTCCTCAGGGACTATGGCGAGGAACCGCGCGCCCGTGCCGTCGCGCGCGCCATCGTCGCGGCGCGCCCACTCACTCGCACCGCCGAGCTCGCGGCTGTGGTCCGCAAGGCGCTCGGCTATCGTCAGGGCCAGAAAAGCGACCCCGCGACCCGCACCTTCCAGGCGATACGCATCCATTTGAACGCCGAGCTCGAGGAGTTGGAGCAGGGCCTGCGCGCCGCCGAGCGCGTGCTGCGGCCCGGCGGTCGGCTGGCAGTCGTCACGTTCCACAGCCTCGAGGACCGGATCGTAAAGCGCTTCCTCAAGGAGCGCAGCGGCAATGTTCCCGCCGGGTCGCGCCATCGCCCGCAAATCGCGCGCGGCCCGGCACCCACCTTCGAGAAAGTCGCCAGGCCCGTCGCTCCGTCGGAGCGCGAACTGGCCAGGAACCCGCGCGCGCGCTCGGCCCGGCTGCGTACCGCTGTCCGCACCGATGCGCCCGCGTGGGACCAGGGAGGACATGCATGAGCGCGCATGGCTTCAAGTCCGTCTACATGGCCGCAAGCGTCGTCGGTGCGGCGCTGGGCTGCTATCTCATTTCGCTTAACGTCGCCTCGGAGCGCGCGAAGCTGGAAGCGGTCGAGGAAAAGATCGTCCTCGCCCAGCGCGACATCCGGGTGCTGCAAACGGAAATCGGAACGCGCGGACGGCTTGCCCAGCTTGAGCGCTGGAACGCCAGGTTCATTCGCCTGTCGGCGCCGTCCGCCGACCAGTTCGTGGAAGGCGGCTTCCAGCTTGCCGCGCTTGTGCGGCCGAACAAGCGCCCGGCGATCGCGGCGCCGGTGGTGCTGGCTGCAGCGCCCGCCGGGCACTCCCTGACCCGGCCGATCACGACAAGCGACGCCGACGATGCATCACCGCCCGCGGTTGCGAAGGCCGCCGATCCGGCGGAGCTGTTGCACACGGCAAGTTATTCCAGGCCCGACGCACTCGCTCAGAAGAAGCCGGGCAAGCACGCGGCACCGCCGGCGGTGAAGCCGGTGAAAAGCGCGGCGGCCGACCCGCTGGCGCCCTTGCCGACGCCGGTCACAACCGCCAAGGGCGGCGCTACCAAGCCCGCCCTCGCCAACCCCAAGGATTCCAACGCCGCCCGATGAACGCGCCCACGCCCGCTCTCGTCGCACGGCCCGAGCGGCTCCGTCTCGTCGGACAGCGGCGCCAGGTGCTGGCTGTCATGCACCAGCGACTGATGTTTGCGATGGTCGTCTATGGCGGCATCGTCGCGTTGATCGTCATGCGCATCCTGTGGCTGGCGGCGTTCGGCGACCACGCCGGCCGCAAGGAAGCCGTCACGGCGCTGGTGCCCGAGCGCGGCGACATCGTCGACCGCGAGGGCCATCCGCTGGCGCGGACAATCGATGCCTGGACCATCTCGCTTCATCCGCAGAAGGTGATCGGCAGCAAGCTGGAGCTGGCCCGCACCCTGGCGCGGCTGATGCCCGAGAAGGATGAGGCGGCCTATTTCGCTCTGCTCAAGTCGGACAAGACCTTCTATTATCTTCGCCGCCGTGCGCCGCCGCAGCTGGTCCAGGCGATCAACGCCATTGGCGAGCCGGGCCTTGCTCTCTATCGCGAGCCCGACCGCCTCTATCCGCAGACCAGCCTCGCCGCCCATGTGGTTGGATTCACCGACGTCGACGGCAACGGCATGGCGGGCGCCGAGCGCGCTTTCGACGATCGCTTGTCCGATCCGGCCCTGCGCGGCGAGCCTCTGACCCTGTCGATCTCGAGCCGGGTCCAGCAGGCGCTGGAAGGGGAGCTCGAGGAAGCAGTCGCGAAATTCTCCGCTGTCGGCGCCGCCGGCGTGATCCTGGATATTCATACCGGCGAAGTGCTGGCGATGACCTCGCTGCCGCAACTCAACCCCAATGTCGCCGGGCAGGGAACCCCCGAGGCGCGATTCAACCGGGCAACGCTGGGCGTGTATGAGCTCGGCTCGACCTTCAAGCCGTTCACGGTGGCGATGGCCATGGACAGCGGCATCATCAAGTCATTCGGCAAGATCTAAAATTGACCCAACAAAATGATCGTCGCCGGCAGGACCATCAACGACACGCATCCCTTCGGCCGCTCCTGCACGGTCGCCGAGATCATGAAGGAAAGCTCGAACATCGGGACGGCTCAGATCGCCGACCAGCTTGGCTCTGCACGGCAGAAGGAATTTCTCCGGAAGATGGGTTTCCTCGATCCCATCGCCATCGAATTGAAGGAGCGCGGGCGGACGCTGACCCCGGGCAATCAGTGGAACCAGATCGAGCGGATGACCGTCGGTTACGGCCATGGCATCGCGGTCACCCCGCTGCACCTCGCCAGCGGCTATGCGACCCTGTTCAACGGCGGAGTCTACCGGCCGGCGACGATCCTCAAGGTCGACCGCGGCCATCCGGCCGGCAAGAGCCACCGGGTGTTCAGCGAGGAGACCAGCTACAAGATGCGTGCGCTGCTTCGCCTGGTGGTGACCCAAGGCACGGGCAAGAAGGCGGATGCGCCCGGCTATCGCGTCGGCGGCAAGACCGGCTCGGCGGAAAAATATTACAACCGGTCCTTGCTGGTGACGACCTTCGCGGGCGTTTTCCCAATGGATGAACCCCGCTATGTGATCGTTGTCATGCTGGATGAGCCCAAAGCCACTGCCGAGACCTTTGGCTTCCGCACGGCCGGCTGGAACGTGGCGCCGGTGGTATCGAAGACGATCAGCCGGATCGCGCCGATGCTCGGCGTGCAGCCCGACAAGCGGCGCGAGCCGAACATGGCTGAGGTACTGCCCTTCGTTCACGCCGAATCGGAGCATTGATCGAATGCTCCTGGGCGAACTGGCCGGCATCCGTAGCGATTCTCAAGTCACCGGCTTTGCCATCGACCATCGCAAGGTGATGCCGGGCAATGTGTTCGGCGCGTTCCGCGGCAGCCGCTTCAACGGCGAGGATTTCATCGCCGAGGCCATCGCCAACGGCGCCGTCGCGGTGGTCGCGAGCCCCGAAGCAAAGGTCGAAGGCGTCCCCCATCTCGCGGACGCCGAGCCGCGCGCCTTGTTCTCGCGGCTGGCGGCCAGATTCTTTGCGCCTTATCCAGACGTCATCGTCGCCGTCACCGGCACCAACGGTAAGACTTCGACGGTCGAGATGACGCGGCAGATGTGGCGCATGGCCGGGCACCGCTCGGCCTCGATCGGGACTCTCGGGGTCACTACCGCCGACGATCAGGTGAAGACCGGCCTGACCACACCCGACATCGTCACCTTCCTGAACAATGTCGCGGGCCTGAAGCGGCTCGGCATCAGCCATGTCGCATATGAGGCGTCGAGCCACGGCCTCGACCAGTATCGCGCCGAGGGCGTGCCGGTTCGCGCCGCGGCCTTCACCAATTTCTCGCGCGACCATCTCGATTATCACCCGGACATGGACGCCTATTTCGCTGCCAAGATGCGGCTGTTCGACGAGGTGGTCGGTGCCGAAGGGACGGCGGTGGTCTGGACCGGCGACCCGAGGTCACGGGAGGTGATCGGTCACGCCCAGCGGCGCGGGCTGAAGCTCCTGACAGTAGGACCCGGCGCCGAGACCATCGCACTGGTTAGCCGCACGCCGACGGCGCTCGGCCAATCCCTTCTCATCCGCTTCGACGGCAAGGAGCATAAGCTCAGCCTGCCCTTGATCGGCGCCTACCAGGCGGCGAACGTGCTGGTCGCCGCCGGGCTCGTGCTGGCAACCGGCGGGAACTGGCCCGCGACATTATCGGCTATGGGCCGGGTCAGCCCGGTGCGTGGGCGGCTGGAGCGCGCGGTGATCAGCCGCGCCGGGGCGCCGGTCTATGTCGATTACGCCCATACGCCAGACGCGCTCGAAGCGGCGATCGAGGCGCTGCGGCCGCATGTCCAGGGCAAGCTGATCACTGTCTTCGGCGCCGGCGGCGACCGCGACCAGGGCAAGCGTGCGCCGATGGGCGAAGTGGCGGCCCGGCTGTCCGATCTGGTCATCGTCACCGACGACAATCCGCGCGGCGAGGATCCGCGGGCGATCCGCTCAGCGGTCCTCGCGGGCGCGCCCGGGGCGACGGAGATCGGCGGCCGGCGAGAGGCCATCGCCGAGGCAATCCGGCTGGCCGGGCCGGAGGATATCATCCTGCTTGCCGGCAAGGGCCATGAGACCGGCCAGGTCATCGGTACGCAAGTCTTCCCGTTCGACGACGCCGAAGTTGCGCGGGAATGTGCGGCGTGAGTTCGCCGCTTTGGACCAGCGCCGAGATTGAAGCCGCCACCGGGGGCCTGGCAAGCGGCCCATTTGAGGTTACCGGGGTCACTTTCGACAGCCGCGAGGTCGGGCCGGGCGACCTGTTCGTCGCCATGCCGGGCACGGTTCACGACGGCCACAGCTTCGTCGCCCAGGCCTTTGCCTCGGGCGCTGCCGGAGCGCTCGTCAGCCAGCCGGTCGACGGCTCGCATGTGCTGGTCGATGAGGTACCCGCGGCGCTGACCGCGCTCGCTCTTGCCGCCCGCGAACGCATGGAGGGGGTGGTGCTTGGAGTGACCGGGTCGGTCGGCAAGACCAGTACCAAGGAGGCACTGGCCGCCGCGCTCGAACGCAGCCGCCGTGGGCCGGTTCACAAGTCGGTCAAGAGCTACAACAACCATACCGGCGTGCCCTTGAGCCTTGCCCGGATGCCGCGCGAGGCAGCGTTCGCCGTGCTTGAAATGGGCATGAACAATGCCGGCGAGATAGCTGCGCTGACAAAGCTGGTGCGGCCGCACGTCGCCATCGTCACCGCCATCGCCCCGGCCCATGTCGAGAATCTCGGCTCGATCGAGGCCATCGCCGACGCCAAGGGCGAGATATTCAAGGGGCTGGAGCCCGACGGAATCGGCATCATCCCCGAGGACAGCCGCCAGCGCGACCGGCTGGTCCGCGCCGCCCGTAACCATGCGACCAGCGTCGTCACCTTCGGTCTCAGCCAGGATGCCGACGTCACCGCGCTCCACGCGGTTCGATCCGATCACGGCGGCTTCCTGATCACTGCCCGGCTCCTCGAAAGCGAGCTGACCTACACCTTGTCGCAGCGGGGCGAGCATTGGGTGAGCAATTCGCTGGCAGTGCTGGCGGCGGTGGAGGCGGTGGGGGGCGATGTCGCCGCCGCCGGCCTGGCGCTGGCCGACATGGCGGGGCTCAAGGGTCGCGGCGAGCGCCACCGGCTCGCGCTGGAGGACGGTGAGGCGCTGCTGATCGACGAAAGCTACAACGCCAATCCGGCGAGCATGGCGGCGACCCTGAAGAGCCTCGGCGCCGAAGAGGCCAAGCGGCGCATTGCCGTGCTCGGGCCGATGCGTGAACTCGGCGAGCATGCCGACCAATTGCATGCCGGCCTCGCCGAGCCGGTACTTGAAGCGAAGGTCGACCGACTGATCCTCATCGGCGCAGACATGGCGCCGCTCGAGAAAGCGCTGGCTGGACAGATCGAGCTCGATCGCGTCGACAGCGTCGACGAAGCAAGCGAGCTGTTGCTGGCGATGTTGCGGCCGGGCGACGCCGTGCTGGTCAAGGCATCGAACAGCGTCGGGCTTGCGAAGCTGGTGGACCGGGTGGCAGGGGAGCCGGCAACATGCTCTACCTGATCGCCGAACAGCTCGGGTTCCCGGGCATCCTCAACCTGATCCGCTACATCAGCTTCCGCGCCGGGGCGGCCAGCGCAACCGCGCTCCTGATCGGCCTACTGCTCGGGCCCGCCTTCATCCGCTGGCTGCGCGCCAAACAGGGCAAGGGCCAGCCGATCCGCGCCGACGGCCCGCAATCGCACCTGGCGAAGGTCGGCACCCCGACCATGGGCGGGCTGCTTATCCTGATCTCGGTCGCGATTTCGGTCCTCTTATGGATGGACCTTGCCAACCCCTATGTCTGGGCCTGCCTGCTGGTGACCGCGGGCTTCGGTGGGATCGGCTTCCTCGACGATTACGACAAGGTGAAGAAAGCACACCATGCCGGCTTATCGGGCAAGATGCGGCTGCTGCTGGAGTTCCTCATTGCCGGTGTCGCCACCTGGCTGATGGTCGACAGCGGCGGGACCGAACTATATTTGCCCTTCATCCAGGGGCCCGTGGTCGACCTTAGCTGGGCCTATATTGCCTTCGGCGCCTTCGTCATCGTTGCCTTCGGCAATGCGGTGAACCTGACGGACGGGCTCGACGGCCTCGCCACCATGCCGGTGATCATTGCCGCCATGGCGTTCCTGCTCATCGCCTACCTCGTCGGCAACGTGAAGTTCGCCCAATATCTCGGTATTCCGCACATCGCCGGCACCGGCGATCTGACGGTCCTGCTGCTCGCGATCATCGGCGCCGGCCTCGCTTTCCTGTGGTTCAACGCACCGCCGGCGGCGGTCTTCATGGGCGATACCGGCAGCCTGGCCCTGGGCGGCGCGCTCGGAGCGGTGGCCGTGGCGACCCACCACGAGTTCGTGCTGGTGATCATCGGCGGCCTGTTCGTGCTCGAGGCGGCGAGCGTCGTCATCCAGGTCTTCTTTTACAAACGCACCGGAAAGCGGGTCTTCCGCATGGCGCCGATCCACCACCATTTCGAGCATCTCGGCTGGAGCGAGCCGACGGTCGTCATCCGCTTCTGGATCATTAGTTTCGTGCTGGCGCTTGCCGGCCTCTCCACCCTCAAGCTCAGGTGATCACCGCCAGGGCCTTCGCCGGCAAGGATTATGCGGTTTACGGTCTCGCGCGGTCCGGCATCGCCACCGTCGAGGCGCTCCTCGCCAGTGGGGCCAGGGTCACGGCGTGGGATGCGAAGGAGGAGGCGAGGGCGAAG
>Ga0307410_10001698_pt1 | contig 10141 bp, 10 predicted proteins | sample 322Ometagenome_3_FD_203707 | JGI IMG/M metagenome (GOLD analysis project Ga0307410, IMG submission 203707) | Maize rhizosphere microbial communities from greenhouse at UC Davis, California, United States - 322HYB-O-3 | ecosystem: Host-associated > Plants > Roots > Rhizosphere > Soil | place...
ATCGGGCCCGCCTGGGCTCTTCCGATCTGCCGAGCGCACGCAGCCATGCGTGTGAGCCGATCTGGCCTGGCTAGCAGCTGATCGATCTTGTAGCCCACCGTCGTTGGGTAGTTGCATCGCACCGCAGCACCCTCTTCTAGCAGAAAGTCGCTGTTCCGCACCTCCTGACCGGGAATCGGAATCCGATCTTGGCAGCCTGTGCGTCCAATGGCATCCCTTCCGGTCCTTTCCCTGGTCAGGGGCCAGTTCGGGCCTCGGGTCCGCACTATCCGCAATCGGACTCCACTGGGCACATCTTGAACGCCCCCTGAATGGGCTGCAGGCATGAGCACCCAGACCAGGGACAACCTCGAAGGGGATATCTACGAACTGCTCTGCGAGGCCACAACCGCCCTCCGCTGGGTCGATGAGATCGCCCGCACCAAGCCTTGGCGGCGCCACGACCCCCGCATTTTTCGGCAGAGAGCTGAGACCGCTCTGCTAGCTGTCGCTCACCTAGAGAAGGAGTTGATACCCGTCCCCAATTAGCACGGCCAAATTAAGTGGCCCCGACAGATGATCACGACACCACTGCCAGGGCCAGGAGATCAACCACTGAAAGGAAGCAAGATCTCCATGAGCAAGATTACCGAGCTGTCCTCTGCCCAGCTCACCGCAACCGACACGATCACCATCGAACTGGTCGAAGCCGACGAAACACCTGCCGTTGTCATCGTCCGGTGGCCGGCTAAGCCCACCGTGAGCCATCCCAGACGGTTCCCTGACACGGCGGCTGTGGCTGCTCGAGTGTTCGCTGAAGCTGCCACCCGGTTGGCCCAGCTCAGGCGTGAACGAGGCAACCAATGAACCACTTCTACGCGGTTCTGGGCTGCCTGGGGCTGTGGCTGACCTGCCGGGGCCATGCTGTCTCGACGCGGGTAGATAGCGGTTCTTTGTCCATCCACTAGCGCTGGTGGGGTGGCGGCAGCCGAATAACGATCCAGGCACGATGCAGGCGTATCCGCACCGAAGAGACTGCTCTACGCCAACCTGGCCTACGCTCACCATTCCCAAAGGACCGTTCATGTCCCAGCCGCCAATGCCCTCGGGGCCACCCACACAGCCCTTACCGCAGCCCCAGTCTCAAACGTGGCCACTGCTGGGAACGCGAACGCCACGCTCCAGAGCAGCCGCCCCCGACGGCTTGCAACCCCACCAAGGCCCTGTCCCAGTTCAGCAGCAACCGAAGCAGCGGTTCGGCTGGCCCACCGTGATCGGCACTGCTGTGGTTGCGCTGAGCCTCGGCGGCATCGTCGGCGGCATTGTCGGCGGCTCAGGAAATGGCACCGCCACAACAGCTGAGCCGAACCCGACTGTCACCGTGACCCAGACCGTGACCGAGACAGCTGAGGCCAAACCGGCCAGCAAGGCTCCCTCGCCCCAGAAGACCACCGAGCCAGAGCCCAAGGGCACGATCAGCGATGGCGTTCACGAGGTTGGCGTTGATGTCAAGGCTGGTCAATACAAGACCAGGGTGCCCGAAGGCGAGTTGTGCTACTGGGATCGCAGCGGAGAGGACGAGATCAGCGACTCGACCTCGAGGTACAAAGAAGGCCCCTCTCACCAATCGGTAACACTCAAGAAAGGCGAGACTTTCGAGACCGAGGACTGCGGCAAGTGGAAAAGGGCTGATTAGCTCCGCCAGTCGGAAACAGCTCCTGGATAGGGGCGATAGATGCGTCCTTACGGCAGGTGGCTGATCCGCGCTAGGCGCGGTGGCTGCCCATCCGAACCTGCTGATGCGCTCGGCAGTCGCTGCACACGCAGCCGTGTAGGTACGCGGCGTTGGTGCCGTGCTCAAGATCTTGTCGGCGGCTTGCCGTCAGGGCGGCTTCCAACTTCTCGGACCATTCCTGATCGGTCCTGGCGAGCCCAAACACCCTGTTAGAGGACAGCCCGAGGTCACGGAGCACCGTCCGGAACGGCTGCCCCGCGTAGATAGCGTCCACGAGCTGTTGCCGTACCTCCACTGGTAGCCGCTTCTGCGCTCGTGAGAGTCTCCAGGCCCGCTGGGTGTTGCTGTGCGCACGTTGGCAAAGGGTGCAGTGACATCCGGCGTGCCAGCGGCCGCGTGCGCTGCGCTGGTCACTGCTCGGAAGCGAGGCTTGCCGTCACCGGATAGGGCGGACACCGCAGCCATGATCTTTTCTGGCAAAGAGATCTCATGACCAAGGCGTGCTGAGGAGTGTCGTCATCTAACTAGGACCGCATTTCTGCCCAACGCTCGGTCGGTTGCGTACCAGCCAGTTGCCAATGTGGACGCACGCCGTCCTGCCACACCGGAATATGAACTCCATCGAACGTTATGGACCGATCATTTCCACACTTCGCCGTGTAGGTCGCGCCCAGAGCATCGGCGCACGTTGCACCGAGACCGCTTTCTTCAGCGATCCACGAAAGCGGGTATTGGGCGTCGCTGGCCAGTGGCGGCAGTTGAACAGGGCTGAACCAGGGCTCGTGGATTCCCCGCTGAAGCAGGATGCCCTTGCGAGGAGGGTCGCCCTTCCCTTGAGCGACGATGACGTTTAGGGCCGGACCGCTCCCTACGTTGTTCAGGACCCCATCCGTTGGACTGCCACTCGAAGACGAGGACGGGCATGCGTCCTCGACGTTCCGCCAGTCTTGCGGCTCTGAAACTCAGGGCGAACGTCAAGATCGAAACCACAAGCGCGACGATCGACAATGCCAGAGTCATGTGTTCCATAATCAACTGTCAACGCGGGTCTCGATGCCGCAGAACATCACTGGGGATCTGATGACAAAAGGCGTGGTAACCACCTTCGGACGCGCGTCGAGGCGGCGGTGCAGGTACGACAGCATCGAGAACAGATCGAGTGCGTCCGGCTCGGTGATTGTCCACTCCTGTGTGGCCCGAGCGGTGTGCGCAGGAGGATTGCGGAACGTTCCGAAGATCCCGTGCAGGAGGTTAGCGAAGCCTCGGTGCTCGCTCTCTTCGCTCTTCGTCTGGTAGCCGTTGATCCGCAACACAGGCGTAGTGCCTCCCTTTGCGCCGAAGCAGTAGTTCACCAACTCGCTGCCGTCGAACCGGGATTCGCTGAGCTGGCGCAGGCGTTCGGCCAGGTCTTTCGTCGCTTCGAAGACGGCATGGAAGATCGATCGCCGAACGAGTTCCTCCTCGCAGTACCCGAGAACCTCGGCATGGTGCCTCGGCGGGTGAGCTCGGTCCGCAGCCGTCCGGCGATCCGCACCGCCTCATCCACGGTGGTCGCTGTTTGCGAGGCCTTCCCGATCCTGCCGTCATCGCGCACCTTCAAGCCCATGAGGGCCAGCCGCTCGTTCAGGCCGTCCTGGAGGTTCTGGCGGCGGGTGCGGTCCTTGAAGTGCAGACCCGGTGCCATCGCCTCGGCGATGAACCGGACGATGCAGTTTCCGGCCTGGTCCTGCTGCTGCTGGGAGAGGAGCGCATTGCTCAGCCGATGCCGCTTGGCGTTGTCCGGATCAATATCCCGGATCCTGAGCTTCGCCAGCAAACGGCCGATCTCGCTGCCGGTCAACCCGGTGTTGGTATCGGCGAGCACCTCACAGACGGACTCGACAATCGACGACTGCCACATCGCGTACAACCTCTTGGCCACACGCCGAAGTGTCGCATCCACCCTCAGTGGTGCACCTCAGACTTCCAACACCCTCGGCTCTGCTATCCCTGCACTCATCCCGCTGGCTACCGTTCGTTCACACTCCGTCGCTCCATGCACTGGCCCTGCTCGATGAGCGCGATCGTGGCCGCGGGTCTTCTTCGCCGCTGCCGTCCAGAGGGCGGTCGTCGATCTTCCCAACACCGCTCGAATCCTTCGACACTGGACATCAATAACGGCATCTACCAAGGGGAACCATGGCGTTCAAGCTAATCGTGCACCCATCCCCAACTACTGAGGATTTCGCGGGAGCCGATCGTACAAATCCAGCACCCGGCGACGAATTCCTGCTGATAGATCGACCGCTAATCGACCCGAAGACCAGCAAACAGGTAGGGAGGCTGATCGCCCGCTTGACGTTCATCGAGACTGCTAGCGGGGATCCGCTGGTGCTGGGCAACGCCGACCACCATCTGAAAAGGGGCGTCATTTCTGTCCAGGGATCCTGGCGGTTCAGCGAGCCCAAGCCTGTCTTTGCCATCATCGGCGGAACTCGCAAGTACAGGCGTGCGCGAGGAACGATCACCTTCGAATCAATTAATCCAAGCACGGAGCAGTTCACTTACCGCGTGCGCTAGGGGACCTTGGCCTGACGAAGATCAGCAGCTTTGACCCACCGCTGACGACCGTCCGGACCGCGTACTCGGCCCAACCATTGCTGGCGCTCTGACCCACCAATCGAGAGTGCCGGCTGCTGCCCACGCGGCAACCTGCACTTCAACCCGCGGATCCACTTCACGGCGATCTCCTTCGCCGTACTGACTCGGATCGAGATCCTGCATGGATCATTCGAACAGAGATTGGATGATGGCAGAAGAGGCCACGCCGTGATCAAACCTCCGAACGCTGGACCGGGATAGCGGAATCAACCCAGCCTGTTCGATACTGAAAAATGCCTACCATCCAAATCCTTGTGTTCGTAACTGAAGACATCGGCCACGAAGTACCCGGCCCAATTGAGCCAGGTAAGCGGTTCATCTTCACCAACAATCTTCGACTCGATCGTTACGACGACAGCACGCCGGGAAACGGCCTGCCGGTGGACCCGAATCAGCGGCGCGCAGGTACGCATTCAGGTATCGAGACCCTCCTCCGAGTCAATGGGCCGGGGGACCCCTTTTTCCCGCCCGGCAGCGTTCTCTTTCAATACGAGGCCACGTACAAGTTCAACTCCCTGGACGACACTCCTTTGCAGAAGGGCCAGGTGACTGCACACGGGCTCTTTCTGGTCGACAATGTCGAGGACTTCAACATCTTGGATCCACCAATCAGGTTCGCGATCACTGGTGGCACTGGCCCTTACTCCACGGCTCATGGAACGATCACCGAGGGGGTTCGTGGAACCCCTACCGAGGCTGAAAGGTTCCTCGATATCGAGCTGTAACCGGCCGCTCGCGCGAGAATTGAGTCATGAAGATCACGATCTACAAGGCCGAAGACGGCTACCGCTGGAGAGCGCGTGCTGCCAATGGCGAGATCGTCAGTGAATCCGGTGAGGCATACCAGCTCAAGTCGTACGTGCTTGAGGCGGCAAGACGGTTCGGACCTGCTGGTGCCGAGCTCGAGTTCGAAAGCGAGTTCGAGGAGGAGCTTGAGGCGGAGTCAGAGGGCGAGCTCTAGTCCTTACGTCTGTGCGTAAATCCTTCTGCGCGAAGGGTGACCCGCTTTCGATCACTTGAGCATCAGCCCAGTTCCCCGCCGTTTCGATGCAAGCTCCCCTGGGGGAGCGTAGCCGTGGCGGAGACCCGAAGGGAAGAACGGTTGGGCTTCGCCCGGCTTCTTTCTGCTACCTGTCTGCACCGATGCCGAGCCCCTGGAGCATTCGTCGATCCTCGGCACCCGTTGGCGGCCTCGGTCCTGGATCGGGTGCCCTCTCAGACTTAGTGCCTCCGGCTCATTCGCTCACGCTGGTGCTGCCGACACTCCTTGCACACGCAACCCCGCACGGACCGCGCATTAGTGCCGTGCTGGAGGTCGTCCCGGCGGGACCACTTCTGGGGGTCTGATTTACACCTTTGGCACGGACTTCCTTGAATGCGTATTCGTATGCTTCATCCACTGTGATGAAGCCGTCACCATTGCTATCAGCTGCACCGCTGCGCAGCCCTTCAAGTAACGCGCCGGTGAACACAGAATTAGTGGCCAACTCTTCAACCGGCGTACCTTCGAAGGAATATTCCCGAGCATTAGAGGCGGTGAGTATGGCGCGCCCCGACCTGTAAGCACCAATTCGTCGAGTCTCATCGCGTCGTCACCTTTAAATCCTGAGGCGAACGCGCCACTAAAGCAGCAGTCGAGGATTAGAATTTGGCTTCTCGCCCGACATTGGTCCATTTGGTCGATTACCCAAGTGGAGTCGATACCCGTCGATGCCAGACGGGTCTTGGTGGTGTCGCTAGCAGCGAAGTAAAGACGTCGGCGAACATCTTTTAGGCCGTGACATGAAACGTATACAACCACCAGATCATCTGGATGACGTTCGCCTACGAATTCCTCGATAGCGATACGCACCTCTTGCACCGGGCATCAATGACTGTACGAACATCGAAGCCACCGATGTCTGGGTCAGCCAGTACGATCTCGTTGGCTGCGGCGGCAATCGGTCTTCTAGTGCGTCTGACACGGAACCGGGAGTCTACCGGTGCCGCCACGAGCCTAAGCCTGATGGGTTGTCCGCCAGATCCCGGTCTGGTCGTGAGCCGCTCGCTGGACGAAGATCAACAGCCCTGATCCACCGTTGCCGTCCTTGCCTCGTACCCGGGCGAGCCACTGCTGACGCTCTTTGACCCACCAATCGAGCTGGCCAGCTTTCGACCACGTGGCCGTATGGACCTCGATGGGTGGATCAACCTGGCGGCGATCTGCACTGGGAATCCGCTCAGCTCGTCATCGCTCAGGAACATATCTGATTGGAACTATCTATGATTCAGGCAGGAAGGGGACCACGCGGCACTTGCGAGGTTCAAACGGCGAGGGCGGCCGCGACAAGCAGCATTGCGAGGGCGGGGATGTCGCCGGTATCGATGCCGTGCGTATCGGTCAGCGAGAGCAGCACTTTACCCTTGGGGAACGGTTCCAGGACCACCAGCCCGATAGCTACGGCGGCTAATGCCACCGCCAGCAGCCTGCGCCAGCGGCGGGTAGTGGTCGGTCTGGACACTTCTCGACTGTAGCGGCGTGCGTCGCTCCAGCCCATCTGCAGCATCTATGGTCGTTGCCAAATTGCAAACAAGGCCCTGCGACCGGGGACGAAGGACATCGACGAGTCATGGCTCTGGGCCGCTCCCAGGACGAAGATCAGCAGCTCTGACCCACCGTTGGCGGTCATCCGCACCACTTACCCGACCGAACCATTCCTGCGGTCTTTCACCCACCAATCGAGCTGCCAGCGCTAGACCAGGTAGCCAAATCCACTTGGATTGGTGGATCGACTTCACGGCGATCTGACTCGGCAAATTACTGCACATCGTCGTTGCTCAGATCCATATCTGATTAGAACATGTTGGCGATTCCGGTGGAAGAGAGCCACGCGGCGAGGTCCGACTAGCCGGGTCCGCCGCAGCTTGGACGAGTTCACCCGCACTGATCCCTTCGGTGTCTACGGGATTGTGCCGTCGGTGGTGTCGCCCTTGGCGGCCTCGAAGTCGGCTGCCGTGTCGGTGCCGCTGCCGCCGCTGAAGCGGTCCGCGCCTAACCCGCCGGTGAGCCGGTCGCTGCCACTGCCGCCGCCCAGGCTGTCATCGCCAGCGCTCCCGGACAGGGTGTCGCTGCCGCTGTCGCCGCACAGCAGGTCATTCCCGCCCTCACCGCTCAGCATGTCGTTATTGCTCTGGGCTAAGAGTAGGTCGGCGCCGCTGCTGCCGGTCAGGGTGTCCTTGCCACCGCCGCCCACCTGGACCGTAATCTCGACCTCGCCTCTGTCCTGCCCATCGGTGACGGTGACAATCAGGGTCGCGGTGCCGCTGCGCCCGTCCACGCTGCTCACGGTCATCGTTCGGCCAGCGCCGCTGCCGGCGAAGTTCACGTTGCTGGTCGACACCAGCGCCGGGTCGGATGAATCCGCGCTGAGTGTGAGATTGCCTACGGAGCTCTCCACGTCGGCCACGGTGAGCTTAACCGTGCCCGAGTGGTCGTCCTTGCCGCACATTCCGCCGGCCGCGGCCACCGCCACGGTGGGGGTGTCGTTGGCCTCGGTGACTGTCAGGGTCACCGTGGCCGGGTTGGACTTCAGGGTGCCGTCGCTCGCGCGGTAGGTGAAGGAGTCGGTGCCGTCGTAGTCGGCCGTTGGAGTGTAGATAAAGGAACCGTTGGCGTTCAGGCTGACGGTGCCGTGGCTCGGTCCCAATTCCAGCACCGCCTTCAACGGGTCATTGTCGGGGTCCCTGTCATCACCCAATACCCCTGGGGCACTCACCGTCAGGACGGTGTCCTCGGCCGTGTCGTAGGTGTCGGCGGCCGCGGTCGGCGCCTGGTTGGTGACGGTGCTGTTCAACCGCACCGCGACGGTGTCGGAGTTGTAGCTGGCGACCGCGAAGTCAGGCTTGCTATCGCTGTTGAAGTCACCCACCGCGACGGAGGGAGAACCAGTACCGGCGGCAATGTTGGTGGGGCCGCTAAAGCTGCCGGCGGTGCCGCCAACCAGCACCGAGACCCGCCCGAGGTTGAAGTCCGCGACCGCTAGGTCGGGGTCACCGTCCCTGTTGAAGTCACCCACCGCGACCGATGACACGCCGCCGCTGTCGAGGGTGAGGGTCGTCGGGCCGCTGAAGCTGCCGTCGGCCCTGCCCAGCAGCACCAGGATCTCGCCCGGGGACATGTCACCGACGGCGAGGTCGGGGTGATTGTCGCCGTTGAAGTCGCCCACCGCGACCGACATGGGGTCGCTGCCGTTGTAATTGCCGGCGGGGGTCGGGCCGCTGAACCCAGCGCCCCCGGAGGTCTTGAGCAGCACCGACACCGTGCCGTCGAACTGGTTGGCGACCGCCAGGTCAGGATCGTTATCACCATTGAAGTCGCCCACCGCCACCGACGTCGGCCCAAGACCGGCGGCGAGGTCGGACGACTGGCGGACGAAACTACCGTCGCCGCTGCCGAGCAGAATCGAGACGTTGTTCTCCTGCTGGTTGGCGATCGCCAGGTCAGGGTCGTTGTCTCCGTTGAAGTCGCCCACCGCCACCGACCAGGGGGCGCCTCCGATGTCGAGGTCAGGCGTCTGGCGGGTAAAGGTGGCACCGCTGCCGCCGAGCAGCACCGAAACAGTCCCGGAGCCGTTGGTGACTGCCAGATCGGGATCCTGGTCGCCGTTGAAGTCGCCCACCGCCACCGAGGTAGGGAAGTCGCCGACAGAGAGGTCAGGGGTTTGGCGCGTGAAGCTGCCACCGGCGCTGCCAACGAGCACCGAGACCGTGTTGGACAGCTGGTTGGCGACTGCCAGGTCGGCATTGCCATCGCCGTTGAAATCGCCCACTGCGACCGACGTGGGGCCGTCACCAGTGGCAACGTTGGCCGCGGGACCGAAACTCACTGCCGTCAGCGCTACCGCCGGTGACGCCACGAGAGCGGCGAACAGGGTGCCAGCCACCAGTACGGCGAGACGGATGCACCGCATATAACTTCCCCCGAGCTTGTTCCTAAGACTCCGCAGACTCCGGCCAATTGCCCGAGGCATCCTGCCACGCCAGGCCTGACATTTGGAAATCCTCAAGCGAGGGCTGGCAAGCAAGCGCCGGTCGATGGCCCGCGCGTCTACGTCATTGCTTGTCCCGTGGTTCTTCGTCCGAAGACCCTTCTCCGCGCTCGGCGCCCTCGCCGTATTTCGTGTTAAGCTCCTGCTCCTCTTGGGCGCCGCGCTCGGATCTAAACGTCTTGTCGTGAACCATTCGGCCCAGCGTGCGCACCTCGCTCAGTCATCCAGCGACTCTTGTCGATGGAAGTAGCGGTCCAGTCGCCCAGCTTGCCGCACGGCGGGCGACTCCTGTTGCGTGCGGAGGTCGCCTCGTCCTTTACCTTCTCCTGTAGCTGGCGCGAACGACCCGGCCAAAAGAACCCGATGAGAAAGGCCACGACCACCACAACGAGGACGATCACGAGTGCCCGCACGGGTTGCCTCGGTAATCCACGAACTGCCCTCAGCATTGTTACATCAAGAACTCCGGGGCCTCTGCAAGGAGCCGAAGGCCGAAGGTTCGATCCCTTCCTGGCGCGCTACTTCGGCATGGTCCAGGGAAACTCGCCGGGATGGTCACGCGCCCACGAGTGCCCAGTACATGTCGAGTTCGGATCCTCCGGCGGTCCCCACCATGGGGAACGGTCTGCGCACCAATACTCACCCGTGAACATGCCTACGACGCCGATGAAGCCGAGGACCGCCACCATAGCTAACACGACGAGGATTGCAGTTAGCCAGACGCGGAGCTCCGTGGTCACGGCGGCATCATACGTGCAGT
>Ga0307410_10001699_pt1 | contig 10141 bp, 7 predicted proteins | sample 322Ometagenome_3_FD_203707 | JGI IMG/M metagenome (GOLD analysis project Ga0307410, IMG submission 203707) | Maize rhizosphere microbial communities from greenhouse at UC Davis, California, United States - 322HYB-O-3 | ecosystem: Host-associated > Plants > Roots > Rhizosphere > Soil | place...
GTCGACGCCGGCCGGCAGATCGAGCTTCGTCAGCGCGTCCATCGTCTGCGGACGGGAGTCGTTGATGTCCATGAGCCGCTTATGGGTCCGGAGCTCGAACTGCTCCCGGCTCTTCTTGTCCACGTGCGGGCTTCGGAGCACAGTCCACCGCTCGGTCTTCACCGGCAGCGGAATCGGGCCCGAGACCTGCGCGCCGGTCTTCTCGGCGGTACGCACGATATCGGCTGCGGCCTGGTCGAGGACCACGTGATCGAAGGCCTTGAGGCGGATTCGGATTCTTTGAGCCATTTGTTGCTCGCTTTCGCTCGCTGTCTGGGGTCTAGGGTCTAGGGTCGAGAGTCATCATGTTCTTGACCCTAGACTCTAGACTCTCGACTACTTCAGAATCTTGGTCACCACGCCGGCGCCGACCGTGCGGCCGCCCTCGCGGATGGCGAAGCGCAGCCCCTCGTCCATGGCGATCGGCGTGATCAGCTCGATCGTCATCTGCACGTTGTCTCCCGGCATCACCATCTCCACCCCACCCGGTAGCTCGCAGCTCCCCGTCACGTCCGTGGTGCGGAAGAAGAATTGGGGCCGGTACCCCTTGAAGAACGGCGTGTGCCGCCCCCCCTCTTCCTTCGTCAGCACGTACACCTCGGCCTCGAAGTGGGCGTGCGGCGTGATGCTCCCCGGCTTCGCCAGCACCATCCCCCGCTCAATCTCGTTCTTCTCGATCCCCCGCAGCAGCAGCCCCACGTTGTCCCCCGCCTCACCCTGGTCCAGCAGCTTGCGGAACATCTCCACCCCCGTCACCACCGTCTTCTTGCTGGCCCCAAAGCCCACCAGCGCCACCTCCTCACCCACCTTCACCACCCCGCGCTCGATCCGCCCCGTCGCCACCGTGCCCCGGCCCGTAATCGAGAACACGTCCTCCACCGGCATCAGGAACGGCTTGTCCACCTCTCGCTTGGGCTGCGGGATATAGCTGTCCAGCGCATCCAAGAGCTCCTGGATCACCTTGCCGTCGGCCGAGTTGGGGTCCCCACTCTCCAGGGCCCGCAGCGCGCTCCCCTTGATGATCGGCGTATCGTCCCCCGGGAAGTCATAGCTCGACAACAGCTCGCGCACCTCCAGCTCCACCAGCTCCAGCAGCTCCGGGTCGTCCACCATGTCCACCTTGTTCATGAACACCACGATGTACGGCACGTTCACCTGCTTGGCCAACAGGATGTGCTCGCGCGTCTGCGGCATCGGCCCATCCGCCGCACTCACCACCAGGATCGCCCCATCCATCTGGGCCGCCCCCGTGATCATGTTCTTCACATAGTCCGCGTGCCCCGGGCAGTCCACGTGCGCATAGTGCCGCTTGTCCGACTCGTACTCCACGTGCGCCGTCGCGATCGTGATCCCCCGCTCCCGCTCCTCCGGCGCCTTGTCGATCTGGTCGTAGGCCGTAAACTGCGCCATCCCCTTCTTCGCCTGGATCGCCGTGATCGCCGCCGTCAATGTCGTCTTCCCGTGGTCCACGTGCCCAATCGTCCCCACGTTCACATGCGGCTTCGTACGCTCGAATTTGGCTTTGGCCATCGGTGTCCTATCTCGCTCTGTTGACTGTCTAGGGTCTGAGGCCGAGGGTCTAGGGTTACCAGGTCGAGCGTCAATTGCGGTTGACTCTAGACCCTAGACTCTCGACCTCCTACGACTTTGCCTTCGAAATAATCTGTTCCGCGATGTTCTTCGGCACTTCCTCATAATGATCGAACTGCATCGTGTACACCGCGCGCCCCTGCGTCATGCTGCGGAGCGTGGTGGAGTAGCCGAACATTTCAGCCAGCGGCACGTCAGCGGCTACGACCTGCGCGTCACCGCGCTGCGTCATGCCGCCGATCTTGCCGCGACGGCTGGAGAGATCGCCGATCACGTCGCCGAGGAAGTCGGAGGGGCTCACTACCTCGACCTCCATGACCGGCTCGAGAAGGATGGGATTCGCCATCCGCGCTGCTTCCTTCACAGCCATCGAGCCCGCGATCTTGAACGCCATTTCCGAGCTGTCGACGTCGTGGTAGCTGCCGAAGACCAGCGTGGCCTTGACATCGACCATCGGGTAGCCGGCCAGCACTCCGTTTTCGAGCGCTTCACGGATACCAGCCTCCACCGGCTTGATGAATTCCCGTGGAATGACACCACCCACGATCTTGTCCTCGAACACGAAGCCGCCGCCCGGCTCGCTCGGTCCGAAGTTGATCACCACGTGCCCGTACTGACCCTTGCCGCCGGACTGACGAATGAACTTACCCTCAACATTCGTCACGGCCTTCTTGACCGTTTCCCGGAACGCCACCTGCGGCTTGCCGACGTTGGCCTCGACCTTGAACTCCCGCTTCATGCGGTCGACCAGGATCTCCAGGTGCAGCTCGCCCATGCCCGCGATAATCGTCTGGCCGGTTTCAGCGTCCGAACGCACCCGGAAGGTCGGATCCTCTTCCTGCAGCTTCTGGAGCGCGGTGGCCAGCTTGTCCTGGTCGGCCTTCGTCTTCGGCTCGATGGCGACGTCGATGACGGGATTCGGGAACTTCATGGCCTCGAGGATGATGGGCTTCTCCTCGTCGGATAGCGTGTCCCCGGTCCTGGTGTCCTTGAGACCAATGGCCGCGGCGATGTCGCCGGCGAGTACCTCTTCGATCTCGTCTCGCTTATTGGCGTGCATCTGGAGCAGCCGGCCGATCCGTTCGCGCTTGTCCTTGGTGCTGTTGTAGACATAGCTGCCGGACTTGAGCGATCCCGAATAGACCCGGAAAAACGTCAGCCGGCCCACGTAGGGGTCGGTAGCGACCTTGAAGGCAAGCGCGGAGAACGGCTCGGCGTCCGAGGCGCAACGCTCGATGTGAGTCTCATCGTGCAGCGGCAGGTGCCCAACAATCGGCGGGACATCCATAGGGCTCGGCAGATAGTCAATCACCGCATCCAGCAGCGCCTGCACGCCCTTGTTCTTGAAGGAAGCGCCGCAGAGCACCGGAACGATCGAGCCGGAGGTCGTGGCCTTACGAATCGCGCGCTGAATTTCCTCGTAGCTCAGTTCCGCGCCGCCCAGGTACTTCTCCATCAGCTCGTCATCGTGCTCCACCGCGGCCTCGATGACCTCGTGGCGGGCAGCCTCGACTCGGTCACGGTATGCCTCGGGGACCGGCATCTCGGTGAACGTCTTGCCGAGGGTCTCTTCGTCGAAGATGATCTCGACCCGCTTCAGCACGTCGATGTGACCCGTAAACATCTCACCCGAGCCCACCGGCAGCTGAATGGGATAGGCCTTCTTGGTGAGACGATCCCGGATCATGGCCATGCAGCGGTCGAAGTCCGCGCCGACCCGATCCATCTTGTTCGCAAAGATCAGCCGCGGCACACCGTAGCGGTCGGCCTGGCGCCACACGGTCTCGGTCTGGGGCTCCACACCGGCTACGGAATCGAGCAGCGTAACAGCACCGTCCAGCACCCGAAGCGAGCGCTCGACCTCGACGGTGAAGTCCACGTGCCCGGGGGTATCGATGATGTTGATCCGGTAGTTGGTACCATTCCGAATCCAGAAGCAGGTGGTAGCGGCAGACGTAATGGTGATTCCGCGCTCCTGCTCCTGCTCCATCCAGTCCATGGTGGCGGCGCCCTCGTGCACCTCACCGATCTTGTAGTTCTTACCGGTGTAGTAGAGGATCCGCTCGGTCGTAGTCGTCTTCCCGGCATCGATGTGGGCCATGATGCCGATGTTGCGATAGCGATCGAGGGTCGTCTGTCGGGCCATTGTTTCCCTTACCGGTAACGAAAAAGCGGGGCGACCGACCGGGAGATCCCGTGGTTTCGCTCCGCGCACGTCCGGGCTTTCGCCCTGAACGAGGACCCCAGCAGGGTCCCACGCGTTGTCATTAGAAGATCAGAGGTGGCCTGGGTACTGCGCCGGTCACATAATCCGATGTCGCTATGGCGACTACAAAAGTGCCAAGCCCGAGAAAAGTAGTGGGTTAGCTCATGGTGTCAACACCAGCTGGGCGGACACGAAAAGAAAAGGGCGCCCCGATCGGAGCGCCCTCGGACAGTGACTGACCCGGTTGCTCTGCCAACTACCAGCGATAGTGAGCGAATGCCCGGTTCGCTTCGGCCATCCGGTGCGTGTCTTCCTTCTTCTTGATCGTGTTCCCCTCGCCCTTCGAGGCCAGAATCAGCTCGGCGGCCAGCCGCTCGGCCATGGTCTTCTCGGTACGGGCACGAGAAAAGGAGATGATCCACCGCATCGCCAGGGCCGTCCGCCGGTCAGGCCGCACTTCCACCGGCACCTGGAGTGACGCACCACCGACCCGGCGGCTCTTCACCTCGAGGGTAGGCTTTGCGTTGTTGACTGCCTGCTTGAAGACCGACACCCCTGGCTGGCTGGTGCGCTCTTCGATCAGGTCCATGGCCGTGTAGAAAATTCCCTCGGCTACGCTCTTCTTTCCTTCGAACATCAGATTGTTCACGAACTTCGAAACCGTCTGGCTGTCGTAGCGCGGATCGGGTGGGACAGGGCGCTTGACCGATTTGTTCCGGCGACTCACTTCTTGCCTCCCTTGGCGGCCGGGGCGCTACCTGCGGCCTTGGGCCGCTTGGCACCGTATTTAGAGCGGCTCTTCCGGCGGTCGTTAACCCCGGCCGAGTCCAGGGTACCCCGCACAATGTGATAGCGTACGCCCGGCAAATCCTTTACGCGTCCACCACGGATGAGCACGATCGAGTGCTCCTGAAGGTTGTGCCCTTCGCCCGGGATATACGCGGTGACTTCGAAGCCGTTGGTCAGGCGCACGCGGGCGACCTTCCGAAGCGCCGAATTCGGCTTCTTCGGCGTGGTGGTATAAACCCGGGTACAGACACCGCGCTTCTGAGGATTGTCCTTCAGGGCCGGCGCCTTGTCCTTGGCCTCGACGTCTTTCCGGCCGCGCCGGATGAGCTGATTAATAGTTGGCATAACTTTCGAGCTTGAGAACGGAAAAACCCCAGTTCCGGGGCAGATCGGCAAATGTAGTGGCGCGTTCCAGTTGGGTCAAGAACGCCTTAGGGAACATCGTCTATCACCTGCATTCCCGCTTTTTGCCCTCGTCGCTGGCTTTTTGAAAGGTGGAAGACCAGCAACCCTTCTGAAATCCTCGGTTTAGCAGCAGTTCCACGTACGGCCTCCAACTTGCCCCTCCCCCCTACCAGTCCAGGTCCCTCCGCGGGCCGCTTCACCTTCGTCTTTGTCATCCGGAGTTGCCGTGCCTCACTCAGCTCGATGGTTCCTCGGCCTGCTCTTGGCCGGGTGCGGTACCGTCAGCGCCTACGCTCAGGCACCGGAGACGCCCAGTCGCGCGCGCCCTGCGGCCGCCGGGTTGTATGCCATGCCAGAGCTGGGAAGAGATGCCGGTTACCACCAGGAGGATGATCACAAGGACGGCCCCTGGAAGTCGTTCTCAGAGGTCACGAAGGGTACGGAAGTCCGTTCCGGCATCTTCACCGTATACCTCAAGCGCGACAAGACATATCTCTCCTTATCACCTGCACAGCTGAACCGCGACTACCTCCTTGTAACACAGCTGTCCCGCGGTATCGGGGAGCTGGGGCTGGACGGCGGCACCTCGGTCCGCTCGGACCTCATCCGGTTCCAGCGGAGTGGTGACCGCATCGAGATGCAGGTCGTGAATCCGCGCTTCGCCGCCGACTCGGGCAGTCCAATGGCACGGGCGGTGGATTATTCGTTCGGAAACTCGGTGGCACAGTCGTTCGCAATCGCCACCATGCGCGACAATGGCGAGATCCTGATAGACATTGCGCCCTTTCTCCTTTCCGATTGGGCCGATCTGGGGGCCTTCTTCCAGGGCGTCGCCACGCAGCGGAAGCTATCCGGCACGATCATGCTCGATCGCGAGCGATCGAGCATGGAACAGATTCAGCTTTTCCCGGGGAACCTCGAAGCCCGGGTGCGCCTCACCTACCAGTCGAATAGGAATCTCGGGCTCGAAACCGTTTCAGACTACCGCTGGATACCCGTGGGTGTGCATTATTCTCTCCTCGAACTGCCAGCCATTCCGATGCGTCCCCGCTATGCCGACGAGCGGGTGGGTTATTTCGTGTCTGCGATCAAGGATTTCTCCCGCGACACCGCCGAGAGCTTCTTCGTTCGTTATGTGAACCGTTGGCGGTTAGAGAAGCGGGATCCGACAGCGGCATTGAGTGAGCCGGTCACTCCCATCATCTACTACATCGACAGGACCGTTCCAGCGGAATGGCGGCCGTGGGTCAAAGCCGGCATTCTCGAATGGAATCGTGCCTTCGAGGAGGCTGGGTTTCGGAACGCCATCCAGGTGCTCGACGCGCCGAACGACACGCTGTGGAATGCTGAGGACGCACGCTACTCGACGGTGAGATGGACAGCCACCAACCGTACCGTGTACGCCGTCGGTCCCTCGAACGTCGATCCGCGAACCGGGGAGATACTGAACGCGGACGTACTGGTCTCCGCTGCCTGGATTCAGACCTGGCGAGGAGAGTCGGGCGAGTACCTGGCGCCGGACGCCGCCATCCGTTCGGTCTTCGTCGACGATTCCATTGCCGCTGTGAACGATGAGACTCGCCTCTGCAGCCTCGCCGAGGGTATGAGACGGCAGGGCACTCTCACCCGGGCGTTGCTCAGCGCACGCGGCGTGGGCGTCGATGGTGCTGCAACCAGGCGCTACATCGGTCAGGCCTTGAAGGCGCTGATTATGCACGAGATCGGGCATACTCTGGGCTTGCGCCACAACTTCCGCGGGTCCGCCGGAATCACCAAGGCGCAGATCGCGGACAAGAAGTTCACCCAGACCCACGGTCTCGGCGTCTCGGTGATGGACTACAGCCCGGCATCACTGTCACTCGATCCGCGCCAGCAGGGTGACTACCACAGCGGGACGGTGGGGACCTATGACCGGTGGGCTGTGCGCTATGGCTACTCGACCGTCGGCCCACGTCAGCTGGCCGGGTCGCTCGCCAAGGGCTCCATGGCCAGTCCGCCGTCGTGGACACCCGACGTGGAGATCAATGCACTCCGAAGTGTCGCCTCGGAAGCGGCGAAGCCGGGGCACTTGTATGGAACCGACGAAGATGCGGGTTTCGGCGGCTACGGTCTCGATCCTACGGTCTCACGCTACGACCAGACCAGTGATCCGCTCGATTGGGCTCGCGATCGTGTTGCGCTGATCAATGGACTGTTCGATTCGCTGGATACCAGGATGGTTTCGCCCGGCCAGGGGTACGCTCGATTGCGTTCCGCCTTCACCGACCTGCTCAACGATCGCTGGTACGCGATGCTGGTGACGACGAAGTACCTGGGGGGAGCAACGACCTCTCGCGATCACCGCGGAGATCCGTCCGCGAGACCAGCGCTCGTCACAATACCTGCGGCCCGGCAGCGGGAGGCGCTGACGTTCGTGATTCAGGCCGGCTTTGGGGAGGATGCCTATCGGTTCCGTCCGGAGCTGCTGAGCCGGCTGGGACCCGATCGGTGGCGCCACTGGGGCTCGAACCCGGGCACGGAGGGGCGGATCGACTTTCCGCTGCACAACTGGGCCGTGGCGCAGCAGTCCTCATTGCTGTCCCAGTTCCTCGATCCAGCGGTGCTGGCGCGGGTGCGTGATGCGGAGCTTCGCGCGACGGAGAACGAGCCGACCGTCACGATACCTGAGGTGTTCAACACCCTGACCCGTGCCATCTGGGCCGAGGCCGCATACCCCGCGCAGGGAAAGATGGTGGTGCCGAGAAACATCACGTCGGTGAGACGTGATCTTCAGCGCCTCCATCTCAATGCTCTGATCCGGATGATCGTAAGCCCGGCACCGGACATGCCGGAAGACGCCCGTACTCTGGCTCGCGCGACGCTCAGCGAGCTGGGTGGTGAGCTCGACCGCGGACTCATGCGTCGGGCAGCAGAGCTGGACCCGTACACCAAGGCACACCTGCTGGATTCGAAGGAACGTATCGCGCAAGCGCTCAATGCCCAATTGATCCAGACCGCCGGAACGGCAAGGTAATCCATGCTTCTCATTGCTTCCTCAGATCCCTCCCCGTTGGTGCAGACCGCGGTCTACATGGCCGGCGTGCTGGTGGGCTATGTGCTGCTCGTGCGCCCTGACGAGTGGCAGAACGCCTGGGAGACTATCCGTAACACCTGGAGCAGCCGCTCCGAGGACTAATGGGGTACATCGCCCACCCTCGAGCGGTGGCGTTATGATTCCCCGATGCATCATCCCGCTGCAGACATAGCACTTCAGGTTCGCGGTCTCCGGAAGGCCTATCAGGACGTCGTCGCAGTCGACGGCCTCGACCTCGAGGTTTTCAGCGGCGAGTGCTTTGGCCTGCTAGGTCCAAACGGGGCCGGCAAGACGACGACCATCGAGATCTGCGAAGGCCTGAATACCGCAGACGCAGGTGAGGTGATCGTCCTTGGCCGTGCCTGGAACCGCGATGACCGCGAGCTTCGGCAGCGCCTCGGTATATCCCTCCAGGAGACTCAGTTCTCGGAGAAGCTTACGGTGGAAGAGACCGTGCAGCTTTTCCGGAGCTTCTACCGTGCGGGCCCCTCGTCAGGGGAGGTCATCGCGATGGTTCAGCTCGGAGAGAAAGCGAAGTCCCGAGTCGGTGGGCTCTCTGGAGGGCAGAAACAACGGCTCGCACTAGCTTGCGCGCTGGTAGGAGATCCGGAGCTGCTCTTCCTGGACGAGCCAACCACAGGCCTGGACCCGCAGTCGAGGCGACAGCTCTGGGGCGTGATAGAGGGATTGAAGTCCGCCGGGCGATCGATTCTGCTCACTACCCACTATATGGAAGAAGCGGAGCGACTCTGTGATCGCGTAGCCATCGTGGATCACGGAAAAATGATCGCTCTGGGCACACCGCGCGAGCTCATTGCCGCGCTTCGGGCTGAGCACGTGCTCGAGTTTGCCCTGGCCGACAGTGCGGTCGTTGACGAGGTGCCGCTTCTCGGGATCGAGGGCATTTGCGCCTCGGCCAGGCGGGATGGGACCTATCGCCTTCAGGTCCAGGAGCTGCACTTGGCCATGCCGGCGCTTCTGGGTGAGTTGCGTCGCCAAGGCGCGCAGTTAGCCGAGTTGCGAACCCACTCGGCCACCCTCGAGGACGTATTTGTATCCCTGACCGGGCGGCACCTTCGCGATGAGTGACAAGCGCCGATGGTCGGAGCATCCTCTGGTGCAGCTCACCCAGGTACGGTACCGGGAGTTCTTCCGGGAGCCTGAGGCGGTCTTCTGGGTATTCATCTTCCCCGTGCTTTTAGCCGCCGGACTCGGCATTGCCTTCCGTAACCGGGCGCCCGACGTAACCAGCGTTGCAGTGGTCAACACCGATAGTGCAGCGGGCCGCACCGCCGAAGCGTTGCGCCAGTCCGGGGATATAGAAGTTTCCCTGATGAGCGACGCTGCGGCGGCCGAGGCTCTTCGCACCGGGGACGTAGCACTGGTCCTGGTGCCGGGCGGGAAGGCCGGCGTCGAATACCGCTATGACGATACACGCCCGGAAAGCCAGGTGGCTCGGCTGATGGTCGACGACGCGCTTCAGCGCGCCGCCGGCCGGCGAGATCCCGTTCCCGCACGGGAGCGGCTGGTACACGAACGGGGCTCCCGATACATCGATTTCCTGGTACCCGGCCTGTTGGGTATGAACCTGATGGGAAGCGGCATCTGGGGAGTAGGCTTTGCAATTGTCGATGCCCGGAAGAAGCGGCTGCTCAAGCGCCTGATTGCCACGCCAATGTCCCGGCCTCAGTATCTCGCTTCGTTCGTCCTCTCCAGACTTACGCTACTCGTAATCGAGGTTGGCCTGCTGCTGGGGTTCGGCGCGCTGGTGTTCGGGGTTCCGTTCCGCGGGTCACTGCTCACGCTCGCCGGCATCTGTGTCATCTCGTCGCTCGCCTTTACCTCCCTCGGCCTGCTGGTATCATCCCGGGTCCAGACGATGGAGGGTGCATCCGGGCTCATGAATCTGGTCATGCTCCCCATGTGGATCTTCTCGGGTGTCTTCTTTTCCGCTTCGCGCTTTCCCGAACCATTGCAACCGTTCATCCAGGCGCTGCCGCTCACCGCCGTCGTCGACGTCCTGCGAGCCAACATTCTGC
>Ga0307410_10001701_pt1 | contig 10140 bp, 6 predicted proteins | sample 322Ometagenome_3_FD_203707 | JGI IMG/M metagenome (GOLD analysis project Ga0307410, IMG submission 203707) | Maize rhizosphere microbial communities from greenhouse at UC Davis, California, United States - 322HYB-O-3 | ecosystem: Host-associated > Plants > Roots > Rhizosphere > Soil | place...
GCTGGGTATCCGGAACGTCTTCGACAAGAACCCTCCGAAGATCACTGCCGAGGATCCGTTCGTGAACACCACCTCGAACGTTCCGCTCCAGTCGGCGTGGGACTTCCGCGGTCGTACGTTCTTCGTGAACGCACAGGCGAAAGTCTTCTAAGGCCGACGTCAGCGAACGACTTGACGGGCGGGAGAAATCCCGCCCGTCTTTTTTTGCCTGCCGCAGGTCGCTCGGGCGTGAGGACTTTCTTTCCTTTGCAACTGCGGCCCAGCGACTAAAGTCGTGGGGTTGCAGTGAAAGTCGGGGAATTGAATGGGGGAGCTGGGGGGCTCGGCATGGCTGGTTCTGCTCATCGCGGGCCTTTGGCTCGCGATTGCGGCGGCCTTGCTCGCCCTCGCCGGGCGCCGGATACGCGATGCGAATTCGGTCGTCGCCGCCGCGAAGTCGATGGCTTCCCTTCTCGAAGTCGCCCCATCAAGGCCAGTACTGGTCCGGAGAGGCGGCTCGATCGAAGCGGACGAGCGGCTGTTGCGCGAGCTCAGCGTGGAAGCGCCTGCCAAAAGCTGGTCGGACCTTTCGAACGAAGGCAACGGCCTGGTCGAAGATGATGTTTCCGACCTGCGAAATGCCGTTCAGGCCGCTGCTCTGTCGGGCGCACCCATCGAACGGCAGGTCAGGGCCGCAGGCTCCAATCGTATATTCGAAGTTCGAGGTGGGCCGGCTCCAGCGCCTGAGCCCCCCGGCACGATCCTGCTCTGGTTCTCGGACACGAGCTCAGCCGAGGCGGAGCGGGGCAAGCTCGCGCTTCGGATCCGGCAGACGGAAGCAGCGCTCGATTCCCTGACTCATCTGATCGAAGCCGCGCCTTTTCCAATGTGGTACCGGGGCCCCGACCTGCAGCTTGGCCTCGTCAACCGGGCCTTCGTCGAGGCGGTTGAAGCCCGGGATGCAGCGGACGTCATCTCGCGATCCACCGAGCTTATCGACGCTAGCGGGCCAGCCAGTGCTCGCGCCGCCGCTGAGGCCGCGCTCGAAAGCGGGAAATTCTTCGCGCAGATGCAGCCCGCGACGATCCGCGGCGAGCGGCGCATGATGCGGATCGTCAACGTTCCGCTGCCGACAGGGGCTGTCGCAGGCTTCGCGATCGACGTGCAGGAACAGGAAGAAGCCCGCGCGGAACTGTCGCGTCACGTGCAATCGCAACGCGACCTTGCCGACCGGATGACGGCGGGCACCGTGCAGTTCGATGCCGATCGCAATGTCAGCTTCTTCAATCAGCCTTTCGCCGTGATGGCGCAGCTCGATCCCGAATGGCTCGCCGAGGGTCCTGAATTCGACCGCGTGCTGGAACGGATGCGGGAGCGGAACCGTCTGCCGGAGGTCCGCGACTTCCCCGTCTGGAAGGCCGAGCGGCGCGAGTGGTTCACCAGCCCACAGGAAGTGATCGAGGAGGACTGGATCCTCGCCGATGGCGATCACTTGCGCATGGTCGCGCAGTCTCTGCCGGACGGTGGCCTGCGGATGTTCCTGGAGGATCGCACCGAGCAGGTCCGGCTCGCTTCGGCGCGTGACACGCTGCTCCGAGTTCGCGCCGCTACTTTCGACAATCTTTTCGAGGCGATCAGCGTTTTCGCGAGCGATGGCCGGCTCTACCTGTGGAACCGGCGCTTCCGCGATGTCTGGGACCTCGAAGAGGAAAGACTGACCGAGCATCCGCGGGTCGACGAGCTCGTTCCCGCGATGGCGAGGAAGCTCGTCAATCCGACAGCCGCGGCGCAGATCCGCGAGATGGTCCGGCACACGACCAACGAGCGCCAGCCGGCCAACGGACGGATTTCGCTGACGGATGGGCGGTATTTCGAATTCGCCGCGGTTCCGCTTCCAGACGGCAATGCGCTTTTCACAATGGTCGACGTCACGGATTCGACGCGCATCCAGGAGGCGTTGCGCGAACGCGCCACTGCGCTGGAGCAGGCGGACCGGATCAAGACCGACTTTGTCGCCAATGTCAGCTACGAGCTTCGCACCCCGCTGACCTCGATCGGCGGCTTCGCGGAAATGCTGGCGGGCGGCTACGCTGGCAAGCTGGCCCCGGCCGCGGCCGATTACGTCGATGCCATACTCGAGGCCGTCGCGCGCCTGTCGAAGCTGATCGACGACGTGCTTGCGCTGACCCGCGGTGAAGCCAGCGCCGCCCCGATGGAGCGCGAGCGAATTGACCTCGCGGGTCTCTGCCGGATGGCGATCGAAGCCATGCAGGCACGCGCCGCCGAGAAGGACCAGAAGGTCGAAGTGGACCTTGCTCCCTCAGCCGGGTTCCTATTCGGAGATGTCCGTCTGCTCCGTGAGTCGATCGAGCATGTGCTCGACAACGCCATCGCCTACACGGACCGCAAGGGGCGCATCCGCGTCGAAGCATCCGGTGACGAAGAGAAGGCGATGATCCGGATCACCGACAACGGCATTGGCATTTCGAAGCAGGACCTGCCGCGCGTCTTCGAGCGCTTCGACCGCATCAACGAAGCAGGGGTGCGCGGTGAGGCGGCGCTGGGCCTTGGCTTGCCGCTTACCCGGCAGTTCGTGGAGGCTCACGGAGGCACGGTCGAGCTTGAATCGAAGAAGGGGAAGGGCACCGTGGTGACCCTGACCATTCCGCGCGGGACCAAATGATCCTCGTAGACGAGAAGGCGACAGAGGAGCTTGGCAGAGGAATCGCGACGGCGTTGCGCGCCGGTGACGTCATTACTCTGTCCGGCCCCCTGGGGGTCGGCAAGACCGCGCTGGCTCGCGGAATCCTCGCTGCGCTCCGCCATGAAGGCGAAGTGCCGAGCCCCAGCTTTGCGATCGTGCAGCCTTATGACGAGCTGGAATTGCCGGTCTGGCACGTCGACCTCTTTCGCATCGACGATGTTGGAGAGCTGGAGGAGCTCGGTCTCGAAGCGGCAGCCGAAGGCGTGCTCCTCGTCGAATGGCCCGAAAAAGCCGGTGTTGCGGCCTGGCCGCAATCGCTTGGGCTCACCCTGGAATTTGGGGAAGGCGGCGCGAGGCGCTTGACAGCAAAGGTCCCGCCTTCATGGCAGACGCGATGGCCTCCAAGATGATTCCGCCGGAACACGCCCCCGCCTTCCTCGCATCCTGCGGCTGGGAAGGCGCTGAGATCCTGCCGCTCGCGGGCGATGCGTCCTTCAGGCGGTATTTCCGCGTGGTGGACGGCGATCGAAGTGCCGTGCTCATGGATGCGCCACCGCAGCACGAGGACGTGCGGCCCTTCGTCGCCGTTGCCGAGTGGCTCGCGCAGGCAGGGCTGACAGCGCCGGAGATTCTCGCGAGGGACATGGAACGCGGCCTGCTTCTGCTAGGGGATTTCGGCGATTGGCGCCTTCGCGAGTATCTTGACGACGATCCGTCGCGTGAGCGCGAGCTGTACGAGCTCGCGACCGACGTGCTCGTCCATCTGCACCAACACGAGCCCATGCCGGGGCTTCCTCCGCACGGTCTCGATCAGTGGCTGGAAGAGCTGAAGCTCTTCACTGACTGGTATTGCCCGACGGTAGGGCTTTCCGTGGACTCCGTGGGGTATCGCGATGCCTGGGCGAAAGTGCTCGAGCCGGTTGCTGCCGATGGGCTCGGACCAGTCACGGTGCTGCGCGATTACCACGCCGAGAATGTGATGCTGGTGAAGGGCCGCGAGGGCGTGGCCCACTTCGGCCTGCTCGATTTCCAGGACGCGCTCGCCGGACACCCGGCCTATGATCTCGCGTCCGTGCTGGAAGATGCCCGCCGAGACGTCTCACCTGAGATCGAGCGCGCCATGCTCGAACGATATGTGGCCAAGACCGGCAAGGGAGAGACGTTCACTCGGGCCTATTGGGCGCTAGCGGCGCAGCGCAACACGCGGATCCTCGGCGTGTTCACCCGCCTATGGAAGCGGGACAACAAGCCGCACTACACGCAATTCCAGCCGCGGATGTGGGGTTTGCTCGAGCGGGACCTCGCCCAGCCGGCGCTGGAGCCCGTGCGCCAATGGTTCGAAGTCAATGTCGGTACGGACTATCGCGTGGCGCCGTGGAAGGAAGCGGCGTGACCGCAGCCCGTCGAGCGCTCAGGCTTCGCGCCGAAGTGTCGGCGGAAGTGCCGAAGACGGCGATGGTCATGGCTGCGGGTCTCGGCAAGAGAATGCGGCCGCTGACGGCCACCCGCCCCAAACCCCTGATTGAGGTCGCCGGCCGCCCGCTGCTGGATCAGGTGCTTGAGCGCCTGCGCGTCTCCGGAGTCGAGAACGTCGTCGTCAACGTCCACTATCTGCCTGGATCGATCGAAGCGCATCTCGCGGCCAGGCCGCACGGCCTCAACGTCACCATTTCCGATGAGCGCGAGCAATTGCTCGAGACCGGGGGCGGGATGGTGAAGGCCGCGCCGATGATCGATGCGGACCCGTTCCTGGTCGTCAATAGCGACAATCTGTGGGTAGATGGCCCGGCGGACACGCTGAAGCTGCTCGCGTCCCATTGGAACAGCGCGAAGATGGACGCGCTCCTCCTGCTGGTGCCGCACGCCCGGGCGCAGAACCATCGCGGGTCAGGCGACTTCCACATGGACCGGCAGGGCCGCCTGCGTCGGCGGGAGCGTTCGCGCGTCGCGCCTTTCGTCTTCACGGGAATTCAAATGGTGTCGAAGGCCCTCCTGGAAGGCGCGCCCGAGGGGCCGTTCTCGACGAACATATTGTGGGACCGGGCCATAGAGGGCGGCCGCTGTTTCGGAGCCGTCCATCAAGGGCTCTGGTTCGACGTCGGAACGCCGAAGGCCATCGGCGAGACGGAAGCTTTTCTACAGAATGTCTGACGGCCGCGCCGAGCGCCCGGCGGTCTACACAATCCCGACGCACCGCTCGTTTGCGGATTCACTCGCCAGTGGATTGATCGCGCGTTTCGGAAGTGATCCGCTCGGCCTTGCGTCGGGGCGCATCCTGCTGCCGAACAATCGCGCCGTGCGCGCCGTGACGGACGCATTTGTCCGCGCTAGCGGCTCAGGTCTGCTGCTGCCCCGGCTGATCCCGATCGGCGATCCGGAGCTCGACGAGCGGATAGGCGGCGCGCTCGATCCGGCCAACGACGAAGACCCGGTCCCGCCGGCAATCGAGTCGCTAGAGCGTATGGCGCTGCTGGCCTCGCTGGTTCGAAAGCCGGACGAATCCGTCGCCGAAGCGCTTCGCCTCGCAGCCGAGCTTGCGCGGACGATCGATGCCTTGATCATTGAGGAGGTCGATCCGACGCGGCTTGCCGATGCCGTGGTGGACGCGCCCGAGTTGGCGGCACATTGGGAGAAAGCGCTGGAGCGTTTCTCGGCGGTCCTTCAGCGCTGGCCATCTCTCCTTGCTGAGCGAGGCCGGATCGACCTGACCGACCGTCGCAATCGCCTGTTACGCAAGACGGCCCGTCGCTGGGCGGAGCATCCGCCAACCGGCTTCACTTTGGCCGCGGGCATTACGACCGCGGCGCCGGCGATTGCCGCGGTCCTTGCGCGGGTCGCCGGCATGCCGGAGGGGATGATGGTGCTTCCGGGACTGAGCCTAGCGAGCTCGCTGCCGGAAGAGGAATGGGAGGCGCTTGGGCCAGACGAGCGTGGACGGACAGTGGAGACCCATCCGCAGTTTCACCTGAAAGTCCTACTTGACCGGATCGGGGTCGCACGCGGCGAGGTGCAGCTTTGGCCGTCGTCGGGCCGAGGTGCCTCGCCCGCTGTGCGAACACGCGCGATCGCCCACGCGATGACCGCCGCCGACTTTAGCGACAAATGGAACGCGCTGAAGCCGGCCGAGCGCCGGCTGACCGGCATTCGAGCGGCCGAGTTGCCCGACCCCGCGGCGGAGGCTCAGGCCATTGCTTTGGCCATCCGCGAGGCGCTGGAGACGCTAGGCCGAACGGCAGCGCTGGTCACTCCCGACCGGTTGCTGGCTCAGCGCGTCTGTGCGCTGCTCGGCCGATGGGGAATCGAGGCCGATGATAGCGCGGGACGGTCGCTTTCCGAGCTCGCACCGGGCACGCTGCTTCTGGCAATTGCTTCGGCTGCCGCGGAAAGTCTCGCGCCGATCCCGCTCATGGCACTGCTGAAGCATCCTTTGGTTGGAGGCGAAGGGGACGCGCGGCGGAAGTGGATGGACGACGTCCGCTCGCTTGATCTTGCGCTTCGGGGGCCACGCCCGGCCGCGGGACTGGCGGGCATCGACGCGCATCTGGCTGACAAAGCAGGTGTGGAGCGGGCGTGGCGGCGAATTCGTCCGAGCCTCACATATCTCGAAGGCTTGGCTTCCGCCACGTTGCTCAGTGATCTGGCTCAGGCGATCAGCGCTGCCGCGGAGGCGCTCGCCGGCGATCGTGCATGGTCCGGCCCTGCGGGACGAGCAGCGGCGGATCTCATTTCCGGTATCCAGGGTATCACCACTTCCGAGCTCCCGCTGACGGCGTCCGCTGCCGTGCCCATCCTGCGGCAACTGCTCGACGGACTACGTATTCGCCCATCTTATGGTGGACATCCCCGGGTCTTCATCTGGGGACTTCTGGAGGCACGGCTTCAGCAGGCGGATCTCATGATTCTGGGCGGCCTGAACGAAGGCGTCTGGCCCGCGCTGGCTGCGCCCGACCCTTGGCTTGCTCCCAAGATCCGAGCGAATCTCGGACTGCCGGGTCTGGAGTTCCGAGTAGGCCTCTCGGCACACGATTTTGCTAGTGCCTTGGGAGCGCGGCAGGTGCTCATCACGCGCGCCCGACGCGACAGCCGCTCACCGACGGTCGCATCACGCCTTTGGCTGCGATTGCAGGCGATGACGGGGGGACTGGCGCACGACACGCGTCTGGAGCGCCTCGCGCTGACCCTGGACGATCCTGGCGCGATGAGACCCGCGGACCGGCCTGCACCAAGGCCGCCTCGTAATCAGCGTCCGACGCGGATTTCGGTCACGTCCGTCGACCGTTTGAAGGCGGATCCCTTCGCCTTTTACGCACAGGAAATTCTTCGCCTGAGAAGGCTGGACCTGGTCGACGCGGATCACAGCGCGGCGTGGAAGGGCATCGCCGTGCACGCGGTACTCGAAGAGTGGCTGCGTGACGACAACTGCGATCCGGAAAAGCTGGTGCCCCGGGCGCGGGCGCTGCTCGCGAGCGCGACCATCCACCCCATGCTTCGCGCGCTTTGGCAGCCGCGGCTGATGGAGGCGATCCGCTGGATCGAAGGCCAGGAGACGGAGAACCAAGCCGCGGGCCGCCTTCCGGTCGCGGCTGAGAAAAAGGGTGAGTCGGTCATCGATGGCGTGACCCTGCACGGGAAGGCAGACCGCATCGATCGCTTCGAAGTCGGCGGGATCGCGATCGTCGACTACAAGACCGGAAAGGCGCCCGCGCAGAGGGCGGTCGAAGCCGGATTTTCCCTTCAGCTCGGGCTGCTCGGACTCATCGCCGAGGCGGGCGGGTTCGAGGGCATCTCGGGTCGCTCGAGGGCCCACGAATATTGGTCCCTAAGCAAATATGGCGACCAGTTCGGAAGATGCGTCCGCCCCGATAAGAAGATGGGACCCGACGAATTTCTCGAGCATGCGCGGCGCAATTTCGTCGAGGCCGCGCGCAGGTGGCTAACAGGCGACGAGGAATTCACGGCCAAGCTGAACCCGGCCTACGCGCCCTACGGGGATTACGATCAGCTCATGCGGCTTGAAGAATGGTACGGCCGCCGATGAAGCGACTAACGACGAGGCTTCTTCTTGACCTTGGAGGCGTAGAGAAGCGCGGCGACGATCGCCGCCGAACCGATGCCCACAGCGACACCGGCCTTGACGAGCTTCTGCCGGCGCTGCTCGCTGGCGTCATCCTTGTCGTTGTCCTCGGCCATCTTACTCCCCTGGAACTGTCGCTTCCGCGCACATCTATGAGCGCGGGCGTGACTTTGGAAGCGCTGCACTGATGGCGCGCAAGTTCAAGCCGTTGCCGGTGCTGGAGGGTGCTCAGGCTGCTGCCGTCGATCCCAACGTGCATGCCTCCGTTTCTGCATCCGCCGGCTCGGGGAAAACCCAGGTCCTGACGGGGAGGGTGCTCAGCCTTTTGCTGAATGGCGCCCACCCCGAAGCCATCTTGTGCCTGACCTTCACGAAGGCCGGCGCGGCCGAAATGGCCAATCGCATCGGCGCGCGTCTGGCAGCCTGGGTGCGAATGAAGGACAACGAGCTTGCGGCGGACCTCATCGCTCTTCGTGCCGATCCCGGCCCTTCCTCGCGTGAGCGCGCCCGGCGGCTGTTCGCAAAGGTGCTCGAAGCTCCGGGCGGTCTTCGCATCCAGACCATCCACAGCTTCGCGCAGGCGCTTCTCGCGTCCTTCCCCGCCGAGGCCGGAATATCGCCGGGCTTTACCCCTATCGAGGGCCGGGCAGAGCAGGAGCTGGCCCGGACGACTCTCGCCAATCTGCTGGCCGATGCGGAGGCGCGGGGTGACGAAAGCCTGATTGCGGACGTGCAGTGCCTGAGCCTTCGCCTCGGCGAGGACGGCGCTGCGTCCTACCTGATGCGCTGCGCGCACGCCTCGGAGGGGATGGCCAAACTTGGGATTCCGGAGCTGATCGAGCCGAAGCTCCGGCAGGTGATGGAGCTTCCCGATGAATCGGTCGAAGACTTCCTCGCCCATCATTGCCACGAGGACCAGTTCGACTGCGACCTGTTGGAAGCGATCGCGGACGCGAACCGCAGGTGGGGTGCACAAACCGGGCTCAGCCACGCCGAGAAAATCGAAAATTGGCTTGCTTTGACGCCCATCGAGAGAGCGGTGGCGCTCCCGGACCTCAGGAAGATCGTACAACGCACTTATGCCGGGCAGCTAAAAGTCGAGCCTGATTACGAGGCGCACGCTGGTCGTCTCGCCACCCTCGTTGGCGAACTGCTCGAGGTCCAGAACGGCGCGCGGCTAGCGAGGGACATGGCCGCCGGCCTTCGTGCGGGACAGGCATTCGCGGCTGCATACGCGCGGGCCAAGCGCAGCGCCGGCGTCGCGGACTTCAACGACCTGATCGAGTGGACGCGCAGTCTTTTGAACAGGCCGGGCATGGGCGACTGGGTCCGCTACAAGCTGGACCGGCGCACCGATCACATCCTCGTCGACGAAAGTCAGGACACCAACAAGCAGCAGTGGGAGATCGTGCAGTCCCTGGCAGCGGAGTTTTTCGCCGGCGCGAGCGCAGCGGAGGGGCGCGGCCGCACCATCTTTATGGTCGGCGATTTCAAGCAAGCGATCTTCGGCTTCCAGGGGACGAATCCGCAGGAATTCGAGAATGCGAGGGCGTGGGTCCGGCAACAGTCGGCCGCCTTGCTCCAAGCCGACGAGGATTCGCAGGCCGGCGCCGCATTGGAATTTCGCGACCTGTCGATCGAGGCGAGCTTTCGGTCCGCGCCTGCCGTTCTGGACGTCGTCGATGCCGTGATTGCGGATGTCGGCTTCCGGAACATGGGTCTACCCGATCCGCCGAACCGCCATCACGCCCATTTCCATGCCCGCCCGGGCATCGTGGAGTTGTGGAGGCCCTTCGCCGTCGAGGACGACGGGAATGGCGAGGAGGGCGAGGAAGGCTGGCTCGGAGAGGACGCGCGTCACTACGCGAGCGCTCTGGCTGAGCAGATTCGCGGCTGGCTCGACGAAGCACCGGTTCTCGCTTCGACGAAACGGCCGATGAGCGCGGGCGATGTCCTGATCCTCGTTCGCAGCCGAGGCGAGTTGGCCTCCCTCATCGTCGCTCGCCTGTTCGAGGCCGGAGTGCCGGTTGCCGGCATCGACCGGCTCCACCTGCAGGAGCCCCTTGCGGTCAAGGACTTGCTCGCGGCGGTCGCGTTCGCCGCACAGCCGCTCGACGACCTCAATCTCGCCAACCTGCTGGTATCGCCGTTGATCGGCTGGAGCCAGGAGCTGCTCCTCGAGCTTGCCTACAGTCGCGGGAGCATCTCGCTATGGCAGCGGCTTGGCGAGCGCGCCGACAGCCGGCCCGAGTTCGCCGCCGCCCGCGACCAGCTCGGCGCATTGCTGACGATGGCGGACTTCACGACGCCGCACCGCTTCCTGGAAACGATCCTGTCGGGCCCGATGGACGGCCGCCGGAAGCTGTACAGCCGGCTTGGGATG
>Ga0307410_10001703_pt1 | contig 10136 bp, 4 predicted proteins | sample 322Ometagenome_3_FD_203707 | JGI IMG/M metagenome (GOLD analysis project Ga0307410, IMG submission 203707) | Maize rhizosphere microbial communities from greenhouse at UC Davis, California, United States - 322HYB-O-3 | ecosystem: Host-associated > Plants > Roots > Rhizosphere > Soil | place...
CCTAAATGGAGGGGCTTTTTTGTATTTTCGACACAATACCGAATGTCCAATTAATCGTACAAAACCGGGCCCTCCATCGACTTTGCGGTCGCGAAAAATCCAAATTCTCCAATTTTCGCGCTGCATTTTTCCATCTTCGTCAATTTCTTTCGCACGTTTCGACTCGATCGAAACCCGCATATTTCGATTACACAAGCAAATCCGCATACGGAACGAAACGGCATATCTCTTGCGCTCTTAACGGTGTAGAAGCGATTCGCTAAGTGCAATGTATTCAATAATTTGCACGTCTACTTAAATGGACATAATCCAAATTATTGGGATTAATTAGTTGCTCTCAATACCAAAGTAAGGAGTAAAAAATGAGAAAGAAATTTAGAAGCGTGACTGCGATGTTGTCGGTCTTCATCGCCCTGACGGCTGCGGCGTTCGGGCAGGAAACTACTGGCAATATCGAAGGCACGATAAAGGATGCGACGGGAGCGGTCGTCCCTAACGCCGCCGTCACGATCAGGAGTTATCAGGGAACCACGGATAACAGCGGTACCACCACGACCGGCATCAGCCAGGGCTTCAATCGGACCGTGACTGCCGACAGCAGCGGGTTTTTCCGCGTGATACAGGTGCCGCCAGGAGTCTACCTTGTCACAACCGCGGCGATCGCCGGGTTCGGCGAGGCGCGGTATGAAAACGTGCAGGTCGTACTAGGCAAGACGACCCAACTGGAAATCGCACTGCAAGTCGGTGCTGCGTCGGCTACGGTCGACGTCGGTGCGTCCGACCAACCGATCGACACCACTGACAGCGAAGTGTCCACCAGTCTGAATGCCCAGAAACTGGAATTGATCCCGAAGGGACAGGACTTCAGTTCGGCTCTTAAGGCTGTTCCCGGGACTCGTCCCGACACGGTCGCCGGCGGATTTTCAGTCGACGGAGCGACCAACGCCGAAAACGTTTTCATTATTGACGGTCAGGAAGTGACGAACTATAAAGACGCCGGGATCAACAAAAACAATCTGATCCCGTTTCAGCTGGTCCAGGAACTGAACGTTAAATCGAGCGGGTTCGACGCTGAGTTCGGTGGAGCAACGGGTGGTGTGATCAACGTTGTTACGAAAGGCGGAAACAACGACTTTCGCGGCGAGTTCGGAATGTCATTCGCGCCTTCCGCATTCACAGGGCGGAACAGGCCAACGCTTTTGCGATTTCCCTCAGGCACGGGTGCAAGCTTTGTGCAGCCGACAGAATATTTCACACAGCCGAAACAGCGGAGACTGGACACCGCGCCGACCGCAAACCTGAGCGGCCCCATTATCAAGGATAGGCTATGGTTTTTCGGCAGTTACTCGCCGCAGATAATCGAGCAAAACCTGGACGTAACTTTCTACACTAACGAGCCGGCGGCCACGAGGACGATCAATCCGGCGCATCCGCGCGGCGGGTACGATACCTATTACAGGAAAACTCAGTACAACTACGCTTTCGGAAGGTTAGACGCACAACCCTGGAATAACCTTCGTCTGACGGGTACTTATCTGTGGAACCCGGTCGTCCGCACCGGATCACTTTCGTTCCTGAATGAATTCGGCTTAGGCGGCGTTACGGGTGTAGGTACGGCTCAGTTCGGGTTCATCGATCCGGCGGTCGACTTTGGCGGCAACATCGGCACTCTTCAGGGAAGCGAGCTGAGGCGGCGCCAGGGCGGACGCGACAATTCCAACAACGTAACCGGTCAGGCGGTTTGGACGCCCCTCAAGAACATCGTGACGAGCTTTCGCTATTCGCGCGGTTTCCTGAATGAGCGCGGCGATAACTACTTCGTTCCGACGGGCGTTACGTATAGCTGTGCTGAAGGCAACACTCCGACGTCGACGATCTCGACGGACGCGTGCAGCCGGGGCTTCGTCTCGGCCAGCACTCAGCAGAATATTAAGGACGTTTCGGTCCGGACGAGTTATGAAGGCGACGCGACGTTCCTTTTTAACGGAGCCGGGCGCCACGAGCTGAAGGGCGGCTACCAGCACATGACGATCTTCAACGATCTCAACAGCGGTTTTCAAGCCACGCTTTTCCTCTGTTACGGGCAATACAGGATAAACGCCATGTGCTCCACGCTCGCCGGGGCGGCATTGCAGAACAGTCAGGCAACGCCGAATCCGAATGCCATCGGAGGAGCGGTTCTTCAGCGCTTCGGCAAAATAGGCCGGGGCAGCAACTTGAACCAGTCTCTGTACGTCCAGGATAAATGGCAGCCGATCAATCGACTGACATTGAACCTCGGCATTCGAATCGAAAAAGAAGATATACCGTCGTATAACGAGTTTCCCGCGAGTTTCAGCTTCGGCTGGGGCGAGAAGATCGCACCGCGGCTCGGCTTTGCCTACGACGTTTTCGGAAACGGAAACACGAAGGTTTTCGGCAGTTACGGGAAATTCTATGACAGGTTGAAATTCCATTTGGCACAAGGCGCCTTCGGTGGTGATTTCTACCGATTAGACTTTATCGACCTATTGCCCACTACCGGGCCGTTCACCAGCCTCACGTCCCAGGCGATCGTGGGCAACTACACGGATCCGATCGGCGGAGCGTGTCCGGCGACCGGATTCATCGGCAGCGGGCTGAGCCGGTGTCAGATCGATCTGCGAATCGCGTCGAACGACCCGACCGCCGATCCGGTCGAATCGGGTGCGATCGATCCGGACGCGAAGCCTTACCAGCAGAGAGAGTTCACATTTGGCGTCGAACACGGACTCGGCAAAGACTTCGTGCTTCGCGGCCGTTACACAAATAAAAAACTCATCAATGCTATCGAAGATGCCGGCGTGGCTAACGAAGTCGGCAGCGAAGTCTTCATAACCGGGAATCCTGGAAAAGGTTTGCATGCGCAATTCCTCGAAGCCGCCGGTTACGAAGGCCCTTACCCCACCGCGAGGCGATCGTACCAGGCGATGGAGCTGGTGCTGGAAAAGCGGTTGTCGAATAACTACTATTTCAACGTCAACTACACATTGAGCCGCTTGCGCGGCAACTACGCAGGTCTGGTAAATACGGAAGAGCTTGCGACGACAGGCTCGTCATTGAACGGGCTTGGCCGTTCAAGCCCGGGCGTCAACCGGAATTTCGATCTTCCGTTCATCGGATTTACGGCTGCCGGCGGATTCGACGACGGCCCGCTTCCGACGGACCGAACACATGTTGTGAACGCCTACGGCGCTTACATCTTCGACTGGAATGGCAGTAAAAGCCATTCAACGGAATTTTCTGCATTCCAGACATTTCAATCGGGAGCACCCCAAACCACGTACATTCAGTTTGGCGGTGCAACGACGATCTTTACGGGACGCGGAGATCTGGGGAGAACCCCTTTGTTCACTCAGACAGATCTCGGCATAACGCATCGATATCGTTTCGGCCGTGACAATCGCTTCACATTGGTTGGTGATGTGAACATTCTCAATCTCTTGGATGAGGAGAATGTCATCACCGTGCAAAACGTGATCACCAACGGTCAAATTCCGCTGACCGGAGCAAACGCTATTGCACCGCAGTTCCTGATCCCGGGCGGATACGATAAGGCAGCTCTTATCAACGCTTACAATCGGGGCGAGCTGCTGGGTGCGATAAACACCTACTTGCAGGGGACACCAACTGCATTGAACCGCACACGCTCGGACTATGGATTGGCAAACCGCTTCCAGGGTCCGCGCACTGTTCGATTCGGTTTCCGCGTGATCTTCTAGTCAGGCGAAAACCGACCGGAAAAGCCCGCCCAATATTGGGCGGGCTTTTTACTTTCGAGATAGATACATGATCGTAGCGGCGGTACGAGTGTGTTCGAGAAATTGTTCTACTCGGTTGACATTGCCGGCTGATAAGGTCGGGCAGTTTGGGCGTTTGGTGAGGAGCGGCGTGCCAGCATTTGCTGCTGCGTCAAGCTCGTGGAAACGGCGGTCGCAACCTTCGTCGAGACCAGGTCCTGCATTGTGAAAACATCAGCCATTTTTTCGTGGAAGCTGTCCGCCCATAACGGCTTGCCGTCGGTGACCCGAATTAGCTGCACGGACACGCGCAGGAACTCGCCGTCGCACTGCACCATTCCTTCCAAAACGGCGTCCACCCCGAGACTCTCGCCGACAACCACGGCATCTATCGACGAGCTATCGGTGTATCGTGAAATCGCGCTCGTGGGACGGACGGAAACCTGCTTTATTTTGCTCAGACTCGTTATCACGGCATCGGCCATTCCGACACCGAGTTTTTGCTTATCCACTTTTTCCCCGATAGTCCGAAAAGGCATCACTGCGATAGATCTGATCGCGACGGCATCGGAGGATTGCAGCGTTTTTCTATTAAGGTAATAGAACGCCGGCATACCGATCGTCTCGAGCACGAAAAGCATACCGATAACGACAAGCAAAACGCGTATTCCAAGGCCTTTTCGCTCCCTTGCGGGTACGTCTCTATATTTCGCGAATCTCGATAAACGATCAGGCAGTGCAAAAATCCTATTGACGCCTTGAATAAGTGATCGAATCACGGCACCCACGGTACCGTGATTCGTGCCGGATTCCGAAAGATAAGTGAGGTTTGCCGGTTTTCTGTCGCCCCGTTTCAAACCGTGACCTTTCGAGATATAAGATATCTCCTCCGGCTGCAGCGTGAAGCGGTAACCCAATCGCGGAATCGTTTCGACGTAAGACTGGCCGCGAGGCGTCTGCCCGAGGACTTTTCGCAGCACATGAATGTGCTGCGTCAAATTACTTTCTTCGACGAAGCTGTCGGCCCATAACTCCCGGAATATATCGGTTTTCCTGGTTATATGCCCCGCGTTTCGGACGAGCAATAGCAGGATCTGAAACGCTTTGTGCGTTAATTGTACATGCTGCCCGTTCTTCAGCAGTTCCTGACTCTCAACGTCGAGTTCGAAATCGCAAAACCTGTAATAAGTGACTTGATCGACTTCCATTTTTGTACCGCTTACCGCATTTCCAAGCGACTAACCCAAAGATCGAGGCGCCTGGATAATTCGCCAATACAATGAACAAATATGCTCGCTAATACCAAAACACCGCCATACGAAATTTTGTGACTTTAAATCCAATAAAAAAGCCAAACGACATGCGACCAAGACGATTGGACTCCCGATCTGCGGGCAACTAATAAGACGCCTAGCGCTTTGTCCGAACGATTGTTCAAACCCCTTCGCAGCAATTTTAAGACGGCCAGATGCGTCCGCCGGTTACACAGTATTACGGTTCGGATAGCTATGTTGTTGCACACTAATTTATCTCGCTTGCACTTTGATACGTTTGTGGGCGATTTTTCGCGATTAATGTTGAAGCCAAATTGCTTACATCCTGTACTCACGAAAAACGAATACTTCACTTCCGACGGCGAATATGCAACCGAAATTAGTCCGAAAAGTTACCTCAACATTCTTGCTGCTGATCGTCTTGATCAGTAATTTACCGGCGTCCGCTCAAACGCGGCGGAGCACGGCCCCAGCCAAACAAACAGCGTCCGTTAGTAAAATCAATCCCGCTGCCAAAAAGTGCAATGGCGGATGGAGCGGGACGATCACTTATTCGAAAACTCACAAGGACAGCGAGCACAACAAAACGCCGACCGGCTATCAAAGCAGCAACTCGAGTTACGAGGCGACGGCCGAGGTCACCGTCAACGAGGACGGTTCGGCCCGGGCGAGTGTAAAGGTCAAGGTTTCGAGCAGTACGGAAGACGTCAAGGAAGGCTCCGAGTGCTGCTGGATCACGCTTGCCGGATGTACCCGCAAAGGGACCTTCAAATACTCCGACATCATTAAGACCGAGTCGAGCGCAGAAGCGACATCGACCGTCAAAGGCGTGAGGATCGGCGAGGACGCTTTCACTGCGAACATCGGTGTACCAGAGGCGGTCGGGAAAACGGTCAGAACCTTCGAAACAGTCAAGAAAAGAGAATGTGATTCGCTCAATCAGAACAGTTCTCACAAACAGGAGGCAGACGCATCGTACTCCGTCGGACCGATCCAGATCTCGGGCACGGTCGACCCGCAGAATCCGAACGTCATCAGGGGAACGAAAACCGACGGTGATGTGACTATCACGTACAACATGGTGCGGTGCGCGGCGCCGGACATCAAGTTGAGCGATCTCGCTCTTGAACATCACCATTTTCCCGACGCGGCCACCTGGCACTCGATCGGCACGGAAACTATCGACGGCAACCTCGTTCGCTTAAAGGCGAGAGTCCGCAACGACGGCACCGCGCAGGGTTACGCCACCGTGAAATTCACCGAAACGAGCGAAAACATTGAGCTTCCCGGAACGGTTTCGGTTTCGCTGAAACCCGGCGAAGAGCGCGAAATAGAATCGGAATGGGATACGAGCGGCTTTGCCTGGTCGAACGATGGGAAGCAGAAAACGCAGCGGCACATCAAAGCCGAGATCGATGGAGATTCGCTGACCGAAGACGTCAAAGTCATCCCGAAGCCGGTGATACTCGTTCACGGTCTATGGAGCAACGCCGCGGCGTGGTCGAATTACCAGGGGTACCTGAACGAGGCGCACAGTTTCGCCTGGAAGGCCTTCCCAGTCGGAGCCGACCCGGCGCACGGGCTGATGAATACGGGCAATTCGCTCGGCAACAACCAGCCCACCAATTCGATCTTCGAGAACGCCCGCGAACTTGGAAAGCAGATCAAGTTCACGCAGGAATCGATGAACGCGTGGCACGTCGATATCGTAGCTCATTCGATGGGCGGCCTGATCTCGCGTTTTTACATTCATCATTTAATGAAGGAATCGTTCGACGGGAAACCGGTCGTTACGCACCTCGCTATGCTGGGCACCCCGAACATGGGCAGCCCCTGGGCGGACATCGTGTTCGAGGAGTACAAAGAAAAAGGCTTCCACGTCGAAGCGCTGCGCGAACTTAAAACCGACGTTTGCCGCATCTTCAACAGCCAGATCACGAACCGGAAGGGCGTGAAATTTTCGATCACGTACACCGACCGCATCCCCGTGACCGGGAACACTACCGAAGCCGGCGACGGCGTAGTATCCAAATCGTCCGCCATCTGGGAGATCACCGACGTCAGCAAATCGGACAGCCTCGACCACACGTCGCTTACCGGAAAGGAAGATTTCATGCGCTTCATTTACCCGCGACTGGCTGTCGGACCAAGGGGCGAAAAGTAGAGGGCCGGAACTGAACTAGATGCAGTATAAGGGATCGGTGATACGGGTTGCCCACGGGCGATCCCTCGGGAGCTAAACGCCGCAGTCTCTTCATTGACATTGATTTATCAAAATGGAATGCTCTGGAAAAGAACGAAATTTACACGCGCGGGCAGCCGTGCCGCAGAGCTTGATCACGATGCAGCAAAACTGTAAGGAAGTGCGGGTCGAACGCGTTAAATCTGAAGGCAATCGCTTCACAGAGCATGATTCGCTTGCTGTTGAGGAGCCGCTCGAGATCCGACTCGGATACCGCGAGAGCGGCAAAGCCGCGCATAAGAGCATCTCGATCACGATGCGCACACCGGGCGACGACTTTGAGCTCGCTGCAGGTTTTCTCTTCACCGAGGGGATCATTAAGTCGGTCGATCAGATCTCCGAAATAAAACATTGCGGCGTGCGGGCCAAACGCAGTCTTTACGACAACACAGTCCGAGTTGATCTGAAAGCCGGCGTCGAGGTCGACCTAAGGCGTCTCGAGCGACATTTTTACACAAGTTCGAGCTGCGGCGTTTGTGGAAAGACGTCGATCGAAGCGCTGCAGACGGGAGTTTGTCCCATAACAAGAAGCGGAAGTCCCGTTTTCGATGCCGGGTTGATCCATTCGCTGCCCGATGTGCTTCGGACGCGGCAGGATACTTTCGACAGGACCGGTGGCCTTCACGCCGCCGCTCTTTTTGCCCCGTCGGGAGAGATCGAAAGCGTCCGCGAAGACGTCGGACGACATAACGCCGTTGATAAGCTGATCGGGTCTCAGTTCTTAAATGGCAAGACGTCGCTTTCGGACCGTTTGCTTTTGGTCAGCGGACGGGCGAGTTTCGAACTTGTGCAAAAGGCTCTGATGGCGGGAATACCGATCATGGCCGCGGTCGGCGCGCCTTCAAGCCTTGCGGTCGAACTTGCCGGCGAATTCGGAATGACTCTCCTCGGTTTTGTCCGCGATGATCGATTCAACATCTACACGGGGGCTCAGCGTATCAAGACCGACTGCACGTCACGGACGGAACTTTCCGGAGCTGCCGGCTTCGCTACCGCTGAATCATCGATCGTAGCAGCCTCGTAGAAACCGGGGAAAGAGAGGATCTGCATTGGCTAACGAACCGCTAAACGAGAAGATCGATCCCGAGGAAGGAACACAGATCGAAGGCGCCCACGAAGCGGCGAACGCCAGCGACACATTTCAGCCCAGCCACTGGACAGCCGGAAAAGAGGATCTTCGTTCGGAGAGTGACATCCTGGCGGAATCGAGCGAAGTTGTTGAAGACGGTCGCGTTGCGGAGCAGGGCTCGACTGAGCATTCGGGTGCGGGTGAAGCGATCATCGCGGAGTTTGATGGGGCAAGCGGCGCCCGTTTCACGTCCCCGGACGAATTCACCGGCTTGAGGGTTACCAAACCGAAACGCTTCGCCGCCGGCCTGCCGTCCATCATTTCGACGATGAAACATGCTTTGGGCCAAATGGGGCTGATCCGCTCCGTCCAGACGCTGAAGGCGGTCAATCAGAAGGATGGTTTCGACTGCCAGTCGTGCGCGTGGGCGGACCCGGACGGCGAGCGTCACCTGTTCGAGTTTTGCGAAAATGGGGCGAAGGCCGTTTCCGACGAAGCGACTAGGCGGAAAGTTACCCCGGAGTTCTTCAGAGAACACAGCGTAGCCGATCTCTCGCACAGGTCCGATTTCTGGCTAGGTAAGCAAGGCCGCATCACCCACCCGATGTATTTGCGAAAAGGCGGGACCCACTATGAGCACATATCTTGGCAAGGTGCCTTCGAAATACTCGAACGCGCGCTGAACTCCCTTGCTTCGCCGGACGAGGCCATTTTCTACACTTCGGGCCGTACGTCGAACGAAGCAGCATTTCTATATCAGCTTTTCGTTCGGCAGTTCGGCACGAATAATCTCCCCGATTGTTCGAATATGTGCCACGAGTCGAGCGGCACCGCGCTGACCGAAAGCATCGGCAGCGGAAAAGGGACCGTCACGCTGGATGATTTCAGGAAGTGCGACCTGATCATCATTCTCGGTCAAAACCCCGGAACGAACCATCCGAGAATGATGACGACCCTTGAGCAGGCGAAACACCGAGGAGCGAAGATCCTGACGATGAATCCTCTCCCGGAAGCCGGCCTTCTGAGCGTCGTCAACCCCAACCCGCAGGAATATAAAAATCCGCTCAAATTCCCGATAGCACTTTTGGGTAACCATGCAACGCCGCTTTCGGACCTGCATCTGCCGCTTCGTATTAACGGCGACATGGCAGTGCTGAAGGGAATGATGAAAGTGATGCTTGAGGTGGAAAACGCGAATCCGGGCGGCGTTTTGGACAGGAGCTTCATCGATCGGGATACGGCTGGTTTTGCGGAATTTCGCCAGAACCTCGAAAAGGCCAGTTGGGACGACATCACTGAGCAAAGCGGGTTAACGCGCGAACTCATCGAACAAGCTGCCGCCCTTTACATGAACTCGAAACGGGTGATCACGTGCTGGGCGATGGGTTTGACCCAACACCGGAACGCGGTCGGCACTATACAGGAAATCGTCAACCTTCACCTGCTGCGCGGCAACATCGGGAGGTACGGTGCCGGCCTCTGCCCGGTGCGGGGGCATTCGAACGTCCAGGGCGATCGCACAGTCGGAATCTGGGAACGGCCGAGGGAAGAATTTCTGGAAGCGCTCGATAAGGAATTCAACTTCACCGCACCTCGAAAGCACGGGTATGACACAGTGGAAGCGATCAAGGCGATGCACCTCGGTCGCGGCAAAGTATTTTTTGCGCTCGGTGGCAATTTCCTAAGTGCTACGCCCGATACCGAGTACACTGCAGCGGGGTTGAAACGGTGCAAATTGACCGCTCAGGTGATCACCAAACTCAACCGGACCGCGCTGGTCACCGGCGAGGAAG
>Ga0307410_10001704_pt1 | contig 10133 bp, 5 predicted proteins | sample 322Ometagenome_3_FD_203707 | JGI IMG/M metagenome (GOLD analysis project Ga0307410, IMG submission 203707) | Maize rhizosphere microbial communities from greenhouse at UC Davis, California, United States - 322HYB-O-3 | ecosystem: Host-associated > Plants > Roots > Rhizosphere > Soil | place...
TCCGGCAAGCTCGGCGTCGGCTGGGTGGTGAGCGTGTCTAGGGCCGGGGTGAACCCGTGGCCATTGACGCACCAGATCTTCACCTGCTCGACCGGTCCGTCGGTGGACAGCCACACCCAGCGGTCCGCGATCTCCGCGGCTGCGCCGCACCCGGCTTGTGGGCAAGAGACGATGTGCTCCATGGGATTCTCCTGATTTCGTGTGAATGTCACCGTGATGGACCTTGTCAGCGCAATCCGAGCAGGCTCGCCCTCGGAGCGGCTTGTGTCGATTAGCGGCCACCCGAGGGGCGGATGTTCTGGTTGAGCTGGAACAGGTTGGTCGGGTCGTACCGGTCCTTCACGGCGGCCAGGCGGGCGTAGGTGTCGGGCGGGTAGGAGGCCTGCACCTTGTCCTGGCCTGGTTCGGAGGTGAAGTTGACGTAGCCGCCGGTGCTCCACGGGTCCATCGCCTTGTGGGTCGCGCGCGCCCAGTCGGCGTGCTCGTCGAAGCCCTCGCGGTCGGGCGAGCGGGCGATGATGTTGAGGACGTAGGCCGCGTCGCGGTGGGCAAACGCGGTGCCGCCCACGGGGATATTGGACATGGCGCCGCCGCCGTGGTGCAGGTGCAGCTCGCGCACGGGCGCCTGGCCGGCCGCGTGCCGGGCGAGCAGCGCGTCGATGGTCTCGTCGGTGAGCTGGTTGAGCATCGCTCCGGTGAAGTGGTTGTGGGCGCCTGCCGGCCACAGCGGGTCGAGCAGGCCCTGCATGGCGGCATAGGGCATGGGGCCCATCAGGTCGGCGAGCGGTTCGGCCAGCTCGCGCAGCGGCTGAGCGGCCTTGGCGCCGTCCTCGACCGAACCGGCGTACACGCCAAGGATGCCGACCACCATCTGCCCGTGGACGGCCTCGGGCAGGAACGGCACGGGCGGCGCGACCAGGATGTTGGCCAGGGTGGTGAGCTCGTCGGGCATGGTCGCGGTGAGGTCGCGCCAGCCCCGGACCACCTGGGCCGCGTCCGCGGCCGCGTAGAAGACCGGCCCGGCGAACACGGTCGGGCCGACCGGGTGCAGGCGGTACTCGAACGAGGTCACCACGCCGAAGTTGCCGCCGCCGCCGCGCAGCGCCCAGAACAACTCCGGGTGCTCGTGCTCGCTGGCCGTGAGCAGCTGGCCGTCGGCCGTGACCACGTCCGCCGAAAGCAGGTTGTCGCAGGTCAGGCCGTACTTGCGCAGCAGCCAGCCGATCCCACCGCCCAGGGTGAAGCCGGCGATGCCGGTGCTGGACACCAGGCCGCCGGTGACGGCCAGGCCGAACGCCTGGGTCTCGTGGTCGAACGCCGACCAGGTCAGCCCGGCCTGGGCCACGGCCCGCCGGCCGGCCGGGTCGACCCGGATGCCCTGCATCGGCGAGGTGTCGATGACGAGCCCGCCGTCGGAGGTGGAGAACCCGGCGATGCTGTGGGCGCCGCCGCGGACCGCCACCGGAAGCCCTTCGCTGCGGGCGAACTCCACGGCCTGCATGACGTCGGCGGCGCCGGCGCAGCGGATGATCAGTGCCGGATGCTTGTCGTGGGTGGCGTTCCAAACCGCGCGGGCCTGCTCGTAGTCGGGGTCGGCCGGTCGCACCAGGTGGCCCCGAAGGGTGGCTTCCAGTTCGCCGAGGGTGCCTTCGCCGAGGGCGGCGCGTGCGTTGGTCGTGGCGGCCATGGCTGTCTCCCTTTGCTCGATACCAGCCGGTCGCCGTGACCCTAGGGGAGGCCGCTCAGCGTCCCCTTAGCAGCGGCTTAGCGTGATCGGCGAGAAAGGACAGGCCGGTCAGGTCGTCGAGGGCGACAAAGCGGCGTCGCGACTCGTCCACGCAGTCCGCGGCCATGGTCTTGTCGCCGGCCCGTCGCTCCAGCTCGGCGAGGGCCAGCAGGGTCCAGGCCCGCGGTCGGAAACTGAAGGGAATGAGCGGCAGCTCGCGCCATTGCCGCAGCACGCGCAGCGCCCGGTCCTCCTCGCCGGCATCGAGCAGCACCAGGCCGAGGTTGAGCAGCGCACCCCAGCGTCCGGGGCCGTCCTCCATCTCCTCGAAGAGCAGGAACGCCTCCCGCAGCAGCCGATCGGCCTGCCCGAGGTCCCCGGCCGCGGCGGCGACCAGGCCCTGGTTGACCACCGTGACGCCGACCCCACGCCGGTCACCCAGGCGGCGCCGGATCCCCAGGCTCCGCTCGAGGAGTTCGCCGGCCTCAGACAACTTGCCAGCGAGGCGGTGCAGGTTGGCCAGGTGGCACAGGGCCAGGCCCTCCCCGTGTAGGTCACCCTGGCGCTGGAAGTCGGTAGCGCTCTGCTCGACCAGCTGGCGCGCCCGCACCGCGTCACCCCCCAGGCGCGCGGCGTACGCCAGGTTGGACAAGGTGTAGGCCGCCGCCTGGCCGGCGCCGACCCGTCGGTACAACAGCACGGTCTCGGTGAATGGCATGCGGGGCTGCCCGTCGGGCCCGAGCTCCCAGAACCAACCCGGTGTCACCACCGAGAACAGCGGTGGCAGGTCCGCCGGGAGCCGTTCGAGCAGGCCGAGCGTCTCGCTCAGGTAGGCTTCGGCCTCACCGCCGCCGCTCCGGAGCAGGGCGATCACGCCGAGCATGTGGGTGGCGCTGGCGATCACGCCGGCCGCCCCGGCCCTCGAGGCCAAGGCGCGGCCCTCCTCGACCAGCTGGACCGCGTGCTCCCAGGCGCCGTCGTCGACCCAGGTCAGGAGCCCGGTGAGGGGCAGGGTCTGGGCCAGCGCCTGCTCGTCGGCGACCTGCCGCATGATCGCGGCCGCCTCGCCGGCCAGGTCCGGCACACGGGCGGTGAGGTCGCCGCGGCGCACGTGCATGGCGGCGGCGGCGAGCAGGGCCTTGGCCCGCAACGGCGTCCGTTCCGGGGCCGCCGCCAGGGTCGCCTCCAGCCAGCGGCTGCCCTCGGCGAAATGCCCGCGGGCCAGCCAGAACCGCCACAGGCTGACTGCGAGCTGCAACGCCTGGGCTGGGTCGTCGGCCAGCCCGCTGGCCAGCGCCGCCCGCAGGTTGTCGTGCTCGACCTCCAGGGCCTGGGGCGTGTCGTTGACGACCCCGACGGCCCGCTCCGGGTCGTGCGCCGCGGCGAACGCCAGGTACCAGTGGCGGTGGGCCCGGACGCGGGCCGTCCGCTCGCCGGCGTCCCGCAGCCGCTGGTCGGCGAACTGCCGGATGGTCTCCAGCAGGCGATAGCGCGCCATCCCGTCCGCGTGGTCGGCCTGCACCAGCGACTTGTCGACCAGGCGGCTCAGCAGGTCGACGACGTCTAGGCCGTCGCCGCCGCAGACCTGCTCCACCGCCTCCAGCGACATGCTGCCGGCAAAGACCGCCAGACGCCGAAACATGATTCGCTCGTCCTCCCCGAGCAGGTCGTGGCTCCAGGCCAGGGTGGCGTGCAGGGTCTGCTGGCGGGTGACGGCGGCGCGGCTGCCGCGACCAAGGACCCGCAGGGCGTCGTCAAGGCGTGAGGCGATCTGCGCGGGCGCCAAGGCCGATGTCCGCGCTGCGGCCAGCTCCAGCGCCAGTGGCATCCCGTCCAGCCGGACGCAGATCTCCGCCACCGCAGGCGCCGTCGTCGCGTCGAGCACGAACCCTGGCGCCGCGTCACGGGCCCGCTCGACGAACAGCCGGATCGACTCCAGCTCCGCGAGGCGGGCGAGGGGCGGCAGGTGCTGCAGATCTGGGAGCGCGAGCGAGGGCGTGCGCCAGGTCACCTCGCCGCCCACGCGCAGCGGCTCGCGGCTGGTCGCCAAGACGACAACGTCAGGGCAGACCCGCAGCAGGGCGTCGGCCAGCCGGGCGCACGCGTCCAGAAGATGCTCGCAGTTGTCCAGGACGATCAGTAGCCGGCGTTCGGCCAGCTGCCGGGCCAGTGCGACCTCGGCCGTCCCCGTCTCGGGCAGCGGCACGTCCAGCACCGACGCGACGGTCTGCGGCACCAGTTCAGGACGCGAGAGCGACGCCAGCTCGACGACGTGGACGCCGTCGGGATAGCTGTCGACCAGCCTGGCCGCGGCCTCGTAGGCCAGCCTGGTCTTGCCCGCGCCCCCGGGGCCGGTCAGGGTGAGCAGCCTGGTGCGGCCAAGCGCCTGGCCGATCTCGGCGAGCTCGCGGCGGCGGCCGATGAAGGACGTCTGCTCCGGCCGCAGGCCTTCCTTGACGCGCGCCCGCGCACGAGATGCCGTATGCACGGCCTCTCGTCCCGTCGCCGCGACCCCGCCCAGCGGCGGCGTCTTCGGCTGGGGTTGGCCGTCAGTGAGAAGGTCCCGGTAGAGCCGACGGGTTGTCGGCTCAGGATCGGCGGCGTACTCCTCGGCCAGGGCCTCGCGGAGCCGGTCGAACACCGCCAGGGCCTCGTAGCGGCGGCCGCTCGCCGCCAAGGCCGTCATCAGCGTCCGCTGTGCGCGCTCATGAAAGGGGTCAGCGGCGGTCGCGGCGCCGGCGATGTCGACCACCTGGGTGTGCTCCCCCCGATCCGACAGCACCTCGGCGTATTCCACGAGCAAGCCGAGATGGCGTTCTCGCAAGGCCTCGCGTGGGCCCTCGGTCCATTCCTCGAACCGGTCCTCGGGCAGCAGGTCACCGCGGTACAGCTCGGCCGCCGCCCGGTAGTCCTGCGGGTCCCTGGTCTGCCGGGCCCGCCGGCAGGCGGTATCGAAGGCCTCGGTGTCGAGCCACGGCATGGTGCCCTCCGACAGCAGCACCACGTCGTCACGAAGACTGCACACGGCGTCGGGGGTGCCGGCGAGTACCCGCCGGGCGACATATAGCGCCTGATGCAGGTTGTTGGTGGCCGACACCTCATCGCGATCAGGCCACAGCACCGCCACCAGGGCTTCTCGGTGCAGCCGATGGCTGCGGGCGAGAGCCAGCAGCTTGACCAGGGTCTTGGCCTTGCGTAACCGCCAGGCGTCGGCGGCCACCGGACGATCGTCCACGGTGACCTCGAACCCACCGAGGAGGCGGATCCGAAGCCCTGCGACGTCAGCCAATGCTCTCACTGCCGTACGACCTGGCAGCCTCCCGTTACAGACGCTACGCGCACCCTGTGGATGCCGGCCAGTGACCCGGCGCGTGCCGGCGCAGCATGCCGAGCTGGACCGCCCATCACGCTGGAACCGCCAAGCACGGCCAGATATCAACGGGAGGAGAGGCTGTCCCTGGTCATTCCCTTGGTCATTCCGCCACACATCACACGGCAGGACGGGGCCGTATCAGCTGGACGGAGCATCCGACCTGACAAGCGAGGATGACACCCTGCGAGATGGCATGGACGGCTGTGGGTCGACTTCCAATCCGTACGGTGCAGGTTCGAGTCCTGCCAGGGGCACCAGACTTCCAGGTCAGCGGCCTGCAGTGCTCGTCGTTGAGATGCTGCCGTCGGCTGGTCAGTCCTTCGGTATCGATCGGGGCAATGATCGCCTTGCTGGAACGGGGCCACCGGACACGATCGTGCTTGCCAACGAACGGCGGCAATGCCCGCCTGAGCTCATCGCCCCGACCTGCTCGGCCTGTGCAGGCCGACGAGATTACTGCTTGGCCATGACGACGTGAAGGAACTGGGCGGGGTCGATGAGGTGGTCGTGGCTGTCGTCGCCTGACGACATCTCGATCAGCTTGATGGTGCCGGTGAAGGCGGTGTCGCCGGGGGGGTAGTCGTCTGTCACCGGGGAGAGGGCGTCGCGGCCGACGTCGGTGTACTCATAGCCGAAGGCGATCCCTTCGGTCTGCTCGACCCGGCCCTCACCGATCGGCCTGCCGTCCAGGTAGAGGGTGACGGTGCCGCCCTTGGCGAGCCCGCCGCCGTCGTAGGCGAACTCCATCCGCACCTGATGCTCGCCCGGCGGGACCGGCTCCTCGGCGCGGACGATGAACTCCTGGAGGCCGAACAGGTTGTAGCAGAAGGTCGGCCGGCTGTCTTTGAGGTAGAACGACCAGCCACCGCCGTGGCCGCCGAGGTTGAGCAGCACCCCGCTGGCACCGCCGTCGGGGACCACGATCTGGGCGGTGAGCGCCCAGGAGCGGTTGCGCCAGTTGAGCACGTGGAACTCCAGCAGCCCGGTCATGCCGGGAAGCAGCACCTGCCGGTCGCCTGAGGTCAGGGTCGGCTTGCCGCTAACCTCGGGCAGGACCCGCTCAAAGGAGCGATCGTCCAAGGGGAGCACGTGGTAGCGGGTGGCCTCGATCAGGAACAGCCGCTGCAACTGGTGGAGCTTGTCGGGTTGTTCCTTGGACAGGTCGCGGGCCTGGGTCCAGTCGGTGCTGGTGTCGTACAGCTCCCAAACGTCGTCGTCGAAGGCGACGCCGACGTCGCCGGTGGTCTGCCAGGGGGTGCGGTGCTTGGTCACCGCCGTCCAGCCCTTGTGGTAGATGCCGCGGTTGCCGAACATCTCGAAGTACTGGGTCTCGTGCCGGTCAGCGGCGTGGGCGTCGTCGAAGCTGTAGACCATGCTGACGCCTTCCATGGGCCGCTGGTTGACGCCGTTCACCTGGGCCGGCTCGGGCAGCCCGGCCGCCTCCAGCAGGGTCGGGGCGAGGTCGATGACGTGGTGGAACTGGTGCCGCAGCTCGCCCTTGGCCTGGATACCGCTGGGCCAGTGGACGATGGTGCCGTTGCGGGTCCCGCCCCAGTGGGAGGCGACCTGCTTGGTCCACTGGTACGGAGTGCACATGGCATGGGCCCAGCCGACCGCATAGTGCGGGGCCGACTCGGGCCCGCCCCACTGGTCCAGGTGCTCGGCCATGAACTCGGGGGTCTCCAACTGCCCCATGCCGTTCAAGCTGATCAGCTCGTTGAAGGTGCCCTGGGTGGTGCCCTCGGCCGAGGCGCCGTTGTCCCCGATGATCAGGTAGATCAGAGTGTCGTCCGCCATCCCCAGCTCGGCCAGGGTGTCGATCAGGCGGCCGACGTGGTGGTCGGTGTGCTCCAGGAACCCGGCGTAGTTCTCCATCTGCCGAGCCAGGATCGGCTTGAGATCGTCGGCCATGTCGTCCCAGGCCGGGATCTCGTCGTGGCGGCGGGTCAGCTCGGCATCCTGGGGGATGACCCCGAGTTCCTTCTGGCGGGCGAAGATCTCCTCGCGCTGGCGGTCCCAGCCGTGGTCGAAGCGGCCGCGGTACTTCTCCGCCCACTCCTTGGGGACGTGGTGGGGGGCGTGGGTGGCCCCGGGCGCGAAGTACATCAGGAACGGCTTGTCGGGCGTGAGCGCCCACTGCTGACGCAGCCAGGTGATCGCCTTGTCGGTCAGGTCCTCGGTGAGGTGGTAGCCCTCCTCGGGGGTGCCCCAGGGCTCGACCCGGGTGATCCCCTCGCGCAGGGTCGGGTACCACTGGTCGGTCTCGCCGCCCAGGAACCCGTAGAAGTATTCGAAGCCGTTGCCAGGGCTGGGCCAGCGGTCGAACGGCCCGGCCTGGCTGGTCTCCCACACCGGGACCTCGTGGCACTTGCCGACATGCGCGGTGGCGTAGCCGTTCAGCTTGAGGATCTCGGCCATGGTGGCGCAGGTGTTCGGTCGCACCGAGCTGTAGCCGGGCGCTGACGTCGCCATCTCGGTGATGCCGCCCATCCCCACCGAGTGGTGGTTGCGGCCGGTGATCAGGGCCGCCCTGGTCGGCGAGCACAACGCCGTGGTGTGGAACCGGGTGTAGCGCAGGCCCTGGCCGGCCAGCCGCTCCGCCGTGGGGGTGTGCACTGGACCGCCGAAGGCGCTGGAGGCCCCGAACCCCACATCGTCCAGCAGCACCACCAGCACGTTCGGTGCCCCGGTGGGCGGGCGCAGCTGCCGGATGGGCGGGAACTTGGCGTCTGGGTCCTTGGCGTCGTAGGCGATCAGGCCCGGATACTCGCGATCGGGGATCGGCAGGATCTCCCGCTGGATGTCCTCGTCGGCCACGCCCGCACCTCCATCGTCCATCGTCTGGCAGCCACCGAGGACCACCTTCCAGCAGGCCAGGGTGAGCTGTCTTCACCCCGGCCGGGTGATTCGGGTCGGACCAAGCCGCTGGACCGCAGTGGTTTGCTGCGGTTTCCTGCTGGCATGCAGTTCACGCCCACCCTTGAGGTCCGCCAGGTTGCGGGACGGGTCCGTCTGCTGCTCGGACAGCTGGCCTACGGGGACGGGGCCACCCTCCAGGAGGCTGCCGACGACCTGGTCGCGCGCGTGCTCGTGCTGGCGATGGCGTTCCGGTCCAGCGGGATCGGCCTTGCCTCCAGCGAGAGCCCCACCCCGGAGCTGGCCGTACTGGAGTTCCTGTACGAGTTGGGCGAGATCGCCGCTGCCGGCGACGACATCCGCGATCGGCTGTTCAGCTAGCACTGGCTGCTTGTCTGAAATCAGCGGCTGTGCTGAGCAGGCGCCGACACGAGCCAAGACTGCCCTGGGAGGACAGGCTGGTCATTCCCTCGGTCATTCCCCCAGCCACTACTGGACGGCACCCAACCCCACTGGGCAGACGACCTCAGCAACTTGACCAGCGACAACGGCACCTTACGAGACGGCATAGACGGTCGCGGCCCACCGGAACAATCATGCTTCGCATTCATCGCACGAAGTCCGCCGCACTCGCGGCGGTCCGCATGGGCTGCCCGAGCCAGGGCCCATGGCCGGTGGGCAGCACCTCCAGTCGCGCGTGGGGGATCAGCTCGGCTACAGCCCGGGCAACCGGGATGCTGGCGACCGGGTCCCGCTCGCCCCAGAGCAGCAGGGTGGGCTTGGCCAGCTGGCGGAGCTCGTCGGGGCGCACGCGTCCACGACGCCGGAACCCGGAAGGTGACAGCAGAGCGAACGGCGAGATCAACGCGCGGAACTCTGCCATGGCGGCGCGGTCGGAGACCGAGTCCCGGCCGGCGGCCACCAGCAGGTCGACCAGATCCGGGTAGCTGGCGAGCGTCCCCTTCTCGCCCAGGGCGCTCGTCAGCCGCAGCACCGACTTGGGGCTGGGTGGCACCAGCCGGGACAGCAGCTGCCCCAGCCCGGGGGTACCGACCATCCGGATGGGCAGCGGGCAGCGGGTCTTCGGCAGCGTGGGCACGCCGAGCAGCACCAGCCGCTCGACCCGGTCCGGGTGGGCCAGCGCGTACCACAGCGCCCACACCCCGCCCCCTGAGTGGCCAAGCAGCGCGGTGGTGTCCAGCTCGAGGGTGTCGAGGAGGCGGTCCAGCCAGGCAACCACGCTCTCGCGGTAGCGGTCTCGCGGGAGGTCGATCGGGTCGCTCAAGCCCACCCCCGGCCGGTCGGGGGCGATCGCGCGGACCCCATGGAGCTCGTTCAGCAACGGCAGAAGGAACCCCGTTGGGTTCCTGGTGCCGTGGAGGAGCACGACCGGCGGCCCGGCGCCATGCTCCAGGAGATGGACCCGACCGCCGGCCACCTCGATTTGGTGGCTGCGGACCGACGCTCCGGCCAGCAGGCGTTCGTACACCTGGCGGATCTCGGCGGAATGGGGTTGCTGGGTGCGCGTCTGCGGCCGGCTGCTCATCGGTGCCTCCTCTGGAGCGTGCGTCTGGGCTGACGCTAGGGGCTGACCGGCCGGGCGGCGTCGGGGAAACCCCCCATCCGGGGCGAGGAGCACGTGGGGAGTTCTCCGCAGCTGTGACGAGAGGAGCCAGGCTCGTAGGCGTAGGCGGCGGCGCGCGAGGAGACGCCCAGCTTGGCGTAGATGTTGCTCACATGCCGGTCGACCGTCGTCACGGCCAGGACCAGGTCGGTGGCGTCGCATGGTTGGTCTTGCCGGCCGCCAGCAGCCGCAGCACCTGCAGCTCGCGGGTGCTCAGCCGTGCCCCTTGGAGGCGGCGTCCTGCCGATCGAGCGTCGCCAGGCGGGTGAGATCCGGTGTGGCGCCAAGCTGCGCGAACCCGCCGCGGCTCCCCATCCCCCGGCCACCCTGCGCTCGCAGGGTGTCGAGCGCCGGTCATTCGGTTGGTCATACCTTGGCGGGGACGACGGGTCGCCAGCTACTGCAGCAGCCCCAGCTGGCGGGTCCGGGCGACCGCCTGGGTGCGGTTGGCTACCTCGAGCTTGGCCATGATGTGGGCGACATGGCTCTTGACGGTGTCCAGGCTGATCACCAGCTCTGCGGCGATCGCCTGATTGGGTTTGCCCATGGCCAGC
>Ga0307410_10001705_pt1 | contig 10132 bp, 9 predicted proteins | sample 322Ometagenome_3_FD_203707 | JGI IMG/M metagenome (GOLD analysis project Ga0307410, IMG submission 203707) | Maize rhizosphere microbial communities from greenhouse at UC Davis, California, United States - 322HYB-O-3 | ecosystem: Host-associated > Plants > Roots > Rhizosphere > Soil | place...
GGTGGGCTACCGGCGGCTGCAGGTCCGCTACGAGCGGCGCGCCGACAGTTTGCTGGCGTTCCTTTACCTTGCCTGCGCGCTGATCTGCCTCAAGCACCTGAATCGGGCACAGGTATGAAACACGCTCTAAGGCCGGTGGCCCGCAAACCCACGTGGGGTGCGCTCGTGCCAGCGGCCTTGGCCGTCACATCACCCCCGGGTGCTGTGCGATGGAGGCTGGACCTAAGCCGACTGGCCAGAAGTTCTGTCCGTAACTGGAGATGAGGGTGGGCCGTTGACGAAGTAGCCTCGTGGGTCGTTGGAGCTTGCGACCACAACGACCTCACGAGGCTGCGCCAGTATGCGTCCCCCCAGCGTGTACGCCAAGCGCTCCTGCCCGGCTGACGACGCCTGCGACCTGCTCGGGTTGCTGCACGGCCCCCACCGGATCGGCTGCCGCCTGGTCATGATCTTGTTGTCCCAACAGGGCTGGTCGGCGGCCACCATCGCCGAGCTGCTGGGCTGCGACCCGCGCACCGTGCGCCGCTGGGTGCACCGCTACAACCGCCAGGGCGCCCACTGCCTTGGCGACCGGCCCCGACCGGGCCGACCCCGGCTCGGCAGCTCACGGCTGGGCGATCGCATCCGCCGGCTCCTGACCCAGCCGCGGGCCTGGACCATCCCGCTGCTGCACCGGTACCTGGGCCGCCCCGCCATCAGCCTGCACACCCTGCACCGACGCGTCCGCGAGGTGGCGGCCTGGCGGCGACCGCGGCTGGTCGCCAAGGGCGACCCCGACCGCGACCAGGTCCTGGCCGCACTCCGGCAGGCCATCGCCGAGCTGCCCCAGGGCGCGGTCGTGCTGGCCGAGGACGAGACGCATGTCAACCTGCTGCCCTGGGTGCGGTCAACCTGGATCGTCAAGGGCTCCCGCCAGCGGGTGATGACCCCTGGCACCAACCGGCGGCGGACCATCTTCGGCGCGGTCGACCTGCACAGCGGCCAGTTCCTCTACCAGGTCTGCCGCAAGGCGGTCAGCGCCAGCTTCTGTGCCTTCTGCGAGCAGCTGCTGGCCGCCTACCCGACAGCGCCACAGGTGGCGGTGGTCTGCGACAACGTCATCATCCACCACTCCAAGATCGTGCAGCGTTGGCTGGCCGCCCACCCCAACTGGTCGTGCTGCACGGGGCGCGCTACAGCCCCCATGACAACCCGGTCGAGCGCATCTGGGGCGCCCTCAAGGCCTACCTTGCCAACTCGCCGACACCGACCATGGCCGGGCGGATCCGCCAAGTCCATGCCTTCTTCCGCCAACGCAGCCCCGCCCAGCTGCTGGCCACCGCCGCCCCCATAGCTCACCTTGGCTCCCCGACGGATACGGACAGAACTTCCGGGAGGCCGCTTAGGTTCGGCCCAAGATGTCGACGATCGCCATGGTGAAGCCGGGCAAGGCGACCAGGGTGATCAGCGCCAGGGCGGCCCGTCCAAGCACGAGCAGCCGGCGGCCATGCCAGGCCGCGACCACCGAGGGGATCCGCGACACCAGCACGACCAGCACACCGACAATGATGAGCACGAGGGCCACCGACGGTCCCGGAAGCACCAGCAGCAGCAGCGGAGCATGGACGGCGATGGCACCAGGTCGGGCCGCCAGCAGCGGCACCGCCCGGCTGAGCCGACCAGCCAGGGCGGCAACCAGCATGCCGTGGAACACCACCAGCAGCGTGAAGGCGACCACCGCCACCCAGCCCGGGCCGACCAGGTCAAAGTCGGGGTTGCTACGCCGCAACGGCTCAAGGCGCGTGCCGGCGACGACCAGCAGCAGGGCACCAAAGGCCAGGCCACCCGCCCGCCCAGCCGGCAACCAGCGGCGCAGCAGCAGGTAGACGGCCGCCGACATCGGACCGAAGAACAGGCCGGTGAACACCACAAACCCAAGAGTGCCGTCGACGGTGATGCGACCCACGATCTCTTGGGCCTCGGTGATCTGGCCTTGGGCATCGGCTCCGGCGGTCACCGCCAGCAGCCGCATCACCAGCCGCCCGCCAGCCCCGGCGGCCAGGATGCCGGCGGCGGCGCCCGATAGCAGCGCCACCGCCAGGTACCACAGATAGCGGCGGACGACCAGGCTCACCGGCGGCGGGTCGGTCGGGCCAGTCCCGGCCGGTCTTGAGGTGGGTGGCGGCTCGACGGCCAGGCCGCCCCAGCGCACCAGCGCGACCAGCCCGACCAGGACCAGCGCGATGCAGAGGATGATCACCGCCATGGCGGCAGTATGACCACTTCGACGTGCCGGGGCGTACGGTTGTCATGAGGCGAGGCCATCGGCTGTCTGTGGAGCCTTGCGATGCTGCCGGTGTTCTGCCTAGCTGGTCCGCACCGATCCGTACGGACCCGGATCAACCCGGATGACGAGGTCCGCCTTCACCCTGCTGAGCAGCGCGGATCCGGCTCAGACGGATGATCCCGGACGGTTCCGGATGCGCCTCACCCGGCTGAAAACCGCAAGGTCGACCGTTCTGCCGTCTACACAACTAGGGCGGACCCAGACCTGTCTGTCCGTGCGCCACCCAAGGCGGCCCATCCTTCTCGGCATAGATGGCGTGCACGCCTCGCCATGAGTCCAGCGGCCCCGCCCTCAATGTGGATGCTTTCCCAGACGGTGCCAGCCAGGGAGTGGCCCGATGCCCCGGCCGTGATGGCGGCATGATGGTCATGTGCCTGAGGTCGACGATGACCAGCTCGCGGCCCTCCGCCGGCTGCGGGCCGCCTTCGGCCCCATCGAGGTCGTGGAGGTCGTTCGCCATGACCGAGTCGTTACAATGACCCCGAGGATGATTAGGGAGGGAGCACAGGGGAGCTTGGCGAGGGGCGAGAATGGCGGACCCGCGGCGGATGACCCCTGAGGAGCACGGCGAGGCCCACGCGCTGCTGGTCAGGGCGGTCACCGATCCGGACTGGCAAGCCGCCCGCCAGGCCTGGATGACCTGATGGGCAAGCTGCTGGTGATTCGTCGGCTGCTGGAGGCCGAGGAGCGCCTGCCCAAGCGCGAGCGGCGAGCCGATTCGATGTAACGGTTGCAGCTGCTTCAGCGCTACTCTCTAGCAGCCGGTTCACTAGTGCGGGCGGTCTCCGCTTGGCCCCCCCGGCGGAGCCGCCCGCTCTTGCTTGTAGGCGGCCGCGCGTTAGACCTGGCGGGCGAGGCAACCAGGTAGCCGTGCTACCGCGTCGCCAGGGAGGGGGGCCAAGGGTCAGGCGGGGGAGCCTGTCGCCCCCCGCCTGACATAAAGGCGTCGGTGGAACCAAGCGGAGGCTCCGAGCCCATGTAACGCCTGAGGCCGGCAAACGCTCTTGCTAGTGCTACGCGCGACAAACGGCCCCGGCTGGGAACACCCCGGGGCCGTTTACGTCCAAGGCGCGAACGCCCTCGGCCGTGGCCCCCCGGGCCGGGGGCGTTCGCCTGTTTGGAGGTCACGCCGACCCCGCTGGTGGCGTTCGACGAAGGTCGATGGGCAGGTGCGTCTCTCCACGCCCCGGGGTAGCCCATCGACCTGGGCGGGGCTCCCCGGCGACGCTCGGCCATGCTGTGACCCCGGGGAGCCCTCTCACCCGGGGTCACAGCGCACTCAGACGGAATTGCGGGTGACACCGGCCAGGGCGGCGCGCGGTCGTGGGCCATGACGGCGCCCACGGCGGCGTCGGTTCGTCGCGGCGCGCGCTGGTGCCGGTGCTCACCGTGGACACCCTTCTCTTTGAGTTCGCGATCGTTCACCAGGTGATCTTGGCAACGTGAGACAGACGATAGGACGGCCATCGACAGCAGTAGCGACAGCAACACGGGCGGACCGCTGTGGTTTAGGACGAGCCGTGGCGCTGAGGGCGCCCAGGTCGCAGATGCCTACGAACGGCCCTGAACTGCGGAAACAGACTTTGAAGCTCGGGGTGCCCGATCGGCGAGATTCCAAGACCGCTTGGCGGTGCCCCGCCATAGGTCGCGGCCCCTGGCCGAGGGGCCGGGAACCCCGAACGGCGTCGGCGCCCGGACGGGACCGCCTGGTTTGTCATGCTCATGGTTTGCTCACGGACTGCTCGTAAGGGTCTGCGAGGGGCCGGGACGACGACCGGGTGGGGAAGCGGCCCATGCCCTGGTCGACCCGCAGCACCTGGATCGGAAGAGCACGCACCGCGACAGTCCTCAAATGACTCATAAGCCAGCGGCGCCTTGCCATGAACAGGGGACACCAAGCTAGACAACAGGGCGTGAACCGCGGCCTGCTGTCTGGCTGGGCGGCCAGTGAGGGTCAGCGGGTATCGGCACCCATCCCCCGCTCCTCGGGTTAGTGAGATCGGCTGGTGCGATCTGCCCGACCGGTGCGGTCGGTGTCGCGGCGGTCGGCGCGGCTAGCGCGTTGGTCGGCCAGCCGGTGGCTGCGGTCGGCCCGTCGGGTGATCGCCCAGGCCCGGGTGGTGGGCTGGCGGGCGTGGCTTTCGCTGTTCAGCTCGACCACCACGTTGGCGCCCAAGATGGCGTACTCCTCGTCGCGGCGGACCCACTGGTAGAGTTCGGCCGGTGACCGCTCTCGGGCGGGAACGGCGTCAGGGTTGAGGGCGACAAACACCGGGTCCAGGGTCGGTGTGGCCGGTTGGCCGCTGCGCTGGTGGGCGGCGGCGATGGCGCGCTGGCGAACCGCTTCCGGATTGCGGGCCGGCATGCCGAGGTCGTGGCGGGTGAAGGCTTTGCGCAGCGACGGCGAGGTGGTGCCCAGCTCTCGGGGCGGCGTTGACGCTGCCGCGCTGTTGGGCGAGGTGGAAGGCGTGCTCGGCTTCGCCCCGGTCGGTGAGGAACCGGCTGGGCTGCCAGCCCACCCGCCGTAGTTGGAGCAGCCGACGAGCATGCAGACGCTACCGCGCGAGCATGCGGACGCTACCGCGGCGGCCGCCAGCCGACGCCTCCCTCCGGTCACCGCCTGCGGTCGGCCATTCCGCCGCCGCCGGTCTTGGACCCTCCGACTGGCAGCTTGGGCTTCACCGTCCGTTGGATCGCACCTATGAGCGTGTTGGCCACGTCCAGCATCTGCTGATAGCCCTCCAGCTCCATCTGGATTGCCTTGGTGTAGTCCTTGGCCGCGTAGGCGTCGACGTGGTTGATCAGATGGGCGTCGTGGGCGGTGATGGCCTGAGTGAGGGGGTCGGTGGCGAGGACGTTGCGGACCACGTCGCTGAAGTAGAGGCCCAGCCGCTCGGCGAACCCGTCCAGGTTCTGCTTGGCCGCCGCCTTGGCGGCCTGGTCGTTGCCGGCGACCGCGGAGGTGTAGGCGATCAGGCCCTCGACGTGGTTGGCCCAGGCGCGCTGGAACTCGGCCGCCTTGGTGGGGCCGACGATGCCCGCCATGGCCTTGGTGAGCGCGGTGGTGTTGGCATTCACCTGGGCGGCCGCGGCCTCGAACTCGGGTTTGCCGGCGAAGGTGGCCCGCTGGGCGTCGACGATCAGCTCCATGTGCTCGCCCAGCAGCATGGCAAAGGCCGAGCGCAGTTTCTCCGGCGGCGCGTCCAAGCCGACGGCCACCTCAGGGGTCAGGCTGGCCTTGGCCACGGCGGCGCCGGCGGTGAACATGTGCTCGTAGGCCTCGCGTTCGATCCGGTAGGCCTGGGCGTAGTCGCGGGCGGCGTAGGCGTCGGCCTGCTTCATGAGTTCCTCGACATGCATCCGCACAGCGGCCGCCGCGTCAGGCGCCTTGACCCTGGTGTTGCTCGCCTCCGCCAGCCAGGACCCGTAGGCGTCGGCGTCGGCCAGCAGGGCAGACCGCGCATTCTTCTTGGCCGAGGCATCGTTGCCGGCCACGCCCTTGGCATAGGACCCGAGGTCGGCAAGGTGCCGCTGCCACAGCGGCGTGAACCGGTCCGCCTGTGCGCCGCCGTAGGCCGAGGCAACCAGCTTGCTCAGCGCGTCGGTGTTCGCCTGCAGCGACGCGCCGGCCGCTTGGCCCAACCCGGGTGCCGCCACCACGCTGCGCATCTGCCGTACCGCGAGCAGCGCATGCAACCCCAGAAGCTGCTCGAACTGAGCCCGCACCTGCTTCGGCGACGCCGTGGCAGCGGTGCCAGCCGCCAGGCTCAAAGGGTGGTGGCCCGCCGGCGGTGTGGCCGCCGAGTCGGAGCGGCCCGCAGTGCCAGGGCCGCAGGCGACCGAGACCGCAAGGACGAAGCTGACCAGGGCGATCAGACCGGTTCGGGATCGCACGACGCCCTCCTCCATGGTAACTGGGCTGAGGGGTGCGTTGCCTGACCAACAGCCAAAGTTCGTGATCGTCTTGGTGCCTGGAGCGGGATCTCTAGTGCCGGCGGAGAGGGCGGGCGGCCGATCGGGGCGGTTTAGGTGGCGCCGACGAGGTGTCCTACCCCACAACGACTCCCTGTACGCCCCGCACCTCCGGACAGCTCCACACCACCTCAGTGGCCCCGGCCCACCGCATCGGCCGCAGGTCATTGACAGCGGGGTGCTCCCAACTCCGCGCCGCATCAGCTGCCAGCCCCTGCCAGCTGCGCAAAGTACAACCCGTGTCCACGGTAATGGGCCGGCATGCCTAGGCGGCCGGACCCCATCCGGACCGCAGACACCCGGCGGGCCACCACCACCAACCCGGCCACGTATGCTGAACGTCGGCCCTCCGGAGGGCGGTCGTTGCGGAAGCGGCGGACGGTCAATCCGCTGATTGGTTCCGTGTGCTGGCTCGGGTGATGGTGACAGGTCGGTCTCGGCTGATGATTTCCACTGGCTCACCTGATGGTGCCACCGTCACGCTGAAGGCGCTGGTTCAGGTCTCGATGAGGTGACCGTCAAGGATGCGCAACGCCGGCCGGCCCAGCACCCGGGGATCGCCGCGGGGATCGTCGGGGTAGGCGACCAGATCAGCGGGTGCGCCCTCCTCGATCACAGCCAGGCCCAGAAAGCGCCGCGCCTCCCACGACGCCGCCCCCAGGGCGTGCTCGGGTGGCAGGCCGGCGTCCAGCAGCAGCCGCACCTCCCCGGCGATCTTGCCATGTGGCCCCATGCCCGCGTCGGTGCCAGCCAGGACGAGCACCCCGGCCGCGGCGGCCTCGCGGACCACCTCCGGTTGGCGGTCGATGGCCGCCACCAGCGCCGCCACATCCCCCGCCGGCATCCCCAAGCCGCCGAGCAGCCCCCTGATCGGGTCGCGGTCGACAAAGATGGTCAGGGTCGGCACCCAGGCCACCTCGCCGGCGACCATCGCCGCCAGGTGCTCGGTCTCCAGCGACAGGCCATGCTCGATCGAGTCGAACCCGGCGGCAATCGCCGCCTCCACGACCTCGGCCAGACCCATGCTGTGAATCGCGATCCGTGCGCCCACCGCGTGGACCCGTTGGGCCGCCTCGGCCAGCGTCTCCGGCTCGAAGTTGGCCCGCAGCCGGCCATCAGGTCCTGGGAAGTCGCCGATCACCTTGGCCCAGGCGCCGCTTGCTTGGGCCTCCTGCTCGGCCGCCTCAGCCAGCGCCTCAGCCGGGACCTGGCAGGCCAACCCCGGGAAGTAACCGGCGGGCGAGGCCAGGAACCGGCCCCCGGTGAAGGTCCGGGGCAGACCCTGGTCGGGTCCGATACCAGTCGAGGCCCGGTTGGGCCCCCCCGGCTCGCGGACCGCCAGCACCCCCGCCGCCAGCTGCGCCCGGGCGCTGGCCCGGGCCGCCTCCTGGTCGGAGACCCCGGGCGGGGCCGGGCTGGCCAGACCGAGATGGGCGTGGGTGTCGACCAGGCCAGGCACCAGCCAGCCGCCATCCAAGACCGTCTCGGCGTCGGCGACCTGGTGGAAGCTGAACCGGCCATCAACAACAAAGACGTCCCGCTCGACCCCGTCGGGCAGGACCACCCCCCGCACATGCAGATCCACGCCCGCATCCTATGCGGGTGTCAAGCATCAGCTGAGGCCAACCCGGTCACCCATCACCCGAGACAGCACATCCGTTAATGTTCCGGCTCGTTACAACCCTGCCGCAAGGTCGGCCCTGCGGGCGGCCGCCTCCGGCGGCCATCCTCGCGCCGGCAGCGACGCGACGGTCACCGGGGAGTCGGCCTCACCAGGGGCCCAGCCGGAGCCACACCGGACCAGGCACGCCGGGCAGCAGCGGTTCGCAACGTTCCACAACAAGGTGCAGACTCCGCGCAGACACAATCAGCGAGGGGGAGCGCCGTGCACGCACTACTGGTTCAACTGGAGATCGATCCCGCACGATCGGATGAAGCCATGAAATTCCTTCATGAGGTGGCGGTTCCAATGATCCGGCAGGGAGCCGGGTTCGTCAGCGGGACCTGGATGCGCTCCCAGGATGGTCGGCACACCCGCAGCCTCATCCTCTACGAGAGCCAGGAGGCGGCGAAGGCGGCAGCCACCCGAGCAGCTGAAGGCCCTCCACCTGGAGCGCCCACGAAGTTTGTGTCGGCGGAGGTCTTTGAGGTGATGGCCTAAGCGTAGGCCGCACGGACGCGCTTTCCACACTCTGCCGGCGGGGCCACACCGGGGCCACGAACGACCAGACCGCAGCCGACAACAGCGGTCGGTCCTGGGTCCATATCGACGCAGCTAAGTGGTTCGGATCATAAGTTCGTGCGTGGTCGCCGGCCGCGGTGGTCCCGCCCCCTGCTGCTTCGGGCGGGGCCTCGCCGAGACGAAGCGGAAGCGTCAGTCGTTACGCCGGCGGGCCTCCAGTACCCGTACTGGATGGGCGATGCCCTCAAGCTGCACCTGCCCCAGCTCGACGAAGGTCACCCCTTGGGGCGGCACCCGCTCGGCCACGGGCTCGCTCACCAGGACCCGACTGGCGCTGGCATAGGCGGCGATCCGAGCGGCCAGGTTCACAGTGCGGCCGAAGTAGTCGCCGCCCTGGACTACCACCGGCCCAGCCGCGACCCCGACGTGGGCCGGCGGCAGCCCGGCCGCTGGGACCTCCGCCACCAGCTGCAGTGCGGCCAGCACCGCCCCGGCGGGGTCGCGGAAGTGGACCATCACCCCGTCACCCAGCCACTTCACCGGCACCCCGCCGCGCTCGCGCGCGGACCGGTCGACTAGCAGTGCCAGGCGCTCGGCCAGCTCGGCGGCGGCCTGGTCGCCGTGTTCCTCGGTGAGCCGGGTGTAGCCCACCAGGTCCAGGAAGCACATCGCCGGCACCCGCTCGGGCAGGTCGAGGACGCCGGTCTCCTCCAGCGCCGCCTCAATGTCCTCGACCCCGCTCTCGGTCGAGGCCAGCTCGTGCTGGCGGCGGTAGGCGGCCAGCAGCGCACGGTCGACCAGGGGGGTGAGGTTGAGGTCGCCGGCCAGCCGTGCGGCCCGCTCCCTTGCCGTCCGCTGGTCGGCGCCGGCCTCCAGCAGGGGCGCCATGAACCGCGCCTGCCAGACCTCTTTCTCGACCCTGGCGATCAGGCGCATGCCCTCCTGGTAGCTGCGGCCGAGGCGGGTCGACCAGACCTGGTCCAGGAAGCCGCTGGAGTGGCCGAGTTGCAGGAGCGGCACGATCTCCAGCTCGTCCTCCCGGATCGGCTCGTCGGGGTCCATGCGGGCGAACCCGAAGGCCTCCAAGGTGCTGCCGAGCAGCTCCAGGGGCACCCCAGTCTCGTGGCTCACCTGCCGGTAGGTCCGTGCCGAGCGCACCGCCCACCACCGGTAGGTGGAGACCTCCAAGAAGGCGAACGACAGCCGACCCGACCGGATCGCGGCGGCGATCCCCGCCATCGGCAGGCCGGCCTGCTCGCAGGCGGTGGCCAGGCGGACCTTCTTCGCGTCGGTCTCCAGGAACGGGTCGGCGCCGTCGCGGGCCTCCAGGATGCCAAGGTCGACCAACCGCTCGACCTCGGCCTCGGTCACGCCGGCGAGGTCGGCCAGTTCGGATGCCGACAGCCCATTCATGCCGCTCATCCTAGGCGGTGTCGCCTGCCCGGCGAGGTCACTGCGTCCCCGGCCGGCGTCGGGCTTCGGTGCCACCGGCGGGCTGACGGCCGCGTCCCGAGACGCTGTGGCTCGCGCCCGGCTGCAGTGCGCATACCGCGACCAAGACTTGGCAGGAATACAAGCCCGACGTGCGCTCAGGACCGCGCACGAACTTACGAGCCGGACCACTATTGAGGTTTTCATAAGTTGGGTGGGGA
>Ga0307410_10001707_pt1 | contig 10130 bp, 10 predicted proteins | sample 322Ometagenome_3_FD_203707 | JGI IMG/M metagenome (GOLD analysis project Ga0307410, IMG submission 203707) | Maize rhizosphere microbial communities from greenhouse at UC Davis, California, United States - 322HYB-O-3 | ecosystem: Host-associated > Plants > Roots > Rhizosphere > Soil | place...
ATGTCCGCCCGCCAGCGAGCGATCAAGGTCGCGGTCTTGTCGCCCGGAAGCCCTTCATGCTCGATGATCTTCACGTCGTCTGCGGGGAATCCGGCCGCCTTCAGCTGGTCTGCGATGATCGCGGCCATCTTCGGCACGTTGCCGCGGTTGATCACCGTCGGAAGCTCCACGACCTGCTCGAACAGCGCACGCGTCTTCGCCTGCCATTTGGGGTCGAGCTTCGCGGGCTCGACAACCGGGTTGGCCGCAAGTGCAGTGGTGGATGCGAACGCGAGCAGAACAGCAGCGAAGCGGATCATCGATTGGTCTCCCTTTGAAACCAGACGCTAGATTGCGGGCTCCAGCCGTCAAGCGCGGTCGGTACCGTGGCCTTCCGCGAGATATTCGGCGCTGCGCATTTCTTCGAAACGGCTGACGGTGCGCTCGAATTCGAAGCTGCCGTCTCCCTCGGGATAAAGGCCTGCGGGCTCCGCGTCCGCGGCGGCAAGCAATTTGACGCGATGCTCGTACAGGGCATCGATCAGGGTCACGAACCGCGCCGCCTCGTTGCGCATCTCGCGCGTCATGACCGGGATTCCGACGAGGATGACCGTGTGGAAGCGCTGGGCAATGGCGAGATAGTCCGCGGCTCCGCGGGGCTGCCCGACCAGCTTCTTGAACGAGAAGACCGCGACGCCCTTGAGGCTCTTGGGAACATGGAGTGTCCTGCCGCCGCCCACGTCGAGTTCCTCAGTCGGAACCTTGGCGCGATCCTCGACCGGATAGTCGGTCAGCCTGAAGAAGGCGTCGCTAAGCGCCTTGGTGGCTTCCGGCCCGTTCGGCACGTGCCAGACGTTGACTCCCGACAGGCGGTGCAGCCGGTAGTCGGTCGGTCCGTTCACCTCGACCACGTCGAAGCGCCGTTCGATCAGGTCGATGAAGGGCAGGAACAGCTCACGGTTGAGCCCGTCCTTGTAAAGGTCGCGGGGCGGTCGGTTCGACGTGGTGACGACGCGTACTCCGCGCTCCAGAAGATGCTCGAACAGCCGTGACAGGATCATCGCATCGGCGGGATTGTTGACGACCATCTCGTCGAAGCAGAGCAGCTTCACCTCGTCCGCAATGTCGTCGGCAACGCGCTCGAGCGGGTCGCCTTCCTCGTCCTTGCGCTTGTCACGAAGCCGCGCATGCGTTTCGATCATGAAGGCGTGGAAATGGACGCGGCGCTTCGCGGGCACTGGGATCCGCTCGAAGGCCAGGTCCATCAGCATCGACTTGCCGCGGCCAACCCCGCCCCAAAGGTAGACCCCGGCGAGCCCTGTTTCCCGCTTGTTGAATATCCGGCCAAGGAATCCTCCGCGGCCGGAGCTCAGTTCAGACGCCAGCCTGTCGAGCGCGGCCACGGCCCGTTCCTGCGCGGCGTCGGGCCTGAGCTCGCCGCCCCTGACCAGCTCTGAGTAGGCGCGCCCGACGGGCCCGCTCATGCCGGGGCGTTCTTGTCTCTGATGCGCTTCAGCGTGCCGGTGAAGCTGTAGCAGGGCTCGCCGTCCTGCCTGACGACCCCCTGCAGGAAAACGTGGCTGCGGGTCTGCTTTACCAGCTCGACATAAGCGTCGAGCGGGACACCGACCTGGCCGCGCGCAAGGAAGTGCGTCGTCATATCGAGCGTCACATAATGGCCCTGAGCCATGCCCGCGCAGCGTCCACCCACGAACAAGGCCATGTCGATGAAGCTCATCACCGCGCCGCCGTGAATGGAGCCGCCCATGTTCATATGCGCTTCCGTCGGGAACATGCGCGCGATACCGCGCCCCGGACCATCGGTCTTGAACAGCAGCCGGCCTGTCGCGGCGGCGAAGGAGCTGGGCGGAAAGTCGCCCCAGCTGTACCAGCCTGGATTGCCCTCATCGGGCTGGGCGCCGGTCGGCAGCCCAACTTCCTCCGTCAAGCCGCTCGTTCCGCGATCAACTTCTTGGTTTCCGCAATCGCCTTGGCGGGGTTGAGGCCCTTCGGACAGACGTTCGCGCAGTTCATGATCGTGTGGCAGCGATAGAGGCGGAACGGATCCTCCAGCTCGTTGAGCCGCTCGCCCGTCGCCTCGTCACGGCTGTCGGCCAGCCAGCGATAGGCCTGCAGCAGGACCGCCGGACCGAGGAATCGGTCGGAGTTCCACCAATAGCTGGGGCAACCGGTCGAGCAGCAGAAGCAGAGGATGCACTCGTACAGCCCGTCAAGCTTCGCGCGATCCTCCGGCGACTGCAGGCGCTCGCGGCCCGACGGCGCGGGCGTCACCGTCTTCAGCCAGGGCTGGATCGACGCATATTGCGCATAGGCGTGGGTCAGGTCGGGGACGAGGTCCTTCACGACCTCCATATGCGGCAGCGGCGTGATCTGCACATCGCCCTTGATGTCCTCGATCGCCGTCGTGCAGGCGAGGCCGTTGCGACCGTCCATGTTCATCGAGCAGGAGCCGCAGATGCCTTCGCGGCAGGAGCGGCGGAACGTCAGCGTGGAGTCGATCTCGTTCTTGATGCGGATCAGCGCGTCGAGGACCATCGGCCCCGTCTTGTCGAGATCGATCGTATAGCTGTCGTAGCGCGGGTTGGCGCCGCTATCCGGGTCGTACCGGTAGATCTTGAACGTCTTGAGCCGCTTCCCCTCCTCCGCGGGATACTTGGTCCCCTTGGTGATGCGGCTGTTCTTCGGAAGGCGAAACTCGGCCAAGGCCTGCTCCTGATCTGACTTGCCGGGGCGCTATCACGCGCGCCCCTCGCTTTCAATTTACCGCGCTGCCTTCAGCACGTCCTGCGCATGGCCAGGCACCTTCACCTTGCGCCAGGCGCGGATGACCTTGCCGTCGGAGCCGATGAGATAGGTCGCGCGCTCCATCCCCATATATTTGCGCCCGTACATCGATTTCTCGACCCACGTGCCGAAGGCGTCGGAGACGCGGCCGTCCTCATCGGATGCAAGCGGAACGCCGAGGTTGTACTTGCTGATGAACTTCTCGTGCTTCTTCATGGGGTCGCGCGACAGGCCGACGACCTTGACCCCCGCTTTCTTGAATTCGCCCGCAAGGTCCGTGAAGTCCTGCGCCTCCCGCGTGCAGCCGGAGGTGTCGTCCTTCGGGTAGAAATAGAGCACCAGCGGCTGGCCGGGCGAGGACAGATCGACGGTGCTTCCATCGCTCGACGTGACGCTGAGCGCCGGAGCCCGATCGCCTTCGTTGATCATTGCGCTTCCCTCACGGATTTCCACAGTGCCGCGATCCTCTGCCGCGCCTCGTCATGCGCTGCAAGGAGCGACTCCCAGCTTTCATGCCCGCAAAGCGACGCGACCAGGACGCGCGACTTCTCCGGCGGCTCGTTGCTATCCGGCGCGACGAGCCTCATCACTACCAGGATCCGGCTGAGCAGCCGCAGGTCGGCATCGTAGGCCGCATCGATGAAGCCGTGTTCCGCCAGACCCTCGATCGCAAATTCGAGACGCGGGTCGAGACCCTTCCCATGCTCCAACTGAAGCGTGTGGACGGCGAACTCGAGATCGACGAGCCCGCCAGGACCCAGCTTGATGTCGAGCGGGCTGACCGGCGGCTTGTGACGAACCATGTCCTCCCGCATCTTCGCCGCGTCGAAGCGCGTCTTCACGGCGTCGCGCGGCGAAGCGAGCACCGCGCAAATTTCCTTCTGAAGCCGATCGCGTCGTTCGGGAGACCCATAGATCGGCCGCGCACGGCACAAGGCCATATGCTCCCACGTCCACGCCTCGTTCCGCTGGTAGTTCAGAAAGCCTTCGAGCGTGACCGCGAGCATGCCTTCGCCACCCTGCGGCCGAAGCCGGGTGTCGACGTCGTAGAGCGGCCCTGCTGCCGTCGGTACGCTGATTGCTGCCGTGACGCGGTTGGCCAGACGGTTGAAATAATCCGTGGCGCTGAGCTGCTTGGCGCCATCCGACATGGCACCGAGCGGCGCATCGTAGACGTAGATGATGTCGAGGTCGGATGCGTGGGTCAGAGCTCGTCCCCCCAGCCGTCCCAACGCGAGGATCATCAGCTCCCCGCCCTCGATGCGGCCATGCGTCCGGGCGAACTCCTCCGATGCAAGCTCCGCAAGCGCGACGATCGTCCCCTCGGCGAGGTCACTGTAGCCCATCGCGAGATCGAGCGGGTCGGCGTGGCCGGCGATGAGCTGGACACCCAGAGAGAAGCGCCGCTCCGCGATCACTCGCCGGGCGCGGTCGAGTGCGCGGTCATAGGGCTCACCGGACATAGCCGCGCGCAGTCGTTCGGCCATTGCCGCGGGCTCCGGCGGAAGAGCGAAGCTCGACTCGTCGATGAGCCCGTCGAGCAGGTCGGGTCGGCGAGCGAGCATGTCGGCAAGCGGCGCGGCATGGGCCAGGATCAGCGCGAGATGCCGCGCAAGCTGCGGCCGCGCTTCGAGCAGGCGGTAGAGGTTGATGCCGCTCGACAGCCGTTCGACGATATCCGCAAGCCGGTTGAGCGCCCGGTCCGGATCCGGCCCCGAAGCGATCTCTCGCAGCAGTGGCGGAAGCATCGCTTCAAAGGCGGTTTTCGCGCCCGGAGAGCGCAGCGACCGGGCCTTCCCGGACCGCCAGTCCATGATCCGCCGTAAAGGGCCATCGGGGTCGGCAAAGCCGATCTGCCGCAGCTCGTCGACCAGGATATCGGGATCGTTCGATAGGCGCCCTTCCCTGTCCGGCGCGAGCGAATTGAATAGGGTCTCGGCGCGCTCGACGTGCGGCTCAAGAATGCCGATCAGCGCCTCGCCGGATGCAAGGCCGTGGAGCTTCGCAACGCCGTCGAGCGCATCGCGATCGAGCGGCAGCAAATGCGTCTGCGCGTCGTCTACCATCTGCACGCGATGCTCGATGGTGCGGAGCAAGATGTAGGCGTTCGACAAAGCGGAAGCATCTTCATCGGCGATCCGTCCGGCGGCCCGAAGCGCCTCAAGCGCGTCGAGCGTCGCTGGAGCTCGTAGGGATGGATCGCGCCCACCGTGGACCATCTGCTGGATCTGCGCGAAGAACTCGACTTCTCGAATGCCCCCGCGCCCCCGTTTGAGGTCGTACCCCGGTCCCAGCCGCGCTCCCTGCGCGAAATGGTCCCGGATGCGGGCGGAAATCTCGCGGATCTCGTCGATGACACCAAAGTCGAGGGAGCGGCGCCAGACGAAGGGCTGGATGGACTGGAGGAAATGCTCGCCGAGCGCTCGGTCGCCCGCGCAGACGCGAGCGCGGATGAAGGCGGCCCGCTCCCACGGCAGCGCAGAGGATTCATAATGCGAGATGGCGGCGTTGATCGGCAGGACGATCGGCGTGACCTCGGGCGAAGGCCGGAGCCGCAGGTCCACCCGAACGACATAGCCATCGGCGGTCCGCTTCTGCAGCAGCTCGATCATCCGACGGCCCACACGCACCGCCGCTTCCGAGGGGTCGTCCCGCTCCCGGCGAGGCATCGCGGCGGGATCGAACAGAACCAGGAGATCGACGTCGGACGAGTAATTGAGCTCACGGCTGCCGAGCTTCCCCAGCGCGAGAACGGTAATGCCCCGGACTTCCGCGCCCGGTACGCGCTCCGTAAGCGCGGCTTGCAGCGCCCGCTCGATTACCGCGTCGGCGAAGTCGGACAGGAGTCGCGTCGCGTCGACGAAATCGAGCTCGCCCGAAAGGTCGCCAAGCGCGACCGCCAGCGCGATGCCTGCCCGGCGGCGGCGAAGCTCGCTTTCGATGGTTTCGGCGTGCGTCTCGAGCGCCCGAGTTACGGCGTCACCGCTGCCATGTTCGACGAATGCCGATGCGATCTCAGGAAGGGCCGCCGCGGCCTCTCTCAAAAACGGCGAAAACTCGCGCGCCCGGCGCAGCGCGTTCTCCCTAGCACCCCGGCCAACCGATGCCGAACTTGCGGCGGTTCGTCGCGCTCCAGCCACTTCTCGCGAAACCTCCAAGCCGGTCGGTCGTTCAATCATCGACCATGGAGACGGAGCGTCGATCCAATGGTGCGTCGGAAATCAACATGGACCGTAGAATCATCCGCGTCGATATTCCGCCAGCACATGCCGGCATCACGGCCGCACTCCGGCGAGCCTTCTCGCCGGCGAATGAAGACCCTTGTGAGCGCGATTTCTCCGAGCTCCTTCGCCGGCTGAGCTGACCGCGGCAATTTATCCCGGACCTGATCCGGAATCCAATCGCCTAGCGCTCGTGGTCGCGGCTGAGGTCGTCCACTTCGCCCATGATCGTCTGGAGAGCCGACTTGTTCGGATCGGTGCGATGTTGCCTGCGCGACGGGAGCTTGCCGCTCGAGAGCAGGCTTTCCAACGCGACGCGGCCGCGAGCCACGCGGCTCTTGATCGTTCCGACCGCGCATCCGCAGATCTCGGCCGCCTCTTCGTAGGCGAAGCCGCCGGCGCCAACGAGGATCAGCGCCTCCCGCTGCGGCTGAGGCAAATGCATCAGGGCCCGCTGCATGTCGCTGAGCTCGATATGGCGGTCCTGGCTCGCCGGAGCCGCCAGGATCTTCGAGGCGGTCAGCTCGTCCCACTCGCCCTTGAAGCGCGCGCGGCGCATCTGACTGAGGAACAGGTTCCTGAGGATGATGAAGGTCCAGGCGCGCATGTTGGTCCCGGCCTGGAAGCGCTTGCGCGCAGCCCATGCCTTGAGCAGCGTCTCCTGTACGAGATCGTCCGCGAGGTCGCGGCTGCCGGAAAGCGAACGGCCGAACGCGCGCAGATGCGGGATCACCGCCGCCAGCTGTTCCTTGAATTCCGGATCGGAAAGCGGCGCCCATTCGGCAGCTTCCGTCGGATTAGCCTCGTCGGCCGTCTTCTGATCTTGTTCTTCGGCCACTAATCCCCACCCGGTTTCAATCGAGGGTTACCCGGTCCAACCTGAACCGGAGACACATCTTTCGGAGAACGAAGAGGCTGACGGTCAGGTCGCCGCGAACAAATAGATGATCGCGAATGCCACAATGACCAAAGCAAGCCCGACCCCAAGAACGTACCGGGTCATATGCGGAGTGTAGCCCGCACGCGCCTCGGTCGTCGTAACCTGTTCCTGTCTGTCGTCGCTCATCATTCTCTCAAGCTATGTTTCCCTCGCCAACGCGCTGGCGGATTCCATGTTCCGCCAGCGTTACGGCTGGATCTCAGGCAGGCACCGTTGCCGCGTCGAAGAACAGCGCCTGCGCGATCGCGGCTTTCACCGTGGACCGTTGGAACGGCTTGGTGATGAGGAAGGTGGGTTCCGGGCGGGTCCCCGTCAACAGCCGTTCCGGGAAAGCCGTGATGAAGATCACCGGCACCGAAAACTCGGCGAGAATGTCCTTCACCGCATCGATTCCGCTGGAATCGTCGGCCAGCTGGATGTCGGCGAGGACCAGCCCCGGCGGGTGCTGGCGAGCCTGCGCCACGGCCTCGTCGCGAGTAACGGCGACGCCAGTGACATTGTGGCCAAGGTCCCGGACGATCGTCTCGATATCCATCGCGATGATCGGCTCGTCCTCGATGATGAGAACGTCGGCGAGCGTCTGGCGCTCGATCTCGCCGAGGGCCTCGGCGACCAGCGAATCCACGTCTTCAGGCGTGGCGCCGATCAGATAGGCCGCATCGTCGGACGAGAAACCTTCGAGCGAGGTCAGCAACAAGGCCTGACGCGAAAGCGGCGTGATTCGCGACAGGCGCGCCTGGGCGATGCCCTCCGCGCCGCTGTAATCCTTGCTCGGCTCTTCGCCCTCTTCGACATTCGCAGTCGACCAGATGGCGTGGAACGTCTTGTAGAGCCCCAGGCGCGGATCGACGTCACGCGGAAATTCGTCGGGCTGGGCGACGATCGCCTCCAGCGTTGCGCGAACGAAGGCATCGCCATGCGTCTGACTGCCCGTCAGGGCGCGTGCATAGCGGCGCAGAAAGGGCAGGTGCGGTGCGAGTTCCTGACCAAGCGACATATATTCGGACTCTCCCAGTCGTAATCGGCGGACTCTTTGAGCGTGCGTAACGAGCGATGCAACCCTTGCGGGCTAAGTCGGTCGTGCCGGTACGCGTCCCCCCATGAAGATGTGCTGGGGCTGGAACAAAGGACAAAGCATTTGGTTTCCGCTTCGCGCGGCAATGGTTGCTGCGGGTTCGTGACGTGGCGTCAAGCCGCGTCGGATTCACCGGTCCTGAAGCCATGAATTACGCAAACCCGTTGCACTCAAAGAGTTGAACGCTAACGAAGCGCGCTTGGACCCGCGCAAGGGGGGACGAGAAGGTTGAGTGTTAAGGATAAGGGCGGCTCATTGGGCGGCGTCGGAGACAAGGCGGCGCCGAAAAAGGCGCCCGATGAAAAGAAGAGCCGCAAGCAGCGGGCAGGCGATATCGGCCGTGCGCTTCGCACGATCTACGATGACACGCTGCGCGAATCCGTACCGGACGATTTCAGCGACCTGCTGGGGAAACTCAGCTAGGCCATTGGCAGGATCTGATCCATGTTGAGCGAGGCGGCACGGCGCTTTGCCGCGCTTCCCACTGCCGCCAAATTCCTGCTGATTCTGACCGCGGCGCTGCTGCCGATCGGCGCCGCCCTCGTTTGGGCTGCTAGCCAAGGCATCCGCGATGCGAACAATGTCCTGCGCACGCAAGCGGAGGAACAGGCACGGGTTGCGACTCAAGGCGTCGAGAGCCTGATCGCCCGCAACGCGCTCGCTCTCCGCATCGCCGCCAATGGACGGATCGGCGATAGCGAGACTGCCTGCTCCAACGTTCAGCGATCGCTGACGGTCACCCCCGGTGTCGCTCAGCGCTTCGAACTCGAGGACGAGAACGGGCAGAGACTCTGCGAGGTCGGAACGGTCCCCGACACGCAATTGCTCCCGCTCGTCGCGCCCGGGGCCATCGCCTTGCGCATCCTGCCCGATGAGGAGGCGCTCGCCTTCCGTGTGGGCGTCGCCGGCGGGATGGCGACCGGGACGCTGTCGAAAGCCGACCTGCGCCAAGCCGCGCTCGGCGCGGCCCCCAAGGTCGATGGCCTCATTCTGCGCGACGGCAATAGTGAAATGCCGATCGTTCCAACGAGCGCCCTCGGGTCGGCCAAAGGCAAGGTATCCATGACGCGTTGGCCGGTCGGGAACGGGCGACTCGAAATGAATGTCGGGACGAAGATTCCGGAGATCACGACCGGCGACCGGCTGCTGCTGCTTCTGCCGTTCCTGATGTGGCTGGTCGCGGCGCTGCTCGCCTGGGTGCTCGTGAACCGACTGTTCATTCGTCCGCTTCGCCAACTGCAGCGCTCGGTCGTTCAATACGAACCCGGCGATCCCGAGTTCACCTTGCCGCGCACAATGGGTCCGGCGACGGAAATCCAGGAGTTGCGCGACGCCTTCGCGAGAGCGGTCGCACGCGTCGAGGAGTCGGAGCATAGCATGGCGAGCGCGCTCGAAGGGCAAAGGCGCCTCGTCCGCGAAGTCCACCATCGCGTGAAGAACAACCTCCAGGTGGTCGCGTCGCTGATCAACATCCATGGCCGCAGCGCGGAGACATCGCACGCGCGAGATGCCTACGCGTCGATCAGCCGCCGCGTCGGGGCGCTCGCTATCGTCCACCGCAACCACTTCGCGGAAATGGAGGAGAATCGCGGGATTGCTCTGCGGCCCCTGCTCTCGGAGTTGGCCGCGGAACTCCGCGCCACCGCGCCCGAGTCCGCTAGGCACATGCGGATCGAACTGGATCTCGAGGGCGCGAACACCACTCAGGACGTCGCCGTCTCAGCCGCCTTCCTCGTCACCGAGATCGTCGAATTCGCGATGCTTCGCACGCCTGAGGATCCGGTGGAAATCTCTCTCCGGCGCACAAGCGAGCTCACCGCGCGGCTCACCCTGAACAGCAAGGTTCTCAACCCGGACGAAGAGGGAGATCGCGAGAAAATTCAGTTCGAGCGGATCATCGCCGGCCTAGCAAAGCAGCTGAGATCTACGCTGGAGCGCAAGCTCGGCCGTTATAGCGTTGAATTGCCGGTATTTCCCCCGCGTTAAGCGGCTGGAAAATCGTTTCGGGTGCGACGAAAAAAGTTTCGATACGGCCGGAACATCTGCGGAAGAAGGCGCGTTTTGCAATACGGATAGTGACCTTTTGCCCCCCCGCTCTCGCTATCCGCTT
>Ga0307410_10001708_pt1 | contig 10129 bp, 7 predicted proteins | sample 322Ometagenome_3_FD_203707 | JGI IMG/M metagenome (GOLD analysis project Ga0307410, IMG submission 203707) | Maize rhizosphere microbial communities from greenhouse at UC Davis, California, United States - 322HYB-O-3 | ecosystem: Host-associated > Plants > Roots > Rhizosphere > Soil | place...
TCAGTACCGCGATGCGATCGTGTTCTTCCGCATGGGCGACTTCTACGAGATGTTCTACGAGGATGCGCTCGTCGCCGCGCGGGCGCTCGAGCTGACCCTGACGTCGCGCTCGAAAGACGCCGGCGGCAACGGCATCCCGATGTGCGGCGTGCCGCACCATGCGGCCGACGGATACGTCACGCGGCTGGTCAAGAAGGGTTTTCGCGTCGCCATCTGCGAACAGACAGAGGATCCGAAGAAAGCCAAGGGCCTCGTCAAGCGTGAGGTGGTTCGCGTCGTGTCGCCCGGGACGCTCACCGACGCTGCGTACCTCGAGGCGCGTGAGCCTGCGTATCTGATGTCGATCGCCGCGGCGGGCGAACTCTACGGTGTCGGTCTCATCGACCTGTCAACCGGCGAATTCACCACCGCCGAATACCGGAACGGCGACGGTTTGCAGGCGCTCGCGGACGAAATCGCGGTGCTCCGCCCGCGCGAAGTCGTCGTCCCGTCGCGCGAGATCGTCGACCGGCTGCCCGAGATTACACGCCTGCAGATGGCGGTGACGATCGCTGAGGCGTGGACGTTCGAACCCGAGGCCGCACGGCGAGCGCTGCTCGATCAGCTTCGGGTGCACGGCCTCGACGGCTTCGGGCTCGAGGGCCGGACGGCCGCCATTCAGGCCGCCGGGGGGCTGACGACGTATTTGCGCGATACGCAGAAGGCGGATCTCGCGCACGTCCGCGCGATTGCCTATAAGACCTCCAACGACTGCCTCGTCATCGATCCGATCACGCTCAAGCACCTCGAGGTTGTTGCCGGCAGCGAGGGCGGCGTGAAAGGGTCGCTGCTCGACGAAATCGATCGCACCGTGACATCGATGGGCGGCCGGCTCCTCCGCGCGTGGCTGCTGCGGCCGCTGGCGTCGCTCGAGCGCATTCGCGACCGGCTCGACGCAGTCGAGGAGCTCGCGTTTCGCACCACCGAACGCGGCAAGTTCCGCGAGACGCTCAAGTCGGTCCACGACCTCGAGCGGCTGGTAGCCCGTGCCGCCCTCGGGACTGCCGGACCGCGTGATCTGGTCGCCCTTCGACAGTCGCTGGCCGCGATTCCGCGGCTGAAGCTGCTGCTCGAACCGCTGCAGGCGCCGCTGGTGCGGTCGCTCACCGCGTCGCTCGACGAGCTGGCCGATCTGCGGGACGACATCGAGCGGACGCTGATCGACGAGCCGCCGGCGTTCGCCCGCGACGGCGGGTTTACCCGCGACGGCATCGACGCGGGCCTCGACGAACTGCGCGCGATCAGCCGATCGGGACGGCAGGTGATCGCCGAGATGGAAGAGCGCGAACGGGAGCGGACCGGAATCGGCTCCCTCAAGGTCCGGTTCAACCGGGTCTTCGGCTATTACATCGAGATCTCCAGATCGAACCTTCACGCCGTGCCGGCGGACTACCACCGCAAGCAGACGATTGCCGGCGGCGAGCGCTTCACGACGCCGGCGCTGAAGGAATACGAGGAGAAGGTATTGGGCGCGGACGAGCGGATCCTCGCCCGTGAGCTGGAGTTGTTCGAGGCGCTGCGGCTTCGCGTGGCCGGGGAATCGCCGCGGATCCAGGAATCGGCGCGGGCGCTCTCGGCGCTCGACGTGCTGTCCGCGCTTGCGGAAACGGCCGCGGTTGCGAACTACACCAAGCCGCACGTGCATGACGGCGACGAATATCTCGTCACCGACGGCCGTCATCCCGTGGTCGAACGCTATGCCGCCGCCGCGTTCGTGCCGAACGACATCGATCTGAACGGCACCTCCCGCCAGCTGGTGATCCTGACCGGTCCCAACATGGGCGGGAAATCGACGTACCTCCGTCAGGCAGCGCTGATTCCGCTGCTCGCCCAGATCGGCTCGTTCGTTCCAGCGAAGGACGCCAAGGTGCCGATTGTCGACCGCATCTTTGCCCGTGTGGGCGCGTCGGACAACATCGCCCGCGGCCAGTCCACCTTCATGGTGGAAATGCAGGAGACGGCAAACATCCTGCACACCGCGACGTCGCGAAGCCTGGTCGTGCTGGACGAGATCGGTCGCGGCACATCCACGTTCGACGGTTTGAGCATTGCCTGGGCGGTCGCCGAGTACCTCGCGTCGAACCCGAAGGCGCGGCCGAAGACGCTGTTCGCCACGCATTACCACGAGCTGACCGATCTTGCCGATGCGCGGCCCGGAGTGGTGAACGCGCACGTCGCGGCCCGCGAGTGGAAGGACGACATCATCTTCTTGAGGAAGATCGTCGGCGGCCGATCCGACCGGAGCTATGGCATCCAGGTGGCGCGGCTGGCCGGACTGCCGGCGAGCGTGGTCGCGCGCGCAAAGGAAATCCTGCGCGGCCTCGAGAGCGACGAGCTGTCGCGCGGCGGACGCCCGACGCTGTCAGGAACCCCCGGCGACGCGGAGGCCGACCAACTCGGCCTGTTCGCCCGCCCCGCCGAGCGCGGGCCGTATGCCGAACAGGACGCTCTCGCCGAGCGTCTGAAGGCCATTGATGTGGACGACATCACACCGCGGCAAGCTTTGGAGCTGCTGGCGGAATTGAAGAAGTTGGCGGGCGCCGACTAATGCAAAATTCAAAATTCAAAATGCAAACCGGACGCGACTCGCGGCGCGGGGTGTTGTTTGCATTTTGCATTTTGCATTCTGCATTTCTGACCCTGGCCTGCGGCGGTGAGGCGCCATCGCCGGACCCCAATATCATCACCATTGCTGCCCGGGTCGGTCCCAACAATCTGCATCCGCTGAAGGCCAACGACGAAGGCACCGCGCGCGTCGGTCAGTTGATGTACGACTCGCTCATGGATACGGGGGAGGATCTGCGGGCTCACCCACGCCTGGCCGAACGGTTGGAACAGCCTGATCCGCTGACCTACATCGTCCATCTGCGCCGCGGGGTGAAGTTTCACGACGGACACGAGCTGACGGCACGCGATGTCGTCCACACCTACAGCCTGTTTCTCGATCCAGCGTTCGTGTCACCTTTTAAGGGAGCCTTCACCGTGATGGCCGGCGTGCGTGCGATGGACGACTACACGGTCGCCTTCACGCTCAAGGCGCCATTCCCCTCGTTCCCTGTCACCAACATGGTTCCGATACCCATCGTGCCGGCCGATGTGGAGGAGGCGGCGCTCGCGCGCACTCCGAACGGCACCGGACCATACCGGTTCGTCCGCTACGCGACGGACGACAGGGTGGAGGTGGCCGCGTTTCGCGACTATTGGAACGGGCCGCCGCAGAATGCCGGGATTGTGTTCAAGGTCATTCCCGACGACACGATGCGCGGGCTCGAGCTGCGTAAGGGTACGGCGGATCTGATCGTCAACGACGTGCCGCCGGATATCGTCCACCAGATGGAGAAGTCGGGTGACTTCAGCGTCGTCCGCTCGCCCGGCCTCGATTTTTCGTACCTCGGATTCAACATGCGCGATGCCGTCGTCTCGGATAAGCGGGTCCGTCACGCAATTGGGTACGCGACCAATCGCGATGCGATCGTCAAGTATCTGCGGCGCGACCTCGCCCATCTTGCGACCAGCTTGTTGCCGCCGCGTGCGTGGGCTTACGAGCCGGACATCTTCATGTTCACCTACAACCCGGGGAAGGCGAAGCAGCTGCTGGACGAGGCGGGCTATCGCGACCCCGACGGCGACGGTCCGCTGCCGCGCCTGCGCCTGTCGCTGAAGATCTCGACCAACGAGGAAGTCAGGCTGCAGTCGACCGTGATCCAGCAGGATCTCCGGCGTGTGGGCATCGACCTGGACGTTCGTACCTATGAGTTTGCGACCGTTTTCGCGGACATCCTGAAGGGCAACTTCCAGATCATGTCGCTGCAGTGGGTTGGCGGCGCGGTGATCGATCCGGACATCCTGCGCCGGGTGTTTCATTCAACACAGGTACCGCCGTCCGGGTTCAATCGCGGCCATTACCGCAATCCGGAGGTCGATCGGCTTCTCGACCAGGCCAGCGCCGCTCTCGACGAACTGGAGCGGAAGAAGTACTACGGCGAGGCGCAGCGGCTCATTGCGGAGGATGCCGTCTATATTCCCATCTGGAATCGGGTGAACGTAGCCGTGGCGCAAAAGGGGCTTACGGGGATCCACTTGATGCCGAGCATCGATCTCTCGATGCTCCGGGACGTCCGCCGCAACTAACCCTTCAGATTGTCCAGTTCCGCGCGCGCTTCCTGGGTGTACGGCGACTGCGGATGCTTGTCGACGATTTCGGTGAACGTCTTGCGCGCCTCGTCGCGGTTCCCCTTCCGCACGTACGCGCGGGCGAGCTGCATCAGGATCGCGTCCGCGGGCAGGTCGTCGCTGTCGCGCGCCGCGAGCCCCTTGTAGGTTTCGATCGCGGCATCAACCTGTCCACCGCGTGACTGCGCGTCGGCCTTCCCGAACTGCGCCATCTGGCCGTAGAGGCTGCTCTCCCCTGCCCGCTTGATCACTTCGTCGAACGCCGTCACCGCTTCCTCGTGCCGCCCGAGCGCGGCGAGCGCGCCAGCCATGTGATAGCGGGCCTGGATCCCCGCCGAGCTTCCGGGGTACGCGTCCGCTGCCGCCTTGAGCTTCGGCAGCGCCGCGGTCAGCTTCGCCTCCTCGGTTGAAAACGTCCCTTCGGCACCAAGAGAGGCAGCCGCCGGAACACCCTCTGCGCCAGTCGCGCCGACTGGTACGACGTCGGCGTTCAGCGCCACCATTGCTTCCGCGAGCTCGGCCTGGCCGCGGCCGCTGTTCCATTCGCGCCAGGCGCCGAACCCGATGCCAGCCACGAGGACGACGAGCACGACGATGCCGACTGTCTTCAACGTCTGCTGCCGCGGCTCGACAAACTCGCGGGCCGTGCGCAGCGTTTGCGCCAGCTCGTCTTCCTTCAGGTGCTTCCGCTCAATTCGTTTCACGTGGGACTCCATCGCCGAAGTCTGGGCCTTCGGGCGAACTACTGATTGTAACCTCGGCAGTGAAAGAGGGCGCATCGGCCGGCCGCGGTCATGGCGCAGAGTGCACATCGCGTCATGCCGATCCTGCCGACCATTTGTGGCGTCCCCGGGCAGATTCGAACTGCCGGCCTCGCGCTTAGGAGGCGCGCGCTCTATCCAACTGAGCTACGGGGACGGATGTTCCATTCTAAAAGCCCTCAGGCCCAGGACCCAAGCGGAGTACGCACCCGGTCGGCGATCTCTTGTACAGGCCGTAAACTCGGACGCGTCCGCGACCTCAATAGTTCAACACTGAGTAGACGTTCTCGCTCGCGATCTTCTGCTTCCCATTCAGGAACAGCAGCTCGATCAGGAAGGCCAGGCCGTACAGCTCGCCGCCAAGTCTTCGAACGAGCTGTACTGCCGCAGCCGCCGTGCCGCCGGTGGCGAGCACGTCGTCCACGATCAGGATGCGCTGCCCCCTTCCGATCGCGTCCTCATGGATCTCCAGCGCGTCCTTGCCGTACTCGAGGTCGTAGCTCTCCCGGATCGACTTGGCCGGCAGCTTTCCCGGCTTTCGGATCGGAATGAAACCGGCGCCGATCCGCTGCGCGACAGCGGACCCGAGAATGAATCCGCGGCTCTCAATGCCGACTACGGCGTCAATGCCCTGCCCGTCGTAGGGCGTGGACAGGAGGTCGACGGTCGTTTTGAAGCCGACCGGATCGCGCAGCAGCGTCGTGATGTCGTAGAAGAGGATGCCCGTCTTCGGAAAGTCCGGTACATGGCGAATGTGGTTTTTGAGGTCCATTAATCGTCAGGTCTCTTAACGTTCGATCGTAAAGTTGCGATAGCCGCCGACTTCCTCGTCGTCCACGTCGACCTTTTCGACGCGCGCGCCGCGCGGGCCGGAGCGGAGCGCGCGCTCGACGCGCGTCACCGCTTCGGACTCACCTTCGACCACTGCCTCGACGCGGCCGTCCGGCAGGTTTCTCACCCAGCCCATCGCGCCTTCGCGGCGGGCAGTGTCCTGGGTAAACCAGCGGAAGCCCACACCCTGGACGCGTCCGCTGATGACAAACCTTCGCGCGATCTTCATTGAGGAGCAGCCAATTATAGGGCTGTACATGCGTCGAGGCGGGCGATGTGCCCGCCTCGACCTCGCCGCCGCCGTGTCGTTTGCTAGTTCACGTCAACCGTGACGTTGAACTGCCCCGTGTTGTCCTCGAAGAAGTTGTCGTTCACGCCCAGATACAGACGGCCAGCGCGGCCAGTTCTGAACGTCCGGCTTTCGCCGATGAAGAGCGGAGCACTCTCGCCGAACCGGGCCACGAGACCTCCGACGTTTGCGTTCGGCATCGTCGCGCCCTCGGTGCGGCCCGAGGCGGTACCGGCGGCCGACATGACGCCGCCGTCGCGAGCGACCCGTATCCTGCCGTTCGCATTGATCGTCACGGTGTCGCCGGCATTGACGTAAATGCCTGTGTCAACCCACTGCCGATCGCCGCCGACGGCGATAGTGCGGGAGCGCCCTGAGGTCCCGACGGTTTCGTCTACGCCGTCGACCTCGTCACGGGTCAGAAAATTGTCGCCGTTGGTATTCAGGCGGTTGAACTCGTCGAGACGTGCCTGCCACTCCCGGCGCTCGATGCGATTGTTGTTGTTGACGTCGAGCGCGTCGAAGTCATAGTCGCTGGCACGCCGTCCGGCCCGCCGCCCTTCCGTCCGGAGTTCCTGGCCGGAGATGACGCCATCGCCATTCCAGTCCTGGTTGTTGAAGGAGACGTTATTGCCGTTCCATTCGGCCCGGGTGATCACGCCGTCGCCGTTATCATCGAGACCGCGGAAGCGCGGTGCGACCTGCGACGACTGCGGGGCTGCGGAACCGTTCGCGCAGAATCGCAGGCCTCCCGAGCCGGGGACGCCCCAGTCGCCGAAGTTGCCGCCATATTCGCTCGAGTCGACGAACCCATCGACTGCAGCCGCGAAGCCGCGCTGCTGTGCGATCCGGGCCCAATACTGCTGACCGCTCGCGTCAGGCTGCCGTCCGAGGACGTGCCGATACAACCGCGCGATCGCACGTTCATACGGCTGCCCCTCGCCAGCCTCGGTCTGCCCGAAGCGCTGCATGTACTCCTGAGACTTGGCCACCCGCCGAACGACTTCTTTGACGTTCAGCTGTCCATTGGCCAACTGACGGACCCAGGTCTGGGCGCCTGGGTCGGCGTTCCGCTCGAGCGTATGCCGGTAGACTTCGGCGACGACGCGATTTGCATCCGTCGTGCACGGCTGTTGAGCCGCAGCTACCGTTGCGAAGAGCGTGAGCGCTGCAATTGTGCTGGTAACTACACGCCACATGGGAAAAACCCTCCTGTGGCGTTATTACCTTCAGGATTAATGCCGTATTTTGGCGCGGAACCGATGAGCTGAGAAAAAAACGGTCGAGGCTGCTCTTGTCGGGTTCGCCGACTACGGCGCTTCGTTGTAGGCGGCGCGGATCGTGCCCAACAGCCGGGCGCCTCCGTTGGGATATTTAGGCTGAAGCTCCGCGGCGATCGCGGCGGTCGCCTCCTCGAGCGTTCTCCCTTGTTTCTTCAATTCACCGGCGCGGCTCGACACGGTTGTCAGCAGGGTTTTGTAAGTGGCGATCAGCCCGGCGTCACCCATCGGGCCGTGGCTCGGCACGATTCGCTTCGGCTGCAGCTTTTCAAAGACGTTCATACTGGTGAGCCATTGCCGAACGGTCGCGTTGCCCACATTCGGAAGCGCTGTCATCACGACGTCTCCAGAGAAGAGGACGCCGTCGGGCTCGACAAAAAACGCCGTGTCGCCCCGGGTGTGGTTGTAGCCCATTGCCAGCACGCGGACGCGAACGCCGCCGAGGTCAACCGTGTGTTCGCGATCGAATGACACGTCGGCCTTGCGGAACTCGGCGCCCTGCAGCAGTTCAGCGTTCGCCGGGCTGAACCCGCGGAAACGTTCGGCGGTCGCGAGGCCCTGATCCGCAATCTCCTTCTGCTGATCCTGGGAGCGGATCATTTTTGTGTGCGGAGGGAACCCGTTGGCGCCCAAATCATGCTCAGGGTGAAAGTGGGTCGTCCCGAGATACAGCTCGGGCGTCTTGCTGACCTTCTGGAGCTCTCTGGTCACCGTCTGTCCGTTGCGGTCGCCAAGGCCGGTATCGACAACGAGCGTGCCACGTGAGCCGACGATGATGCCGATGTTCGGAACCATCCCCACGTTGTTGTCGGGAATGACATACACGTGGTCGGAGATCTTCTCAGTCGCGTTTTCGCGCACCAGAGGAGGTGCCGCGGGAGCGCCGCCTCCCCGCTGGGCGCTGGTCGTCATGGAGATCGCACACAGGAAGAGTGCTGTTGCTGTCACGTAGGTAGCTCGAGTCATAACTCAATGTCCTCACTCGTCGGACGCCGGCGAAAACCGCCGCTCGAAAAGCCTGTATGTCCAGCGGGGATCCCGTTCGGCATCGGCGGGGGTGCGGCTCAGCGCCGCCCTCCGCATCCTGCCTATTACCTGATTCTGGCGTCCGGCGTTTACCGCGTCGCCGCGGTCCCATTCGAGCCGGTAATCCCAGGCCGTATCTCGGAGCGCGACATACATTTCAGCGCTCCGGATCGACCAGCAGAGGCTCAGCGCGGCGATCGTTGCCATCACGAACGGGCGGCTGAACCGGGCGCGCTCGAGAAGCGCGCTCACCGCGACATAGGTGAGCATCGCGTAGCCAATCCCCGCCGGCAGCCCGATGCGGTCACGAGTATAGAGGAACGCGAGCGCACTGCCGCCCGCGAGCAGCACTCCCCCGAACGCGGCGATGATTTGATCCCGGTGCGGCCGCCTGCGGATGCCCGCGAGACCGGCGGCAACCACGGCTGTAGTCACGACGGACGACACGACATGCAGCCACATCCACACCGGCACGTTGTCGGCAGTAAGCGCCTGGACGAATTGAAACCTGCCGGCGCGCGGTTCCGACGCAAGTACGGTCAGCACCGTCGAGCCGACGTTGTACAGCCACAGAAGCCAGGGCGCATCGCCGAACCGGGCGGCGCTTTCGGCCGGGCTGATGGTCGAAAACCCAAAGCCGGTTTCCGGTGTCCCCATGAGGCTGGGGGCGAATCCCAGGCGAGCGATGAGATAGATGGCCAGGCCGCCGATCGCCGCTGCGGCGCTTCGCCACGTTGCCCCGGGTGCCTTGATCAGCCACGCGACAATCGCGAGAGGCACGATCAGGACCGCAAGCTCGAGCCACAGCAGCCCCGCAAGCGTCAGCGGCAGGAGCACCCATTCGTAACCGCGCCTCCGCGGTGTCATCAGCAGCAGCGCAACCGCGAGGACGATCAGCATCGATGTCGCGTACGCGTTCAACGGCACGAACAGAAACAGAATCCTGGACGTGTGCAGGCCAACGGCGACACTCAGTGCGAGTATGGCGGCGGTCACCCGCGGCCACCCGTCGGGCCGGAACATGAACGCCAGCGCGAGAAGGATCAGCGCGAACTCGGCGATGACGATCGCCTGATAGACGCCGAGATTGAGACCCGCCACCTGATACCCCACCCGGGTAAATACGTCCAGAAACGGGCGGTATTCGGCGCTTTTTGTAAGCGAGTCGCTGAGGACCTCGTGCCAAGAACGGGTGTCGCCGGCCGCCGACAGGTTGATCGCCGTGTCGACGTACGACCACTGAACCTGACGGAACGCGCTGCCGAGAAGCAGCGTGACTCCGATACACCAGATAAGGACGATGCGTGAGATGGTGCGTAGTTTCTCACAGACGCGGCGGGAACCTCAGCCGGCATGCGGCTTGCCCGCTCCCCGTCCAGCGAAGGGCGCACGTCACACACAGAGGACGGAGGGTTTTCGCATGAAACGGCATGTCGCGGTAATTTCCCTCTTGGTTGTTGCCGCCGGCATCGCGGCATCGGCAGATACGCTTGTCCTCACCAACGGACGCCGTATTCCTGGCGAGCTGCTGGGCGTGTACGGGCGCGAAATCGAATTCGAGGAGCGGAGTGGATTCGGCCGCCGGATCATCCGCGTGCCGCGCGCCGACATCGACCGCGTCGAGTTCGTGGACGACCGCAATTCGCGGGACACGGCGCGCCGGGATGACGGCAGGGCCGTGCCGCCGCGTCTGCGGGAACGGAACGTCATGGTCAACTCGAATGAACGGT
>Ga0307410_10001709_pt1 | contig 10129 bp, 6 predicted proteins | sample 322Ometagenome_3_FD_203707 | JGI IMG/M metagenome (GOLD analysis project Ga0307410, IMG submission 203707) | Maize rhizosphere microbial communities from greenhouse at UC Davis, California, United States - 322HYB-O-3 | ecosystem: Host-associated > Plants > Roots > Rhizosphere > Soil | place...
AATGCCGCGAACGACTTCTTCGCACCATCTATGTCGCCGTCCTTCGCAAATGTTTCTAATTCCTTCGCTACGTCCTGTGCGGTTGCTGCCTGAAATGTTCCGACCGATCCTTTTAGGGCGTGGGCCGCTCTTGCAATCATCGTTGCGTCAGATTTCTCAAAGCCAGTCTTGATTTGCAGTAGCTGTTTGCCGCTGTCGGCAAGCCAAAGGTCCGCCATCTCGGCGAGGAGAGCACGATCTCCCATTACTCCATCGAGGAGCAACGCGAGGCTGCCGATTGCCTGAAACTCATGTTGCTCGTCAGTTCGATGCTTTGCAGCCTCGGGCATTCTCTCGATCTCCGAGATTGCCTGCTTCAGTTCATCGATTCGAATCGGCTTTGAGAGATAGGCGTCCATGCCGGAGTTGAGACACCTTTCCCGATCGCCTTTCATCGCATGCGCGGTCATTGCGACTATCGGCACGTGCTTGCCCGTGCCGGCTTCCGCAGCACGGATCGCAGCCGTTGCTTCCAGGCCGTCCATCTCCGGCATCTGGACATCCATGACGATCAGGTCGAATCCTTCCGCCTGCACCCGTTCGATCGCCTGCTTGCCGCTGTTCGCAACTTGCACCTTGTGGCCCAACTTCTCGAGGATTCGCGTAGCCAACATTTGGTTAACAGGATTGTCTTCTGCCAGCAGAACTCGAAGGGAGCGACCCGCCGCTTGGAGCGATGCTCCGGAACGTCGGGATCGATCTTGTCTTGGAGCGTGCTCAGCCATAGCAGTGACAATCGCGTCGAACAGCTCAGATTGCTTGATCGGCTTTGTGAGATAGCCCGAGATGCCCAACTCGCGACACCGCGCAGCGTCATCTGCCCGGCCGGCGGACGTCAACAAAATGACTTTTGCTCCATGGCGCTTTTGGGTACTCCTGATGCGTTCTGCCACGGCAAATCCGTCCATGTCAGGCATGTGTACGTCCAGCAGAACAAGAGCAAAACGGATTTTGGAGTTACTCTGCTCGAGCGCGTGCAAGCCTTTTGCCCCGCTGTCAGCAAGCGTCGGCTTCATTTGCCAGTTCGTCAGGATCTCTTTCAGAATCCTGCGATTCGAAGCGTTATCGTCAATCACCAAGATAGGCAGATTAGTCAGCTTTTGGCTTCGCTTCGAGATACGTTTTGACTTCGCCTTCTTAAGTTCCAGAACAATTGTGAAATGGAATTTGCTTCCTTGTTTCTCCTTACTTTCAACCCACATCGTTCCGCCCATCAGCTTTACCAGTTCGGCTGAGATTGAAAGCCCCAATCCCGTGCCGCCGAATCTACGCGTGGTGGAACTGTCGACTTGCTCGAACGCTTCGAAAATTGTCTGTTGTTTTTCCTCCGGGATTCCAATGCCGGTATCCGACACGGCAAAATGCAGGTCGAGAGCTGACTCAGTCTGACTACGTCGCTCGACTTGCAACATGACTTCGCCCTTGTCGGTGAACTTTATTGCGTTGCCAACCAGGTTAATGACGACTTGTCTTAGACGAATTGGATCCCCGAAGACGCGATCGGGCAGATCAGCCTGGATGTGGCACCCGAGCTCTAGTTCTTTCTGGTGGGCCCGCGGGGCAAGCAAGCGAACTGTGTCCTCGAGGGTGTCGCGCAAATTGAAGTCGATCTTGTCGAGTTCAAATTTCCTCGCCTCGATCTTCGAGAAATCAAGCAGATCGTTAATCAGCGCAAGCAGTGCATCTGCAGAATCCCTAATTGTGCCCAGGTATTCGCGCTGCTCGGAGTTGAGCGTGGTTCCCAGCGCGAGCTCCGTCATTCCCACAATCGCATTCATGGGCGTGCGAATTTCGTGGCTCATGTTGGCCAGGAATTCACTCTTGGCCTTTGTCGCTTCCTCAGCGACGTGCTTCGCAGACTCCAGTTCTCGGGCGTAAACTCGCAAACCTTCTTCCGCTTCGGTCCGCTCGATGAACTGACCAATCTGGCTGCCGATTGCACCCAGCATTTCGAGGAGCTTGGCGTCAGGCTTCCGTATTTGGTGGCTGAAGAATTCGAGCACTCCGAGTACTTCGCCGCCCAGCAGGATTGGAAAACCAAAAGCGCTACGTAGCCCCTCTTTCGCAGCGACGGGAGCACGCGGGAAATTGATGTCTGTCGTGACGTCTTCGATCCAGAACGCGTCAGCGTTGGCCCATACGCGTCCGGGCAAGCCGATACCTCGATCGAACGTGCGAGCGCGGGTTACCGCCGTGAACTGGTCGACTCTGGTGGCCGGAATGTGCCAGGTCTCAACACAACGCAGAAGGCTCTTGCTTCTGTCCAATTGCCACACCGTTCCCACATCCCATTCGAGTGTTTCGCAAATGCGCTGGAGAATACGGATGGCCGCTTCGGACAACGAAGACGCTTCAGCCAAGACCCTTGTAACTGTGTACTGCGCCAGCAACCGGTCTTCGTCGAGCTTCAACTCGGTTACATCGCGGCCAGTCGCATAAAAAAAACGACGCTCCGCGTCTGCTGCCGCAGTCCACAAAATCCATCTGTACAACCCTTCGGTAGAGCGGATACGGTTCCGAAAGCGGAGCGTCTTATGGCCTTCGAAAACCTTTGCGGCTTCAAGGGCAGTACTTTCTCGGTCATTTGGATGAACAAGTTCAAGCCAGGGCCGAGTCAGCATTTCCTCTTGTCTATAGCCGAGCACCTCAGTCCACGCCTTGTTCACGCGCGTGAAATACCCGTCGGTTTTTGCCACGCAGATCAGATCGACAGAAAGGTCCAGCAACTCGGCAAGTTCGCCATCAGGTTCAGTGGGTCTCAGTGGTGAGTACGCTGACATCAGCCGTCTCCGAGGGTGAGCAGTCTACGCCTAAGTTCGTATTGACGCTACCCGCGGAGGGACATAGTATGCTGCGATTCCGATCGCAAGATCGGCGGGAGGTTCCTATATGTCAGACGGGACCGTGATCCGACGTAAAGTTCTGATCGCTGATGACGATGCCGCGACGCGTCACGGAGTCGCCAGACTGCTCGAGAATGCCGGGTTTGAGGTATCAGAGGCAGCCGATGGGATTGCCGCACTGAGCGCGATCCAGGAGAAAGAGTTTGAACTGGTGTTCCTGGACATCTGGATGCCTCGCCTTTCAGGCCTCGAAGTGCTCGCGCGAATTCGGACCGGCGCAAATCGCCCCAAAGTCATTGTTATGACCTCTGATGGCACTTCCGAGACGCTCTTGCGAGCGGTGAAGGAGCAGGCGTACGACTACTTGAGCAAACCGTTCCTACCTCGGCAGGCAGTTGAAGCTGCGCAACGTGCGCTGTCCAACGAACAGGAACCTGCAATTGAAGTGTTGTCTGCCCGTCCATATTGGGTCGAACTCCTCATTCCATGCACTCGTGAAGCCGCGGAGCGGATTCAGACCTTCATGATGAAGTTGGACGCCGATCTTCCTGACAATCTGCGCGAAACCATCGCCTCGTCCTTCAGGGAGCTGCTGCTCAATGCGGTGGAATGGGGAGGACAGCTCGATCCAAACCGTAAAGTGCGTATCGCCTCAGTCCGTTCGCCTCGGATGCTCATGTTCCGGATTGCAGATCCGGGACCAGGTTTTTCTTTTGAAGGACTGTCGCACGCTGCTGTCGGCCAGCCGGAATCCGAGCCGATAGCACACATGTCCGTCCGGGAAGAGCGAGGGATCAGACCCGGCGGATTCGGACTACTGATGACGAAAGCCGCCGCTGACGAGCTTCTCTACAACGAGGCGCAGAATGAAGTTATCTTCGTGAAGTATTTCGACAATGCGCAGGCGCTTCCAGCCAGGCGGGCGGGTTAGGGGATAGTTCCAGTCGGCTACGCCTCATCACAAGATAGGGATTCGCAGGTCACAGACCTAGCCGTTCTCCGTGGTGCAGAATTCATTACCAATTTCCTGGCAGAGCTTCAGGAAACAATCGCATAGGTCAGTGTCGCATTCTTGGAGCGTCATCCTAATCGCTCAAGCGACAATTTGCTAACAGTACATCATCATCTCCCGATTTGTGCTGACAGCACCCAGGGTGACCAGTCGAGCCAGGGTGGAACCGTATCTACTGTTCTATTAATTTCGGTCGGTTCCGCGATCCCGGCAGCCTAATTCGAAGGTCGGAGTGCCTGAATGCAGGGCACACTGTCTCATTACCGCATTCTCGAAAAGATTGGTACCGGCGGCATGGGTGTGGTCTATCGAGCCCACGACGAACACTTGGAATGCGATGTAGCACTGAAAGTTCTGCCGCCTGGAAAGCTTGCCGACCCTGCGACGCGAAAACGCTTCCGCAAAGAAGCGCTTGTCCTCTCAAGACTTACTCACCCGAACATCGCCGTCATTCACGATTTTGATACTCAGGATGGCGTTGACTTTCTGATTGAGGAATTGATACCAGGTCTGTCTCTGGACGAAATGCTGCTCTCTGGGCCGTTGTCTAACAGGGACATCATAAGTTTTGGCTCACAAATGGCGGATGGCTTGGCCGCGGCCCATGACTTGGGAATCGTGCATCGTGACCTCAAGCCTGGGAATATCAGGATTACTCCGGACGGAAGATTGAAAATCCTGGATTTCGGTTTGGCTTACATCATGAAGCCTGCGAGCCTGACCGAGATTGCCGCGACCGAAACACAGGTCCCACAATTTGCCGGAACACTGCCTTATATGTCGCCAGAACAATTGCTGCAGGACAAGGAGGATACACGCTCCGATATCTGGGCAGCAGGATGCGTGCTCTATGAGATGGCAACAGGTCGCCGCCCGTTCCTGGGGACCGGTCCTGCTCTCATCGACGCAATTGTGCATGGAGAGGCTCCCCTCGTCAGCAAGCTAAATCCGAACGTCCATGCAAACGTCGCAGCTGTGATTGAGATGTGCCTGGAGAAGCATCCGGAGAGGCGGTACCACTCGCCGCGTGAGATCGCGGTGGACTTGCGACGGGCCCTGTCCACGTCTGAGAAACACACGAGCAGGTCCCGCACCAGAGCGCGGATTCCGGCCTCGATTTCCGCCGTCGCTCTAATCTCGGCTTCGATCGCGGGGCTGCGCTTTGTACCGGGTTTATGGAATGGAAAGGGAACTGAGGTTACCAAGGAGGCCGGTCGGCCAGTTGCGTACGAGCTCTACTTGTCAGGACTAAGAGACCTTGAGCGATGGGACATGCCGGCGAGCTTGGCCAATGCAATCAGCAAGCTCGATCGGGCGACAAAAGCAGATCCAGAATCTGCGTTAGGATTCAGTGCACTTTGCGAAGCATATTGGGCAAAGTATCGGCTGGACAGAGACAACAAATTTCTTGATGACGCTGAGAAGAATTGCAGGTCTGCCGTCGCGCTGAACGACCAACTTCCGGTCGTCTACGTGACCCTTTCACAAGTGCACAATGGCAAAGGTGAGTATAACCTTGCGCTCCAGGAGATACACCAGGCGCTGAAGCTCCAGCCGAACAATGCGGATGCTGTGCTCAGCGAAGCCGCCGTTTACGCCAGCTTGGGGCAGCATGAGGAAGCAGAGAGAACATTTACGAGAGCCGTTGCCCTCCGCCCGAACCACTGGGGAGGGCACTACGAACTGGGACGCTATTACTTCCTGCGACGGCGATTTGCTGAGGCGGCCCGCGAGTTCGAACGTGTGCTGGAAATTACTCCTGATAACGCGATGGTATTTGCCACGCTGGGTGGAATCAATTTGTACGAAAAGAAACTCGCGGACGCCGAGAAAAATTTGAAGAAGTCGGTCGAACTGCAACCGAGTCATGCGGCTTACACGAATCTTGGAGTCTTGTATTACCGACAGAAGCGCTGGGCTGAATCGGCCGAGATGACGCAAAAGGCTTTGCAGATTAACGCTAAAGACTGGCGAGGATGGTTGAATCTGGGGCTCGCGTATGAGTGGCTGAACCGCGAAGCCGATGCCGCGAGTGCGTATGAACATCAGTTGGAGTGCCTGAAAGAGCTTGAAAAAATCAAACCTGACGATTCTGAGGTCCAGGCAGAACTCGGACTGCTGCATTCAAGGAAGAAGCTTCGACGCGAGACGTTGATGTACGTGGACGCCGCATTGGCTCGTTCGCCCAAAGATCCCGGAGTGCTGGCCAGCGTCGCCGAGGCCTGCGAGTACCTGGGAGAACGCAACCGCGCGCTCGAATTGGTGCAAGAAGCTTTGGCAAATGGGTGGACCCTGGAACAAATCGAGACCGACCCCGGGCAACGGGCTCTTATACGCGATCCCCGCTTTCGGACGATCGCAAATTCAGTGACCAAGGATCTAGATCCTGCACGCAGATAGCTTTGCAGGAGAAGGAGAGAAAATGGCTACTACTCAGATGTTACAGACGGAGAAAGTACGGTTAACGCGCAGCGCTGCGCGTCAGCCGGAAGGGGCGTGTATCGAGATCGATATCAACATAGACGGAACGGTGATAATCGATTGCGAGGTTGAAACACACTTAGGCGAAGGAGAGAATAGACAAGTTACGTTCCGTGCGAACGCGGATTGTGTACTGGAGTTCACAAACGATCAGGTGTTTGGCACGGACTCGTCTTACCTCAGAAAAGACCTACCCACGACCTTGCACGTAAGAGATGTGCTCGGGAAGAACGGGCCAGTTGAGACGATTTTCCACTTACACCCGATTTTGAAGGGTGGTTCAAAAGGCGATCCAAAGATAGTCGTACCTTGAATAGTGATGCGACAGACAAGTTCGGGTCCAGGCGGGGGACCGATCTGCTTTTTGGACGTCCTCCGCTTCAGCTTCAGCTGTTGAGAGTAGCCATTCTTTCCAGCCTCGTAAGCTCTTGAAAAGAATGGCGGGGTCGACGGGACTCGAACCCGCGGCCTCTGCCGTGACAGGGCAGCGTTCTAACCAACTGAACTACGACCCCGCTTTTGCGGATGATCTGCTGGTCTCAGATCGGTGAGGTTTATCCCGGGCGTCACTCCGGACCTCGGTGGTGGGCAGTGCAGGACTCGAACCTGCGACCTCCTGCTTGTAAGGCAGGCGCTCTAACCAGCTGAGCTAACCGCCCCTCGTTTACGCATCCCGCCCGCAGCGCGTGCGGCGTTCCGGAAGCGCATTTCAAAGGGGCAGGGAAGCGAAAAGTTCCATTCGCAATATACAGGATTGGTGAAGGCAGGGTCAAACGGGGCCAAAGAAGTAAATTCTACCGCTACTCAGGCATCTTTTTACCTTCAGGGCGAAACCAAATGTGTGGCATCGCGTGTTTCCCATTCCCTCCACCGCGGCTGCCGGCAGGTGACCGATGAAAGCCATCCTGTTCGTTGACGATAACGAAGTACTTGCGCGCCTAAGTTGTGACATCCTGGAGACCCAAGGCTATCGCGCGGTGTGTGCTTACAACGCCAGCGACGCACTGGAGAAGTTCGATCAGGAGAAGTTCGACATCCTGGTGACCGACTTCCGCATGGACGGCATGAATGGAGTGGAACTTGCCCGAAAAGTCCATGCCAAGAATCCGGCAGTTCCTGTAATCATCGTTACGGGCTATGGCCCCATCGAAGCCGGCAAAGAAGTGACCGAGTGTTTGGAGAAGCAGGACGGCTTGTTCCCTGCACTCATCGACAAGATCAAGGTCTATCTCGACCAGGCACAGCCCACCGAGGCAAAGTCGGCGTAACAACCTCAGCCAAAGGGATCCAGCACGCGCGCACTGACGCATAAGTGCGCGGATGCTATTCTGCGTTCGTGCGCCGGCTGATCATCAACGCAGACGATTTAGGCCTTACCGAGGGCGTAAACCGTGGCGTTGCAGAAGCTTATGCGCGAGGAGTAGTGACCTCCACAACGCTGATGGCGAATTCCCCAGCATTCACTTCCGCAATTCAACTTTTGTCATCAGTCCCAAATTTGTCAGTAGGGTGCCACGTAGTTCTGATCGATGGCAGACCTCTCCGGGACCCCGCGCGCGTTCGCACGTTGATGGAAAATGAATCAGGTTTTCGAGACAGCCTCGCCCGTTTTGCCTTCGATGCGTTGAGGGGCAGTATCCGCGAAGAGCACATCTATGATGAGGCTGTTGCGCAGTTCGACAAGCTGAAGTCGGCAGGTATAACTCCGACGCACTTCGATACACACAAGCATGTTCACATGTTCCCCAAGGTTTTGAGGCCGCTGCTGAAGGCAGCGCGCGATTCTGGAATTCGTGCTGTACGTAACCCATTCGTTCCGCTGAAGCCATTAGCATTCGCGCACTTAGTACGCCGCCCGAAGTTATGGACGCGCTACTCGGAGGTTGCAGTTCTTCGCCGCTACCGAGAGGATTTTCGCCGTGCGGTAACGGACGCCGGGATGATCTCTCCTGACGGCAGCTTCGGCATTGTGGTAACCGGAGTGCTCGACCAGAACTTGTTTGAAGCAATCATCGGCTGCATCCCCGAGGGAACATGGGAGTTCGTTTGCCATCCGGGATATCTCGACGCGGAGCTATTCGAAACCCGCACACGCCTAAGAAAGTCGCGAGAGATGGAGCTCCAGGTGCTCACCTCCCAGGAAGCGCGCGAGGCCCTACATAGAAACGGTATCGAATTAGTCTCCTACCGACAGCTCTGATAATCCGCTTCCTCTCTGTAGCATTCACGAAAGGCTAACTTTAAATCCTGCTAAAACTCTGTCCCGCAGGGCACCGCCGCGTTTGCAGATGGCATCTAGAAATATAAGTCTCTGAAAATTTGAGGCGATCTTGTGCAGGTACGAGGTGGACAGATGAAGAAAGGTTTACTGTTAGCGGCAGTGATGTTGGTGGCGATTGCGGTCGCAGTACCCGCGTTTGCACAAAACGTTCTGCCTTCCGGAGCAGAAATCAAAGTGCGAACAGACACGGCCATCAATGCAACGCCCGTCGATGCCGGAAAAGTATTCGCGGGCCGCATCAGCAAAGATGTGATGGATAATAACGGGACAGTAGTGATTCCACAGGGCTCCCGCGCTCAGCTTGCAGTCATTCGTGACGGCGAACAGGCTGCGCTGGATCTCCGTTCGGTCGTGGTGAACGGGCGCAGATATAACATCCTGGCGGGAACTGAGTCGGGATCGGGCCAGGGATTAGGAAAAAATAAGCGCACCGCGAAATATGTAGGCGGCGGTGCACTCGCTGGAACACTAATCGGTGCGCTGGCCGGCGGCGGAAAAGGCGCCGCAATTGGAGCCTTGATAGGCGGAGCTGGCGGTGCCGGAGCGCAGGTACTCACCAAGAGCAAGGATTTAAAGATCCCTGCCGAAACCGAACTGACATTCAAGACGGCTGATCAGTTGGTTCTGCAGCGCTCACGGGCACCAAAACGTCAGACGCAAAACGCTCAAGAATAGTTCGAGAGTGCGGGGCGGCCACTCGGCCGTCCCTTTTATTCTTGGTGCGCGGCGCGGCGCAAACGATCGAGCACGGCTTCCCATTCCTCTGTTTCCGGGGGCAGCTCTACGCCAATCCAATCGAAATCTGAAGAATCGGCGTGATGAAGCGTCCCGTAGAGGATTCGTGCATACTCGGCCGCATCCGTCGGCATCGGGAGGACCTCAGCCTCGCTATTCGGATCGCGCCAGATCTTCAGATAAACCCCTTTGCCCCGCGGAGGAGTACGCCCATCCGGTATCAAGAACAACGGTTTCCGAGGGCTGTAGTGCCGGGGATGCATTCCGGGCGCTTCGTGCGCGTCAGCCACAGAATGCGTTTGAACGTTGACATGTCCAATCACGCGCTCCAGTTCCATTCGCGAGACTCCACCTGGACGCAGAAGCGTCGGTGTGTCCACGGCCAGCGAGACCACGGTCGACTCTATGCCCACGCTCGTCGGGCCGCCATCAAGCACGAAATCGACCAACTCTCCCAGCCCCTCGCGAACATGCTCCGCGGTAGTGGGAGAAAGTTGCGTAAAGCGATTCACGCTGGGGGCCGCAATGGGAACTCCAGCTTCGCGGATCAACGCGAGTGCTACAGGATGCGCCGGCATACGTAATCCGACCGAGCTCAATCCTGCTGTAACGAGATCGGGAATGACGTCGAGTTTCGGCAGTACAAGCGTCAGCGGCCCAGGCCAGAAGCCTTCTGCAAGCTTTTGGGCCCGGTCAGGCCATGCCGCTACGAGTTTCCGTCCCATTTCGATGGAAGAA
>Ga0307410_10001710_pt1 | contig 10127 bp, 8 predicted proteins | sample 322Ometagenome_3_FD_203707 | JGI IMG/M metagenome (GOLD analysis project Ga0307410, IMG submission 203707) | Maize rhizosphere microbial communities from greenhouse at UC Davis, California, United States - 322HYB-O-3 | ecosystem: Host-associated > Plants > Roots > Rhizosphere > Soil | place...
TCGGGGCCCCAGGTGCCCGGGTCGTACTCGTACAGGGGGGTGGCGTCGGCGCCGAGCACCGGGTCGACGACCCGCCACTCGGCCTCGACGGCGTCCTCGCGGGCGAACAGCTCGGTCTCGCCCTCCGTGGCGTCGCCGAGCAGGCGCTCGTAGGGGGGCCGGCCGCTCATCGGCCGGTTCGCCGCCTCCAGCTTCACGTCCTCGCCGATGAGCTGCTCGCCGGGGATCTTGACCCGCAGGCCGAGCTCGATGCGGACGTCGGGGCCGAGGTGCAGGCGCAGGTGGTTGGAGCGGGCCGGGATCAGCTCCCCGAACAGCTCGAGGGGCGGGCGCCGGAACTCGACCATGACCTCGGTGTCGGTCATCGGCAGGCGCTTGCCGGTGCGGATGTGGAACGGCACCCCGGCCCAGCGCCAGGTGTCGATGTGCAGGCGGGCGGCCACATACGTCTCGACGGCCGAGTCGGGGGCCACCCCCGGCTCGTCGCGGTAGCCGCGGAACTGGCCGCGGACGACGCTGGAGCGGTCCAGGGGGCGGATGGCCTCGATGAGCCGGGAGCGCTCCCGCCGGATCGCGTCGGGGGTGTGGACCGCCGGGGCGTCCATCGCCAGCAGGGCGAGCACCTGGAGCAGGTGGTTCTGGAGGACGTCGCGGATGGCGCCGGCCTCCTCGTAGAAGGCGCCCCGGCCCTGGACGCCGAAGTCCTCGGCCATGGTGATCTGCATCTGCCTGATGTAGCGGGCGCTCCAGATGGGCTCCAGCAGGGCGTTGGCGAAGCGCAGGTAGAGGATGTTCTGGATCGGCTCCTTGCCCAGGAAGTGGTCCATCCGGAAGATGCGCTCCTCGGGCAGGTGGCGGTGCAGGATCCGGTTCAGCTCCTGGGCCGAGGTCAGGTCGCGGCCGAACGGCTTCTCGACGATCACCCGGGCCTGCTGGATGCAGCCGCCGGCGGCCAGCCCCTCGGTCACGGTGGCGAACATGCTCGGCGGGATGGCCAGGTAGTGCAGCGGCATCTTGGCGTCGCCCAGCTCCTTGCGGAGCCGCTGGAAGGTCCGGGAGTCCTTGTAGTCGCCGTCGATGTAGCGCAGCAGCCCCGACAGCTTGGCGAAGGCCTCCTCGTCGACCTTGCCGTGCTGCTTGAGGCTGTCATGGGCCCGCTTGCGCAGCCGGGCCAGGTCCCACCCCGACCTGGCCACGCCGATGATCGGCACGTCCAGGCGGTTGCGCTGGACCAGCGCCTGCAGGGCCGGGAAGATCTCCTTGTAGGCGAGGTCGCCGCTGGCCCCGAAGAACACGATGGCGTCGGAACGCTGCCTGTCGATGGAACCGCTCCTTGGGTTGGCATCTCCGTTGACGACAGAATGATCCTATGGCGAGCGGCATGATCGTATGACGAGCGGCGCCGGAGTACGCGCGACCCCGCGGCTGTGGGCCGTGGCCGCCCTGGCGGCGCTGCTGCTGCTGGTCGCCGGGCTGGTCCAGGTGGTGGTGGGCAGCCGCGAGCAGCTCCTCCAGCTCGTGGCGGGGACGGTCCTGAGCGTGGCCGTCCTGGCCGCCACGGCCTGGTGGGCCTTCACCACCCGCAGGGTCTGGAAGCGGTGGCTCAACATCGCCATCGCCACCCTGGCCGTCGCCAACGTGATCCTGGGCTTCGTCGAGTTCGGCTACCGCCAGGCCGCCGGCGCCCTGGCCATCGTCGCCGGCGCCCTGCTGTACGCCACCGCCGCCCGCCACGCCCTCCGGTCTCCGGGACCGCCGCCGGGGCCGGTGGCGGGGCCGGTGGCAACCGCGGACCCGCGTTCCGGAGGCGGGCTACGCTCCCCGACCGGGGGACCCGACCAGGGCGGATCGGGCTCCGGCGTGCCCGGGGAGCGGGGTCCCGGGGTGCCGGGGGACGCACTCGCGAACCCGAGGCGGCCGTGGTTGCTGGTGAACCCCCGGTCCGGGGACGGCAAGGCGGGGCGGGTCGGGCTGGTGGAGGCGGCACGGGCCCGCGGGGTTCGGGTGCACCTGCTGGCCGAGGGGGACGACCCGGGGGCGCTGGCCCGGCGGGCGGTGGTGGACGGGGCGGATGCGGTCGGGGTGGCCGGGGGCGACGGGTCGCTCGGGGTGGTGGCGGCGGTCGCGGTGGAGGCCGACGTGCCGTTCGTGTGTGTGCCGTCCGGGACCAGGAACCACTTCGCGGGTGACCTGGGGCTGGACCGGTCGGACCCGGTGGCCGCGCTCGACGCCTTCGCCGGGCCGGAGCGGCGGGTCGACGTGGGGATGGTCGGGGACCGGGTGTTCATGAACAACGTGTCCCTGGGGGCCTACGCCGACCTGGTCGCCGACCCCCGCTACCGGGCGGGCAAGCTGGCCACCGCCCACGCCGTCCTGCCGGCGTCGCTGCGCGGCGAGCGCGAGCTGCTCAAGGTCGACCTGCGCGACGCCGACGGCCGCCGCCACCCCGACGTGCTGGTGCTGCTGGTGGCGGCCAACCGCTACGAGCTCAACGGCGTCCGCGAGCGGCTGGACGGCGGGCAGCTCCAGGTGTCGGCGCTGCGGGCCAGGACCGGGGCCGCCCTGGCCGGGCTGGCCACCACCGCCCTGGCCCGGGGCGGCCGGCCCCGCCGCAGCGGCCCCGGCTGGGCCCAGTGGACCACCTCCAGCCTGCGGGTCGACACCGCCCTGCCCGAGCTGCCCGCCGGCGTCGACGGGGAGGCGGCCGTGCTGGCCACGCCGCTCGAGTTCCGGCTGCTCCCCCTGGCCCTGCGCGTGCTCGTCCCCCCGGCCCTCGGCCCCTGGACGCCCAGGGCCCACCTCCACCGCTGGTCGACGGTCCGCAGCCTCCTGCGGGTCGCCGCCGGAGCCAGCTCCGAGCCGCCCGCGGCCGCGCCGGCGGTCAGGCCGGGGGGCTGACCACCTCGGACAGCACCGAGCGGACCGCCCGCTCGGTGTAGTCGGCGGCCGGCCAGGCCCGGTCGCCGACCAGGTGGGAGAAGGTCGCGGGCTGGGCCCTGGCCCAGACCCAGTCGGCCGCCGCCGGGACCGTCCAGCCCTCGGCCAGGCGCCCGTCGCGCTCGAGGCGGGCCACGGCCCCCGCGAACAGCTCCCGGAGGTCGCCCATCCGGTCGCGCCAGGCGACCCCGCCCTCGTCGCCGTTGACGGCGGCCGCCTCCAGCGCCCTGGCCACGGGGAGGATCTCGGGCACGTAGCCGAACCACAGCCGCAGCAGCCGCTCCAGCGCCTCCACCGGCGGCAGGGCCGCGGCCTTGGCGGCCCGGCCGGCGAACCCGCTGCGGACGTCGTGGCGGCGGGCCATGGCCACCAGCAGCCCGGCCCGGTTCTCGAAGTACACGTACAGCAGCTGGCGCGAGACGCCGGTGGCGGCGGCGACGTCGGCCACGGTGACCGCGCCGATCCCCCGCTCCCGGACCAGCGTCCAGGCGGTGTCGAGGATGCGGGCGCGGGTGTCGCCACTGGTCACGGCCATGCCCTCAGGATGCCCCCGGTATTGACACGTGTCAAACAGCGTCCTACTTTACACGTGTCAAAGAGCCCGCCGCCGGAGGTCGCGGCCATGTGGACAAGCCCGTATGCACCGGTCGAGGTCGGAGGGACGACCCTGCACGAGATGGTCCTGGAGGCCGCGGCCCGGTTCGGGGACCGGCCGGCCCTGGTCGACGGCCCGTCGGGGACGACGGTCGGCTACCGGCTGCTGGCCGGGCGGGTCCGGGGGGTGGCGGCCGGGTTGGCCGCCCGCGGGTTCCGGCCCGGGGACGTGCTGGCGCTGTGGGCGCCGAACCTGCCCCAGTGGGCCGGGGTGGCCCTGGGCGCCATGGCCGCCGGCGGGACCGTGACCGGCGCCAACCCCGGCTGCACCGAGGGGGAGCTCACCGCCCAGCTGGCCGACGCCGGGGCCTCGGTCCTGGTCACCGTCCCGCCGCTGGTGCCGGCGGCCCGCGCCGCCGCCGCCGCGGCCGGGGTCCGGGAGCTGGTCGTGCTCGGCGGGGCCGGGGCCGCCCCCGCCACCCCCATCCTCGACCTGCTGGCCGGCGGCGGGCGGCCGCCCGCCGTCCGGCTCGACCCGGACGGCGCCGTCGGGCTGCTCCCCTACTCCAGCGGGACCACCGGGCTGCCCAAGGGCGTGCGGCTGACCCACGCCAACCTGGTCACCTCGGTCCGCCAGGTCTCGGCCGGGCTGCGGATCGGCCAGCGCGACACCCTGCTCGCGGTGGCGCCGTTCTCCCACATCATGGGGTTCCTGGTCACCCTGGCCGTCCCCCTGTGCGCGGGCGCGACCGTGGTCACCATGCCCCGCTTCGACCCCGCCCGGTTCCTGGAGCTGGTCGGGCGCCACCGGGTCAGCGTGCTGGTCGGGGCCCCGCCGATGCTGCGGGCCCTGCTCGCCCACCCCCTGGCCGCCGAGGCCGACCTGGGCTCGCTGGAGCTGGTGGTCTGCGGCGGGGCGGCCCTGCCCGCGGCCACCCAGCGGGCCCTGGCGGCCAGGCTGCCGGGCGCGACCGTCGGCCAGGCCTTCGGGCTGACCGAGACGACCGTCGGGGTCAGCATGCCCGACCGGGCCGCCGGCAGCGTCCCGGGCACGGTCGGCCGGGTCATGCCCAATACCGAGCTGCGGGTGGTCGACCCGGAGACCGGCCGCGACCTGGGGCCCGGCCGGCCGGGCGAGCTGCTGGTCAGGGGCCCCCAGGTGATGGCCGGCTACCTGGGCCGCCCCGAGGCCACCGCGGCCATGGTCGACCAGGACGGCTGGCTGCGCACCGGCGACCTCGGCCTGGTCGACGGCGACGGCAGCGTGGTCATCGTCGACCGGCTCAAGGAGCTCATCAAGGTCAGCGGCCACCAGGTCGCCCCGGCCGAGCTGGAGGCGGTGCTGGCCGGCCACCCGGCGGTGGCCGACGCCGCCGTGCTCGGCCGCGGCGACCCCGACCACGGCGAGGTCCCGGTGGCCGTGGTCGTGCCCCGGCCCGGCGCCAACCCCGACCCCGGCGAGCTGCTGGCCTGGGTGGCCGAGCGGGTGGCGCCGCACAAGCGGGTCCGCGCCGTCCGCCTCGCCGAGGCCGTCCCCCGGACGGCCTCGGGCAAGCTGCTGCGCCGGGCCCTAGCCGTCGAGGTTCCGTAGGCGGGCCAGCTCGGCGTTCAGCTCGTTGCCGACCAGGATGGCCACGCTGGAGAAGTAGGTCCACAGGACGGTGGCCACCACCGCCTCCACGGCCCTGCCGATGATGACCACCCGCTGGTCGTTGACCACCACCCCGGTGGCCGTGTCGCTGCTCAGGGCCAGGTAGATGCGGAAGCCGACGGCGGCCGCGATCCAGGCCAGCACCCCCAGGACGGCGCCGGGCAGCAGGTGGCGCCAGGCGTGCCTGACGCTGGGGGCGAACCGGTACAGGCAGAGCAGGAACGCCACCAGGACCAGCAGGACCGTCGGCCAGCGGACGACGTACCAGATGGTAACGAGGGCCCGGCTGACGCCGATGTCCGTGGCCCGGTTCTCGTCCATGAACGGCGCGTCGACCATGATCCCCAGGGTCAGGACCACGACCACCACCGAGCCGAAGGCGAAGCCGAGGGCGATCATCCGCTGGTGGATCGACAGGCGCTGGTGCCGGTCGTGGTAGGCGGAGTCGAGGGCGCGGCTGGTGGCGGCGAACAGGCGGCCGGCCAGCCACCAGGTGAGCAGGAGCCCGCCGATGGCCGCGCCCCCCCGCTGCGGCTGGCTGAGCTGGGCCCGGACGAACGGGTCGACCACCCCGTCGGTCAGCTTGGGGCTGATGAACGCCCGGACCAGCGAGATGGCGGCGTCCTGGCCCCTGGCGATCTTCTCCGGGCCGACGAACCGCTGGACCTGGCCGAGGGCGGCGCCGACGGCCACGGTGAGGGGGACCAGGGTCAGCATGGCGAAGAAGGACATCTCGGCCGCCGGGCCGGTGACCCGGTGGCGCAGCGAGGTCCGGACCACGTGGGCGCCCAGCTTCCAGGGGTTGTAGCCCAGGATCCGCTGGGGACGGCGCTCCGCCCAGGCCAGGACCCGATCCCATGCCAGGACCCGATCCGCCGGGGCAGCCACCGTCTCACCCCCGAGATGATCGATCAACCCGCCCGATTCTCATCATTGTGGCAGCAGCGGACAGACGTCAACGCGTGCAGGCCGTCACCCGTAGGTGAGGGCGACCTTGACCGCGGCCTGGGGGTGCTCGTCGATCCAGCGGTAGGCGGCCGGCGCCTGGTCGAAGGGGAACCGGCGGCCGAGCAGCCCCTCCACCGACACCCGGTCGGTGTAGAGCAGCCGGGTGGCGGTGGCCATGACCCGGCGCCGGTCCCACAGGGGGAAGTCCCGGTGCGGCGCGCCCCAGCCGCCCATCGAGGCGATCAGCGACAGCCGGTTGTGGTGGAACTCCTCGCCCAGGCGCACGTTGGCCGCCCCGCCCTGGTAGAAGCCGGCCGCCACCACCGTCGCCCCCAGCCCGGCCGCCTCCAGGGCGCCCTGGAGGCCCCGGTCGTTGCCGGAGACCTCGACAGCTACGTCCACGCCGTGGCCCATGTTCAGCTCGCGGATCTGGAGGCCGACGGCCGGCTCGTCGGTCGGGTCGAGCACGTGGCTGGCCCCGAGCTCGGCGGCCAGCCTGCGCCGGGCCGGGTCGGGGTCGACGGCGAACACGTTCTGGATCCCCTCCAGCCGGCACATCTGCACGGTCAGCAGGCCGATGGTGCCGAGCCCGTGCACGCTGACCGCGTCCCCGAGCTTCATCTCGGCGTCGTGGACGGCCTGGAGGGCGACGGCGGCCAGGCTGATGAACAGGGCCCGCTCGGGACGCACGGCGGTCGGCAGCCGTACCAGCGGGTAGGTGGCGGCCAGCGAGTCGGCCACGTCCAGCACCGTCTCCTCCTGGTGGGGGGTGCCGGTGTGGACCAGGTCCCCGACCTTGACCTCGGTCACGTCCGGGGCGACCTCGGTGACCTCGCCGACCATCTCGTAGCCGAGGGTGACCGGGTAGGTGGCGGCGCTGCCGGCCGGCGGGTGCACGAAGGCCCGCAGGCCGCGGTCGAAGACCTTGTCGGTGAAGGCCGAGGTGCCGCGGTACAGGCTGAGCTCGGTGCCGTGGCTGATGCCGCTGAGCCGGGACCGCAGCCGGATCTCGCCCGGGTGCAGCGGGCGGGTCGGGTGGTCGGCCAGGCGGAGCCGGCGGGGGCCGTCGAGCACGAGGGTGCGGGGCATCGCGGTGGTGGCTCCTTCCCGGGATCTATGCTTGCCAAGGCTACGTCGGAGGGAGTCGGTGAGCATGGAGCTTTCCTGCCAGGAGCAGCTGCTGCCCGGGGCCAGCCTCGAGGAGAGGTGGGAGTTCGCCACCGGCGCCGGCTTCGGCGGCATCGAGCTGCGGGCCCGTGGCGACGGCCAGTTCGCCGCCCGGCTGCCCGAGCTGCGGGCGGCGGCCAGGGCCGGGGTGGTCATGGCCACCGTCTGCCCCGAGACCGACCACTTCATCGGCGACTTCGACGCCGCCCGGCGCCGCGACGCCGTCGACCAGCTTCGCTCCCAGCTCAGCGTGATCGCCGAGCTGGGTGGGGCCGGGGTCCTGACCCCGGCCAGCTGGGGCATGTTCAGCCTGCGCCTGCCGCCGTTCACCCCGCCCCGGCAGCCAGAGGAGGACCGCAAGGTGCTGCTGGAGGCGCTGGTGGAGCTGGCCGGGCACGCCGCCGCCGAGGGCGTGTGGCTGGCCGTGGAGCCGATCAACCGCTATGAGGACTACATGGTCAACCGCCTCGAGCAGGCGGTGAGCCTGGGTGAGGAGGTCGAGCGGGCGGTGGGGGCGGCCTCGGTCCGGGTCTGCGCCGACCTGTTCCACATGAACATCGAGGAGGACGACCTGGCCGCGGCCATCCTGGCCGCCGGCCCGCGGATCGCCCACGTGCACGTCGACGACACCAACCGGCTCCAGCCGGGCACCGGCCACATGGACTTCAGGGGCGTGTTCGACGCCCTGCGGGCCGTCGGCTACGACGACTGGCTCACCTTCGAGTGCCGGTTGCGCGGCGCCCCCGAGGAGGCCCTGCCCGCCTCCACCCGCTTCCTGCGCCAGTTCCTCTAGCCCGCCGGGGCGACCCGCACCACCCGGCCGTCGCGGGCGCTGGCCAGGGCGTGCTCGATGACCATGACGGTGTCGCGGGCCTCGGTCGGCGCCACCGGGACCGGGCCGTCGCCGGCGATGGCGGCGGCCATGGCGGCGTAGAAGGTCTGGTGGGCGGCGGGCACACCGGCCAGCCGGCCCCGCAGCTCGAGGCCGGCGACCTCGGTGGTGAGGGTGCCGTCGGCCTCCTGGCGGTCCAGGCCCCAGGTGAGGAACGACCCCCGGTCGCCGTGGACCTCGAAGCGGGGGCCCGGGTCGCGCACCTCCATGCCGGCGTGCAGCAGCACCCGCAGCCGCCCGTGGCCGAGCACCAGGTGCACGTAGTCGACCGCCTCGACCCCGGGGCGCTGGACGCCGACGTCGGCCCAGACTGTCCACGGGAGGCCGAACAGCTGGAGGGCCTGGTCGATCAGGTGCGGCCCGAGGTCCCAGAGGATCCCCGACCCGGGCACGTCCTCCTCCTTCCAGCTGCCCTTGGGGACGGGGCGGAAGCGGTCGTAGCGCGACGCCACGGTCGACACCTGGCCGAGCAGGCCGGTCTCCAGGCAGCGGCGGACGGTGAGGAAGTCGCTGTCCCAGCGGCGGTTGTGGAACACGCTGAGCCGCCGGTCGGCCGCCTCGGCCAGGGCGATCAGGTCGTCGGCGTCGGCGGTACACAGGGTGAACGGCTTCTCCACGACCACGTGCCGACCGGCCCGCAGCGCCGCCGCCGCCAGCCGGTGGTGCTCGGCGTTGGGCGCCGCCACCACCACCAGCTCGACCGCCGGGTCCTCCAGCAGCTCGGCCGGCGACGCCACCACCCGCACCCCCGGGTGGTCGTGCTGCACCTGGCCGGCCCGGCTGGTCACGACCGCGTGCAGGCGCAGCCCCGGCTCGGCCTGGATGAGCGGCGCGTGGAACTGCGCCCCGCTCAGCCCGTAGCCGACCAGCCCGACCCCGATCACCAGGCCCTCCTGTGTATGCGCCTGGGCTGTCCCGCCTCCTCGAGTCGGGCTAGCCTACCGCCACCACCGTCCCGGCAGAGGAGCGACCGTGACCGAGCCCCTCGACATCGACATCGTCCAGCTGGCCAGGAGCAACGACGCCTTCCGGCGCGAGATCGCCACCGGCCGCCACAGCCAGATCGTGGCCATGACGATCCCCCCCGGCGGCGAGATCGGCGAGGAGGTCCACGAGGAGAACGACCAGCTGCTGGTGTTCGTCGACGGCCAGGCCGACGCGGTCCTGGACGGCACGACCTCCAAGGTCACCCCCAACGACCTGGTGATGGTCCCGGCCGGGACCCGCCACAACTTCATCAACACCGGCGACGTCCCGCTGCGGCTGGTCACCGTGTACGCCCCGCCCGAGCATCCTCCCGGTACCGTCCACCAGACCAGGGAAGAGGCCGACGCCGCCGAGCACCACTGACCAGCCGGGAGGACATGCCATGCGTGTGCTGCTGATCGGCCCCCCAGGGGCGGGCAAGGGGACCCAGGCGACCCGGATCGCCGACCACTTCGACCTGGCCAGGATCGCCACCGGGGACCTGCTGCGGGAGGAGGTGGCCAACGGGACCGAGCTGGGCAAGGTGGCCGAGGAGTACATGGACCGGGGCGACCTGGTGCCCGACGACATCGTCATCCAGATGACCAGGGACCGGATGCTGGAGGCCAGCGGCGAGGGCGGGTACGTGCTCGACGGCTACCCACGCACCCTGGCCCAGGCCGAGGCCGCCTACCGCTGGGCCATGGCCAGGGGGATCCCCTTCGACCTGACCCTCTTCTTCGAGATCGAGGAGCAGGAGCTGCTGGCCCGCCTGGCCGGCCGGGCCCGGGAGGAGCACCGCTCCGACGACACCGAGGAGACCGTCCGCCACCGCCTCGAGGTGTTCGCCAACCAGACCTACCCGCTGGTCGACTACTACCAGCGCCGCGGCATCCTGGTCCGCATCAACGCCGTCGGCCCGATCGACGCCATCAGCGAGCAGATCTTCGCCAGCCTGCACTGGCACAAGGC
>Ga0307410_10001711_pt1 | contig 10120 bp, 13 predicted proteins | sample 322Ometagenome_3_FD_203707 | JGI IMG/M metagenome (GOLD analysis project Ga0307410, IMG submission 203707) | Maize rhizosphere microbial communities from greenhouse at UC Davis, California, United States - 322HYB-O-3 | ecosystem: Host-associated > Plants > Roots > Rhizosphere > Soil | place...
AGCGCTTCCCGCGCCGAGCGGTAGCCGGCCGCCTCGGCCAATGTCTCGAACGCTTCGATCAGACCGCTATCCAGATGAGTCTTCGACCAGTCGAAGTGGATATCGGCGACATCTCGCGTCAGCCGTGGCAGCCGCGCCCCATCGGCGGCGAAAAGCTCGACCAGCCGCTTGGCCTCATGAGCTTCGATTGCCTGCCAGGCGGCGTCGCGGTCCAGATTCGCCATGGCCGCCTCATAAAGAGAGTGCGGCCGTTTTCCATCCCCGCTTGACCTTCGGAGCGCGGCCCTCAAGAAGCGGCCCGGTATGGCCTTTCGTTTGTTCCACCGCACCCACTACGCCGATCCACCTGCCGAACAGGCAAAGGAAACGCCCGGTAGCCTCCTGAAATCGCTCGCAATCCTGGCGTTTCTTGCCTGGATCCTGCGCAGCCTGATCGTCGCGCCCTTCAGCATCCCGTCGGGGTCGATGCTGCCGACGATGATGATCGGCGACTATCTGTTCGTGTCGAAATGGCCCTACGGCTACTCGAGAGTCAGCTTTCCGTTCGGCTTTCCGTCATTCGACGGGCGGGTTTTCGGATCGACGCCGGAGCGCGGCGACATCGTCGTCTTCCTCGGGCCGGAGGATGCCGATGTCGTGAAGCGCGTCATCGGCCTTCCCGGCGACACCGTCGCGGTGGATGGAGGACAGGTCATCCTCAACGGCAAGCCGGTCCCGCGGCAGCGGATTGAGGATGCCGCGATCAAGGTTTCGCCAAACAGTCCCTGCCGGGTTGTGCCGCCCGCGGTGGCCATGGTGCGGCCGATGACCGACGGCACTAACGGCTGCATCTATCCCGCCTACCGCGAAACCCTGCCGAACGGGCGTAGCTACACCGTCCTCGATCAAACCGACGCGGGCTTCGGGGACAGTTTCGCGCCGATGACCGTTCCGGCGGGTTCATTGTTCCTGATGGGCGACAATCGCGACGACAGCCTGGACAGCCGCTATCCGGTCGAGGCGGGCGGAATGGGGCTGGTGCCGGTTGACCGCGTCGTCGGCCGTGCTGAAATGGCGTTCTGGTCGACCGACGGCAGCGCATCCTGGATCAACCCGATCAGCTGGTTCACCGCGCTCCGAACCGACCGCATAGGGACCGATTACCACCCATGAGCGAGCTGCCATCCTTTGTCGCCGAAGCGCTCGGCGGCAGCCCGAACGAACCCAAGCTGTTCGAACGAGCGCTGACCCATGGCAGCCACGGCGGGGACACCTATGAGCGGCTCGAGTTTCTTGGCGACCGGGTGCTCGGGCTGGTCGTCGCCAGCTGGCTTTACGAGCGTTTCCCGAGCGAGCCTGAAGGCAAGATGAGCCGGCGCTATAATGCGTTGGTCGCCCGCGAAACCTGCGCCGAGGTCGGCTATGCGCTCGACCTGCCCAGCCATATCCGGCTGGGGCGGCAAGCGCGCGAGGACCATGCCAACCTCAGCGACAATGTCGTCGGCGATGTGGTCGAGGCGATGCTCGGCGCGATCTACCTTGATGGCGGGCTGGAGCGGGCGGAGCGCTTCGTGCGCGCCAACTGGTCGCCCTTCCTCGAAGTCCAGAAGCGCGCACCAGTCCATCCCAAGTCCGCGCTCCAGGAACGAGCCGCCGCGAAGAACCTCGGCGTTCCCCTTTATGAGCTGGTCAGCCGCTCCGGCGCCCACCACGCCCCGCGCTTCAAGGTGAAGGTCAGTCTCGGCAAGCATGGCGAGGCCGAGGCGGAAGGTGACTCGAAGCAGGAAGCCGAGACCGCGGCTGCGGCGGCGCTTCTGGAACTGCTGAAGTGACCCGCTGCGGTCTGGTCGCCGTGCTTGGCGCGCCCAATGCGGGGAAGTCCACGCTGGTCAATGCGCTGGTCGGGCAGAAGGTGGCGATCGTCAGCCCCAAAGCACAGACCACGCGCGCGCGGCTCATGGGGATCGCGATTGAGGGCGAGACGCAGATGCTGCTGGTCGACACGCCCGGCATTTTCACGCCCAATCGCCGGCTCGACCGGGCAATGGTCAAGGCGGCTTGGGAAGGCGCCGAGGATGCCGACCGGGTCGTGCTGGTGATCGATGCAGCCGCCAAAGTCGCCGCCCGGGTCGAGCAGGTGATCGAGGGCGTGGAAGCCCGCCCCGAGCCCAAAATCCTCGTCCTCAACAAGGTCGATATCGCGAAGAAAGACGACCTCCTCGTCCTGGCCGCGCGCCTCGCCGAGCGGCTCAAGCCCGAACAGATTTTCATGATCTCCTCGACCACCGGCGATGGCGTGGCGGACCTCAAGACACATCTCGCCTCGGTCATGCCAGAAGGGCCTTGGCATTTCCCCGAGGACCAGCTGACCGACGCCACCGACCGCATGGTCGCCAACGAGCTGACACGTGAGCAGCTATATTTGCAGCTCCACGCCGAAGTCCCCTATTCGGCGGCGGTCGAGACGGAGAAATGGGAAGACCGCAAGGACGGTTCGACCGTCATCCACCAGCAAATCCTGATCGAGCGCGACAGCCAGAAGGCGATCGTCGTCGGCAAGGGCGGTTTGCGGCTTAAAGCCATCGGCCAGGCCGCGCGGGAAGCCATCACGGAGCACCTCGGCCGCAAGGTCCACTTGTTCCTGCATGTGAAGGTCAATCCGCGCTGGGACGAGGATCGCTCGCTCTACCAGGATATTGGTTTGGACTGGGCGGACTAAGCCAGAAGCTCGTCGACCCACTTGGGGACTTCGACGCCCGCCGGCCCGTAGCGTCGTTCGTCGAAGAAGATGCTCCCCTGGCTCGGCTCCAGATTGATTTCCAGCGTTCTCGCCCCGCAATAGCGCGCCGTCTGGACGAAGCCCGCCGCCGGATAGACCGCGCCCGACGTGCCGATCGAGACGAAGAGGTCGGCCTTCATCAATGCCGCGTCGATCCGCTCCATCTGATAAGGCATTTCGCCAAACCAGACGATGTCGGGCCGGACCTGCCCTGCCACCTGGCAAACAGGACAGTTCGCTTCTTCGCCCATCGGGCCGGTCCAGCCGAACCGCTCGCCGCACCCCAGGCACCAGCCGCTGGCCAGCTCGCCATGCATGTGCAGCAACCGCTTCGCCCCCGCCCGCTCATGAAGGTCGTCGACATTCTGCGTGACGATCAGCAAATCGCCCGGCCATTCCCGGTCCAAGCGCGCGAGCGCCTCATGCGCCGCATTCGGCTCGACTTCCCCGAGCCGCGAGCGCCGCGCGTCGTAGAAGGCGTGAACCAGCGCCGGATCGCGGGCGAATGCCCCGGGAGTCGCCACATCCTCCACGCGATGGCCTTCCCACAGCCCGTCCGGCCCGCGAAAGGTCGCCAGTCCGCTCTCCGCGCTGACGCCCGCGCCGGTCAGGATGACGATGTTGGAACCCTTATCCATCCCACCTCGTTGACACTAGTGTCAGTAACCTTCATCCTCACGCCATGACGAGCAGCGCCTTCCATCACCCGATCGGCATCCTGCCCGACGACATCGACCATATGGGCCACGTCAACAACAGCGTGTACCTTAAATGGGTGCAGGAAGCGGTCGTCCGCTATTGGGAGAAGGTCGCGCCGCCCGAAGCCGTGACGCGCCACCTGTGGATCGCGCTCAGCCACGAAATCAAATATCGCCGCCCAACCTTCCTCGACGATTTGGTCGTCGCGGACGTGATCGCCGAGCGGGTCGAGGGCGCAAAGGCCTTCTTCACCACCGTCATCAAGCGCGGCGAAGAGGTGTTGGCGGAAGTGCGGAGCCAATGGTGCTGCCTCGACGCGGTGACCAGGCGGCCGGCCCGCCTTGCGCGCGACATCGCGGCGAGATTCCTGCCCCAAGCCTGATCCAGTTGTTAAATTTGCGTTAGGAGCGACTCGGTCGGCTGTGCTTGATGCGCTCCGAAACGAGTATGCGTCGTTTCGGCTCGTTTCCCGACAATGAGAGAGTGGGCGCCGGTCCGTCTTGGCCGGTGAGACCGCGGTGAATTTTCCGCGGGCAACTAAAGGGGCCATCATGAGAAAGCTGATCATTACGCTCGCCGCGATGGCGAGCGCCATTACCGCAATGCCCGCCATGGCGCAGGAAAGCAGTTACAAGCTGGGCCCGCTGTGGACCGCCGCTCGCATCGACGTCGAGGACGGCCAGTATGAAAACTACATGGACTGGCTGATGAAGACCTGGGCATCGAACCAGGCGTTCGCAAAGTCGCAAGGCTGGATCCTCGATTACTACATTCTCGACAACATGAATGCGCGCGACGGAGAGGCGGACCTGATCCTCATCACACGATACGCCGATTTCCCGTCGGTGGCCGAAATCGATCGGCGCAATGCCGTCATCAACAAGCGGATGAGCCAGGACGATCACAGCGCGGATGTCGCGAGCGGCCAGCGCTTGAAGATGCGCCGCCAGATGGGCAGCACGATGTATCGCGAGCTGCAGGCCAAATAGCAGCCAGATTGAGTAGCCGGGCGTTGATGCCGACGTGAGCGATCCTGAAATCCGCGTCGGCATCGGCGGCTGGGACTTCGATCCGTGGCGCGGTACATTCTATCCGGGTGGCCTGGCCAAGCCGAAGCAACTCGTTTTCGCCGCCAGCCAACTGACGGCGATCGAGATCAATGCCACCTACTATCGAAGCCAGAAGCCGGAGACCTTCGCCAATTGGGCACGGGCCGTTCCCGACGGCTTCCAGTTTGCGGTCAAGGCGTCGCGTTTCGCCACCAACCGCAAGGTGCTGACCGATGGGGCGGAATCGATCGGACGCTTCCTGAGCCAGGGCATCACCCAGCTCGGCGATCGACTTGGTCCGATCCTGTGGCAGTTCATGGCGACCAAGAAGTTCGACGCCAGCGAGTTCGCTGGCTTTCTGAACCTGCTTCCCAAACAGCAGGACGGCGTGCCGCTGCGCCATGCGCTGGAGGTCCGCCACGAAAGCTTTCGCGACCCGGCTTTCTTCAAACTGGCGACGGATGCCAATGCGGCAATTGTCTTTGCCGACAGCGACCAATTTCCCGAAATCGACGAGCCGACCGCCGACTTCACCTATGCGCGCCTGCAGCGATGCGCCGAGAATTGCCCGACCGGCTATGACGAGAAGTCGCTCGATCGATGGGCGGAACAGGCGAAGGCCTGGCAGAAGCGCGGCGACGTTTTCGTCTTCTTCATCAGCGGAGCGAAGGTCAGGGCGCCGGCCGCCGCGCTGGCGTTGCAGGAGCGGCTGGGCATTGCGCGGGGCTGAGCGTTCCGCCATCAACTCCTGATGCGCACCGACCAGCAACCCGTCCGCATCGCCCTCTTTGCGCCCGACGGTCGAATGGGCAAGGCGATCCAGGCCGCAATTGCCGGGGATCCCGGATTCGAGCTGGCAAATGACCATGGCCAAGTCCTGATCGATTTTTCCGCGCCCGGCGCCCTCCGCTCCAGCTTGGATCGCGCCATCTCGGCCGGCGTTCCGCTGCTGATCGGAACGACCGGCTTGATCGAGGAGCATGAGGCGCTGATCGCCGAAGCCGCAAAAACCATCCCCATCTTGCGTGCGCCAAATACGTCGCTGGGGGTCGCGCTGCTCGCCGACCTTACCGAGCGAGCCGCGCGCGTGCTGGGGCCGGGTCAGTGGGACATCGAAATCGTCGAGGCGCACCACAACAAGAAGGCCGACGCACCGTCAGGGACCGCGCTCCTCCTCGGCGAGGCGGCAAAGCGCGGGCGCGGGGAGGCGACCGACGAACGCGGCCGCGACGGCGTCGGCCTGAAGCGCGAACCGGGCACGATCGGCTACGCCGCCATTCGCGGCGGGACCGTCCCGGGCGACCATGACGTGATGTTCCTGGGCCCGGAGGAGCGCCTCATCCTGTCGCACCGCGCGGAGAGCCGGATGATCTTCGCGCGCGGGGCGCTGGCGGGGGCCCGATTCCTCAAGGGCAAGCCGGCGGGTCTCTATTCGATGGCCGACGTGATCGAGGCCTCGTGAGCGTCCTTCTATATCTCCTCCTCATTTTCGCCTTCGGACTGCTGGTCCTCTACCGACGCCGGCCGCACCTCTTCACCGAGCTAAGGGACGAGCTGGCCGCGGTCTGGGACGATGCCAAGGCAGAGATGGACGCCCGTCGCGCCGACAAGGAGGCCGGTGAGCCGCTGAGCGAAACGGAGGCTGACGAGATCATCGCCTGGTATCGCGACCAGGCGCGCCCGGCCCTGCTGCTTCGCCCCGACGCCGAGGCCGATGCGTCGACGGCGCCGGTCCGCCTGGGAGGCAAAATATGGTTTGCGGACGGCGAGGAATGGCCGCTTGGCCCCGACGGCGGAAGACTCGAGTTCGTTGCCCAGTATGACTTATCGCGTTTGCCGGCGTTGGAAGGTTTCCCGCGCCAAGGTGTCGCGCGCTTCTTCATCGGCCGCAACGACATCTGGGGAGTCAATCTCGACATTCCCGACCAATCGAACATTTGCGTCCTGTGGCACGATGGGCCGCAGTCGGGCGGCCGCTGCGAAGTGCCGTTGCCATGGGGAAAGGATGAGAATTCGCCGTTCGAATCCGTGTCGGTCCGCGCCGATGGTCTTGCCCTGTGGACCGAACTGATCGACGACCGTCCCGACTATTACAGCTGGCAGTTGCAGGAACAAATAGATCGACAGGCAGGCCGGCCAGGCCTCGACGCGATCGAGGACGAGCTGATGGAGATCAACGAGACGAGAGAGTTCGCTCACCGCATCGGCGGACATCCTAGCTTCACCCAATATGATTTCCGCAAGCGTGGCGAGAATGACGATCTCGACATCGTGTTGCTGGGGCTGAGCTCCGATAAATCGATTATGTGGGGCGATGTCGGCGAGGCCGCCTTCTATATCCGCCGCGAGGACCTCGAGCGGCGCAACTTTTCAAGGGTCGCCTTCTATTGGGATTGCCATTGAAGAAGGCCGAAGTTTTCGAATTCTACCGCCGGCTGGCGGAGAGCAATCCGGCGCCTGAGACCGAGCTGGAATATGTAAACCCCTATACGCTGCTGGTCGCGGTGGCGCTGTCGGCGCAGGCGACCGATGTTGGGGTCAACAAGGCGACCCGTGCCCTCTTCGCGAAAGTCCAAACTCCGCAGCAGATGCTCGAGCTCGGCGAAGAGGGCCTGAAGCGGCACATCAAAACGATTGGCTTGTTCAACACCAAGGCGAAGAATGTCATCGCAGCGGCGCGAATCCTGGTCGATGAATTTGGCGGCGAAGTTCCACGCGACCGCGACGCGCTGGAGCGGCTGCCAGGCGTGGGGCGCAAGACCGCCAACGTCGTGCTCAACGTCGCCTTCGGTGAACCGACGATCGCGGTCGACACCCATATCTTCCGGGTCGCCAACCGCACAGGCCTGGCTTGCGGCAAGACACCACTGGCGGTCGAACTCAAGCTGGAAAAGACGACGCCTCAGCCGTTCATCACTCACGCCCACCACTGGCTGATCCTGCATGGCCGCTACATCTGCAAGGCGCGCACTCCGGAATGCTGGCGTTGCCCGGTCGCGGACCTGTGCGCCTATAGGCCGAAGACTCCGGCGCCTAGCTCCAGCGCCGCTCGAACCGGTCGCTAAGCCCTGTCAGCAATTCATATTGCGACAGGCCTGACGCTTCGGCCGCTGACGAAAGGTCGTAATCGAGCGTCACCCAATCGCCCTCGTGCAATTCAGGGGCTGCGCCGGCATCGAGTGCGATGAGGTCCATCGATACGCGACCGATCAGCGGCAGCAGCCTGCCTCCTAAACTGGCCGCCCCCTTGCCCGCAAAGCAGCGGAGATAACCGTCCGCATAACCGATGTTGACGATCGCCGCCTCGGTATCCGCCCGAGCGGTCCAGGTCGCGCCATATCCGCAGGTTTCGCCGGCCTTGATCGTCCGGCGCTGGACCACTTCGGCCTCGGGAAATGCAACCTGCGCGATATGTCCGGCCGCCTCTTCCCGAGGCACGCCGCCGTAAAGCGCGAGGCCAGGCCGCACCAGGTCGAACGCATAGTCGCGGCCCAGGCAAATCCCGGCGCTGTTAGCGAGGCTGTAGCGGCCGGCGCTGACCGTCGCTGCGACGGCCACGAAACGGTCGCGCTGTACCGCGTTCATTGCGCTTTCTTCGTCGGCGCAGGCGAGATGGCTGCAGAGCGTATGGACTTCCAACCCGTCGATCAGTTCGATCTCGTCGGTGCGCAGGCCCAGCCTGTTCATGCCCGTGTCGACCATCACGTCGCATGCCCGCTCTGGAGCGATTTCCTTCCAACGCGCTATTTGCTCCGGCGTGTTGAGCACCGGTCGCGCCGTGCTCGCCAAGGCGGCTTCCGCATCGTCCCGCCCGACGCCGTGCAGCACGCTGAGCTCCGCGCCCTTGGGTAGCGGGCCGAGCGCTTCGGCCTCCGCCCAGGTCGAGACGAAGAAGTCGCGGCAACCGGCCTGCGCAAGCAACCGAGTCACTTCCCGCGCTCCGAGTCCGTAGCCGTCCGCTTTGACCGCCGCTCCAGCAGGCACTCCGGACGTGCGCTGCAGCCAGCGCCAATTATTCTGAAGGGCGTCGGAATCGAGGCGGAGGCGGAGGGCGCGATGGGTCACCAAGCCGCCCTAGCCACTGCGGTCAGGGCCGTCGAGCGGCAGATTAGAACATACGCGATCCGTTGGGCACCTTGCGCTCCGGGCCAAGCAGCACGATGTCGCCATTCTCGTCCGCAAAGCCAAGGGTCAGCACTTCGGACATGAATGGCCCGATCTGCCGCGGCGGAAAATTCACGACACCGGCAACTTGCCGGCCGATCAATTCCTCCAGCCGATAATGGACGGTAATCTGTGCTGACGACCGCTTGATTCCGATCTCTTCACCGAAGTCGATCTTCAGCTTGTAGGCGGGCTTGCGAGCTTCGGGAAAAGGCATCGCTTCGATCACGGTTCCGACCCGGATGTCGACTTTCAGGAAGTCGTCGAAATTGATTTGGGAGGTCATCGGCAGCCTTCGGTCAATGGAAGCGAATGCTGCCTATTGCCTTCCCCGGGTTCCAGCAACAGACGGTGTTGAAGTCCGCCTGTTGCTGGTCGCTTCAATTCAGCGAGCGGCTACCTGGATCGGGCTGGACGAGGCTTCCGCGATGCGTTGATCCCGCTCGGCACCGAACCGGCTGTGCGCTTCCTTGCGGCACTCGCGAACCTTGTTCTGGCCGGCGAGATCGGCCGGAGAAGCTTCGCCGCAAACTTCGACGATTGCCTGAGACAGGCGCTTGTCGAGAATCCGCTGTCCGTCCTTGCTCGCAAGGTTGAGGTCGGCAATCTGGACGAAGCTCGTCACCGTGACCGGCGGCTCGGCGAGCGCGGGAGCGGCGGTGAAAGCGAGCAGCGTGGCGATGAAAATCCTGGTCATGTCGTATCCCCTTTCTCAAAAGGTCCGGAAGATCCGGCGCGACCCTTCATCTAGTCCCTTTTCGCAACGTATGTGAGAAACGATGTTGTCAAACCGTTCTGCAATAATGCAGAATGCTGGCTCGCTTGATATGGGGCATGGAGCGCTATGCTTGACTGGAACGACCTTCGCTACCTCGTCGCCGTGGCCGAGCAGGGCAGTACGCTCAAGGCCGGGCGCTCGCTACGCGTGAGCCAGACGACGGTCGCCCGGCGTATCGCCGCGCTGGAGGAAGCGGTCGGCCTGTCGCTGTTCGAGCGGCGTAGCGCGGGTTATGTGCTGACACCCGATGGCGAGTCCCTTCTCCGCTACGCGCGGCAAGTGTCGGCCGCCGCCGAGCAATTCTCCCAGGCTGCCGCGTCGCGCACTCGCGACATCAGCGGGACGGTGAGGCTAACCACGCAGGACATTTTCATGGTCTTGCTGACGCCGATGCTGCGCGAACTGCACGAGCGTCACCCGGACATCATGATCGAACTCGACGAGGGCCAGAACATGCGGGATCTGGGTGCCGGGGAAGCCGACATCGCGCTGCGCAGCGTGTCGAATCTCGAGGGCGGAGGCCTGGTCGGCCGCCGTTTGTGCAATGACGATTGGACGCTCTATTGCAGCCGCGAATATGCGGACGTCCATGGTGTGCCGACGACGCGAGAGCAGCTTAGGGAGCATGCCTTCATCGGCGGTGGCGGCGGCGGGCTGTGGAAAGCCTATTCG
>Ga0307410_10001712_pt1 | contig 10120 bp, 10 predicted proteins | sample 322Ometagenome_3_FD_203707 | JGI IMG/M metagenome (GOLD analysis project Ga0307410, IMG submission 203707) | Maize rhizosphere microbial communities from greenhouse at UC Davis, California, United States - 322HYB-O-3 | ecosystem: Host-associated > Plants > Roots > Rhizosphere > Soil | place...
GGTGTGCGCGCGCCGGCACGAACAGCGTGTAGAGGAAATCGTCGTTGCGATTGAGCGAGTCGTCGCCGGCGATGAACTCGATGGTGAGCTCGTTCTCCCCCGCCCGTGTGTGGCCCATCGGCACCACGATGTGATTGTTCGCCATCGTGAAGTCGACAGTCTGGCCGCCGCGTGTGATCGACAGCACGTTGGCGCGCGGCGGTGCGAAGTCGAGCACGACCCGCTGCGGCGCCGCGAGGCGGAAGCGTACGATTTCCCGCCCCCGGATCGGCTGCGCGCGCCCGGCCGGGAGGCGCAGCTCCAGCTCATAGCGCACCGACGCGATCGCGGCGGCGCGCTCTTTCGCGAGCGACTCCGGAATGCCAGCGCCCGGCGCCGCCAGCGCCGCCACGACTGCCAGCGCCAGCATCCTACTTGCCGAGCTCGGTATAGATCTTCGTGACGTTGTCCTTGACGCCCTGCATCTGATACGCGCTGAACTTCTCCGGCAGCTTGATCTCGGCGATCGCCTGCTCGGCGGTCTTGCCGCTCTTCACCGCGTTCTGCACGGAGGTGAGAAACGCGCGGTTGAACTCGGTGAACTCGGTGAGCGCCGCCCAGTCGGTGACCGCACTGTGGCCGGGAATCACCGTCTCGACGTTGCGGATCCCCTTGATCGCCTTCTCGAGCGTCGCCGGGTACTCGACGCCGCTGCCGCCGTTGTTCACGTCGATGAGCGGCGTCCCCTTGCGCGGGAACAGGTCGCCGGTATGCACGACGCGGAGCGCCGGAAACACTACCCACGCGTCGCCATTGGTGTGTCCGCGTCCGAAGTAGTACAGCTCGATGCGATCCTTTCCACTCATCAGCGACAGCTTGTCCTTGAAGGTGCGGTCGGGCATGGCCTGCGGCTTGTCTGTGAGCGCGTCCATCTTCGCCATGTTCGTCTTGGTATTCTCGTGAGCGACGATCTCGACGCTCGGGTCGAAGAACTCGTTGCTGCCGACGTGATCGCCGTGCGTGTGGGTGTTGATGATCGTGGTCACCGGCTTGTCGGTCACCGACTTCACCTTCTCCATGATCCGCTCCCCCCAGTTGGCGAGCTTGGTGTCGACCAGCACGACGCCCTTGTCGGTGATGAAGGCCGCCGTGTTGCCGCCGCCGCCGGTGATCACGAAGAGGTTCTCGCGGACCTTCTCGATCTCGGCGGTCTGCGGCTGCTGCGCCTGGCCGCGGGCGGCGCCCACCGCCACCGCCACTGAGCCGGCCGCCAGCAGCACCGCAAGGATTCCTGCACGTCTCATCACATCCCTCCCGGAAAGAAGACCCGCTCCACGAACCAGTACGCCCCCGCGGCCATCACCACGAGCGATCCCGCGAACGCCAGCCGCCGCGCCGCCGCCTGGTTGCGCTGCCGCACCAGGGCAAGGACGCCTGCGACGGCAGTCACGATGAGCAGCTGGCCGATTTCGACGCCGAGGTTGAACGAGAAGAGCGACCAGCCGAGCGCCTCACGCGGCAGCCCGAACTCGCGCAGCACGCTGGCGAACCCGAAGCCGTGCACGAGGCCGAAGGCGAGCGCGATCCACGCACGCACGTCGCGACCGGTCGCGCCGACCAGCAGGTTGTCGGCGCCGACGAACACGATGCTGAGCGCAATCGCCGGCTCGATGATCTGCGCCGGCGGCGCGACGAGGTCGAGTGCGGCAAGTGACAGCGTGATGCTGTGGCCGACCGTGAAGGCGGTCACGATCCGCAGCAGCGGCCACCATCCGCCCCCGAGCAGCAGCAGGCCGACGAGAAACAGGATGTGATCGGGACCGATCAAGATGTGATGGATGCCCGCGGGCACGAACGTGCGCACGACGGCGAGCCGGCCCTGGGCCGATCCCGCGTAGTAGGTGCGCTCCCCGCCCGACGCGCTGAAGACCGCCTGCTGCCGCAGCGCGCCGTCTTCGTAGACGTTGAGGAATGTCTGGTGGAATTCGTCGTACGGAAACAGGCGCGCTCGCACCGACACCGTTGCCGGTCGCGCGCTCGCGATCCGGAAGGCAAGGGCAAGTGCGTGTCGATCGCGGACAGCGGTGAGTGCGCCCCACTCCGGCGTCGCTTCCACGCCGTCCACGCGCAGTCGCAGTCGGCCGGTAACGAGCGCGACGATGCGCGCGCGCTCGCGGCGGTGCACCGCGGGATCCAGCAGCGGCTCGGCGTCGCCGCCGAGGTCGTGCGCCACGTCTACGACGTGCATCACGAGCTCGCCGTGAATGCCGTCGGCCTGCAGATCGAGGTCGAGATAGCTGAACGGCGCCGGGTGCGCGGCGGCCACCCGGGCCGACAGCATCAGCGCGACGAACAACGCAGCCCGCACCCGGGCGATATTACAACGCCCGCGACGGCGTCAGTTGCCGCGGCCCGCCGGCTGCGTCATCGAAAACCAGTTGCCCGAGTTGTCCTTCATGATCGCCTCGACGCCGTAGAAGCGTTCCTGCGGCGGCGCCAGGAACTGAACGCCCTTTGCCTTGAGCTCCTCGTAGGTTTTCCGGCAGTCGGGCGTCTGGAATACGCCGGCGCCCATCTTTCCCTTCTCGATGAGGCCACGGAACTGCTGCGCGGTCGCCTCGTCCATCATCGGGCCGGGCTTCACCTCGAACAGGATGATCTCCAGGTCGGGCTGTGTCTTCGGCCCCACCGTCAGCCACCGAAACCCGCCCTCCATCGTCTGGTCCATGCGGACCTCGAAGCCAAGTTTCTGCGTGTAGAACTCGAGCGCCTCCTGCTGGTTCAACACGAAGATCGTCGTATGCGACATGCGCGCGATCATCTGGTTCCTCCGCGCACGAGCCTAGCCGAAGCGGGCCGCGTGTCGCTTCTCAGGAATTGCTAGGCGGCCGAGATCTTCGGGCGGGGCGCCGACGCGCCGACCATGTGAAGGAAACAGCTGGGAACGAACGGCACGGCCGGCTTCTGCGCGCGGAGCGCCAGGTAACGGGCGCGAAATGCAGCAGCGGTTTCGCCCTCGCTGCGGCGGAACAGCGTGCAGAAGGAGCCGAGACTCTCGAACCCGACTGCGAAGCACACTTCCGTCACCGGCAGATCGGACGTGGCCAGGAGCTGGCGGGCGCGCGTCAGCCGCCGCTCGCGCAGGTAGCGGCCCGGCGTGCAGCCGAACGCCCGGCGGAACGCGCGGATGAAGTGATACGTGGACAGGTGTGCGGCGCGCGCGATCTCCTCGATCGTGAGCGGTTCGGAGTACCGCTCGTCCATCACCCGTCGCGCCACCCAGAGTCGGCTCACGAGGCGCGATTTTACTCTGCTTTCTGCTGGGGTGGTGCCGTCCGCCGGGCGCGAACAGCCGCCTGCTTCCGGTCGAGGCCATACGGGTCGGGAGCGAACGTGACGTTCCCGTCCTCGCCGACCCACGCCGTCCAGTACCCGATGTGCACGGGCAGCGGCGCTTTGAGGCGGACGGTCTGTTCGGTCTTGCCGTTCATCGCCGCTTCGATCTTCTGCGCCGTCCAGTTCGCCTTGTCCCGAAGCACGTACTCCGCAAGCGCCACCGGCTTCTCAACGCGGATGCAGCCGTGGCTCAACGTGCGTGTTTCCTTGTTGAACAGGCGGTCGCCAGGCGTGTCGTGCAGGTACACGCTGAAGTGGTTGGGAAAGATGAACTTCACCAGGCCGAGCGCGTTCTCGGGGCCCGGCGCCTGGCGGAAGCGCAGCTCGCGCGTCGCCTCCTCGTCTGTCCAGTCGATCCCGCTGACATCCACCGCCTCGCCGGACGTGCCGACAACTTCCATGTTGTTGCGGGTCAGGTAGTCGGGATCCTCGGCGAGCCGCGGCAGCGTTTCCTCGCGGAGGATTTTCTCGGGGATGTTCCAGTACGGACTGAAGACCACGTATGTCATCTGGTCGCTGAAAAGAGGCGTCGGCGTATCAGGGGCGCCGACGATCACCCGCATCGCGAGCACCGGCTTGTCGTCTTCGACGACCTGCATCTGATACGTCGGCACGTTCACGAGGATGTGACGTTCGCCGAGGTCGCGCGGCGCCCAGCGCCAGCGCTCGAGGTTCATCACGATCTTCTCGACGGCCTCCTGGTTGCCTTCCTTCCTGTACTTCACGAGCGCCGCCTGCAGGCCCTTGTACTGCGGGTGATTCGGCGCGAGGGCCTCGAGCGACTCGCGCACCTTGCCTTCGTCCGCGGCGGCGCGCAGCGATGCGGCAAGGTCCGCCTTGCGCGGCGAGTCGAGCCAGTTCGGATCGATGCTCCGCGGCGAAGTCCGCCACCCGAGCAGATCTCCTGCGTGCTCGAGGAATGCGTAGGTGAGCTTGAGATCGAGCTCCGGCACGCGCGCCTTGTCGAAGCGAGCCCCAATCCACCGGTCGTCGGCCTGCGTGCGCGCGGCGGTCAGGTCGTCGACGCCGTACGCCGTGGGCGACAGCCCATGGCGGTCCGCATCGCGCAGGACCTCCAGCAGCTCGTCGAGTGCGGACGTGGGACGGTCCCCGTCGATCCACGCGGGCAGGTGGCCACGGTTTTCGTAGAACTGCCGCTCGACCGCCCAGAGCCGTTTGCCGAATGCACCGCGATCGACCCAGCGCGGCATTGCCTCCGAGACGCGCGCGATCTCGGGAGCGATCTCCTGGCGGTCCGTGCGGCTGCAGCCGGCCAGAAGCGCCAGCGCAAGCACGGCAACTGAAAGGCATGTTCCACGTCGGCCCCGGAATCTCATCGAGATGGGTTAGTGCAAGTGGGATACCTGCAAAGTGCCATCAGACGGGCACCCCGCTTGCGTACTTCACCTCTTCGAAGGCCACTCAGTGGGAGGCGATGCGATGGAACAGGACAACCGTAATCGCGAAGAGCGGGACCGGACAGACAACGCCGATCTGGATCGCGAGATGGAGCGCGACACCGAGATCCGGCGCGACACGCAGGTGCGTGGATCGCTCGGGATTCCGCCCTCGGGCGGCGCGAGCGACGAGGACTCGCGCGACCGCGATCAGGCGGTCCCGGAATTCGAGCGCGGCAGCGACGAAGATCGCGGCAGCGAACGTTAGGCCGCAGTACCGAGCTCCGCGTCGTGCGGGGCTCGCTCGCACCGGCGGAGGTGACGCATGGTCTGCTTCACCTCCCAACCGGTCGCGAGGGTATAGACGACGGCGTTGGCGCCAAGATGGCCCTCACGCCGGAAGCACCACGCGGCGATGTTGTAGGCAGCCATGATCGCCGCGATGGCGCAGGCCGCCCCATGAACCCCGCCTTTGAACATCTCCTGTTCGCCGCTGCTACAGAACCGCTCAACCGTCACGACGCCCCTCCTTAGGATTAGGGTCGCTGCCGGATTCTGCGGAATGGCAGAGCAATGATGGTGCCAGTCCTGTGGTCAGCGCGGGACACCTTGAAGCGGCTTTGGAAGGTAATAGCGTTCGAGCCAGCGACTGAGGCCGTCCAATCCAGGGAACAACGTACGCTCGTTGATATTCGCCTGGTCGAGCTTGTCTCGAATCTCCCATTTGAGTTCGGCCGGAATGATCACCTGGCGATAGAGCTTGGGGTGCGCCTTCAACCAGTGGTCCAGCCGCGCCGACGGCGTCGGCATCAGCGAGAACAGCGCGAACTGGTTGAGGATGCGCGCGTCGAGCGACGGCGGTTCCAGGAAGATCACGAACGGCTCGCGGCCGAGCGAATCGAACGCGCGCAGCGTCGGGAACTCGGTGAGCATCTCCACGGTGAACGTGTCGGAGTGCTCCTCTTCGAGGATCGACTTGAGCCGGGGCGGCAGCATCCGGTTGGCCTCGACGAAATTCACGCACCAGACGACGCCGTCACAATCGAAGTCACGCGGCCGCTCGGTGGCGAAATGCAGCGCCACGAACGGCGAGTAGGTCCAGTCGAGGAGGCGTGTGGGCAAGCCGTGGTGCTGGCCGAGCGCCAGCCAGTGCCAGATGTTGTCGACGGCGGCCGTCGTCTGCGCGTGAGCGTACTTGCGGAAGTTGCGCACGAGCGACAACTCGAGCTTGCCGATGTTTTCGGCGTTGCCGGCGGCCAGACGGATGAGGCTGTTCGAAAGTTCGTGAGTGGCGCGTGACAGCGCGCGAAACGCAAACGGCGACCGGAACCGCTCCATCTCGGGGTTCCACGACCCCGCGTAGAGCTGCTCGATCAGGTCAGCCCAGCTTCGCGGTCTGTCCACTCATTCGTATCGTAATGCAAGCATCGGATCCACTTTCGTGGCGCGCCGCGCCGGCACGTAACCGGCGAACATCGCCACCGAGCTGAGGATCACGGCCGCGAGTCCGAGCGTGAACGGGTCGGTCGGCGACAGGCCGTACAGCTGCGACTGCACGAAGCGGCTCAGGCCGATCGCGACGGGCAGGCCGAGGACGATCCCGGCGACGGCCATAATCGCGACTTCGCGCAGCACCATCCAGAGCACCGATGTGCGCGCCGCGCCGAGCGCCATTCGGATGCCGATCTCGCGCGTGCGCCGCGAGACGGTGTACGACATCACTCCGTAGAGGCCGACCGCGGCGAGGATGGTTGCCAGGCCGCCGAAGAGCATCGACAGCGACGCCACGAGCCGTTCGAGGAACAACGACTCGTCCACCTGCGCCTCCATCGTCTTCATATCGAAGATGGGGAGGTTCGGGTCGAGGCGCCTGACGACCTGACGCACGCTGCCCGGGATGGCCCCGGCATCGGGCCGCACGCGCACGTAGAACGTCATCGTGTCGAGCGATTCTTCCTGTGCGTACGGGATGTAGACGAAGCGCGGCACCTCGTCGCGGAGCGTGGCGAACTTCGAGTCGCGGACGACGCCCACGACCTCCATCGGATAGCTGTTCTCGTCCCTCGCCCATCCGAAGCGCTTGCCGATCGGGTTCTCGTTGCCCCAGAAATACTTCGCCATCTTCTCGTTGATGATCGCGACCTGCGGCGCGCCGGTGACGTCGGTGGCACGGAAGTCGCGGCCGATCACGAGCGGCATCCCCATGGTGGCGAAATACCCCGGCGCCACGGCGTTCACCGCGGGATTGAGATCTTCCCCTTCCTTGCGCTCGTAGCCCTGCACGCGGACCGTGGAGCTCCACATCGACTCGGTCATTGCCGGCACGACGGCAGCGGCGACAGAGGAGACGCCGGGCAGCGCCGCGAGTTCACTCTGCATGCGATCGAAGAGCGCCACGCTGCGCTCGCGCTCGTAGCCACTGAGCGCGGGATCGACTGAGAACTGCAGCAGGTTGTCGGTGACGAACCCGGGGTTCAGCGTGCGCAGGTTGTAGAGGCTGCGCGCGAAGAGGCCGGCGCCGGCGAGGAGCAGCACCGACAACGCGACCTGCGCGACCACGAGCCCCTTGCGGACGCGCGCCTGGCGGCCGCCCCCGGCAACGGAGCCGACTTCCTCCTTGAGCGCGGTGGTCAACGCCGGCTTTGTCGCCTGGAACGCGGGCGCGAGGCCGAAGAGGAGCGCCGTGACGCAGGAGATGGCGATGGCAAAGAGCACAACGCGCACGTCCGGATCGGATGACAGCGTGAGCGCTGCGCGCTCGAACGGGAGCGTCTCGACGAGCACGCTCGCCGTCCACCACGCGAAGAGCACGCCGACCACCGCGCCGCTCAAAGCGAGCACGAAGCTCTCGGTGAGGCGCTGGCGCACGACGCGCCACGTGCCGGCGCCAAGCGCGAGGCGGATAGCCACTTCCTTCTGCTGCGCCGCTGCCCGCGCGAGCAGCAGGTTGGCGACATTCGCGCACGCGATCAGCAGCACGAGACCCACCATCCCCATGAGCACGATGAGCGGCGTCGAGAACTGCTCGCGAAGGCCGGAGCGTCCCTTGCTCCCGGGCAGCACACTCAGATTCTTCGCGAGGAATCGCTCGCGGAACGTGCCCGGCGGCACGCGGGTCATCGTCTTGTAGTCCTCGTGCAGCAGCTGGCGGTAGACGACGTTCATCGCCGCGGCCGCCGCGTCGCGCGACACGCCCGGCTTGAGCCGGCCCATGACGGTCGCCCAGCGGCTTCGCCACGAGTCGAGGTCGTTCCACGTGGGCGTCATCTCCGCTTTCATCATCAGCGGCACGAACATGTCGGTCGGATTCGTGCTCTCGACGCCGACAAAGCGCGGCGCGGCGACGCCGACCACGGTCATCGGGTGGCCGTTCACGCGAATGTCCGTATTGAGAATTTTCACGCTCCCGCCGAAGCGCCGCTGCCAGAACCCGTGACTCAGCACCACGACGGGGTGCGCGCCGGGAGTGCGGTCGTCCTCGGGGCCGAGCGTGCGACCGAGCGCGGAGCCGACGCCGAGCACGCGGAAGTAGTCGCCCGACACCAGCTCGGCGTAGACGCGTTCCGACTGGTTCCCGACCGACATCGTCGCCGTCGTGTTGAAGCGCGCGAACATGCCGTCGAGCACCTTGGCGGATCCTGCGGCCAGCCCGCGAAACATCGGGACCGAGAACACCATCTCGTTGGTCGTGCGCCCGGAGAACGGCCCCGGGCCGTCGAAGAGCAGCAGGGTCTCCGGGTCCTTCACTGGCAGGGTGCGCAGCAGCACCTGATCCATCAGCGAGAAGATGGCGGTGTTGGCGCCAATACCCAGGCCGAGCGTGAGCACGACGATGAACGAGAAGCCGGGCGCGCGGCGGAGCGACCGGAAGGCGAGGCGGATGTCCTGGCGCAGCTGATCCATGGTTTGATATCCCGCGGCTTAGACGAACGAGGCGGGCGGACGGTTGACTGGACGCTTACGCCTTGCGGTAGGAGCGCGCTACGCGCCGGTTGAGCGCGTAGACGACCCGGTGCGGGAGGTAGCGCGCGAGCAGGGCGATGGCGCTGTTCACGCGCCCGGTGACGTACACGGGACGCCCGGCCATGACGGCATCGTAGCCCTGCTCGGCGACGGTGGCCGCGTCCATCCACATCCACGACGGAAGGCCGCGCATCATCTCGCGGGTGCCCGTCACGTCGTGAAACTCGCTGAAGGTGAACCCCGGGCACACGGCGGTCACGTGCACACCCCGGTGGCCGAACTCTGACGACAGCGCCTCCGAAAAGCGGACGAGATAGGACTTCGTCGCGGCGTACAGGGTGTGGCCGGCGGGCGCGGGGAGGAGGCCGGCAAGGGACGCGACATTGATCACCCGTCCGTAGCGTCGCTCCACCATCCCCGGCAGCAGGCGGTAGGTGAGCTCGGTGACCGCCACGAGCAGGACCTGCAGGAAATCCGCGTGCCGGGTCCACTCCACGCTGGTGAACCCGCCGGGAACGCCGTAGCCCGCGTTGTTCACGAGCGCATCGACGGTGACCTGCGCCGCGGCGAGCCGATCGACGAGCCGTGCCGGCGCGTCAGGCTGCGACAGATCGGCGGGCATCACGTGGACGCGGATGCGGTGCTGCTCCTCGAGCACCGAGGCAAGCGCGCGCAGGCGATCTTCGCGTCGCGCGGTGACGACGAGGTCGAAGTCGTGCGCGGCGAAGACGTGCGCGAAGGCCTCGCCGATGCCGGCCGACGCGCCGGTAATCAGCGCGACACGCCGGTCATTTTTCATTTTTCATTTTTCATTGCGCCGAGCGACGGGGATGACGAACTTCTCGGCCGTGTGCGTGTCGGAAAACCGCGCGACCTTGACGTCGACGAGGCCGGCGAGCTTGCCCGCCTTCATCACGTCGCTCTCGCTGATTGCGTCCACGCCTTTCGGCCGGATCACCCAGATCGCGCCGCCACGCTTCAGGTGTTTCTGGAGCGGCTCGAGCCTGTGCAAGGCCGCGCGCGAAGCGGCGGCGTAGAAGATGATGTCGGCCTCGCCGGCCAACCGCGTCGACACGCGCGCGCCCGCCGTCTTCAGGTCCGCCGCGAACGCCTCGTCTTCGACGCCGACGAGGATCACGGATTGATTGCGCTTGACGCCGAGCTTGTCGAGGCGCGACGGCGGATTGAGGATCTTCTGCGCCCATTTCGGCGCCACGTCACCCACCGTGAAGACGGCAACACCGTCGGGGAACGTGATGCGAAGCGAGCCGCCCTTCGCGTCGGCGGAGGCGATCTTCTTGTAGGGAATCGACAGCCGCACGTCGCCGCCGCGGAAGATCAACGCATCGGTCTCGAGCAGCGCCTTCCCTTCCGCGCGCGTCTTG
>Ga0307410_10001714_pt1 | contig 10114 bp, 7 predicted proteins | sample 322Ometagenome_3_FD_203707 | JGI IMG/M metagenome (GOLD analysis project Ga0307410, IMG submission 203707) | Maize rhizosphere microbial communities from greenhouse at UC Davis, California, United States - 322HYB-O-3 | ecosystem: Host-associated > Plants > Roots > Rhizosphere > Soil | place...
GAATGGATACGGCCAACGCTGTGTGACGAAGCGCTGAGACTGGGGCGCATCCTTGCCGCGCTGGCTCCGCGGGACAGCGAGGTACATGGCCTGTGCGCGCTGATGGAGCTCCAATCGTCTCGGCTGGCTGCCCGGACCGCTGAAGACGGGTCGCCGATCCTGTTGCTTGATCAGGATCGTTCGCAGTGGGATCCGGTGCACATCATGCGCGGCCTGGCAGCGCTGGACCGGGCAGAGGCGTTGGCAACCGAGCTTGGCCCTTATGCACTCCAGGCTGCGATCGCGGCATGCCATTCTCGGGCTGAGACCGCCGAGGCCACCGATTGGGTGCGCATTGCTGACCTGTACCAGCGGTTGGCGCGTGTCACGAGCTCACCGGTGGTGGAGGTGAACCGAGCGGTGGCGCTCGGTATGGCGTACGGGCCGCAGGCCGGGCTGGCCTTGCTCGACCAGCTCGACGGGCTACCAGCGCTGAGCAGCTATCACTTGCTGCCGAGCGTGCGCGGTGACATGCTGGACAAACTTGGGCGACACGAGGAGGCAAAGGCGGAGTTTGCCCGAGCGGCCAACATGACCCAGAACGAGCGGGAGCGGCGGCTGCTGTTGGATCGCGCGAGCGGGCGGCCAGCCGGACAGGCGTCACCCTAGGCTGCAGGGATGGACCAGCGACGCACGCTGCTCGTACTCCGCCATGCGCAAACCGAAGACGCACGACCAGGAAGCAAGGACAGCCAACGACGACTCACCCCCGACGGCGAACGCCACGCGCAGGAAGTCGGGGACTACCTGCGAAACCAAGGCATCACGGTCGACACCGTGCTGTGCTCCAGCGCTGCCCGCGCCAGACAGACACTCGACCTGCTGAAGCTGGATGATCACTCGACCCGGACCGGGTGGAGATCGCCGAACGATTCTACAACGCCGGCACCGATACATTGATCAACGCCATACGCGAGCTTCCCGACAATTGCCAGGTCGCCCTACTCGTCGGGCACGCCCCCGGCGCACCAGGAGTCGTATACGAACTGGCCGACCCGACCACCTCTACCCCAGAGGCGGTCAAGGCGATCGAGGGTCGCTTTCCGGCTGCTGCACTGGCCCAGCTGCAGTTCGACGGCGACTGGACTGGGATGGAGACGGCCTCGCTTGTGTCGGTCAAAATGCCAGATTCTGCTAGCCGTTGACTCATCACAACCCAGTCAGCACCGCGGTCGTGACATCTCTGCGCGACACGCCGATAGTAACAAATTCATAACGTCGCGAATACAGCCTCCACTGCTGACCTCACGTCGAGGGCCAAGACCCAACCTCCATTGCGGTCAAGATGATCTTCGGCAACTGCAGGTTGGTCAAGCTTGAGCCCTGCTTTTCCTTGTAGCTAGTGGTTCTGAGCAGAGCCGGCGAATCATGTTGTGCTTCTGGGCTGGAGACCAAGATCATTTGACAACCGGTTGCCAGGTTTGTGACCCCTTGAGAGCCACCGTCGGGCAAGATCACGGTTGAATATAGGTCCCAATTCCGGGCTCGGTCACGCGATATTTTACGGAGGCCTGATCGAGCCGGGGGATGTCTAGCAGAAGTCATCGCTTCCCCACTGTTCGCGCCCGACGATCTCGGTCAAGCACCTCACTTCGCCGGGGGGGCCGGCGAGTGTCGAAGCCGGGGGGTCGTTGGGGGAATGGCGAGGCAACAAAGCCTACTGGGCGCGTCGCCGAGACGTGCTGAACCTGAGCCTGCGTTCACAGGCGTGGCGCGCCGCGAGATGCCAGCGCTTCATCCAGATTCCCACACCACTGACGCGTCACGACTCGGCGTCGGCGAGCCTGCCGCCTTCCCGGACGACTCCCCGACATTGCGCCTTGAGCACTTCGATCCGGCAAGCGATCATCAACTTGCGACGCGGCCGGATTACCCTGCCACGGTCCCGGCGACCAAGCGTTTTGCGGCGTGGAGCCGGCGGTATCTCATACTGATCGCCTGCGCCGACGCACTAGTGGGCGGGATCAGCGCTGCCATTCCTGCATCGATCAGCAACACACTGTCTGGGCACAATGCGGTCCCGCTGCTCTTCCTGGTCGGCCTGATCGTCTGGCCGGCCTCGATCGCCATTTGCCGCGGGTATCGCCGTAACCGGATAGGCATCGGCCTCGACGAGCCAAGTGCCGTCATTCGAGCCGGCATGCTGGTCGTTGTGGCCGGCGCACTGCCGGCGGGATTCATGGCCGTCCCGACCGGTGCGGTGGACCCAACGAGCGACCTTACGTTCACGTTGTACGCATTGCTGAAGCTTGTTGCGATAGGGACTCCCTTAGCGGTCGTCCTCAGCATGCTCGTGCGCTTCTTCTCCCGTAAAGGCCTCCGGTTCTTTCAGAGCCGTGGACGAAGCCTCCGACACGTTGTTGTTGTTGGAAGCTTCAGTGCTGCGCAACAACTCAGCGAGCGGATCCAAGGAGAGCCGGACGCTGGAATGAAAGTGATCGGTGTCTGCCTACCGTCTGCCGAACTGCCAATGCCGGTCATCGGGGGGGTTCCCGTGCTCGGCAACCTGAACCAGGTGGCTGAGGTCGTCCGCGCCATGGGCTGCGATGCCGTCGCGGTGACAAGCGATGACGCCACTCGATACAACTACCTCCGCGAGCTCGCCTGGTCGCTAGAAGGTGCCGGAGTTGAGCTATTGGTGGACCCTGGCCTAGTCGAAGTTGCCGGACCGCGCATGCACATCCGACCACTTATGGGCTTTCCGCTGCTGCACGTCGAAGAGCCTCACTTCACCGGCTGGCGTCGAGTAGTGAAGAGGGTCACCGATCTACTTCTGGCATCCGTCGGTCTGATCGTGCTCGCTCCTGTCATGTTCGGAATCGCCGCCGTGGTGAAACTGCATGACGGTGGGCCGGTCATCTTCCGGCAAACCCGTGTCGGTCGTGGCGGTCAGTTGTTCACCATGCTCAAGTTCCGTTCGATGGTCATCGACGCGGAGAATCGCAAGACGACCTTGATTCCCCGTAACGAGGGCAATGGAGGCTTGTTTAAGCTGCGCGATGATCCCAGAATCACTCCCGTCGGCAAGATCTTGCGTGACTTCTCCCTCGACGAGCTGCCGCAACTGTTCAACGTGCTCACGGGATCGATGTCGCTTGTCGGTCCACGTCCGCACCTCGCATCAGAGCTCGCCCAAATGCCGAGCGAGGCGAGCCGGCGGTCGCTAGTGACCCCGGGACTCACCGGGCTCTGGCAGGTCAGCGGACGCTCCAATCTGCAAGGCGATGACGCCGTCCGCCTCGACCTCCGCTATGTCGAGAACTGGTCGCTGACACTCGATCTGCTCATCTTGTGGAAGACGATCTCGGCCGTGCTGGCTCGGCGGGGAGCTGTATGAGTGTCGCACCTTATTCGCGCATTGGACTCATCAACCGTGACTGCCAACGTCCTGGGAGAGCTGCTGACGCGACTGTTGAAGAACCCAAGGCGACCGATATGCGGCCGGGGCAAAGGACGATGAGGCCAGGGTATTGGCCTCCGCCCCCTCCGTCTTCCTCCTTGGATTCATCGGCTGGGACGAAAGATCCGCAAATCATGTCACGATGAGACCGCCCATTTCCTGAAGGCAACGCGTACTGGAGTGCAAACCTGATGATCTTTACCGAAACCAAGCTCGCAGGAGCGTTCATCATCGACCTCGAGCGCCGGGGGGACAGCCGCGGCTACTTCGCGCGGGCGTTCTGTCAGCATGAGTTCGAGGAGCACGGACTGAAGCCTGTGATCGCCCAGGCGAACATCGGCTTCAACCGGCACAAGGGCACGCTACGGGGGATGCACTTCCAGTTCCCGCCCGCCGCGGAGACGAAGCTCGTGCGCTGCACCCGAGGGGCGATCCTCGATATTATCGTGGACCTCCGCCCTGAGAGCCCGAGCTTCCTCGAGCACGTCGAAGTCGAGCTCAGCGCCGAAAACGGTCGCGCGCTTTACGTACCCGAGCGATTTGCTCACAGCTACCAGGTCCTCGAGGACACGACGGAGACCAGTTACCAGGTCGGCGAGTTCTACACCCCGTCCGCAGAGGGAGGTCTGTCGCCCTTCGATCCCGACCTTGGCCTCAGCTGGCCTCTCCCGGTCACCGACATCTCAGACAAGGACGCCAACTGGGCCCCACTCTCTGAGGTCCTCGATGACATCAAGTTCCGGATGGCAGCGGAGACTACGGCGGAGGTTGCGCTGTGATCCTGGTCGACACCGCACTGCGCCGACGTGAGGAGAAGGGCCGCCCAATCGAGGTCGCGCTGATCGGCGCCGGCTTCATGGGTCAGGGGCTCGCGAACCAGATCGCCCACAGTGTTCCCGGGATGCGCGTAGCCGCGGTCTACGCCCGCCGGCTCGAGCAAGCACTGGGCGTCTGCGACTACGCCGCCCTCGGCGACCCCGTTGTCGCGTCCAGCCAGGCCGAGGTCGAGGACGCCATCCGCGCGAAACGCGCCGTCGTGACCGATGACGCGTTCCTGCTTTGCCGCGCCGAGCAGATCGATGTGCTCGTCGACCTCACCGGATCGGTCGAGTTCGGCGCGCAGGTCGTACTCGAGGCGATGCGCAATGGCAAACACACCGTCCTTATGAACGCCGAGCTCGACGCAACGATCGGCCCGATCCTGAACGTGTACGCCCAGCGGGCCGGCGTCATCATGTCGGCATGTGACGGTGACGAGCCGGGGCTCCAGATGAACCTCGTCCGCTGGGTACAGGGGCTCGGGCTGACGCCACGCGTAATCGGCAACGTCAAGGGTCTCCAGGATCCCTACCGGAATCCGGACACGCAGCGCGGTTTTGCGGAGAAGTGGGGCCAGAACCCGGCCATGGTGACTTCGTTCGCCGACGGCTCAAAGATCAGCTTCGAGCAGACAATCGTCGGGAACGCCACCGGCTCTAAGGTGCTCAAACGCGGTATGTCGCGCGGCATAAAGTTCGACGGCTCGCCGCTCGAGCTCCCGTCGCTGTACGACATCGACCAGGTCAGAGAGCTCGGCAGCATCATCGACTACACGGTCGGGCCGTCGTCGGTGAAGGTGTTCGTCCTCGCCGAGCATTCCGACCCCAAACAGAGGCACTACCTCAGCCTTTACAAGCTGGGCGATGGGCCGCTCTACCCGTTCTGGATCCCGTACCACCTACCGCACATCGAGACCCCCAACGCCATCGCGCGGGTGGCGCTGTTCGGCGATGAGCTCGCGAAACCACTCGACGGCCCCAGCGTGGAGGTCTGTGCCGTGGCAAAGCGTGCCCTACAGGCGGGCGAAGTGCTCGACGACTACGGGATGTTCATGACCTACGGCGAGGTAGCCAACGTCGCGGAGATGTGCGAGCGCCGCCTACTGCCGGAAGGCTTGATCGAAGGGTGCAAGCTGCTTCGCGACGTCGACAAGGACGAGGTCCTGTCCTATGACGACGTCGAACTTCCGGCCGGGCGCATTGCCGACCGGCTGAGAGCCGAACAGTATCGCCATTTCCGCGGCGAGAGCTGGCTCGAGGAGCTGACATCGTCGGCGGTGCCCGGTATCCGGGCCGCGGTTGGCGTTAGTTCGTAGTCAGCTTGCCCAGAATTGAAGTCGTTTGATCAAAGTAGCTGAGGGGAGCTAACGATGAAAGTTGTGCTTTTTTGCGGCGGGTTGGGCATGCGGATGCGCGCCGATAGTCAGTCGCTGCCCAAGCCGATGACTCCAATCGGCAGCCGTCCGGTGCTGTGGCACATCATGCGCTACTACGCACACTTCGGGCACAAGGACTTCATCCTGTGCCTTGGGCACGGCGCGCAAGCCGTCAAGGACTATTTCCTCAACTATCGCGAGACTACCTCGAACGACTTCGTGCTCAGGCAGGGCGGCGAGGATGTCAAGATGCTCAGCACCGACATCAGCGAATGGACCATCTCCTTCATCGACACCGGGATGGACACCGCGATCGGTGAGCGACTGCGCCGCGTAAGGCCCTATCTCAATGGGGACGAGATCTTCCTCGCCAACTACGGCGATGTGCTGACTGACGCGCCGATGAACGACCTGATCAGGCAGTTCGCGAAAACTGACGCCGTGGCACAACTTTTGGCGGTGAAGCCACAGGACTCGTTCCACGTGGTCGACATAGAAGGGGAGTCCGCTGTCACCGGCCTGACCGCGGTCGCCAGCATGTCCATGCGGATCAACGGCGGCTACTTCGTCTTTCGAAAAGAGATCTTCGACTACCTGAATGAGGGGGAGGATCTGGTCATGGATGCCTGCATCCGGGCCGCCAAGGCCGGCCGGGTCCGGGCGGTACAGTACGACGGCTTTTGGGCCCCGATGGACACTCTCAAGGAGCGGAGCACGCTGGAGGAGCAATATCGGCGGGGGAACAGCCCGTGGGCACTTTGGCGGGACCGGCCGGTGGACTTGGGACGCCTGTTGATGCCGGTCGAGGAAATCGACCCGGTGATCCGATGATGTCCGCCTTTCGTTTCCTGAACCGCTAATTCTGCAGGGCCTGATGGCGGCTCCAGGCGGAGCTGCACTAAGAAACGGGACACATTCGCAAGTCAGCGAGGTTGAGTCGACCCTGACTTGCCAGTTGGTGGATCCGTTGCAGCCGGACGTAGCGAGGCCCCTCGAAGTCCTTGATAGTCAATCCCCGATTGTGCGCGTCCTTCCAGATCTCCTCGATCCCCTGCGCGACCGTCCACTGCGGGTTGAAGGCCGGCACCTTCGTATGGATCTTGGTGAAGTCGACCTGGTAGTTGCGGGTGTCGGCGCCAGCACCTTCGGCGAAGCTAACGGGTGCACCGGTGATCTGACTGACTTGTTCGGCGATCGTTCGGATCTGCACAACGTCCTCGTCACGACCCACATTGAAGGCCTCATTGTGGATCAGGTCGCGCGGGGCCTCAAGCAAGGCTAGAAAAGCCCGGGAAATGTCCTCCACATGTACGAGCGGTCGCCATGGGCTGCCGTCGGACTGGAGCCGAACGTTGCCCTGGGTGAAGGCGGTTCCCGTCAGGTTGTTGACGACGATGTCGGCCCTGAGCCTGGGCGACGATCCGTAGGCCGTGGCGTTACGGAGATAAGTAGGGCTGAAGTCGTCGTCGGCCAGCTGGGCGAGGCCTTCCTCAGCGATTGCCTTGCTCTCGCCGTACGGGGTCACTGGGTTGAGCCGGCCAGTCTCGTCAACCGGCTTGTCGCCAGCCGCGCCATACAGCGAGCATGACGATGAGAAGAGAAAGCGAGGTACCCCGGCCGCCTTGGCCATCTTCGCCATGTGAACTGCGCCGTGTGCGTTCACCCCGTAGGTGGCATCCGGATTGAGGTGACCGATCGGGTCGTTGGAGATCGCCGCGAGGTGAATGATGGCGTCGAACCCACCGACGTCCTCAGGCGTGACATCACGAATGTCCCCGGTCCGCTGTTCGTAGCCTGCAGGTTGGTCGCCGAAGTCGCATCCGTCGTACCAACCGACGTCGAGGCCGACGACCTCGTGGCCGGCCGCTCGCAAGAATGGCACCAGTACAGCGCCAATGTAGCCGCGGTCGCCGTCGACGAGCACGCGCATAACAGCCTCCTTGTGCTGGTGTTGGCCAACTATGAGATCCTCTGGCCATTCAAGATCAATGAGGGTTAAATCGGGAACTTGGCCCAGAGGCAATATAGTTCGCCAGCTTCATGATCGTCGCCAATCGAAAAAATTGCGATCGTCGGCGAACCTGGACACTGTCGCGCTCGGGAAAAGATCACGGCGCGATCTCTATAGATGGTCGAGAACCTCGGCAACCCGAGCGGAGATAACGCTAGCCCCACGATTGTGGCCATCACCCACGCCGAACCTCGGGTTCAGTTACTCTCCTGAGGCCGGCACCAAACATCCGGAGTGGAGGTCTTTCGCGTTGCACCCGATTGTGCAAGAACCCGAGAGATGGGAGGCGTCGCCGTGAGTGATTGGCGGCGCTGGCTTGACACCACTCAACTGGCGGACAAAGCGAGACCCAGTTGCGCTGGCGTCACCTCGTGAGCCGTCGCACTATGCCCATGCATGAATACTTGGCTTGGCAGGTTGCATATCCCGTCAATTTGAGTGCCTCTGCGGAGCCGGTCAGGACAGTTCCCCAATTGTCGCAACTATCGCAGCCGCCCCGATCCGAAGGCCGACTTGGCAGTGTGGCCGTTGGTCGAGGCGAGCCAAATCCCGGCAGGAACCCGTGAACGTGGCTGCCAAGTAGAAAGATGAAAGATCCAGTTCAATGATCACACTGCGATTGGAGCGGCCCACCGCTGTGGCGGCGTTGGGTGCGCACTGCGATGACATCGCCATTGGAGCCGGCGCAACCCTTCTAGCCATATGTTCGACCAACCCCGGCCTCCGGGTTGACGTGCTGGTTCTCTCCGGTGGCGGAACTGAACGTGAGGATGAGGAGAAGGCGGCGCTGGCTAGCTTCTGCCCTAGTGCCGATCTACGGATTACTGTGCTCAAACTCCCTGACGGGCGACTGCCAGCACATTGGGAGGAGGCTAAGGCAGCGCTCGAGGATCTGCGTACAGGCACGAATCCGGACCTGCTCTTCGCACCGAATCGGTTCGATGCGCACCAGGATCACCGAGGCCTGGCAAAGCTGGTGCCGACCGCGTTTCGCCATCACCTAGTTCTAGGCTACGAGATCGTCAAATGGGACGGTGATCTCGGGCGTCCAACTGTCTACCAGCCGTTGGACCCCCGCATACTTAAGGCGAAGGTCGACCTACTGCATAAGCACTACACCTCGCAGCGCTATCGTCCATGGTACGATAGCGAGGCTTTTTTCGGACTGGCACGCATACGCGGTATTGAATGCGGCGCCAGATATGCAGAAGCGTTCTATGTCAACAAAATCGCTCTGAATCTTTCCGGGAGTTGAGATCAGTTGCGTTCTTGACGCCAAGTTGCCAACAGAAGACACGAGGCGTTCATATGTATTGGCCAGCGACAATTAAGTTGCGCCATGACGATCTGCCTCGCCGACTTCAACCCTCTCGGTGAACGCCATTTGCTCAATCGAGCAGCTGGACCCTTCCGTCAGCTGAGACGCCTGCAGGCGGTGATGATGGTGGGGCCGCACCGATAAACCCGGTTCTTGTTGTCGAGGCCGGATTAGCCGGCCTCTCCGCTGCGTGCCATCTCGCAGGAGCCGGGTATGAGGTCACGAATTAACGGCCCCAGCCCGCATGGCCCGCGCACGCGGGTAACCGGTGCTTCGTGGTTCACAGGAGCGGTTTAGCCACCGCTGCCGATATCCGGGCAAAGACTTTATTGTCGGATGGCATCCTCGAGCGCGGAACGAGAGACGTCGATCAGTTTGTGATGAAGGACTGGATGTCGCATGTCACACGCCGTGACTTATCAGTAGCCACCGCACGGTTCCGCGTAGGTGCGAGGAAGCGCCAGGTCGTACGGCGCCCCCTCTTCTGGCCGTAAGGCATCCAAGACCTGCCGTAGCGTCTGGCGCCGGCATTTCCGTTTCTGCCGCTCCGCAGCAAAGAGCAGGGACGCAGACAAGTCAGCCCAACTGAACAGTGACCCCCAGACCCCAGTTGACCGACACCGTTTGACCACGGACCGGTGAACACCTGAGATCCGGAAACGTTGTTGAAGATCGACACCGGTATCGCGGTCTACTTCGCCCATATCCGTAACAAGCCGCCCACATTGCCGTCGGGGTGGATGTGGACGGCATTTTGAGTCGGTTCGAGATCTGCTCCGGGCTCCATGCCGTGGCCCAGCCCGGTCTTGACGACGCGGCTTGTTCCGGCCCTTCCACGGCGCCGTCACCGGACCCTCGACCGGTGTCCCGTCTGGGCGGCGGACCTGGCCCGACAACCGGTCTTGCACGTAACCCCGCAGCCGAGCGTCCTCCACCAGCTTTGCGGTCTTGGGCCGCCTGGCCAGCAGCTCGGCCGGTGGAAGCCGGCTCTCAACGCGTTCGCCATCACGTTCCCAGGCCGCATTCCAACAACATCAGATCCACCGTTTACCCCAGTGGAAGCATGATCGAGTCCGGCGGGCTCGCTCCACCATATTTATTGCCTTCGTGGCTACTGTCAGTTCTGCGGCCCGCCGGACTCATCAGGGTCTT
>Ga0307410_10001715_pt1 | contig 10112 bp, 6 predicted proteins | sample 322Ometagenome_3_FD_203707 | JGI IMG/M metagenome (GOLD analysis project Ga0307410, IMG submission 203707) | Maize rhizosphere microbial communities from greenhouse at UC Davis, California, United States - 322HYB-O-3 | ecosystem: Host-associated > Plants > Roots > Rhizosphere > Soil | place...
GTCGACCAGCTCGCCATACGGATTGGAAAGCGTCAGCGTCGCCGCATGCGCGACGACCGACAGCGAGGTCGAAAGGGCGAGAACGAGTCGGTACATCCCCTGATTGTACCGGCGCCCGATCAGCGGGGCCGGCGCTTCAGGCGTCGCTCGCGCACGTCGCTCGCGAGAATGTTGACGAGCAGCGCGAGCCCGCCCGCCGCCGCGGCGAGGAACAGGATCATCGCGACGCCGGGATAGCCGAGGATCGTGAACGACGTCGGCACGTCCATCAGCATCGCGGCGCCGACGATCAGCGCCGCCAGCACGAGCCCGGTCGCGATGCGGTTGGCGACCTTCTGCATGCCCGCCATCAGCGTCGCCTCGTCGATCGCGTCGACGTTGAGCTTGAGCTCGTTGTCGGCCAGCCGCCCGAGGATCTGGTTGAGCCGCGCGGGCAGGCTGTGCATCAGGTTCTGCGTCTCGAGCGCGCCCTGGTAGAGACTCGCGAGCGAGAGGTCGCGTTGCATCCGCTGCTGCACGATGCCCGCAGCGTGACGTCGCAGCGCTTCGTTGGGATCGAATGTCGGCGAGAGCGTCCGGGCGATCTGGTCCAGGTTCAGGAGCGCCTTGCCGATCAGCGCGAATTCCGGCGGGAGGCGGATGCCGTTGCCGATCGCCACGCGCGTCATTTCCAGGACGAACCGGCCGAGCTGGATGTCCTTGACCTGCGAGTCCTGCAGCATCGACACGATCCCGGCGATCTCGCGGCGAAACAGCGCTTCGTCCGTGTCGCCGACCTTGACGCCGGCGAGCAGCAGCACGCGCGCCGCGTCGTCCGGGCGCCGATCCATCAGCGCGAGCGTCAGCTGCAGCAGCCGCTCCTGCGTCGGCGGCGTGACGCGCGCCACCATGCCGAGATCGAGCAGCGCGAGGTGCCGGCCGTTCTCCGCGAGGAACACGTTGCCCGGATGCGGATCGGCGTGGAAGAAGCCGTCGGCGAGCATCTGCTTCAGGTACGCGCGGAAGAGCTCGTCGGCGAGCGAGGCGCCGTCGACGTCGAGCCGCGTCAGCGCCGAGAGGCTCGTCACCTTGCGGCCATGCACGAACTCCATCGTCAGCACGCGGCTGGTGCTGTAGTCGGCGACCGGCGACGGCACGAGGATGCGCGGAAAGTCGGCCAGGTTGCGCCCGAGCGTCAGCAGGTTCTGCGCTTCCTCGCGGAAATCGAGCTCGCGCAGGATCGTGCGGCGGAATTCGACGAGCAGCCCCGGCAGATCGTACTTGTGACCGAGCTCGGTGTTGCGGTCGAAGAAGCCGACGATGTCGGCGAGCGCCGCGAGGTCGCCCTCCACGCGCTCGCGGATGTCGGGGCGCTGCACCTTCACGGCGACCTCGCGGCCGTCGCGCATGCGCGCGTAATGCACCAGCGCCATCGACGCCGCCGCGACCGGCTCGAGCGTGAAGTGCTCGAACGCCTTGCTCAGCCGGACGCCGATCTCCTCCTCGACGATGGCCGCGGCCTTTTCGCCGGGGAACGGCGCGCAACGGTCCTGCAGCCGCGTGAGTGCGTTCGCGTACGCGGGCGGCAGGATGTCGGGGCGCGTGGACAGCAGCTGGCCGAGCTTGATGAACGTCGGGCCGAGCCGCTCGAGTTCGTGCGCGAGCGCTTCGGCCTGCGCGGTCGGCGGATCGTCGAGGGGCAACTCGTCGGCGAGCGTCGCCGCGAGCCCGGACTGGCGCACGAGATCGCCGCGTCCGAACTTGAACAGCAGGAGGCCGACGTCGCGGCAGCGCTTCAGGTGATCGAGCTTCATGGCGAACCACGGTGCGTCGCAGGTTCCGTGCCACGCGCTCGCCCCTGCCGTCGCGGGCGTCGCGACACCACGGCGCGCAATATTTGCAACGCCAGCCGGCCGGCTTTGCTCGATCGTCCGTGTGCGACGGTGCCCGCGAGCAGCCTCGCGTGAACGCGGTGCGACCGCGCAAACCCGCCTCGGCGACGTCGGCGTTCCGCAGTCGGCTGGACGCCGGCAGCCGTCCTCATCGACCACGAGACGACGATGGCAAAGCGCCGGCACGCTGCGTGCCGGCGCCTTCGCCGCGATCAGCGCTTCGACGTCGCCGGATCGCCGGCGTAGCCGAGCGCCTTCCAGTCGAGCCTGCCGGGCGCGCGATGACAATCGTTGCAGCCGAGCGCGCGGTTCTTCGGCACGACCATGTGGTTCACCTTCCAGTGCATGTCCGTCGTGACCCATCCGACCGGGCCGACGTAGGCGAGTCCGGCGGTCTTCATGCCGTCGCGCACCGCGATGTCCCAGTCGTAGACATCCCAGAAGCCTCCCTTGCCGAACAGATGCGGCACGGCGATCACGTTCGTTCCGGCGTCGTACGGCTGCTTCCCCTGCATCAGCTTGAACGGCGTGATCTTGGACACGCCGTCGCCACGCGCGCCGTTCGGGTGATTGAGGTGCACGACCTTCGCGGCATCGATGCGGTCACCCATCAGCACCCGGTCGACGCTGCCGTCGAACCACAGGTACGTCGGCACGACATCCTTCGCCCATACGAAGTCGCCCTTCTGCCGGTCGTAGGTCTTGAGGCCGTGCTTGTCGACCGGCGCGACCTTGTCCTGCCCGGCCGTCGACCAATCCCAGTAGACCTTGGTCGGCAGCGTCCGCGCGAACGTGGGAATGTGGCACGTCTGGCAGGCGACCGAACGCGCATGACGGTCCAGCACGGGGTTGCCCCTGTGCGGCGTGCCTGCATGGCAGTCGCTGCAATCGAGCGCGCTGCCGCTGCTGGACGTCGACACCGCGAGCGCCTTGCCCGAAATCACGTGCTTCGACGTGCGGTGGCACGCGACGCAGCTCATGTTCGCGCCGTCGGTCGCCATGTGCACGTCGATCGTCCGCGGCGGCTTGCCCATCGAGCTGTCGAGATCGCCGTGCTTGACGTGGTCGCCGCCGCCACCGAAGAAGTGGCAGGCGCCGCAGTTGTCGCGCTCCGGCGGGCCAACCGACTTCGCGATCGCCTCGAGGTCCGGCGGCTGCCACAGGTTCTTCGAGCCCGGCGGAAATTCGCGGGGCTCGTAGGCCGGATGTCCGGCGGCGGTGGGGAACTTGCGATAGGTTCCGGTCCGGTCGTGACACACGAGGCAGTCGACGTTCGCCGGATTGGCGAAGTCGAACGACGCATCCTTCCATCCGTAGCCGGCGTGGCAGCTGGTGCAGCGCGGCTCGTTGCTCGGCAGCGAGATGCAGAAGTTGTTCACGGCGTTCAGCTTGCCGAGTTGGAATTCGCCGCGCGCGTCGCGCTGGCGCGAGCTCCACGTCCAGTGGACGGTCTTCATGAATTCCTGCGCCTGCGCCTGGTGGCACTGCAGGCACTGCTTCGTGACGTCCGGCCCGGACTTGAACGGACCCTTGATGAACTGCGTATGGTCGGTGGCGCCGTTCGCCAGCGGTGCTGCGATCAGAAGCGCCAGGACCAGCATCGACGCAATGCGTCTCATCGCCGGCTCCTTATGTCGATGGCTCCTATGCTCATGCCATTCGACGCCGGCCCGGCGACGCGCAGCATGATGCGGATCAACCGCGCACGCGCCGTGCGTCGACGAAAGTGTTTCGCGATGTTGCCGCCCGCCGAATGCGCGGCGGAATTTCGGCGATCAGCCGAGAACCACGGCGAGCCGCCGGCGCGCGAGCGCCGGATCGATCGCCTCGCGTCGCGCGAAGTCGGCAAGCTGATCGTCGCCGATGCGTCCGATGGCGAAATAGCGGCTGTGCGGATGCGACAGGTACAAGCCGGACACCGACACCGCGGGCAGCGGCGCGATCCTCACCGCCGTGTGCACGCGCGACGTGGTGGCGCCGCCGATCACGAGCGGCACGTCGGGCAGCCGGCCGGCGCGTGCGCTAATCGATCATGTCGGCGCTGCACATCGCCACGCCCTCGGGTCCCCAGCCCTCCGGGACGTAGCCAGCCACGACCAGGCGGTTGCGCTCGACGCGGTCGGTGGTCAGGTGGTGACCGCCATCGCTGCGTCCGTTCCACAAGCGATAGACAGGGCGTGCACTCGCCGCACACGCGCCGGTGCGCGCGTCAGGCAGGTCGACGCCGAAGACGTTGGCGCTTTCGAGCATCCACCCGGTGCCCGCCGCCGCAAGCAGCGCGCACTCTTCCTCGCTTGCGGTCAGTACGTGGGAATCCAGCCCCGCGTCGGGACGCCCGTAGAAACGGCATACCGCGTGCTTGCCCGGCGTACCGGCCGCCCACACGCGAAACCCGCTGCCGGCCCAGTGCCATCCGGTCGCTTCGCGACGATCGAGCGACGCGATCTCGTCCGCGTCCGCCGTCGCGAAAAACCGATCGAGGGCGCGGTTGAAGAAGCTGACGGCAACCCGGAACGTCGCCTGCCGCGGCTTGGGCACGAACGCGGGTCCCTCTTGCACGTTTCCGTCGGGCAGCACGTACCCGTACTCCATGAGCGCCGACGAGGCCGGTGCGGGGCCCCGCAGCGCGATGCTCCCGTTGGCCAGGATCGAGAACGCGCTGGGTTGGGAAATAGCCTCTTCCTCTCCGAGCGGTGAAGCGCCGAAGCGAAGCACGATGCTCCCGCTGCCGTTGAACGAGCGGTCGCGGCTGCCGTCGGCGTTCAAGCGGAACAGCGCCGTGTATCGGGCACAGAACGCCCAGTAGCACGGGCCGACCGACGACGGATCGATCGCCTCGCCGGCAACGACAATCCGGCCGTCGCGCTGCACATCCACCTGGTAGGCCCACTCCGCGGCGCCCCAGACGGGCAGTCGAACGATTCCGCCATCGCCGAAGGAACGATCGGGCGTGCCATCCGCTGCGACCTTCACTACCGCCATCGAGTAGAAGGGTCCGTGGTTGGCGAGGGCGCCGGCGAGCAGGCGCTCGCCGGTCGGCCCGTTCCAGGCGACCGCCTGCGGTGGCACGAGGAACTCGGGAAAGTCATCCGGAAACGGCCGGTTCGCCGAGTCGTCGTGCGAAGCGAACAGCGACGGCGCGAACATCAGCGCCAGCGTCAGGAAGACCATCCGACCACGCGCCATTTTTCGTCTCCGGCAGCACGAGCAGCGGCTCGATGCATGCATGCTGCGGATCGACGTCGCGGCGCGCCAGCATCAGGCGCCGAACCCGGCATCGCGAGGATCGAACCCGGCGTTTCAGGATTCGAATCGGCAGTGGCTACGCGAGGTTGGAGGCGAGCCGCCGGCGCGCGAGCGACGGATCGATCGCCTCGCGTCGCGCGAAGTCGGCAAGCTGGTCGTCGCCGATGCGTCCGACGGCGAAATAGCGGCTGTGCGGATGCGACAGGTAGAAGCCGGACACCGACGCCGCGGGCAGCATCGCGTAGCTCTCGGTGATCGCCATGCCGACGCGCGGCGCGTCGAGCAGCTGGAACAGCGGCTCCTTGACGGCGTGGTCGGGACAGGCAGGGTAGCCGGGCGCCGGGCGGATGCCGCGATATTCCTCGCGGATCAACGCCGCATGGTCGAGCGATTCGTCGCGCGCGTAGCCCCAGAGCTCGCGACGGACGTTGCGGTGCAGCCATTCGGCGAACGCCTCGGCGAGCCGGTCGGCGAGCGCCTTCAGCATCAGCGCCGAGTAGTCGTCGTTGCGCGCCTCGAACTCGCGCAGCTTGCGTTCGATGCCGAGCCCCGCGGTGACGGCGAACGCGCCGATATAGTCGCGGCCGTCCGGCGCGACGAAGTCGGCGAGGGCGTAGTTCGGCTTGCCCGGCGGACGCGCATTCTGCTGGCGCAGTCCGTACCACACGAGCGCCGCCTCGCGTCGCGTTTCGTCGCGCCACAGCACGACGTCCTCGTCGCGCGAATTCGCCGGCCAGAACCCGAGCACGCCGCTGGCCGTCAGCCAGCGCTCGTCGACGACGCGCTTCAGCATCGCCTGCGCCTCGGCGAAGACAATACGCGCCGATTCGCCGACCACCGGATCATCGAGGATCGCCGGATACGGACCGGCGAGCTCCCACGCCTGGAAGAACGGCCCCCAGTCGATGAACTGCGCGATCGCGGCGAGGTCGGCGTTGCGCACTTCGCGCCGCCCGACGAAGGACGGCACCGGCGGCGAGTAGCGATCCCAGTCGTACCGAAAGCGGTTCGCGCGCGCCTCGGCGAACGCGATGAGCTGCGGCCCCTTCTTCCGCGCGTGCTGCTCGCGGATCCGCTCGTAGTCGGCCGCGACCTCGCGTACGTAGCCGTCGCGCTGGTCCGCGGACAGAAGGCTCGACGTGACCCCGACCGCGCGCGAGGCGTCCGGCACGTACACGGTCGGACCGCGATAGTGCGGCGCGATCTTCACCGCCGTGTGCACGCGCGACGTCGTCGCGCCACCGATCAGCAGCGGCATGTCGAAGCCCTCGCGCTCCATCTCGGCGGCGACGTGCGCCATCTCCTCGAGCGACGGCGTGATCAGGCCCGAGAGGCCGATCGCGTCGGCCTTGTGCTCGCGCGCGGTGGCCAGGATCTTCTGCGCGGGAACCATCACGCCGAGGTCGACGACGTCGTAGTTGTTGCACTGGAGCACGACGCCGACGATGTTCTTGCCGATGTCGTGCACGTCGCCTTTCACCGTGGCCATCACGACCTTGCCCTTCGATTGCGCCGCCGCGCCCGACGCCGCCTTCTCGGCCTCGATGTACGGCACGAGATGCGCGACGGCCTGCTTCATCACGCGCGCGCTCTTCACCACCTGCGGCAGGAACATCTTCCCCGCGCCGAACAGGTCGCCGACGACGTTCATGCCGTCCATCAGCGGCCCCTCGATCACCTCGATCGGCCGCCCGCCGCGCGCCGCCACGGCCACGCGCGCTTCCTCGGTGTCCTCGACCACCCACTGCCCGATGCCCTTGACGAGCGCGTGCGCGAGGCGCGCCTCGACCGGCCCGGCGCGCCACGCGAGGTCCTCCTCGACCTTGCGGCCGGTCGCCTTGTACGTTTCGGCGAAGGCGACGAGCCGCTCGGTTCCATCGGCGCGGCGGTTGAGGACCACGTCTTCCACCAGGTCACGCAGCGTCGGATCGAGCTCGTCGTAGACGCCGAGCTGGCCGGCGTTGACGATGCCCATCGTCAGTCCGGCGCGGATGGCGTGGTAGAGGAACACCGTGTGGATCGCCTCGCGGACCGGATCGTTGCCGCGAAAGCTGAACGAGACGTTGCTGATGCCGCCCGAGACCTTGGCGTGCGGCAGGTTCGCGCGGATCCAGCGCGTCGCCTCGATGAAGTCGACCGCGTAGTTCGCGTGCTCCTCGATGCCCGTGGCGATCGCGAACACGTTGGGGTCGATGACGATGTCCTCGGGCGCGAAGCCGGCGCGCCGCACCAGCAGCTCGTAGCAGCGTTTCGCGATCGACGTCTTGCGCTCGAGCGTATCCGCCTGGCCGTTCTCGTCGAAGCACATGACGACGACGGCCGCGCCGTACCGCTGCACGAGCTTCGCCTGGCGCAGGAACTCCGTTTCGCCTTCCTTGAGGGAGATCGAGTTGACGATCGGCTTGCCCTGCACGCACTTCAGCCCCGCCTCGATGACGCTCCATTTCGACGAGTCGATCATCACCGGCACGCGGGCGATGTCCGGCTCGGAGGCGATGAGGTTCAGGAAGCGCACCATCGCCGCCTGGCTGTCGAGCATCGCCTCGTCCATGTTGACGTCGATGATCTGCGCGCCGCTTTGCACCTGCTGGCGCGCCACCTCGACGGCGGCAGCGAAGTCGCCGGCGAGGATCAGCTTCGCGAACGCGCGGCTGCCGGTGACGTTGGTGCGCTCGCCGATGTTGACGAACAGCGCGTCGTCGCCGATGACCAGCGGCTCGAGGCCGGCGAGGCGCATCGCTCGCGACATCAGGCGGCGGCCCCGAGCGGCAGATCGACCGGACGCCTGCGCGGCGGGATGCCGTCGACGGCGGCGACGATCGCGCGGATGTGCTCCGGTGTCGTGCCGCAGCAGCCGCCGATGATGTTCACGAATCCGCTCTGCGCGAAATCGCGGACCAGGCGCGCGGTCTGCTCCGGCGTTTCGTCGTAGCCTGTGTCGGACATCGGGTTGGGCAGTCCCGCGTTCGGATAGCAGGATACGAACGTGTCGGCGACGCGCGCGATCTCCTCGATGTAGGGTCGCATCAGCGCGGCCCCGAGCGCGCAGTTGAGGCCGACGGCGAACGGCATCGCGTGACGCACCGAATGCCAGAACGCGGTCGGCGTCTGTCCGGAAAGCGTGCGTCCCGACGCGTCGGTGATCGTCCCCGACACGATGACAGGCAGCCGGCCGCCCGCATGGTCGAACGCTTCGGCGATCGCGAACAGCGCGGCCTTCGCGTTCAGCGTGTCGAACACGGTCTCCACCAGCAGCAGGTCGGCGCCACCTTCGATCAGGCCGTCGGCCGCCTCGCGATAGGCGGCGACCAGCTCGTCGAACGCGACGTTGCGCGCGCCCGGATCGTTCACGTCGGGCGAAATCGAGGCGGTGCGGTTCGTCGGCCCGAGCGCGCCCGCGACGAAGCGCGGACGATCGGGCATGCGCGCCGTCCAGCGATCGGCGCTCGCCCGGGCCAGCGCCGCCGCCGCGCGGTTCATCTCGCGCACCCGCGACTGCAGGCCGTAGTCGGCCTGCGCGATGCGCGTCGCGTTGAACGTGTTCGTCTCGACGAGGTCGGCGCCGGCCGCGAAATACGCATCGTGGATCGCCTCGACGGCGCCGGGTTGCGTCAGCACGAGCAGATCGTTGTCGCCGCGGAGCTCATGCGAATGCGCGTGCAGTCCGCACGCCGGCGCGCCGCGAAAATCGGTCTCGGACAGTCGCAGCTGCTGGATCATCGTCCCCATCGCGCCATCGAGCACGAGGATGCGCTGCCGGCACAGGCGGGTCAGTTCGTCGGTTCGATCCGGTTGCATCGCAATTCTCCACGCCAGGCGACACCCGCTCGTCCGCCATCGACGGCGGCGCACCTCGGCTCGACCGGCACGCCCGAAGCGATGCGTGCCGGCGAAGCCGCGACAACAAAAAACCCGTTCAGCCAGCGGCCGGACGGGTTGTCGGGTGCCGCTTTAGCTGCATTTGTAGAGCGCCCGCAAGCTGGGAGCCACTTCGCGCGGCCCCGGTCAAATCGGCGCTTCACTGCTACGGGACCCGAGTTTAGGGCATCACCGCGTCAAGTCAACCGCGCGGCTTGACAGCGCGGCCCCGCGCGCCCGACGCTTGGCCCATGCTCGATCCCGACGTTCGCACGCTGCTCGACACCGTCTTTGCCGCGCCGGAGCCCGAGGTTCCCGACGTCGCGGCGCTGCGCGCGGCCGCCGAGCGAGCGCCGGCGCTGCTCGGCGGCGCGCCCGAGGAGGTTGCGGACGTTCGAGACGCCCTCGCCGGTCACGGCGGAGGCGCACCCGTCCGCGTGCGCCTCTACCGCGCGTCGCGCGGCCGCAAGCCGCTGATGGTCTTCGCGCACGGCGGCGGCTGGGTCACCGGATCGCTCGACTCGCACGATCGCCTGTGCCGGATCCTCGCGCGCGACCTCGACGCCGTCGTCTGCGCGATCGACTACCGGCGCGCGCCCGAGCACCGGCATCCCGCCGCGCTCGACGATTTCGACGCGGCCTGGCACTGGTGCCTCGAGCGATCGCTCGCGCTCGGCGGCGACGGCGCGCCGCCTGCCGTGGCCGGCGACAGCTCGGGCGGGCATCTGGCGGCATCGCTCGCCCAACGGCTGCACGCACGCGGCGAAGTGCTGCCGCCGCTGCAGCTGCTGTTGTATCCCGCGCTCGATGCGCAGGCGGCCGGCGGTTCGTACGGCGCGTACGCGACCGGCCACAATCTCACCGCGCGCATGATGCGGTGGTACTGGCGAACGTACGCCCCAGACACGCTGCCCGACGATCCGGGCCTGTCGCCGCTCGCCGCGGCCGATCTTTCCGGCCTTCCCCCGGCGATCATCGCCGTCGCCGCCGCGGACGTGCTGCGTGACGACGGCTTGCGCTATGCCAGCCGGCTCGCCGCGCACGGTGTCGCCGTCGAACTGCTGGACTGCGAAGGCATGATCCATGGGTTCGCCCGCTGGACAGGCGCCGTTCCTGCAGCGCGCAAGCACCTCGCCA
>Ga0307410_10001717_pt1 | contig 10111 bp, 11 predicted proteins | sample 322Ometagenome_3_FD_203707 | JGI IMG/M metagenome (GOLD analysis project Ga0307410, IMG submission 203707) | Maize rhizosphere microbial communities from greenhouse at UC Davis, California, United States - 322HYB-O-3 | ecosystem: Host-associated > Plants > Roots > Rhizosphere > Soil | place...
TCTCGGTTGGGCAAGGTTGAAATCGTAACAGACGCGGGAGGAGCAATGAATACCCGAGTTGGGATCGTGGTAGTGGCCGCGACGCTTGCCGTCGCGGGGGCGGGGCAGGCGCAGACGACGCGAGAGCTCGACCGTATCAACTGGATGGAGTTCCGCGAGCTCGTGCCGGCCAAGGTCACGACCGTGCTGCTGCCGATCGGCACGCTGGAACCGCACGGCGTCACCGCCAACGGCGCCGACATCATCGCGCCGGTCGCCATCGCGCGCGAAATCGCGCCGCGCCTCAACGCGCTCATCGCGCCGGTCGTGCCCTACGGGTTCACCGGGAGCATGGACGCCTACCCCGGCGCATTCACGATCCCGGAGGACGCCTACCGCCCGTACATCAAGGCCGTCCTCGAGGGGCTGGCGAAGAACAAATTCAAGAACATCATCCTGGTGAACGGCCACGGCGGCGGGCAGACGGCGGTGCTGTCCTCAGTGGCCGCGGAGGTCGGCCGCGAAGCGGGGGTGCGGACGCTCGTCATCAACTGGTGGTCGTACGCCTCGGACGTGACGCTCGAAGTCTTCGGCCAGGACGGCGGCCACGCCGGCGAGAACGAGAACGCGTTCATGCAGGCGATCGACCCCGCGCTGGTGCACAAGGAGCGCTACTCCGCGGAGATGGCCACGGCCAACCCCGCGCCGGGCACCTGGAGCGCGTACCCGAACCCGTCGACGATCGGCCTGTACAAAGCCGGCGAAGGATATCCCACGTTCAACCAGGCGAAGGCGAAAGAGTACTACGCGAAGGTGAACGACAAGGTCGCGAAGCTCGTTCAGGAGATCATCAGGAAATGGGACCTCGCTGGATTGTGAGAACTCCCAATCGCCAACGCAACTCCCAAGGCAATTGGCCGCCGCAGTTTTCTTTGGGAGTTGCGTCGTTGAGAGTTGGTCGTTATCGCGGTGAGTATTTCTGCAGAATGCGCGTGACCCGATCGATCGGAATTGCCTCCGCCTTCCCGAAGCGGCTCTCGACGGTCGTCGCCTGCAGCAGCGAGTTGTAGACCGCTTCCTCTGTCGCCTCGAGCGCGGCCTGGAAGAGCGGCGATACGGCGTCGGGTGTCAGCATCGTGCGCGTGCGCGGAGCGGCATCGCCGAAGGTCGTGCGCATCTCGGTTGACGTCGTGAACGCGATGGCGAAGTCGCCGCTGCCGTTGCTGTACGACGAACCGGTCCGCGCGAGCCCGAACAGCGCGCGCGCGGCGAGGCGTTTCAGGTCGCGCGCGTCGAGCGGCGCGTCGGTGGCGACGACGATCATGCAGGAACCATCCGGGCTCTGGGCCCCGCGCGCTGGGCTCGGGGCGAAGGAATACCTACCCAGCTCCTTGCCGACCGGCGCGCCGCTCATCGTCAGCACGCCGCCGAAGTTGCTCTGCACGAGCACCCCGAGACTGAAGTTCCGCGTTCCGCGTTCCGCGCTGGCGTTCTGGTTCCGGGTTCCAACCACCGGGACGACGCGCGACGCCGTCCCGATTCCGCCCTTCCAGCCGAATGCCTGGGTGCCGGTTCCGGCGCCGACGCTCCCCTCGCGTACGGCGCCGTCGCGAGCCGACGTGATCGCCTCGACGGCGTGCGCGGGACGGACGTGCAGCCCGCGGATGTCGTTGAGACCGCCGTCGTTGGTCTCGCCGACGAGTGCGTTCACCGATCGCACGTCTTCGTTGCCCGGCTGACGCAGCGTCCAGCTCACCACGCCTTCGATCGCCGCACCGACGCTCAAGGTGTTGGTGAGGACAATGGGCGTCTCGATCGTGCCCAGCTCGTCGACCTGGGTGGATCCCGCGAGCTTGCCGAACGCATTGCCGACGAACACGGCACCGGCCACCTTGTCCTGGAACACGTTGCCGCCGTGCGGCAGGATGGCGGTCACGCCGGTGCGCACCTGGTCGCCGGTGACCAGCGTGACGTGTCCGACGCGGACGCCCGCGACATCTGTGATCGCGTTGAGGCGCCCCGGCTCGAACACACCGGGCGTGAGCCCGAGGTCGCGCGCGCGGGGACGCCGTTCCTGCGACGAGGACGCGACGGAGGTCATGATTACCGCGAACGCAACGAAGGCCAGCAGTCGCATGGCCGATTACGTTACGGCATTTCCGGGCAACACGGGAACACTCTGTGCTTCTTCGGAGCCGCCATGGACGACCGACAGGAGCACCAGCGCGAGAAGGAGGAGCACCACGAGGAAAAGAAAGCCGAGCGTCACGGCGTTCCCGAAGGGGAGCTCGTGTATAGAGCGATCCGGCAGGACGGCGACCACGCGCTGCAGAGCGCGTCGGGCGAGCTGGCCTGGTCGGGGGCTGCGGCGGGAATCTCGATGGGATTCTCGCTGGTCGGCGAGGGCCTCCTCCGCGCGCATCTTCCCGACGCCCCGTGGGCGCCGCTCATCACCAAGTTCGGCTACGCGCTCGGCTTCCTGATCGTCGTGCTCGGGCGACAGCAGTTGTTCACCGAACAGACGCTTACCGTGATCCTGCCGCTGCTCTCGCGGGATCGCCCGTGGGGCACCTTCGGCAACGTGGCGCGGCTCTGGGCCGTGGTGCTCGCCGCGAACCTGTTCGGCGCCGCGGTGTTTGCCGCGGTCGCGGCATGGACCCCGATGTTTGCTCCCGACGTCAAGAGCTCGTTCCTGCAGATCGGCCATCTTGCGATGGCGCACGGGCCGGTCGTCACCGCGGTTCGCGGCGTGCCGGCAGGTTTCCTCATCGCGATGATGATCTGGCTGCTGCCTGTGGCCGGTCCCGCGAAGATCTGGGTCATCCTCTTCCTGACCTACATCGTCGGCCTCGGCGGCTTTACTCACATCATTGCCGGTTCCGCGGAGTGCCTGTTCGCGGTGTTCTCGGGCGAGCGCGGGGTGCTCGAATGGATTACCGACTACCTCGTGCCGACCTTCATCGGCAATTCGCTGGGCGGCGTCGGACTGGTCGCGGCGCTGGCGCACGCACAGCACGCGCCTGCCGAGTCGAGCTAAACTGCGCGGCATGGCCCGCATCTCACGACGTGCCGTCAACCGGCTCCTCCTCGCCGCGCCGGCGCTGCCCGCCGCTCTCGCCGCGGCGCAATCAAAGGACGTGCCCCAGTCATCCGCCTTTGCCGCATGCGTCGCGGCCGGCGAATCCGGCTTGAGCGCCGAGGAACGCACACGGCTCGAGAAGTCGCTGCGCAGCATCGAACAGTCGCTCCAGGCGATTCGCGATTTCAAGCTCTCCAACGACGTCGCGCCGGCGATGCACTTCCGTCCGCTCAAGTCGCAGAGGCGGGCGTGATGGTCGGCGATGACGTGCTCTTCCTCACGGTGACGGAGCTGGCGGAGCGCATCGCTGCGCGCCGCCTCTCGCCGGTGGAGCTCACCGAGTCGTACCTCGCACGAATCGAGAAGCTCGATCCGAAACTTCGTGCGTTCGTGACGGTGCTCGGCGAGGATGCGCGGCGTGAAGCAAAGATGGCGGAGCAGGAGATCGCTGGCGGGAAGTATCGGGGTCCGCTGCACGGCATCCCCTATGCCGCCAAGGACCTGCTCGCCACGCGCAACGCGCCGACCACCTGGGGCGCCTCGCCGTACAAGGGGCAGCGATTCGACTACGACGCCACGGTCGTCACCAGGCTGCGCGAGGCGGGTGCGATCCTTCTCGGCAAGCTCGCGATGATCGAGCTTGCCGGCGGCCTCGGCTACACGATCCCGGCCGCCTCGCTCACCGGCGCGGCACGCAACCCGTGGGACACCGGCCGCTGGACGTGCGGCTCCTCCTCGGGCGCAGGCGCCGCGGTGTCAGCTGCGCTCGCCGGCTTTGCGATCGGATCGGAAACGTGGGGATCGATCGTGTGCCCATCCACGTTCTGCGGTGTCAGCGGGCTGCGCCCGACGTTCGGGCGCGTCTCGCGCCACGGGACGATGGCGCTCTCGTGGACCTTCGACAAGCTGGGGCCGATGGCGCGCAGCGCGGAAGACTGCGCGCTGGTGCTGGGCGCCATTGCCGGGCGCGATCCGAAGGACGAATGGTCGTCGGACGAAGCGGTGGACATCGCGTCGCCGCCGCCCGATCCCAAGGCGCTGCGCGTGGCATACCTGAAGGCGGAGAAGGGGACGGAGCCCGGCGTGCAGCGCGCCTACGAGCAGGCGCTGAAAGATCTGCAGGGCATGGGCGTGACGCCGCGCGAGGTGGTACTGCCCGATCTGCCGTTCGAGGCCGTCGCCGGCGTCCTCATCAGCGCCGAAGCAGTCTCAGCCTTCGAGGAGCTGTTCCGCGACGGCCGCGTGCGCCAGCTCGCCGATCGCGATGCGCCGCTGGCCGCGGCGCAGGCACGCGCCATCAGCGGACCGGATCTGGTCAAGGCCGCGCGCATCCGCACGGTGTGCCAGCGCGCGATGGCCGAGTTTTTCTCCGAGTGGGATGTGCTGCTCGCGCCCGGCGAGATGATGACGGCGTTTCCCGCGGACAAGAGCTTTGCCGACGTGCCGTGGTCCGATCCCGTCGGCGGCATGGGCAACCTGTGCGGCCTGCCGGGAATGGCGGTGCCCTGTGGGTTCGGAGAGGGAAACCTGCCGGCGAGCTTGTCGATCGTAGGCGGCGCGTTCGAGGAGGGGAAGGTGCTCGCGCTCGCGCGCGCGTATCAGCGCGCCACCGACTGGCACCGCAAGCGCCCGCCGATCTCCTGACCTATTCCTGCCGCTTCGCGATCCACACTTTCTTGCACTCGAGACACGCGTACCACGCGCGGCGGTAGCTCGTGAACTCGAAGCTCGTGACGCCTTCCTGCAGGCAGTACGGGCAGTGCGTGTTCGGCCAGTGCTGGTTGGTACCCGCGAAGAGCAGCTCCGACCGATGGCGCAGGTGCTCGGCCTTCGCGCTCTGCCGCAGCGTGCGGAACCGCAATTCCGTGGCGCGCGCGCGCAGCAGCCGTCCGAGGCGCGCGAACAACAGGTTCGGCGCGAACGGTTTCAGCAGCACGGCATCGCATCCCGCCTCGATCGCACCGGGCACCTGTTCGACCTCCGCGGTGGTCACGAGCACCGTCGCGGGAACCTTGAGCGCCTTCGCCGCGCGGCACACCTGCTCGCCGCCGCCATCCGGCAGCGCCAGCTCCGACACGACGAACGCCGGCGGCACGCGTTCGAACGCCCGCAGGGCGCCCTCCGCCGTCGCAACCTGCGTCACGTGGAACTTGTCGCGAAGCGCTGAGACGTACACCGACGTAATCTGATCGGTGTCCGCGATCAGAAGCTCGGGCAGGGGCGGCGTAGCGGAGGTAGTCGATGAGAAGGCGGGTGAATACATGAGGGACGTGACCTTTGAAATGGTGTGACCGGATACGCGGTCGTGCCCCGATCTTACCGCCGTCCTGTTCTGCATTCGACTCAGCTGTACTTTTTATATGCACGTGAGCGACTGAAATCATGACGGGGGAATTGGAGCAATGGCGTCGCTGAGGGGGCCATCCAGCTCGTCGTAGACGCGGTGCAGAAACCAGTCGGCCACGTAGATGCGAAACTGCTCCTCGAGAGCCTTGTCTCCTTTCGTGACGCTCGCGACGAGCTCGCCAAGCGCGGGGACGATCGCATCGCGTGCCTGGTGCACGTCGAGACCTCGTGCCTTCGCGTCGGCGCCCCGCGTCCTGAGCTCACGCAGGACGGTGATCGTTGTGTGCAGCAGCGTTTCGTCGCGCAGCGGCGCGCCGTGGCCGGGAACGATGATCGCTGCGTCGAGCGCGTCGAGCCGCTCGAGCGTGGCCACCCAGCCTCGCGGGTAGCTGCTGAGCGCGAACGGGAACGGATTGATCAGCAGGTCGCCCGTGATCAGGACCCGCTCATCGGGCAAGTAGATGAACGTGTCACCCGGCGTCACCGCGCGGTCGTGGTGCAGCACCTGGATGTGTCGCTCGCCCAGCGCGAGGTCGAGCCGGTGGTCGAAGGTGACGTCGGGGGTGACGTGATGCACGCTCTTCTTCTGCTCGAGGAAGAAGCGCGCATCGTCCAGCCGCTGCTGCGCTTTCGGGTCCGAGGGCGCGTTCTCCTCGAGCATCTTCACGTAGCCCGGCAGCTGCTTCTCCAGCCCCGGCCGGTTGAACTCGAGCGCCGGTCCGCGCATCATCTCGCGCGTCCGCGCCTGCGCGATCACCTGCACGCCCGCAAACGCCTGCTTGTACACCTCGGTTCCGTACCAGTGATCCCAGTGCCAGTGCGAGTTGACGATGAACTTCACCGGCTTGTCGGTGAGCTTCTTGATGTCCGCCAGCACGGCCGCAGCCGCGGCAGGCGTGCCGTTGGTGTCGAACACGAGCACGCCATCCTTCGAGAGGATGGCCACGGAGTTGCCGTCGAGCCCGACGTCGCCATACGGCGCGGTCTGGAAGACGTGAATACCGGCGGCGATCTCGGTGTGCGTGGGCGCGGGGCGCTGCTGCGCGCCGGCGGCCGCCGGCATCAGCAGCAGGCAGAGGAGCGGCGTCCAAAGTCTGGTCACGCCACGATTGGACGACGCGGGCGGGCAAACAGTCGCATTCCGCCCGCGGACAGCGTGCGCACACGAACGCTGAACGTTCAGACGTGCGCTGTACGACGCGGCACCTGCAGGTCGGGCATCGGCGGCGCCGTAAACAGCCGGCGGCAGGGCCGCGCGATCCAGCGCGCCCACTGGTTCGCGCGGCTCACCCGCGCGCTGTCGGTGGCGATGCCGGTGTTCGCGTACATCTGGCGATAGAGCTTCGAGATCAGGACGAACGCGAGCCGCGCCTTCAGCGTGCGCACGCACCGCGATCGCGCCCAGATGTTCGGCAGGCTGTAGAACGAGTCCCACACGCCCTGCGTGCGCGCGCGGATCTCGTCCGCCGACATCACGGGGTGCGGCACGTACACCTTCGGGCGCTGCGCCTGCGGGATCAGCCAGTGGCGCGTGATCGGCACGCCGGCGATGCGCGCCGTGTCGGGGATCGTCTTCTCCCACGCCTCGAAGTCAATCGTGCCGGGGTAGGGCGTGAGCATCACGAACTGCGCGAAGGTCACGCCGGCCTGCTGCGCGACGTCTGCCGTCGCCTGGAATGTGGCCGGCCGGTCGCTCGGCAGACCGAAAATGAACGAGCCGAGCACGTGGACGCCGGCGTCGCGGAACGCGCGCAGCCGGTTCACGAGGGCGTCGCCCGCATCGTTGAAGTTCTTGTAGACGTCCTTCAGCCCTTCCGGCGTCACGGCCTCGACGCCGACGAGCGCGCCCTTGATGTTGGCGCGGTGCATGGCGGCGAGGAACTCCGGGTCTTCGGCGGCCTCCATGGTGATCTGCGTGTAGAACACCATGTCCGGCGGGAGCTCCGCGAGCCGATCCATCAGCTCGAAGCGTTCCGCGCGCAGTTCCTTGAGCTGCTGCAGGCGCGCGGCGTTGTGCTGCCGCTCGGCCATTGCGATGTCGGTGAGCGTGACAGGGTAGAAGTTGTCGTCGGCCAGCGCCACGAACCGGAACCCGCGCCGGCGCAGCGCCACGATCTCTTCGACGACGGCGTCGACGGTGCGCTGGCGCGGCTTCTGTCCGTCGGTGCGCCAGACGGAGCAGAACGAGCAGTGCTTGGGACAGCCGCGCACCGTCTGCACCGAGCCCCACATGTAGCGGCCGTCCGGCATGAGATCCCAGCGCGCCGGCACGAAGCCGCCGCCTTCCACGCGGCCGCCGTCGTAGAGCGGCTGCAGCCGCCCCTGCGCCGCATCCGCCAGCACCGTGGGCCAGACGAGGTCGCCGTCACCCTTGACGACCGCATGCGCGCCGCCGAGGTCGCGCGCCTCGTCGGGATAGAGCGTCGCGTGGATGCCGCCGTAGATCACCGTCGCGCCGCGTGCGCGAAGGAGCGTGCCGAGCTCGTAGCCGCGCAGGGCATTGCCGGTGTGAATGCCCACGCCGACTATGTCCCCGGGCGCGACGGAGTCGAGATCGAGCGGCTCGAGCGTTTCGTCGGTAATCTTCGGGTCTCCGAAGGCCGCCGGGGTCGCACCGGCGAGCACGAAGAGCCAGCGCGGTGTGATCACGCCGACGCCGAAGGAGAGATGGCTGGGATTGACGAGGTGTACTGTCACGCGCTGAGAGGATATCTCAATTGCCGCCCTTTACCAGCGCGAGCATGACGCCTCCGCGTGTCGGCACGATGGTGCCCCGCCAGTTGTTCCTGCCATGCCGCGTCACCGTGCGCCCGGCGACCAGCCCAAGCGTGGCGCCAAACACGACGTCCGAGAGGAAATGACGGTTCTCGTGAAGGCGTGAGGCCGCCACATAGCTCGCCAGCGGATACGCAATCGCGCCACGCCAGCCGAAATGGCGCTGGAGAACGGTTGCGGTAGCAAAGGTCGCCGACGCGTGGCCCGAAGGGAACGAGCGGTGGTTCGAATGGTCCGGCCTTTCGCGACGCACCGCTGATTTCAACGCGAACGTGAGCGCGTAGGCCACGATGTGCGTCCGAATCAGGTCCACCCCGATGTGCACCACGCGAGGCTTCTTCGCCAGCTTGCCCAACGTGTAGGTGGCTGCCGCGGCCGCGAACTGCGCGTAGGCGTGTCCGCCGATCCTGCCCGGCTCGAAGAACGCCTCCACGCCGCCGCCCACCAGCCGCGCATTCAGGTCGCGTCGAGCGGATGCACGGCAAGCGCGGCGGCGCCGCCGACCGAGAGCCACAACAGCGTGTCCCGCGACGGCAGGTGTGTGAAGTCGCTGCCGACATCGGTGAACAGTTTCCGGAACGGCCGCCGCGGGTTGGCGGGATTGTCCTGCGTCTGCGCCGACGCAGGAGACGCACAGACGACGAGCGCCGCGACGAGCGCGGCGCGGGTCACGCCCTGTGCGCGCCCGCGGCGAACGAGGATGCGAGCCATTGCCGCGCGTCGTTGATGTCGGTTTGCGTGAGCTGATGTCCGCCCGGTTGCCAACGGATCGTGACGTCGGCGCCGGCGCGGCGAAGCAGCGCGGCGAGGCGTTCGGTTTCCGGCGCGGACACCAGCGGATCGCTGCGCCCGTTCGAGACGAGCACCGCGGTGTCAGGAAGCGAGGGAAGAGGATCGGGTTCGAGCGGGACCATCGCGCGGAAGAGCACCGCGCCGCCGATCGATCCGGGCTCCAACAGGAGAAGGCTGGCGGCGATGTTCGCGCCGTTCGAGAAGCCCACGGCGACCAGGCGCGCGCGATCGATCGCGTACTTTGCCGAGGCCGCAGCGATGAAGCGCGCGAGCTCGCCCGTGCGGGACCTCAGGTCCTCGATGTCGAAGACGCCTTCGGCGAGCCGGCGGAAGAAACGCGGCATGCCGTTCTCGAGCACCTTGCCACGCGGGCTGAGCACGCCCGCTCCCGGCGCCAGCATCTCCGCGAGCGGCACGAGATCGTGCTCGTTGCCGCCCGTGCCATGAAGCAGCAGCAGCGTCGGCGCGTCGGCCGAGGCGGGCGCCTGGAAGACGTGAACGAAATCGAGGTCGGCCACGGTCACTCCGCCGTCATGGCCGGCACCGGCGGGGTGAGGCGCGGCAGCACTTCCTCGATGCGATCGCGCGCGGGCTCGAGCCACGGCGGCAGCACGAGTGTCTCGCCGAGGCGCGCCGGATCCTCGTCAACCGCAAAGCCGGGACCGTCGGTGGCGATCTCGAAGAGCACGCCGCCCGGCTCCTTGAAGTAGACCGACTTGAACCAGAAGCGATCGATCACCGCGGTCGGCCGCGCGCCGGCGGCTTCCACGCGATGGCGCATCTCGACCTCGTGCGCATCGTCTGCGACGCGCCAGGCGAGGTGATGGACGCTGCCGACGCCCCAGGCGCCGCGCCGCGCGTCGGGCGCTTCACGCACGTCGAGCACGCCGGCGGCGTCGCGGAAGCCGTAGCGCGTCCAGCCGTTCTCCGTGCCCAGACGCTCGAAGCCGAGCGTCGCCGTCACGAAGGCGTCGGTCGGTTGCGCGTCACGTTCCCACACCTGCGCGCCGTAGAGGCCGCGCACCTGGTGCTCACCCGCAACCGGGCCTCCGTCCCACGGCGTGAATGAGCGCTGCGGAATCGACGAGGGTTCGACGAGCGCGAGCTTCAGGCCGTGCGGGTCGACGACAGGCAGCACGC
>Ga0307410_10001719_pt1 | contig 10108 bp, 10 predicted proteins | sample 322Ometagenome_3_FD_203707 | JGI IMG/M metagenome (GOLD analysis project Ga0307410, IMG submission 203707) | Maize rhizosphere microbial communities from greenhouse at UC Davis, California, United States - 322HYB-O-3 | ecosystem: Host-associated > Plants > Roots > Rhizosphere > Soil | place...
AGCGAGCCTTCCTCCAGCACCACGCCCTTCAGCCGCCGCCGGTCATATTCCAGCAGCTCGGCCGGCCCCAGATTCTTGGCGATCAGGATCGCGTCCTTGGTGAGGCCGGTCTGAGCAGCGGTGCCCATCCGGCCGGACACGATCCGCATCAGCCGGTTGGACAGGTCCTCGAGGTCGTGCATCCGCTCGGCGAGCAGCGGGTCGTCGATCTCCCGCATTCGCGCCCGCGTGCGCTGCTGGACCCGTTCGATTGCCGCCTCGGCGGTAAGGCCGCTGTCGATCGCCTCGTTGATCCGGCGCGACCAGCCCTCGTCATAGGCGAACATCTTATAGGTCTCGAGGATCTCGTTGTGCTCGCCGGCGGTGCCGAACTCCGCCTCGCGAGTCATATTGTCGATTTGCTCGCGCATCCGGCGGAAAGCGGAATAGACCCGGGCGCGTTCGGCCTCGATATCCTCGGCAACGGTGTGCTCGACGACCACCTTGGGCTGGTGGAACACGGCTACGCCCTTGGCCATGCCGGTCACCAGCTTCAGCCCAGCCACGCGCTGCATGCCGGCGTCGCGCCGGGTGAGGCGGCCGCCATCGACCAGCCGCGCGCTGGCGATCATTTCGGAGAGGACCATCGCCACCGTCTGCAGCGCTTCGATCTCGACATCATCGTAGCGCCGCGGCTCGGCATGCTGGACCGCGAGAACGCCGATCGGACTCTCGCGGCGGATGATCGGGACCCCGGCGAAGCTGTGGAACCGCTCTTCGCCCGTTTCGGGCCGATAGGCGAACGCCGGGTGATTGGAGGCCTCGTCGAGGTTGAGGATGCGGCCTTCCTCGGCGATCGTGCCGACCAGACCCTCGCCCAGGGCCAGCCGGGTGACATGGACCGCTTCCTTGCGGAGGCCGTGCGTGGCAGACAACTCCAGCGCATTGTCGCGAAGAAGGTAGATCGAGCAGACCTCGCTCTTCATCGCCTCGGCGATCAGGTCGACCACCTTGTCGAGCTTGGTTTGCGCCGACCCGCGCTTGGCCATCACCTCATGCAGTCCGGTCAGGATTTCGCGGGCGGAGGCGGCGGCGCTGAGGGGCATGGGTGACGCGCTAACAGATGCGGGGCGGCGCTGTCACTGTCCACCCGCGCGGAATGGCCGGAATGTGTGGAAAGCAGCCACTAGCGCCATGCGAAAAGTTGAATGCTACACGCGACCGCAAGTGCGATGGCGTAAAGGGCGATCGAACGGGTGACGGCTAAGACGCCAACGCCCAAAACAATGAGCCAACCTGTGGCCCGCTTACTGATGGCCAGCCAAGCGTCTGAGCCAGTTGCCCGACCTCGTGCGCGGCGATTTAGGCGAACAGGTCGTGATGTGCCGCAATCCGTTGGTTAAATTGGGCTGGGCTCCATTGCTCTTCCAAATATGAATAATCCGGAGCTGCGGCGTCGGCGGACGCTTCCTCAACAACATAGGGCCGCATCATCTCATTGTCCTCGTGCGAGAGGATGTGGCAGTGCCATACATATTCGCCGGGAAGATCGAATGTCGCGACAATGGACATCATCGTACCGGGGTCGACCGCGACCGTGTCCTGCCAGCCGGTTTCCTCGGGGCGCAAGGGGATGATGTCGCCAACCCAAATGTCCGCGCTCGAATAGTCAGGCGACGATCCAAAGCCGTAGCTAATCAATCCATCGCCGGTCGTGTCATCGGGTATGCCGTCCTCGTCCTGGTCCTGAAATTCTATCTTCCGCTTCTCGACGACTTGATATTGAACGAGATGCAGGTGGACTGGGTGAGAGTCGGCCGTGAAGTTGAAGATCGTCCATTGTTCGGTCGATCCGAGGAGAGGCAGTTCGGTTGCCGGCGCGTCAAACGACAGCGGCCCGAAGTCGGCTGTCACGTCCTCATCGTCGGCCGTGATCATACCCGGGCCGGCCTTGCCGAGCATCGGCGTGACGCGCCCGAAAGATTCGGCAGTTTCGAACAGCCCTAGATAGCGGACATTTGTCGCTGCGTCGGCGACTCCATTTTCATCCTGATCGGCCGCGAGGTTCACGAAGCTCGCGGCGAGCGGCACCGGCACACCGCCATCGAACAGTTGTGAATGGAACGGAGCGATCGAGTCCGTGACGGTGAATTGCATGATGTTGCCGACCGGATCGTCCGGAGTGGCCGCGTCCGCCCCTCCGAGCAACTGGCCGTCGGCGGTCACGCCCTTGAATGGCTCGAACAACGGGCCCGAGTTCAACAGCCGAGCGGTTTCGCCTGGGCTCAGCTTGCTGAAATCGAATACCAGTTCGACCCGATCCCCCGGGGCCAGAAGGATGAATTCCCAAGGCTCTTGGATCCCGTCACCATCGCTAATGGTGATGGCGTTCGGCAACAGGCCGGTGTCGGTGCCGACGAGGTAAATGGCGACATCGGGGTCGTTGACCGTCAGCACGTAAAAGCGGGAATCCGAGCCGTTCAGAAGGCGAAAATTATAGTCCCCGGCGGCGACGTCGAGGTTCGGCCAAGCCATGCCATTGACCAGGATCGTGTCGCCGAAGAACTCCGGCACGATCGACGGCGCTCCTTCGCCCATTGCGTCGTAAAACTCCTGTGGAACGATGTCTCCAACCGTCTCCTCTGTCCCGGGAAGCGGATCGTTCTTGTACGCGGGATAGTAAAGCTGGCCGTCGTCCGTGAAGGCGCGATCCTGGATGGCCATCCCAATGTCGTACAAGCCACTCGGGAGCACGCCCTCGGCAGCAAGCTGGAGCCGTTCCTGGTCCTGCAACAGGTAAAAGCCGGCAAGGCCGGCGTAGACATTCAGGCGGGTGATCCCCAGCGCATGGTCATGGTACCACAGCGTCGCCGACTGCTGGTCGTTTTGATACTGCATTGTCGAGGTAACAAAGTCCTCGCCCGTCTCCCGCGGGCCGGTGCCGCCAGGCCCGCTCCGGCTCTGCGTGAACCATTGCTCTGGAAGCCCGTCAAACGCCGATTGGTTGTGACCGCCGTGAAGGTGCGTGACGATCGGGACGAACCCGGATTCGAGCGGCCGACGGACCGGTTCGGCGAGGTGGACGGTCATGTCGATCGGCAGCAAGTGTCCGTCAACCGGCAGCTGGTTCTGCCAGCGAACCGTGACCGGCTGGTCGCGATAGGCGATTATGGTTGGTCCCGGGTAGCCCCCGAGATTGCCGGACATATATCCCCAGACGGTCGTATCGAGCGGATTGCCTTGCTCATCGTAGAGGCCGAGGAACTGCTCGAACTCCCGCACCTGGATCGTGATCGACGATCTCTTTGCAGTGTCGATGACATCGGGAATCGGAAGATCGTTCTCAAAGGCATGTTCTTCGAACAGCTCAGTAGCGTCGAGCAGGTCAGGCATTTCGAGCCTCCCATTGCGATATGCTCGGCGCTAGGCGCTCTCGTGCCCTCTTCAAATACGCAAGAATACCGACCTGGCGGTCGCAAGGCCGTCCAACGAAATGACCAGAATCGGAAGCGGACAAGGATTGGGCCGCTTATCCCCGCGACCCCAGCGCCTGTGCGGCTTCCTCGACCAGCTCGTCGATGATCGCCTGGACCGGCTCCTCGCGCTTGACCATGCCGACCGACTGGCCGGCCATGACAGAGCCGCTCTCGACGTCGCCGTCGATCACCGCCCGGCGCAGCGCGCCAGCCCAATAATGCTCGATCTGCAGCTGGGCCTCGGCCATCTCGATCGCGCCCTCGTCGAGCTTTTGCGCAACCTCGCGCTGCTTGGCCGCGAAATTCTCCATCTCGCGGTTCTTGAGGGCCCGCACCGGGATCACCGGCAGGCGAGGGTCGATCTGCACCGAGGGAATGGCATCGCGGGCCGAGGCGCGAAGGAAAGCCTTCTTGAAGTTCTCGTGGGCGATGCATTCGTGCGCGCAGACGAAACGGGTGCCGAGCTGCACGCCGACCGCGCCCATCTCGAGATAGGCGGCGATCGCCTCGCCGCGGCCAATCCCGCCGGCGACGAACACCGGGATGTCGGCCGCGACGTGCGGCAGTATCTCCTGGCACAACACGCTGGTCGACACCGGCCCGATATGGCCGCCGGCCTCCATCCCCTCGATCACCAGCGCATCGGCCCCGGCGCGCATCAGCTTCTTGGCCAGCGCCAGCGCCGGAGTGAAGACTATCAGCTTGGCGCCATTCCCCTTGATCCGCTCGATCGCGCCGCCCGGCGGAAGGCCGCCGGCCAGCACGACATGGCTGACCCCATGCCGCGCACAGACGTCGATCAGCGCCTCCAGCTGCGGGTGCATGGTGATCAGGTTCACGCCGAACGGCTTGTCGGTGCGCTCCTTGGTCCCGGCGATCTCGCCGTCGAGCAGCTCGGGGCTCATCGCCCCGCAGGCGATCACGCCGAACCCGCCGGCGTTGGAGATGGCCGAGACGAGGTGGCGCTCGCTGATCCAGCTCATCGCGCCGCCCATGATCGCCCACTCGGTTCCGAGGAACGCGGTGCCGCGGGCCATATGCTCCTTGAGCCGGATCATGCCGCTGTCGCCGTGGACGGCGCGGGGCTCCGCGATCATCCCTTCGCCGCTCACGCCACAACCTCCCGCTCGGCATCGAGCCCGTAGGCGGTGTGCAGCACGCGCACCGCCAATTCCGTATATTCCTCGGGGATCAGCACGCTGACCTTGATCTCGCTGGTGGTGATGGCGAGGATGTTGATGCCGCGATCCGCCAGCGTCTGGAACATCTTCGCGGCGATCCCGGCATTGGAGCGCATGCCGACCCCGACCGCGCTCACCTTGGCGATGTTCATGTTGGTGAGGATGTCCTTGAAGCCGACATCCGCCTGCACCTTCTTCAGTTCGGCCACCGCATGCGCCAGCGACGCGTTGGGGACAGTGAAGGCCAGGTCGCTCTCGTCGCCGGCGCTGCGCACCGACTGGACGATCATGTCGACGTTGATGCCGGCCTCGGCCAGCGGGCCGAACACCGCCGCGACGACGCCGGGCCGGTCGGGCAGGTCGACCAGCGTGACCAGCGCCTCGTTGCGGTCGTGGGCGATGCCCGTGATGACGTTTCGTTCCATCTTGCTTCCTTCAATCGTCTCGTCGCTGACGATCATCGTCCCCGGCTTGTCCTCGAACGAGGACAGCACGGTCAAAGGCATGTTGTAGCGCATCGCCAGCCCGACCGAGCGGGTCTGCAGCACCTTGGCGCCGACGCTGGCCAGCTCCAGCATCTCCTCATAGGTGACCATGTCGAGCTTGCGGGCGTGGGGCACGATGCGCGGGTCGGTGGTGTAGACCCCGTCGACGTCCGTGTAGATGTCGCACCGGTCGGCCTTCATCGCCGCCGCCAGCGCCACCGCAGAGGTGTCGGATCCACCTCGGCCAAGCGTCGCCACCGCATTGTCGGCGGTGACCCCCTGGAAGCCGGGGATGACCGCGATCCCGCCCCCGTCGAAAACGCGCTCGAGCACGTCGACGTCGATATTCTCGATCAGAGCCGCCGAATGGCCCGAGGCCCGGATCGGCAGCTGCCAGCCCATATAGCTTTTGGCGTTGAGCCCCATGCCCTGGAGGGTGATGGCGAGGAGGCCGCTGGTGACCTGCTCTCCGCTGGCCACCACCACATCATATTCGCGCGGGTCATAGAGGGCGGCAGCTTCCTTGCACAGCTGGACCAGCCGGTCGGTCTCGCCCGCCATGGCGGAAACCACCACCGCCACCTGGTTGCCGGCCTCGGCCTCGCGCTTGACCCGCTCGGCGACCGAGCGGATGCGCTCGATCCCGGCCATCGAGGTCCCGCCGAATTTCATCACGATGCGTGGCATGCGGCGCGTCTTCTCCTGCTCGCCGTCATCCCAGCGAAGTGGTCTCTTTTCCTTGTTGCTTTAGAAGTGCAAGGGAGATTCCAGCTTTCGCTGAATGACGGGTGAAAATGGCACGGACAAGCATAGTCGATACGGAGGTCCAGCATTTCGGCGGGATGGCCGCCGATTGGTGGGACCCCAACGGCAAGTCGGCGATGCTGCACAAGCTCAATCCGGTCCGTCTCGCCTACATCCGCGACATGATCGACATGCACTGGCAGGCCGACGAGCATGGCTTCAAGCCGCTCGCCGGCAAGAGTGCGCTCGACGTCGGGTGCGGGGCCGGGCTGCTGGCCGAGCCGCTGGCCAGGATGGGCGCGGCCGTGACCGCGGTCGACGCTGCGCCGGAGCTGATCGAGGTGGCCAAGGACCATGCAGCGGGACAGGGCCTGCCGATCGACTACCGCGCGGTCGGCGTGGAATCGATCGACTGCAAGTTCGACCTGGTCACCTCGATGGAGGTGGTCGAGCATGTCGCCGACCCGCATCAGTTCGTTCGCGATCTCGCGGCGCGGCTTGCTCCAGGCGGCCTGATGATCCTCTCCACCCCCAACAAGACGGCATGGTCGAGGCTGCTGACGATCACACTGGCGGAGGGCCTCGGCCAAATCCCCAGGGGTACGCACGACTTCGACAAGTTCATCGATCCCGACACGATGCGCGGACTGCTGGCCAAGGCCGGCCTGGAGGTTATCGATTTCGAAGGCATCGCCATCAGCCCGACCCGCGGACTGCACCTCAGCGAGGATATGAGCCTGAATTACCTGGTGGCAGCCAAGCACGCCAGCTGACCGCGAATGGCCAGTTTCGACCCATTTCGGTCATTAGGGTTTGCACTTTCTTATTGAATCTTCCCCTACCACCCGCGTGCCCAAGTGCCATGCGGCGGGGGGAATTAGAGTGGTTGATAAGGCAACGATGAACAGGCGTGTAGGTAAGACCATGTTCGTCACGGTGATGGTTGTGCTTGTGGTGATGATTGCGAACCGTATCCATCCCGGTTCAGACAAATTCGCGGGCGCGCTTGCCGGATTCATTGGGCTCACCGTGTTTTTCGGTTGGCCTTTAGCAACGCTCCTTGACCGACTGTTTCTTACTCAAATGCTGGGCGCGCGCACCGGCCTCCTCGCAAGTTGCGTTGCAATTTGGGTCCTTCTGCTCGCCTACTTTCTGACTCTCCGACCAGATGGCGTGGCGGAGCATAATCCCCTCCTCCGGGTGCTCGGTGCAACAATCGGAATGGGCGCGGTTTTCTGGTTTCGGCGACGGCGGCAGGAGCGAGCCGCAACCATCGCCTAATGACCGCTTTCCACCCAAAGCGGCCGTTAGGCAGTTTCCGTCACGCGCCGTTCATCGGCGGCATGCGAGGACAGTTCATCACCTGAGACCGCATCGAGCGCCCTGTGACAGAGAGACATTTGAGTGCTCTCGCTCGCAGGAGGTGATGATGGAAAAGGCATATTGGCTCGGCCGCAAGCGGGCGTCGTTGAAATCGGCCCAGGACGCGACCTCTTCCCAGGCGCGACTGGCTCATTACGACTTGGCCGGCCGCTATAGCGTCAAGGCAATGTCCACCGAGACTCAGGCGACCGACTTCGCCAATGCGCTGCCTCGCTCGATGGGCCGGGCCGGCGACGCGCCAGACGAAAGCGCCGACGATGCTTGAGCTCGCCCGCATCTTGGCCGCCGTTTCGATGTTCGCGCTGGTTCTGGCGATCGCCGCCGGACTAAGTCCATCGGGCCGCCGGAATCTTCTTCGCCTCGACGGCGGCGCCACGGCCGACGACGGCTTCCTTCATATCGGCGCCTATCTGCTGTTCGCTGCGGTCGGCTTCGGCGGCGTTGCGGCCGCCCTCGCGGCGGGCTGGTTCGCGACCTAATTTCGGGTTGCACCTAATAATTGCGGTGAAGAGTCCCTATATTACCCCAGCTACAGTGGAATTTGACGGTCTTCGGCGCTTCGCGGTTCCTTATTCCTTCTCTTGCTTCTCCTAGCATCAAGGGGATCGACCTGATCCTCATCGGAAAAGGAATTTGTTATGCCGATCGGCACCGTGAAGTTTTTCGACAACGCCAAGGGCTACGGCTTCATCACCAATGAAGCCGGGGGCAACGATGCCTTCGTCCACATGACCGCGGTCCACGCCGCCGGGATGAGCACGCTCGAAAAGGAGCAGCGCCTGTCCTACGATCTTGAAAACGACCAGCGCGGCAAGTCCAGCGCAGTGAACCTGCAGACTGCCTGACCTGCCGCCTTCCGCTTCCGCGGAAGACAACCAAGGGCGGATGCCATGCGCGTCCGCCCATTTTCGTGCGATTGGAGATTCCATCATGTCGGCTCAACTCGAATTCTACCTGGCTCGCGCCGCCGAAGCTCGCGCCGTCGCCTCGGCGGCGACCCTCGACAATGTTCGTAATCGGTGGCTGCTGTCGGAGGCCAGCTGGACCGACATGGCTGCGCGCAGCGAGCGTGCCGACAAGATGCGGGCCAAGCTTATCGTCGAAAAGGCCAACGAGCGCGCCGCACTGAAGGCCGCGAGCCAGGGCTGACGCGCGCCGGGACCAAAGTGGCGCCGGAGGAGGCGTTCGACCTAAGCCGGTTGAAGGGCGCCCCTCAGGATCCGGTCCTCCAGCGTCGCACCGGCCCCCAGCGCCACGCACTGCATCGGATTTTCGGCCACCCGCACCGGGAGCCCGGTTTCATCTGCAATCACCGCGTCGATGTCGCGCAGCAGCGAGCCGCCGCCGGTCAGGATGATGCCGTCGTCAATGATGTCCGCCGCCATTTCCGGCGCCGTATTTTCCAGCGCCTCGCGCACCGCGTGGACGATGCGGCCGACCGGCTCGCTCAGAGCGCGGGCGATCTCGGCCTGGGTCAGCTCGATCTCGCGCGGCACTCCGCGTTCGACGTGCAGGCCCTTGACGCCGACCGTCATGCCGCGCCCGTCGCCCGGGACGCGGGCGGAGCCGATCTCCTTCTTGACCCGCTCGGCCGTCGCCTCGCCGATGTGCAGGCTATGGGTGCGGCGGACATAGGACATGATCGCCTCGTCCATCTTGTCGCCGCCGACCCGGACCGACGCGCTGTAGGCGAGGCCCTGCAGCGAAATGACTCCAACTTCTGTCGTCCCGCCGCCGATGTCGGTCACCATCGACCCGATCGGGTCCGCGACCGGCAGTCCGGCGCCGATCGCGGCGGCCATCGGCTCTTCGATCAGCCGCACCTGGCTTGCGCCCGCGTTCGAGGCCGCGTCGCGGATCGCGCGTCGTTCGACATTGGTCGAACCCGAGGGCACGCAGATCACCACCTCGGTCTTGCCGCCGATCCGGCCGCGCACCCCGCCGCCGAGCGCCTTCAGCAGGAAATGCTTGATCATCTGCTCGGCGACCTCGAGGTCGGCGATCACGCCGCTGCGCAAGGGGCGGACGGTGCGGAGGTTGGCCGGGGTCTTGCCGAGCATCAGCTTTGCATCGTCACCGACCGCGCGGACCTGGGGCAGGCCGCTGCTGTAATCGAGCGCCACGACCGACGGCTCCTCGATGACGATGCCGCGGTCGCGCAGATAGACGACGGTGTTGGCCGTGCCGAGGTCGATCGCCAGATCGCGCGGCCCGAAACTGAAAAGCGAGAAATTCATCGCGGCCCCCTCCCGGCAGCAGTCGAGGGGTGCGCGAGCGGCCTCGCGGCACTGTTCCCCCCAACGAAAATCACTACAGGTCAAAGGGTTATATGTTGCCGAGTCTGCCGTCGAGTTCGGCTCGGCGCACCGCCGCGGCAGTTGGCCGACAACGGATAATAATGGTTAATCCGGGGCGCTAAAAATCGACCTTGTCGTAATGCGCCGGAGGAACGATCACCTCCATCCGCTCTCCGAGCAGCGGCCGGAACGCGGGCCGCGACTTCATCACCGCGTACCAGTCCTTGGTCTGCTTGTGCCCGCGCCAGTCGAGCGCGCCGAGATAGTCGATCACGCTCAAATGCGCCGCCGCGGTGAAGTCGGCCAGGCTTAACCCGGCACCCGCGATCCAGCGGCGATGGTCGAGCAGATAGTCCATATAATCGAGGTGCCCGTTGGCGATCCGCATTGCGTCCCGCAGCACCCTCGTGTCGGGGCTTTCGCGGCTCACCAGCCGCTTCCTCATCCGCTCGTGCATCAGCGGCTCGACCACTTCGCGGAACAGCTTCTCGTCGAACCAGACGGTTAGCCTGCGGATCTCGGCCCGCGCCGCTGCATTGCCGTGGATCATCGGCATTTTCTCG
>Ga0307410_10001720_pt1 | contig 10107 bp, 15 predicted proteins | sample 322Ometagenome_3_FD_203707 | JGI IMG/M metagenome (GOLD analysis project Ga0307410, IMG submission 203707) | Maize rhizosphere microbial communities from greenhouse at UC Davis, California, United States - 322HYB-O-3 | ecosystem: Host-associated > Plants > Roots > Rhizosphere > Soil | place...
AGCGCTCCGGAACTTGGGGCTGGACATAGCCGAACCGACGAGTATTGCGAGCCTTAGTTTCTTGAACCGTCCCAGAAGATAGCCGGCTGCGACGGCTCCCGCTACGCGTGAAGTCGTGGACATATTTTGGGTCCTCCTTGCATCCAAAGGTCGTTACACGTGCATTTTTGCGTCTGCAGTCCGGTTACCCAATGTCGACCTAGGAAAACCACCACACTGCTGCGTTTGTGAAGGGCCACGGAGCCTGGCCGCGAGCGGATCCGTCAGCCCGACTGGCAATCCTTGGTGATCTTGATCAACCGTGGCCGCCTCGACTTGGACAAAATTGATCAAGCTCCGCCGGATCTGCTCAGCGCAGCTGACTTGAGTAGGGCGTGGATGCTGCGGACCTCGGCATCCGTGATGGCGATCTTGCGAGCACGTTGATCCCCACGCGGCGCGGATCAGCTGCTGACCACTGTCAGACTCTACTGGTTCAGGCGGAGCGCTGCTGCAGCCGCCCGCTTCCTTTCCGAGGCTGCACACTCGAACCTCGACTGGGTCGCGCCGGCCGGCGTACGGAGCGGCTGGGTGATGTTCCACACCGAGCCGATCATGCGGCGGTTCATGGCCCCGCAGCATCAGATGGACTATTGGAGCGAACATCCGAGGGTGGTCATTTTCGCGGCCATGGAAGAGCCGAAGCTCCTGGTTGATGATCTTCGGGCCTTCTTCGGAGATCTACGCTGACAGGGAACCGGTCCAGTACAGCTTGCCGTACGCCTCGATCCCGGGTAGGGAAACTCGGGAGCCCGATCACTCGATCCATTTAGCGGAGACCGACCATGGCAGGCGAGCCCGTCATGGCGCAGGCCAGGCCAACCTTGATGCCTGTCGCGCGCGAGCATGCCCAGCGACTCGCGGTAATTCGCCAGACCCGTCCGCACATCGCCGACGGCCCGTCGTATGCCCGCCAGGTGGAATCAGATAAGAGACTCTTGCCCAGCCGCCCTGCTTGGTCCTGGAGCTCAGCGAGCTTCGACCAGCGCCGCAGGTCTGAGGTTGCATATACAAGCTGACTTCGGCTTGTCTGAACGCCGCTCCTCCACTCATCAGCCGCATTTTTCGCTCTGATAAGCGGACGCTATCGGAAGTCAGGAATCAAAACGAGGGTCTCGCCCATGGTCTGTGCGCACGTGCTGGCTGTTGCTACTTTTTCACCCGCTTTAGGATGTTTCGTCCCGCTTTGGCTGCGGCCTTGCCTGGCTTCGACTTCTTGATCTGGCTGCTCGAATCGTCAATCTGGTCTCCTAACCGCTTTCGGGTTTGCTCCACCGGATGAGCCACCTCGCGCGGCAGCAGGAGCCGGACCGCCATTCCAAACACGCGACGGGAGATGCCCAACAGTGGCAGGCCAACCGGCAACAGGACGATGGTGATGCAGAGGACGACCGCGACGAGCCCGAGAACGGCCGCAACGATCCAGAGCAGAGCGCCGGCCATACTGCGCAGAATTCTCATCACTACTCTCCCTCGGGCGGCGTGAGGCAACCGAACGGACCTAAATCAATGTTGAGACCCTCCGCTGTCAGCCCGTACCGGCTCTTCAAATCGTCGATCGCCTCCAAACTACCCATTGGCCTAGGGACTCCTTGCGCGTTGCCGGTCCACCCGCGTTGGGAGCAGGCATCGGTCGGTTAGAGGAGGAGTTTGGATCAGCAGCATGCGCCAGAGCCGATCCAACTCATCGTAATCCAACGGCATGCCGTTGCACCATCGGTCATGATCAACATTCTGGCCGCGATGAGCAGCAACATGGTGGACGGTACGCACACCAGACATCAGCGGTTCCAGGCGTGATCTTGTCTCGCCGTGGCGCAGCTCGCGAATGGAGACCAGACCACGAAGGTTGCGCCGAACATCGCGGCGATTGGACTCCGATCCTCGACTCCGGTCTATCCGTTTCGGTTCGTCCCAGCGAGGGTCTCGGAAAAAGGCCTCGAAGCCGGCTGGCGAGAACATTTCAAGGATGCGACCAGCGTGCGGGACCATGCGCCGGTGTGCATAGGGCACTCCCTGGGGGCCGAAGACCAAGTCACCTGGCCCTGCCCGGATTTCCGCGCCACCGATCGTGAAGACATGTTCACCCTCAGGACGTAGAAGCTCATCGTGACTGTGGTGGATGTGCAGCGGCCTATCGAGCGGGTGGATCTCTTCGACGATCGAGAATGCGCGTCTGGGGACTCCCGCGGAGGCCTAGATGGCGAATTCCATGCCGAGGTAGTGGAGACGTTCCCGCCCTCGGCTTGGACTTGTGTCCAGGCGCCCGCGTGCTGGCATGAGATTGCGTTAGCCGGCGTTAAGCGCGGCCAGTGGCCGCCCCCCGCGATTGCTCCAAGGGGCCGCCCACTGCGAAACGACCAGGCTGCCACCGTGGGGCCGACCGGCTGCGCATCAAACACGTGCAACCTCACAAGTCACGCTCGAAACCCTTCGGAAGACTGCGTCGGATCCTGCGTCGACGGGCTCAATGCACGGTGGCGTGGACGCCAGGTTCAACCTCGCTTTGAGCCCGCGAGTGCCGTCTACGGAAGACCCTCTCAGCGGGGCTCGCTCGATAGCTAGATGCCACTGATTGGGGAGACTGTTTCGGCAACTGGTCCCTGGATATGCAAGCAACGTAACTGCGGCGGTCCGTAAGTCGCGCCAAGATGGCAGTGAACGGAGCCAGAGTGCGCGGGCCGGACCCTAAGACGACGGGGGACAAGAATTCATGCCTAATTACGACGACGCCTCTCCGAGGTGTAATGACTGCGGCGTCGAAATCCCGGTGGCGGCCATCGCCGGGCCAGACGGGACCGTCGCTCTGACCGTCCAGGAGTATCTGCATCTGCTGCACCTAGCCGGGTACGACCTGTTCTGCGAGCTCTGCCTGGACGGTCGAGAAGTGGAGTGGCAGCTGACCCCTGGGCAATCCGGCGATTACCGGCCGAAGCGGGTCGCTGCGTAGTCGCGGGATCGATTGGTCCGAGGGACATCATGACCTTGCGGTCGTCGATGACGACGACCACATCCTCGCCCACGAGAAAGTCGACAACGATGCGGCTGGGCTGGTCCGCGTGCTCGAGCTGCTCCTGTGCAGGACACGGTGTATGCCCATCTGTCGAGATTGAGAATCGCTGGGGACTGATGGCCGGACTGCGGGCAGCTGGGCGTCAGGTGTTCGCGATCATCCCGTTCGCGGTCCCTCGCTACCGCGATCGCTACCGAGCCTAAAGGAGCAAAGTCGGATCTGTTCGACGAGATGGTGTTTGCCAACATTTTGCGGACCATCGAACAGCCCACCTTGCCCTAGCTGAAGACTCCGAAGCAGTGTTGCCGTCCCGCGAACGATCTCGATTAACGCCGCTTGCCCGCTCCAGGCGAAGGAGGAGCGGGCAAGAGTGCGACTGAGGAGCACTAAGCGTTGGTAGTCTTCCGCAGCGTGGGCGCCTTCCTGGGGCTGCGCGGTCGCTGATTGCGCGGCCTCAGGTCTGTGACCTCGGACTTGTCGTCACCGTTGGTGTCCTCTTTTGGTTCCTCCGCGACGTTGGCGTCCTCTTCTGGTTCTTTGTCTACGTCTTCCTGCACGTCAGACTCTTGGGACTCCTGTTCGTCCGCTTCTGGGTGGAGGACTAGCTGGGCGGTGCGAATGAGTAGCTCTTGGCCGCTCTTGGTGGTGGCGAGGAGCACCACTGCGGCGCCTCCCACCAACATGCCCGCGCCGCCGAGGTAGGCCCCGGGCGGTGCCGATTTGACGCTCTTGATGCCCTTCTTGACGCCTCGCTTGAGACGCTTCTTGACTCGCATTGCTGGACTCCTTAACCGTAGGTTAGCCAAGCCTGACAGCCGGGCTCGGAAGCTGTTGAACTCAGGCAGGACATCGACACCGACAGCGCCGGCTGATGTCCGCTGACGCTCACCTCCATACCCTTCCGTTTCACAATCAGACGACAGATCCCAGGATCGTCACCCAGCTCGCTCCGTTCGGTCGGAGCGACGCTCATTTCACTGCTCCTGGCGATCTTCCATGCCAGTTTCGACGGCGCCATCAATAAGCTCTCCTACGACATCGTGCCGGCGTCGGACACCGCAGGATTCTGATCTTCAGCGCTGTCATCGTACTTGCTGCTCTCGTCTCACGGTGATCATCGCCGCCAAGCGACAGTCGGGCCCCCGCAGCTGCACTGTCCATGCACCACAAAGGTGACCAGACTGCGGGCACATACCAGATGACGCTGCCGGGAAAAGATCCAAGACCATCGGAACCGCCGGACGCCTGAGAGCGGTTGTCGGGCCGCTCCATCGCGTGGTTGCTGGCGCCGGGCATCGGCCGGTATCGGCTGGGCAGGACCGTGAGGTTGCGACCCAGTTCGTCCCAGACCGACCCGACCTGATTCTCAGCCGTTGCCAGATCTCACCGCAAAGGCACTCTAGTGAACAGGTGCGACATCGACCACGGGTTGGCGCACCAAGATCATCGACACAAATGCGAAGACGACGCTCGTTCTACCGCCTACTTCTATTCGATGCCGGCTACCGCAAGTGCTTCCTTTCGATCGTGACAGGCTCGGATGGCGACGATCTGACCAGCCCGCACCGTAAGGACGTTGTAATTACGGTCGTCGGCCTTGTAAGCCCGGTATCTGTCGATCCCCGGCGTACGCACCACCACCATGATGCGGTCGCCCTGACCGCGCACTTCCTCCAGGTGGGACCTGAGCCCCGAGTCGAGCAGGCCCTGCAACGAGGTCTCCAGCTCATGCCGTCCATGACAGGTTTGGGGTTGCGGGTCTTCTACGGCGGGATCAAGGTAGGTCCACTCCAGGTCGGGATCGACAAACTCCAGCATCCGGGCCAGATCGCCCTCGGCGTACTGCCCATAGGCAGAGCGGATAACGGCCTCGTTGATGTTCTGTGTCATGACACTCCTTGGTGAACAGCAATCCGCCGGACGGCTAGACCGATAGGTCAGGTTTCACGGAAGATATTGCGTCAAGACAAGTATCGACCTACCGCCGGGCGTGCAGATCGAAGGGAATGTGCGGGTTGGCAGGCGGCCAGCAATCACCACCGCATTCGACACATCTCCCGTTCTGTCGATCGCGCGCTCGTTGCTCGCCACCTCATGCACATGCCGTAGAGCCGATCATGAGCAAGCGTCGAGCGATTCAGTAGCTTCCGAAACTGCCGACGCTCCCAGGTGAGTGGTTCGAGTCCAGCTGGTGGAGCAGTGCTAGCTGACTCAGCCTGCTGCGTGGCTCGCTGCCGATCTCTGGGTCAATCTCTCAAGATCGTCAAGGAACGTGTTCGCCCACTTGTAGATGTCATTTTCGACAACGTGGCGGCGCATGGTCTTCATCCGTCGGGCCTTGTCCTGCGGCGCATCGTTCATCGCTTCCACCAGACGATCTTTGAGGCCATCGATGTCGTGAGGATTGACCAGATACGCCTGGCGCAACTCACGAGCGGCGCCAGTGAATTCGCTGAGCACGAGCGCGCCATCGTCTCGCTGGCGGCAGGCGACGTACTCCTTGGCCACCAAGTTCATGCCGTCGCGCAACGGCGTGACCACCATGACGTCGGCCGCCCTGTAGAAGGCGGCCATCTCAACCCTCGGATACGAGGTGTGCAGATAGACGATCGGTGGACGGCCGATGCGTGGGCTCTCGCCGTTGATTCGACCCACCAGCCGGTCGATGTCGTCTCTGAGCTGGCGATACTGGTCCACTCGTTGGCGGGATGGAATAGCCAGTTGAAGCAGTACGGCGTCGTCTGGGTCGATTCGTCCCTCCGAGACCAGTTCACCGAAGGCCTGAACTCGCTCCAAGATCCCCTTGGTGTAGTCCAGGCGGTCCACGCCGAGGAAAATCACTCGTGGATCGCCAAGGTCGTGACGGATCTGCTCGGCGCGTTCGGCGGCTTCCCTGGTCGCCGCGAGTTGGTTGAGGTCCTTGGCATCGATCGCGATGGGATAGGACCGAGCTAGCGCCTCGCGGCCATCACGCATTCGGATGCGATCTCGCTGGGTCTCCAGACCGAGGCGCTGGCGGACGAGCTGGACAAAGTTCTGGGCGCCGCCTGGCAGTTGAAAACCAACCAGATCAGCCCCCAGTAACCCTTCCAGAATTTGCTGTCGCCACGGGAGTTGGACGTAGAGCTCCCTGGGAGGAAAGGGAATGTGAAGGAAAAACCCGATCCTCAGGTCCGGTCGCTGGCGCCGCAGCATCCGCGGAACCAGCTGCAGTTGGTAATCCTGAATCCACACCACGGCACCCTCGGCCGCAACCTGCGCTGTGCGGTCGGCAAACCGCTGATTGACCGCCACGTAGCTGTCCCACCATTCCCGCCGAAACTGAGGTGTAGCGATGGCGTCGTGATAGAGCGGCCACAGCGTCGCATTGGAGAAGCCCTCGTAATAGTTCGCGACCTCAGAAGCTGAGACTGGGACTGGAACCAACGCCAGCCCATCATCTTCAAACGGTTCCACCTCCTCGTCGGCTGCACCATGCCAGCCCACCCAGGCGCCGTGGCGCCTGTGCATGATCGGGCCGAACGCGGTCACCAGACCGCCCGGCGATGGTCGCCAATCCGCTGTGCCGTCAGGCCCTTCCACGCGGTCGACTGGGAGCCGGTTAGCTACCACGACGAAGGAGGCCCGATCGAGTTTCCACTCCCTGCGTTCCGGACTCATGAACGTCGCGACCTCCCTACGGCGTTTCCTCGACCTTAACGGGACCTTGGGAGTGTGGCCAGCGTGCTCCTGGCGCTCTAAGACAACAACTGACAGGCTCGCTCTATGAGCCTTCCCGAACCGCTCTCGACCTCAGGCGGTGCAGCTCTGAACCCATCCTGGAATCGCCTTCCGAGACACTCGTCGCCTCAGACTTCGATGGCACGCTGGCTCCGATCGTTGATACCCCAAGCAGGCGTGCGCGGATCCGGAGGTTGTGGCGGCGCTTGGCCGGCTTGGGGAGCATATTGGCACAGTTGTCGTGATCACGGGCCGCCCCGCGCGTACGGCAGTTCGCCTCGGCCGGTTTCGCGAGGGTGGCCGGCCCAGGTTCCATGATCGTCGTGGGTGAATACGGCGTGGAACGGTGGGACGCGGCGGCCGACGAGTACCGACTCCCACCAAATCCTCCGGAGATCAGCGCGGTGACCGATGAGTTGCCTAAGATCTTGGATTCCCTTGGCCCCGGCGAAGCACTAATCGAGGACAAGGGTCGGGCGGTTGCGGTCCATACCCGCTCGCTGCCGGATCCGAAAGGTGCGCTCGCCACCCTAGCCGACCCGCTTACTGATCTTGCTGATCGGCATGGATTGGTGTCAACACCCGGCAAGAATGTCTGGGAGATCCACGCCCCTGGCATAGACAAAGGTGTGACGCTGCGAGCCATCGTCGAGGAAACCAACTCGCCCCGGGTGATCTTCGTTGGTGATGATCTTGGTGATCTCCCGGCCTTTCGCGCCGTACGCGAGCTGGGGAAAAACGGGGTGGCAGGACTGCTCGTGTGTCCTGCCTCGAACGAGGAGGATGCGCTGACCGAATTGTCCGACGTGATCGTGGAGGGGCCTCGTGGTCTCGCGGCGTGGCTGGACCAGCTCGCCGATCGGCTGAGCAGTGATCCACAGTGACCGGTTCATCGGCAGCCCCGACAACCCCGAGCATCGTTGCAGAACCCCCGGAGCAGCGCCGGACCCTCGCGGTCCTCCTCTTGGCACAGATCTTGAGCGGCGCCGGACTAGCCGCCGGCATCACCGTTGGTGCACTGCTTGCCGAGCAAATGTTGGGCTCCAGTCGCTTGTCTGGACTGCCGACCGTCTTTTTCACCATCGGCTCAGCTGCAGCGGCCGTTGGCATGGGCCGCCTCAGCCAGCGTTTCGGCCGCCGCGCGGGACTCAGCGCCGGCTACCTCACCGGCGCGTTGGGCAGTGTCGGAGCTGTGATCGCGGCCGGCATCGAGAATATCGTCCTGCTCTTTGCCTCGATGCTCGTCTACGGCGCTGGTGCCGCCACCAACTTGCAGGCCCGCTACGCGGGAGCTGATCTCGCGGCACCATCCCGACGGGGCCGAGCCGTCAGCATTGTGCTTGTCGCCACGGCCGTAGGCGCGATCCTTGGGCCCAACCTGGTCAGGGCGACAGGGAGAGTGGCCACCGAGATCGGCTTCCCGGCTCTGGCGGGGCCGTTCATGCTTGCTGGTCTCGCGTACTGCTCGGGCGCTCTGGTGCTGTGGCTGCTGTTGCGGCCAGATCCCCTGCTGCTGGCCCGCAGCCTTGCGGCCGATGCGTCGTCCCGAGATGCGGAAGCCGGTACGGGATTGTCTGGAAACACAGCGGTGCCTAAGCCCCAGCCTGGCTGGTCGTGGCCGCTTGCCAGCGGCGCAGGCATCATGATTCTCACTCAGTTGATCATGGTCGCGATCATGACGATTACGCCGATCCACATCGAGCACCATGGGCACGGCATCGGGGTCACCGGGATTGTCATTGGTGCCCACGTTGCCGGCATGTTCCTGCCGTCACCATTCTCCGGTTGGCTGGTCGACCGTTTCGGTTACCTTGCTATCGCTGTCTCAGCCGGTGTCACACTGTTGGCTGCTGGGCTCATCGCGGCCTGGGCACCAGTGGATTCGGTAGCGACGCTCGTGCTAGCCCTAGTGTTGCTCGGAGTGGGCTGGAACCTCGGATTGGTCAGCGGCACGACCCTGGTTACCGACGCTGTGCCGCTAGCTACTCGTGCCCGCACCCAGGGCGTTGTTGATCTCGGCATTGCTCTAGCTGGTGCTGGCGGCGGACTGAGCTCCGGGCTGATCTTCGCGGCAACGAGCTACGCAACGCTCAGCCTCGCCGGGGGGCTGCTCGCTTTGTCGATCATTCCCATTGTCGCCGTGGGGCGACCGAAGTCGATCAAGCTAGCGTGAAACTCCAATTGCGGTCCAACCCAATCAATCATTGGGTTCTTCGGTGTTGTTGCATTAGGCATGAAGAAGATCGGGTTCCTGTCGTTCGGCCACTGGACAGCGTCGTCGCACTCGCAGACACGTTCGGCATCCGACGCACTGCTGCAATCCATTGAACTGGCAGTCTTAACCGAAGAGGTCGGGGCTGATGGCGCCTATTTCCGGGTGCACCACTTCGCGGCTCAGTTGTCCTCTCCCTTCCCGCTGCTCGCCGCGATAGGAGCGAGAACGAGCCGGATCGAGATCGGCACCGGCGTCATCGATATGCGCTATGAGAACCCGCTCTACATGGCTGAGGACGCGGGTGCCGCAGACCTGATCTCGGGTGGACGGCTTCAACTGGGCATTAGCCGCGGGTCACCGGAGCAGGTGATCGACGGATTTCGGTACTTCGGCTATGCCCCTGCCGAGGGCTCGGACCATGCTGCGATGGCTCGGGAACACGCTGCGGTCTTCCTCGAGGTGATCAAAGGCGAGGGGTTCGCACAACCCAACCCGCGGCCGATGTTCCCCAACCCGCCAGGTCTGCTGCGGATAGAGCCGCATTCGCCCGGGCTTCGTGACCGGATCTGGTGGGGCGCCGGGACGCGCCAGACGGCCGAATGGGCCGGAGAACAGGGCATGAACTTGATGAGTTCGACGCTGCTGACCGAAGACACCGGTGTTGCGTTCCATCAACTTCAGGGCGAGCAGATTCAACGGTTCCGCGACGCCTGGAAGGCCGCCGGTCATGACAGGGAGCCGCGGGTCTCGGTCAGCCGTAGCATCTTCCCGATCGTCAACGACATCGACGATTTGTACTTCGGTCAGGCGGGCGATAGTCAGGACCACGTCGGTTATCTGGACGGTGGCCTCGCCCGATTCGGCAAAACCTACGCCGGGGAACCGGATCAGCTGGTGAAGGAACTCGCCGCCGACGAGGCGATCGCGGCAGCGGACACACTGCTTCTCACTGTTCCGAACCAGCTCGGTGTCGACTACAACGCCCACCTCATTGACAGCGTCGTCCGCTACGTCGCGCCGGAACTCGGCTGGCGCTGAGGCGGTGAGCGAGCGGTAGACGCTCTCCACCGAGTCAGAATCGAGCTGTGCTGCCAATGAACGATCGGCCTGGCGGCGATCA
>Ga0307410_10001721_pt1 | contig 10105 bp, 9 predicted proteins | sample 322Ometagenome_3_FD_203707 | JGI IMG/M metagenome (GOLD analysis project Ga0307410, IMG submission 203707) | Maize rhizosphere microbial communities from greenhouse at UC Davis, California, United States - 322HYB-O-3 | ecosystem: Host-associated > Plants > Roots > Rhizosphere > Soil | place...
GCTCAACCGCATCGCCGCCTATGCGATGATGACCGGGCGGGCGATCGACGTCGCCTTTGTCGAGGAAGTGCTGGCCAACGTCCTGCGCGCCAACCAGCGCCGCATTTCGATCGACGAGATCCAGACCCAGGTCGCCGAACATTATCGCATCCGCAAGGCGGAGATGACCTCGGCCCGCCGGGCGCGCGAAGTCGCCCGCCCGCGCCAGGTCGCCATGTATCTGTCGAAGCAGCTTACCCCCAAGTCGCTGCCCGACATCGGCCGCCGGTTCGGCGGGCGCGACCACACGACCGTCATTCATGCGGTGAAACAGATCGAACGGCTGCGCGCCGCGGATTCGGAGCTCGACGCCGATATCCGCCTGCTTACGCGCCAGCTGGAGGGCTGATGGAGGGGTAGGTGCGGCGCGAGGTTTGCCTTCGCGAAGCGCCAAAAGGGGTCCAGTCCCCAACTGGTCGGGGGCCCGCTCAGAGCCCGTTGGTTCCGGGCGGGCCCTACTTACTCAAATCCAAATGAAAAGCCCGCCCGGTGCGTGCTGCCGGGCGGGCTTAACTCTTTCCAGGCTGAAGCTATCAGCCCTTGACCTTCTGTTCCGGTGGCACGGTGATCCGGACGACCTCGCCCGAACGTCCCGGGAAGCCGGTGAACATCGCCGTGATCAGGTTCGGGACCAGCACGCCGAGGTTGTCATTGGTCGACCGGGCGACCGCCTTGCCTTCGAACAGCGAGGCATTGTCGACGCGGCGGCGGATATCGAGATCGATGCGGCTCTGATATTCGGTATAGCTGCGGATCGAGCCGCGATAGCCGAACGGCGAATACCAGAAGGGATCGTTCCACCCATAGTAGAAGGGCGACCGATAACGGCCGTAATAGCCCCAGCGCGAGAAGTAGGGCGGGCCCAGCGGATCATGATAGGCAAACGGCTCTTCGACGATCCGCGTCCGGCCCTTGTCCACACCATAGCCAAGCTGGACGATCATCGTCGCGGCCTGGGCCGAGGAAGCGGGCTGGTAGCCCTGGGCGACCATCGCATTCGTCACCATGTTGGCATAGCGCTGGAATTCGAGGCCGCCGCTCCGCGCCTCGCCCGTTCCCGGCACCACGAAGAACGACTGGCCCTGCGGGGCCGGCATCGCCTGGTAGCGCGAAACCTTGGCCGGGAAGCCGGTCGCGCAGGCCGAAATGCCAAGCGCGGAGGCGCCGAGCAGAACCGCGGCGAAAAGCTTGTTGATACGCATAATGTTACATCCCGAGTCGGAAATTCCGAAGTAGCCGGGAATATATCACGAACCGTGCTGAATAGGCGATGAAGCGTGGGAGTCGGCTCCGCGACTCAATTCAGCGGCGAAGGCCAACCGCTCGATAGGCCTCGGCAAGGGTAGGAGCGGCCAGTTCCGCCGCCTTTTCAGCCCCCGCAGCAAGGATCGCGTCCAGCGCCGTCTCGTCCCGGCGAAGCTCGACCAGCCGCTCGCGTAATGGGGAGAGAAGCGCAACCGCAGCGTCGGCCAGTGCAGGCTTGAACGCGCCGAATCCCTGTCCGGCGAACTGCCTCAGCACCTCTTCGGGCGTTGCATCGGTCATGGCCGCCATGATGCCGACCAAATTCCTGGCCTCCGGGCGCGTATCGAGCATCGAAAGATCGTCGGGCAGCGGCTCCGGATCGGTCTTGGCCTTGCGGATCTTCTGCGCGATCTCATCGTCGCTGTCGGTCAAATGGATCCGGCTGGCCTCCGACGGGTCGGACTTCGACATTTTGGAGGTGCCGTCGCGCAGGCTCATGACCCGAGCCGCGGTCCCTCCGCCGATGTACGGCTCCGGCGCGATGAATAACTCAACATCGAAGTCATTGTTGAACTTCACCGCAATGTCGCGGGCCAGCTCGATATGCTGCTTCTGGTCCTCTCCCACTGGAACATGGGTCGCCTTGTAGACCAGCACATCGGCCGCCTGCAGGACCGGATAGGTGAACAGGCCGACGCTCGATCCCTCGCGGTTCTTGCCGGCCTTGTCCTTCCACTGGGTCATGCGGTTGAGCCAGCCCATGCGGGCCGTACCGCTCAAAATCCAGGTGAGCTCGGCATGGGCGGGAACGTCGCTCTGGCAAAAAAGAACCGACTTCGCCGGATCGATCCCGCTGGCGATTAGCGCGGCCGCCATCTCGCGCACATTGCCCCTGAGCGTCGCAGGATCGATATCGACCGTCAGCGCATGGAGGTCGGCGAGGAAGAACAGGCATTTTGTCTCTTCCTGCATCCTCACCCAGCGCAGGATCGCGCCCAGCAAATTGCCGAGGTGAAGGTTGCCGGTCGGTTGGATGCCGGAAACGACGCGCATGACGGGCTTGGTCATACGGCGTCGCTACCCGCCTTGCCGCGACGCCTCAAGAGAGCCTGGATGTCCTCCTTGCCCATGCCGCCGATCAGCCAGACGATCGGGAAGTAGACGATGAGGCCGGCTGAAATCAGGGCCCCGACGCCGACCAGGCGATGCCCGACGGAGCCCGAGAAGAAGTCCGCCAGCTGTCCTTTGACCAGCCACAACACCGCGGCCATCGCCAGGCCCGCGACCAGCTGCTTGCCGATCCGAAGCGCCAGCCAGCGCTCGACCCGGAAATGCCCGCGCCGGTGCAGGATGACGTAGAGCATCACGCAGTTGAGCCAGGAGCAGATTGCAATCGCGGCGGCCAGCCCCGCGATCCCGAATGGTGGAATGAGGGCGAAGTTGAGGAGCACGTTGGCGACCAATGTCACGACGGCGGTCTTCACCGGCGTCGCGGTATCCTGCCGCGAGTAGAAGCCGGGGGTCAGCACCTTGACCAGCACATAGGCCGGCAACCCGGTTACGATGATGGCAAGCGTCATGGCGGTGATCGCAGCGTCGTGCGCAGTGAAGCGCCCGCCCTCAAACAACGCGGAAATCAACGGCCCGGACGCCACTGAAAGCGCGAGCGCGGCGGGCAGGCACAGCAGCATCGCCAGCTCAGCGGCCTGCGCTTGCACATTGGCCGCCTTCCGCGGCTCGCCCGCGCCGACATGGCGGCTCACCTGCGGCAGGATGGCGGTCCCAAGCGCCGCGCCGATCACGCCCAGCGGTAGCTGGTTGAGCCGGTCCGCATAGTTGAAATAGCTGAGCGAACCCGTGCCGAGCCGGGCCAGGAAGAAAGTGTCGATGAAGGCGCTGATCTGATAGACGCCGGCGCCCAACGTGGCGGGGATGACCACCCGGACGAACTGCCGGACCCCCGGCGTCATCCGGGGCCGCCTGAACTTCAGCACGATGCCGGCACGCTTGCAGGCGGCCATGAGCAGACCGAGCTGCAGGACGCCGCCCGCCGTCACGGCAATGCTGAGCGCAATGGCCGTCGTCGTACCGCCCACCGGCACGAAAATCAGCGCCGTCAGCATCGCGAGATTGAGGAGGGCAGGGGCGAATGCCGCCGCCGTAAATCGCGCCAGGCTGTTGAGGATTCCGGAGAATAGCGAAACCAGGCTGATCAGCAGCAGGTAGGGGAATGTGATCTGGGTCAGGAAGGTCGCGAGCGTCAGCTTCTCGCCCTGGTAACCCGATATCAGGAACACGAACGGCCCCATGATGATCTCGAAGAACAGGGTGAACAGGATCAGGGTTGGGACGAAGACGGCAAGCACTTCTTCGGAGAAATGCTTGGCTTCAGCCTCGCCATTCTCACCTTGCAGCCGCTGGGCATAGAGCGGAACGAACCCCGCCGAAAAAGCGCCCTCGCCGAACAACCGGCGGAATGTGTTGGGCAGCCGGAAGGCGACGAAGAATGCGTCCGCCTGCCAGCTTGCGCCCATCACCCGGGACATCAGCATTTCGCGGCCAAATCCCGCGATTCGGCTGACCAAAGTCAGGCCGCCGATCGTGCCCGTCGCCTTGACGAGGTTCATGGGCGGCCGCCGCGCGTTGCGTCAGGCGTGGCCGACCGGCGGCTCGCCATTGCCGCCCGGTTGGCCTTGTGCCTGCTGCTGGGCCTCGAGCTGCGCCATATAGGCTGCGCCGAAGTCGATCGGGTCGAGCAGCAGCGGCGGGAAGCCGAGGTTCTGCACCGCTTCGGCGACGATCTGGCGCGCGAACGGGAAGAGGATGCGCGGACCTTCGATCAGCAGGAAGGGGCCAAGCGCATCGTCGGGCACGTTGCGGATGGCGAACAGGCCGCCATAGCTAAGGTCGACGATGAAGTGCGTGCCGTTATCGGACTTGGCGTTCACTTCCACCTTGAGCGTGATTTCGTGAACGTCCTCGGCGACCTTCTCGGCATTAAGGCCGAACTGCACGTCCAGCGACGGCTGGACCTGCCATTGGAACACCTGGGGCGACGAGGGGCCCTCTGCCGACAGGTCCTTGATGTATTGCGCGATGGTCGCAACCTGGGGAGCGCCTGCATCCAATTCGCCGATGCCATCGGGCGCAGCGTCGTTGGTATCCTCGTCGGCCATGAAATTTCCTTAAAGAATCAGCTGAATTGACGGTGGCACGGAGCACCGAAAGGGTGCCGCCAGCTTGGGCGGAGCGACTAGCAGCCGCATCGGCGCGGTGCAATGCCGCGCAGGCGCGATGGAGCGCCCTTTGAATCCAAACGTTGTCCGCATTATGTTGGGGACTGGATTGTCCCATTTCGAACGGAATCATTTTGACCGCCATTGTCATCCTTGCTCTCGTAGCCCTGTTCATCGGCCTTCGCCTTTACAGCGTGCTGGGCGAGCGTACGGGTCATGAGCAGCCGATCCTGAAACCGGCCGATCCGGAGCAGGCGGACGCGCGCATGGAGCCGCGCACCACGGCCCGCACCAGTCCGACCCTAACTTCGGCCGAGCCGGACGACATGGCCTACCTGCCGACCGCCGGACCCGGCGTCCGTGCGCTGCTGGCCGCCGATCCGTCGTTCGACGTCGCCAAATTCCTGGAAGGATCGCAGGCGGCCTATCGCCTGATTCTCGAGGCATTCTGGAAGGGCGATCTCGAAGCGATGCGCCCCTATGTGGATGGCCATGTGTTCGAGACCTTCTCGGGCGCGGTCGAACAGCGTTCGAAGGACGGTCTCGTCCTCGACAATCGGCTGGTCGCCATCGACCAGGCGCTGGTCGCTGGCGCGGAGCTCGACAATAGCGTTGCGCTGGTGACTGTCCGGTTCGAGGCCGACATTGCCGCGGTGACCCGCAATGCGGCGGGGGAGGTCGTTGCCGGCTCCCTGTCGGACGCAATCCAGACTCGTGACCGCTGGACATTCCGCCGCGACACCGCGTCTCGCGACCCGAACTGGCTACTCGTCGAAACCGACGAGGAAGAGTGAGCCCGCTCCTTCGTGCGATCGCGCTGTCCGCAAGCCTGCTCGTCGCGGCCTGCGCGACGCGCGGTCCGATTCCCTCGCCGCCGCCAACGCCGCCAGCGCCAAAGCCAACCCCGCCCGTCCAGCCGCCGGCTCCGCCTCCTCCGGCGAATGCGGTGGCAGCCGGCATCGTCCTGGCCTCGCCCGCGACGCTGCAGTCCGGCCAGGCCGAACGGGCGCTGGCCGCGTTCCGCCTGAGCTGCCCTGTCCTGATTCGGCGGCAGGATCAGAGCGGGCTGACCTCGGCGGCGGACTGGCAAGTGCTATGCGCGGAGGCCGCATCGATTCCGGCGGGAAGTGCTGCGGCTTTCTTCCGAGATCGGTTCGAATGGGTTCGCGTCGGCGCGGGCGAGGCATTCGCGACTGGATATTATGAACCGGAAATTCGCGGATCGCGTGCTCGGCAGCTTGGCTTCGAAGTACCGATTTACGGCGTTCCGGCCGACCTGACGCGTTGCATGCGGCCGGACGGCGGCGAGGGCAGGGGCCGGATCGACGAGACGGGAACTTGCGTCCTTTACTATACGCGAGCCGAAATCGAGGATGGCGCCCTTGCCGATCGCGGGCTGGAGATCGGCTGGGCCGCCGACCCGATCGAGCTGTTCTTCCTGCAAATCCAGGGTTCCGGCCGGCTGATCACGCCCGACGGGTCGGTCATGCGGATCGGCTATGCCAGCCAGAACGGCCGGGAATATGTGGCCATCGGGCGGCTGCTCCGCGAGCGTGGCCTGCTTCCGCCCGGCGGCGCGAAGATGAGCGACATCGTGAACTGGATTCGAGCCCATCCCGACGAAGGCCGGGCGTTGATGCGCGAGAATCTCAGCTATATCTTTTTCAAGGAGCTGACCGGACCGGGTCCGCTTGGGGCGCTGAACGTCCCTGTAACGCCGCAATCCACCGTGGCTGCCGATCCCAAATTCGTGCCGCTCGGCGCTCCGGTCTTTCTGACGCTGGACCGGCCTGAAGCGTCAGGCTTGTGGGTTGCTCAGGATACCGGCGGCGCGATCAAGGGCGCCAACCGCTTCGACACTTTCTGGGGCGCGGGCGCGGCATCTGAAGCGACCGCCGGAGGCATGTCCGCCAAGGGCCATGCGCTGATCCTGCTGCCCAAGGGCACGGTGGCACGTGCGCAAGCTATCCCTTGAGGAAGCCGCCCTTTGGGCGAAGGTAACGGCGACGATCCGCCCGCTAGCGCGCGAGCTGAATGAACCGCTGCCGGCCGGAAAGGCTGTCGACCCAGCGGTACCCTTGATACCCAAAGTGCGGGCTCTATCGCCGCGTCCGTCGCAACCTGCTCCAAAACGGATTGAAAAATTTGAACTAGCCACGCTCGACGGCGGCTGGGACCGCCGCCTGCGCTTCGGAAGGATCGAGCCGGACCGGACGCTCGACCTTCACGGCCACACCCTGGATCGCGCGTGGGAAGCGATCGACCGGGCGTTGGAGCGATCCATCGCCGCTGGCGATCGTGTTTTGCTCTTGGTCACCGGGCATGAGCGCAAGGGCGATCCGCCGCTCGCAAGAGGCCGGATCCGGGCCGCCGTTCACGACTGGTTGGCGGTTTCCAGGCATTCCTCGCGCATCGCGGCCGTCAGGGGCGCGCACCGGCGCCACGGAGGCGGTGGCAGTCTCTACATTATCCTCCGCCGCGGCTAGGCGTTTTCCACCCTTTTTTAACCTCACCTGTTTAGGCCTGTTTGCCGTGGACCCGTGAAGCAACGGTTGGCGCAAGGGGCAGGCAGATTTCCAGGTTGAAGGAAGGTACGGCGCAAAAGGTCAGCAACGCGATCCTGTCGGGCGCGGCGGGCATCGCGTCGTTCATCTTTTCCCTGCTGGCGTTCCTTTACATCACCAGCTTCAACGAAAAGGTCATCGCCTCGATCGTGGCCGGCATCTTCTGCCTGATGGTCAGCTACATCGCATCGGAGCGACCCAATAGCCGAAGCGCCCGCGCCTTGTCCGCGCTCGGCGACCGGTTGCTTGCGGTGGAGCAGGGAGACCTGACCAGCCCGACGCCGAAGATCGTGCGCGAGAATATGCCCAAGCTGGCGACCGCCGTGGACAGCCTGTTCGCCGAAGTCCGCGCTTCGATCGAAAATGCTCATGCCCTGGGCATGTACGACCCGGTCACGTCGCTGCCCAATCGCCTCCATTTCCGCGCCGAAGCGGACAAGCTGCTCGCCGCTCGCGCGCCGGAAACGATGGCGGCGATGCTGTTCGTCGACCTCGACCGGTTCAAGAACGTCAACGACAGCCTGGGCCATGCTCGCGGCGACCAACTGCTGATCATGGTCGCCAACCGCCTGCGTGTCGTCGTCACAGCGGAGATTGGGGAAGCCCAGGCCGGCCGGCCGTTGCTTGCTCGCCTGGCGGGCGACGAATTTACCATCTTCTTCCACGAAATCGACACGGCGGCGGATGCGGAGCGGGTCGCTCGCCGGATCGCCCTCGCCATTTCGGAGCCGTTCGAGCTCCACGGGCACAGCATGGACATCGGCGCTTCGGTCGGCGTTGCACTCAGCCCATATCATGGGGTGGCGATCGAATCCCTGATGCGCGCCGCCGACATCGCCATGTATCAGGCCAAGAACGCCGGCGGCGGGCGCTATTGCCTATTCAGCGAGGAGCTGGCGGCGGAGCATCAGCGCAAGGTCGACACGGAAGCAGCGCTCAGCGAAGCCGTCCAGCGCGGCGAATTCCTGCTGGCGCTGCAGCCCCAGGTAAGTTTCGCCACCGGTGAGGTGAGCGGTGCCGAGGCGCTGCTGCGCTGGAACCACCCTCGCGAGGGAATGCGCCTGCCGGGCACCTTCATCCCAATCGCCGAGCAGACCGGTATCATCGCCGAGATCGGTGACTGGGTCATCGCCGAGGTCGCTTCGATGCTGACCGAGTGGCAGTCGCAGGGGATCGACCGGCGCATTGCGTTCAATGTCAGCCCCCGCCAGCTCGACCGCGCGGATTTCTTTCAGCGGTTAAGGACGACCTTCGCCGATGCGGGCGTGCCACTATCGATGATCGAGCTCGAATTCACTGAATCGGCTGCGATGGAATGTTCGGAATTCGTGCTAACCGAAATCGCTGCCCTGCGCCGAGATGGCGCCTGGATTGCGATCGACGATTTCGGCACCGGCTATTCCAACCTCGCCAGGCTGCGTGCCATGCCGCTTGATCGGGTAAAGCTCGATCCGTCACTCATCGCCGACATCGAGACGAGCGAGAAGGCGCGGGTCGTGATCCAGGCCGTGGTCCAACTGATCAAGGGTGTCGGCGCGGCGGTTGTGGCGGAGGCCGTCGAAAATGCCGCCCAGGCCGACATCCTCCGCGCAATGGGCTGCGACACGGTTCAGGGCTTCGTCTTCGCCCAACCGATGTTCGAGGAAGAGTTCCTCGACTGGACCAGCAACGCCGACCGCGGTTCGCGGAGCGTCGCCTAACCGAACACCTTCGTCAGGATCCAGGCGTAAATCCGGCTGAGCGCACGGATATCCTCCACCGCGGCATGCTCGCCCACCTTGTGCATGCTCGCATTGGGCAGGCCGAAATCGACCACCGGACAGAGGCTGATCAGGAAACGGCCGTCGGAGGTCCCGCCGCTGGTCGATAATTCCGGCTCGATGCCGGTCTCCTCGCGGATTGCCGAAACGACGACGTCGTAAAGCTCGCCCGGCGGGGTGAGGAAGGCCTCGCCCGAAATACGCGCACGAACCGTCGCGCCGGGCGCCTCCCGTTCGGCGATTTCCTCGATCAGCCGGACGAGATCGACTCCCCGCTGGAGGTCGTTAAAGCGGATGTTGAGCTGGGCGGTCGCGGAGGCCGGGATGACATTGCTGGCGCTGGTCGGCGTCGAGATTGCCGTGAATTCCAGGTTCGAGGGTGGGAAGGCCTCGGTGCCATCGTCGAGATGAAGTGCATCGAGCGCGGCGACAACCCTCGCAAGTTTCGGCACTGGGTTGTCGGCCCTGTGAGGGTAGGCGACGTGACCCTGCGTGCCGGGAACCTCGATCCACATGTTGACCGATCCGCGCCGCCCGATTTTGATCGTGTCGCCCAGCCGGTCGACCGAGGTCGGCTCGCCGATCAGGATCATGTCGGGCCGGATGCTGCGCTCCTCCAGCCAGTCGATGATCCGGGGCGTGCCATAGGTGGCATAGCCTTCCTCGTCGCCGGTTATCAGGAGTGAAAGGGTGCCCTTGTCCTGCTGAACCGAGGCGGCGGCCGAGACGAAAGCTGCGATAGCGCTCTTCATGTCGTTGGCGCCGCGACCGGTGAGGATGCCGTCCTCGATTACAGGCTCGAACGGGTCGCTGCCCCAGCCTTCGCCGGGCGGGACGACATCGAGATGGCCGGCAAAGCCGAAATGCGGCCCGCCGCTCCCTCGGATCGCGACCATATTCTCCGTGGGTCCGTCGGGCGCCTCGCCCATGATCCAGCGATGCACTTCGAAACCCAAAGGCCGCAGCGCTTCCTCCAGCAGGCCGAACACCTCCCCTCGGGCCGGCGTGATGCTGGGGCAGGCGATGAACTGCCCTGCGAGTTCGACGGGGTCGATGGACGAAGTCATGACGCTCGCGTAGCAAGGCGGCCGTCATGCCGAAAGTCGAACTTTCCCAAATCGAGGAACTCAACCGCACCGGCTATCCCGAGCCGTTCGACCAGCCGGTCGCCGGCCGCTGGTATCGCCGCCTTGCCCCCGCGACGGGGATTACGAGCTTCGGAGCAAGCCTTGTCCGGCTCGACCCCGGAGCCTGGTCGTCG
>Ga0307410_10001726_pt1 | contig 10093 bp, 9 predicted proteins | sample 322Ometagenome_3_FD_203707 | JGI IMG/M metagenome (GOLD analysis project Ga0307410, IMG submission 203707) | Maize rhizosphere microbial communities from greenhouse at UC Davis, California, United States - 322HYB-O-3 | ecosystem: Host-associated > Plants > Roots > Rhizosphere > Soil | place...
CTGTCCGGTGTCGCTGGTGCCGGGACCGGCCACCGGCGTCGTCACCGGTGCGGCCGAAACGTGGTTCAGCCAGACCGGGCCGAGCTTGTCGACGTTGTCCTTGTTGATCTGCGTCAGCGACGAGAACCCCTGGTTGCCGAGATTGCCGGCGACCTTCGGGAAATCCTTGTCGGCCGGCGCGCAGCACGACGACAGATCGGCCGCGCCGGCGAACGCCGACGACGATGCGGCGATCGCGAGGGCCGCTGCAAGCGACGACACGATGAGACTGGGTTTCATTGCATGCCTCCTACTTAAGGTCTTTGCCCGTTTCCAGGATTGAGCGACACGTCGTGTTGCGTGGCCGCACAGGAAATCGCGTCGATCATCGTTTCGTTGCACAGAACGCCGTTTTGTGCCACGGCGAGCTAGTATAAAATCGCGGAATCGGAAGTCAATAGAACGCCGTTCTATTCTCCTCGACCATGCCTGCACGGAACGCGCGGCGCATCCTGTTTGTCGCCGCGCTCGCGGCGCTCTTTCTCGTCGTGCGGGGGTGGCGGCACGATGCGCCGGCTTCCTCGGCGCCGCGCGACGTTCCCGCGCCTCCTCCTGCTGCCGAGGTGCGTGACGCGCCGCCTGCCGCTGGCACGGCCGCGCCTTCCGCCCTTGCGGACGACCGGGGTGCGCCGCCCGGCGCCGTGCCTGAAATGCCGCGCTCCGTCGCGACGATTCCGCTGCAGCAAGCGCCCGTGCGCCTCGACGTGCGTGCGCCGGTCGACGCGCGCGTGGGCGAGGTGTTCGAGACGCGCATCGTCATCGACGCAAGCGCACCCGTTCGCGATCTCGTGTTCGCGATTGCTTATGAAAAATCCCGTCTAAGCCTGATTCGCCGCTCGGAAGGCGAGTTCATCCGACAGCCGGGGATTCGTGCGGAGTACGGCATCGACGAGCCGAGCGACGGCTACGTCAGTGTGGTCTTCAGGGCGGTCGACGGCTCTTTCGCAACCGGAGCCGGCAACGTCGTCGTGCTCGAGTTCGAGGCGCTGCGGCCGGGAACGTCGCGCATCGAGCTGCGGAATGTGAAGAGCGTCGACGCCGGAGGCGAAAGCGATCCGAATGTGATCGTCACGCACGCGAGCATTACGATTCACTGAGCATCGGAACGGAGCGCGACACATAGGACGCGGGCCATGCGTGCCCGGTGCTCCAAGCCGATGGGGACGCGGGCCATGCGTGTCCGGTGCTCCACGTCGTAGACGGCGGCGGCCTCCTTGCAACGGCTCGGTATGCACTCATCCGCGTGTCGGCCTTTCGCCATCGCGCGTCGTCGGGCCCTTCGGGCCTCGGCTCGGCTTCGCCTCGCCCGCCGCGCTCGGCGTCCTGCGGGGCCCGGCGCTCCCTTCGCGCGCGCTTACAGCGTCTCCACGTGTTTCTCTCGGCATCGCGCTGATGCCGCGCTCGTCCGCGCCACCCGTGACGGCCGCCACTCCGAGTCGCACCGGACACGCATGGCCCGCGTCCTCGAAGCGTTGTGCCGATTCGCGGCACCCATTCGGCATCAGGTCGCGTCGCGGCTCATCGAGAAATTACTGCGAATGTCCGGGTTGTTGCCATGAATCGGCACCGGCGCGTCGAGGCAGCCGTCAGCGTGCGGCGCGCACGACTGGCAGTGCCGATCGTCACGGGTGGCGCGGACGAGCGCGGCACCAGCAAGACCTCTCGAAACACGCGTGGAGACGCTGTAAGCGCGCGCGAAGGGAGCGCCGGGTACCCGTAGACCGGCGTCTACGGACTTGGAGTGCGCGCCGCACGCTGACGGCTGCCATGCGCAATACAGAAGTGAGACGCGCGCCGCAGCCAACGGCTGCCAGGCGTGAATCCAGCAATCCGAAGCTGGAAAAGAAACCGGGACCCCCGCAGGAGTCCCGGTCGTGTGTCGAGCGCTTGACGATCAGTTCGTGCAGAACGGCACGTTGCCCATCGCCGACAGGATGCCGTTCACGATGAATTGCTTGAACTGCGCTTGGCTCGGAAAGTCGGAGCCGTCCGTGAAGGCCTGGGCGTCGTGACCCAGCGTGGTCACCCACGACCTGCCGCCATCGTAGTACTGGCACCAGGCAATCGGATGGAAGCTGCCATGGCCCGGGTGCTCGTCGCTCAGCGTTGCCAGCGAAGTCTCATCCACGGTCAACAGGAACTTCACGTTCGTCGGGAACGGCTCGAGGTTGTACCACTCGTCCCTGAATGCCCACCGCGCCGGCAGGCCGTTCGTCGACGAGTCGCTTTTCGCCACCGTCTCGATGTCACCATCCTGAAAGCGTCCGTGGTTGTAATAGTTGGCGTTGCCGAGCAGCCCCTCGTACCACGGCCAGTTGTACTCGGTGCCGAAGGCGTTGTGAATGCCGACGAAGCCGCCGCCCGACCTGATGTACTGCCGCAGCGCCGTCTTTCCTGCGTCGAGGTGCGCGCTGGTCGAAGTGTCGACCGCCCGCGCCGGATTCACGGCCGTGCCGTGCTTCCACAGCGCGTCACGGCTGTTGCTCAGGAAAATTACCGCCTTGTACTCGGAGCCTGGCCCGAGCTGGCTCGCGAGCGTATTGACGTCCTCGGTCCAATGGACCTCGACGCCCACCGCCTCCAGCCACGCCTTAATCGCCTTTTGCGCAACGTTCTGGTTCGCGGCGGCACCGAGCGGCGGGTCAAGGCCCGGTCCAAGCGCGGGGCTGATGTTCGCATGGCGCGGCCCCGCCGTTCGCGTGTATAGCAGGACCTTGTTTTCCCGGTCAGCCACCCAGGGACGATAGCAGCGGGGATCCGTGCCGCGGCAAACGTTGTAGTACACGTCGAAGTTATCGGTCGTGCCTGGGGGCGTGTTGGTGGTAACCGGCTCGGCGACGGTCGGCTCCGCCGGGTCCGCCGCAACCGTGCCGGCAACGGCCATGGAAAGCGCGCCGGCAGCAAGTGCCAGCCGCAACGCGTATGTCGTCATCTGCTTCTCCTCTCGGTTGAATGAATCGGGGGCTTTGGAACGCGCACCGAATCGATCACGCCCCCTTTGCGACGATCTGTTCTGTCCGGTAGAACGGTGTTTTGTTTTGTCGGATCAGTATAGGAAGTGGCCGGGCAAAGTCAATAGCAGCCGCTCGCCGGTAATGAAGCGAAATCGCATGCCGCTCGTTCGCGTGCATCGTGTCGATTTTTTAACGCTTCGGATCTTTTCGCCACTGCGCGTTCCACGTGTCCTGCCGGCGGCGCAATGCAGGGTCCTCGACGAGCAGGCGCAAACTGAGCGCATAGAGCTTGTTCGGCGGTGTCGTCGCAGGCGACCGCGAGATCTCGATGGCTGCCTCGACATAGCGGTTCGCGCAGTCGCAGGAGGCGGTATCCGCGTCAGTGCTGGTGAGGCGGCCATTCGCCGACCACAGGTACCGCACCAGGTAGTCCTCGCGCCTGACCTTCTTCACGACGCCGAGGCTCGTCTGCGTGCTGGCGGCGTACGAGACGATGCGCTCCCTCCGCTCGTCGATCGGCTTGCCATAGATGCGAAAGAGCTCTTTGCGCAGATCGTCGAACGACACCTGCACGCGCGGCGGCTGCGCGTAGACGATGTCCGGATACGCGCGGAACGCGAGCAGCGAATAGAGCGGCTGCTTCGGGTCGACGTCCGGATGCGTGAATCGCGCTTCGACCGAATCCACGATGCCATCGCCCGCGGGGCTGTACGTGCAGGCTGTGAGCGAGCCCGGGTCGTGCGCCGCGAGCCCGGCATTGATCGCAAGCTCCGCAATCTGCGGCGCGGTGCCGCTCGAGTGGTTGCGATAGCTCGATCGCGCGACATTGCAACGCGCGTAGCGCTTGGCAAGGAAGCCTTTGACGGAATCCGGCGTGGCGTCGAGCGCAAGGCCGAACGCAGCGGTTGCTCTCGGTGCTGCAGCAAAAGCGCTGGCGCAGGCCATCACACCGGCCACGACGATGGTGATGGGTACCGCCCGGAACTTCGAATCTGCCGACACCCGCTTCAGATCGCGCCTTCGCGCCGAAGGCGCGCGATGTCGTCGGCGGTGTAACCGAGGTCGCCGAGAATTTCGTCCGTATGCTGCCCGAGTTGCGGCGGCGGCCCGTCGATATCGGGATCGCCGCCACTCAGCTTGAACCCTGCGCGCGTCACGGCGATCGTGCGGTCGATGCCCGGCACGTCCCTCATCGTGCGCAGAAGCGCGCGCTCCGCGATCTGCTCGTTGGCGAGCGCTTCGGGAACCGACAGGATCCGGCCCGCAGGAATGCCGATCCGGTTCAGGATCGTTGCCCACTCGGCGGCCGGCTTGCTTTGCAGCGCTTCCTCGAGCGCCTCGTTGAGCTCGTCGCGATGGCGCTTGCGCGCTTCCCGCTGCGCGAACCGGGGATCGGCGAGCCACTCCTTGCGTCCGACGGCCGCGGCCAGCGCCTCGAACTGCTCCTGCTTGTTCGCCGCGATGTTGACGAGTCCGCTCCCCGTCGCGAACGCTCCGGACGGTGCGGCCGTGAAGTTGTCGTTGCCCATCGGCACGGGCTCCTGCCCGGCGATCAGGTAATTCGACACGACCCAGCCCATCGCGCCGAGCATGCAGTCGAGCATCGACACGTCGATGAACGCGCCCTCGCCCGTCCCTGCGCGCCGCACGAGTGCCGAGGCAATCGCGAACGCGGCGGCGAGGCCGCCAAGCGTGTCGGCAACCGGGTAGCCGACGCGCATCGGCGCGCAACGCGCATCGCCGGTGATACTCATCACACCGCCGAGTCCCTGGATGATCTGATCGTACGCGGGCGCGTCGCGCATCGGGCCCGTTTGCCCGAAGCCCGATATCGCGCAATACACGAGCGACGGATTGACCTTGGCGAGCGCCTCGTGCCCGACACCCAGGCGATCCATGACGCCCGGCCGGAAGTTCTCGACCAGCACATCCGCGCTTCGCGCGAGATCGCGCAGGATCTTGCGGCCGCCTTCGGTCTTGAGATTCGCCGTGACCGATTTCTTGCCGCCGTTTTGCGCGAGGAACGAGGCGCCCATCAACTTCGCGTTGAGCGCCTCATCGGCGCCCAACTGGCGCGCAAGGTCACCGGTGTCGGGCATCTCCACCTTGATGACATCCGCGCCAAGCTGGCCGAGCTGGTAGGCGCAAAACGGCCCCGAAAGGACGTTGGTGAGATCCAGCACGCGTATCCCGGCGAGCGGCCGGCGATCGCCTGGTATGGACAACCGCGCACCGCCGGCTGGCGCCGCCGCCGATGACGCGGAATTGTCCGCACTGCCGAAGGGAGGCATCGAAGGGGTCAACGGCGAATGAACGGATTGGGCACGTCCAGATCCGTCGAAATCCACACGCATTTCGTCTCGACGTACTCGCGGATCGCATCGATACCGGACTCACGGCCGATCCCCGAATCCTTGTAGCCGCCGAACGGGCTGGTAAAGCTCGTCGCGCGGTAGTTGTTGACCCAGACCGTTCCGGCCTTCAGCTTGTCGGTCACGAGCATTGCGCGACGCAGATCGCGCGTCCACACGGCCGCCGCGAGTCCGAACCGGATGTCGTTGCCAATGCGAATCGCGTCCTGCTCGTCTGCGAATGGAATCACCGCGAGCACCGGACCGAAAATCTCTTCCTGAGCGATGCGCATGTCGTTGCGCACGCCGGTGAAAATCGTCGGCTCGACGAACCAGCCGGCGCCGAGATCGCCGCGCACGCCGCCGCCCAGCACGCAGGTGGCGCCTTCGCGCTTGCCGAGCTCGATGTAGCTCACGATCTTCTCGAACTGCGGCCGCGTGGCGATCGGTCCCATTTGCGTGTCCGGCAGCGCCGGATCGCCGAGCTTCACGCTGCGCATGAAATCGACCAGCATTTCGACGAACCGGTCGTGAATCGACTGCTGCACCAGAAGCCGCGATCCTGCCTGGCAGCTCTGCCCCGACGCGGCGAAGATGCCCGAGACGACGCCCTTCACCGCCTGCGCGAGGTCGGCATCGTCGAACACGATGTTGGGCGACTTGCCACCGAGCTCGAGCGTCACGGTTTTCAGGCCCCGCGCCGCCAGCTCGTAGATCCTGCGTCCCGCGGCGTCGCCGCCGGTGAAGCCGACGTGCGCGACATCGGGATGCGTCACCAGCGCTTCGCCGACTTCCGGCCCAAGCCCCGTGACGACATTGAGCACGCCATCCGGCAAGCCGGCCTCGCTGGCGATGCGCGCGAATTCCAGCATCGACGCCGACGTGTATTCGGAAGGCTTGACGACCGCGGTGCAGCCGGCGGCGAGCGCCGGCGCGAGCTTCCAGCTCGTGAGGGTCAATGGCGAGTTCCACGGCGTGATGATCGCGACGACGCCCTTCGGCTCGTATTTCGTATAGGCGAACACGCCTTTCTTGTCGGTGGGAATGACTGCGCTCTGGATCTTGTCCGCGAGGCCCGCGTAGTACTTGAAGTAATCGCCCATGTAGCGCACCTGGGCGGTGACTTCGCTGGCGAGCTTGCCGTTGTCGCGCCGCTCGACCTCGGCAAGACGCCCGGCGTTGGCCGTGACTGCATCGGCGAGCCGCCAGAGCAGGCGGCCGCGCTCGCTTGCCGTCAGTGCCGGCCACGGCCCGTCGCGAAACGCGCGCACCGCCGCGCTCACGGCGTTCGCGACGTCGTCGGGGCTTCCCCGCGCGATACGCGCCCATGCACGCCCGGTGAACGGATCCTCCGTGAGCATGTGCTCGCCGGACGAAGGCGCGGCGGACTTGCCGTCGATGTAATGGCCGTACGCCGGCAGTGCCCCGGCATGCGGCGACGCAACGCTTGTCATGAGGGCGTCGAGAGTTTCGCTGTGCGCAACATGATTCTATAATTCCGGCACCGGGTCAACCCGACAGCCGCGCGCACGGCAGCCTGTTTTGGCATACTGGCGCGCCCTCAGAGCGAACGAAAGGACAGGTATGAGCGGGACGGTTGGGGTTGCGGCGGTCGAGCGTGCATTGACGATTCTCGATGTGTTCACCGATCGGGATCCGCAGCTCAGCCTCGCCGATCTCGCGAAACGCACGAAGATGTACAAGAGCACGCTGTTGCGGCTCGCGCGCTCGCTCGAGAACTTCGGCTACCTGGTCCGCGACGACGACGGCACGTACCGGCTCGGGTCCAAGCTGCTGCAGCTGGGCTCCCTCTACCAGCGGCACCTGCACACGGCGGACATCGTGCCCGATGTCCTGCGCTCGCTGGTCGACGACGTCAAGGAGGGCGCCTCGTTCTACGTTCCCGACGGCGACCGGCGGCTGTGCCTGCACCGCGTCGACTCGCGGCGGTCGGTGCGCGATTCGGTGCACGAGGGCGACCGGCTGCCGCTCAACGTCGGCGCTGCCGGCCACGTCATTCGCGCATTCAGCGGCGGCAGCGGGCCCGGCTACGAGAAAGTGCGGCGCGAGCTGCACGCCGCCTCCTTCGGCGAGCGCGACCCCGAAGTCGCCGCAATCGCATGTCCGGTGTTCGGCCTCAACCAGCGGCTCATCGGCGCACTCGCGGTATCAGGGCCGCGCTACCGGATGGAGGCAACCGGCGTCGCCCCCATCCTGCGCGTCCTGCTGCAGCATGCGAGCCAGCTGACGAAGGCGTTCGGAGGCGACACCGACATTTTCGCTGCGGCGCCGGGCGCGCGGCAACGGGCGCCCAAGCGTCCCGCACGCGCCCGGTCGCTCGGAGCCCCCGGTCCGCGCAGATGACGACGGACCCGCGACGCCGGCGCTCGCGAACGGATCTCGGCGGGACTGTTCCAGTGTTCAGAACCATGTTCTAATCCGCGCTGCATCGGCAACCGCATCCCGCAGCGCCGGATCCCCACCCGAATCGGGCGCCGGCATCGCGCCCACCACTCGCAGGAGGAACCCATGACCTCGCGCATCGACCGTCGTACCGTGTTGAAGTCCGGCGCCGCGCTCGCCGCAGCGGCGTTCACGCCGGCCTTCGCCCAGAGCAAGCCCAACATCCGCTTCGCCGCCGTGTTCTCCGACAAGGACATCCGCGCGGACATGATCAAAATGTTCGCGAAGGACATCGAGGCGGACTTCAACATCGAGCCGTACTACAACGGGTCACTCTACAAGCAGGGCACGGAGCTCGTCGCGCTGCAGCGCGACAACCTCGAGATGGGCAACATCGCGCCGCAGGACATCTCGAAGCAGGTCCCGGCCTGGTCGATCCTGACGTCGGCGTACCTGTTCCGGGACGCTCATCACCTGAACGCGTTCTTCGCGAGCGACCTCGGAACGCAGATGAAGAAAATGGCCGAGGACCAGCTCAAGGTGAAGATTCTCGGGCCGACGTTCTTCGGCACGCGCCAGGTTGGCCTCAAGCCGAAGAAAAAGATCAACACGCCGGCCGACATGGCCGGGATCAAGCTGCGGATGCCGGGCGGAGAGGCGTGGCAGCTGCTCGGTCGCTCGCTCGGGGCGAATCCGACGCCGATGGCCTACGCCGAGGTGTACACGGGGTTGCAGACAGGCGCCATCGACGGGCAGGACAATCCGCTCCCGAACGTCCAGAACATGAAGTTCTACGAGGTGATGACGCAGATCGTGCTGACGTCGCACCTCGTCGGCTTCGATCTGCTCACGCTCAACCAGAAGACGTGGTCCGGCATGTCGCCGGCGAAGCAGAAGACCTTCCAGGCGGCCGCCGACAAGGCGATCAACTGGAGCGCCGAGCAGCACCTGAAGCGCGAAGCCGAGCTTGCCGAGAGCTTCAAGAAGCAGGGACTCGACGTCTACGTCCCGGACATCGGCGCATTCCGCACCTACGCGCAGAAGGTCTACATGGCGTCCGATGAAGCGAAGGACTGGCCGAAGGGCATGCTGGAGCAGATTGCCGCGGTGAAGTGATGCGCGCAGTCGGTGCCTGGCTGCGGCGGCGGGCGGAGAACGTCGCCGCAGCCATGATCGGGGTGATGTTCGTCGCGTTCATCATCCAGATCGTCTTCCGGTACCTGTTCAACTTTCCCATCGGCTGGACGTCGGAGCTCACGGTCATCATGTGGCTCTGGCTGGTGCTCTGGGGCGCCGCGTTCGTCGTCCGGGAAAGCGACGAAATTCGCTTCGACCTCCTGAGCGGCGCGATGGGCAGGCGCACCCGCATCGCGATGGGCATCATCACCGCGGTGGCGCTGGTCGTGCTTTACGCGGCGTCGTTTCCCGCGACGTGGAAGTACGTGACCTTCATGAAGGTCGAGCGGACCGCCTACCTCGGCATCCGGTTCGACTGGCTGTTCTCGATCTATCTCGCGTTCGCCGTCGCCGTGATCGTGCGCTACCTGTGGATCCTGTCGCACCTGCTGCGCGGTGAGGAACCGGAACAGGCCGACCTGACCAAGTCGAGCTCCGGGTTGTGAATCCGACGAGCCCGTTCTCGCTCGCCACGCTGACGATCGTCGTCCTCTCGCTGTTCGGCCTGCCGATCGGGCACGCGATGATCGCGGGCTCGGTGCTCTACCTGTGGATGGCCGGCCTCGACATGGGAACGGCGGCCGAGCAGTTGCTGAACGGCATGTATACGAGCTACGTGCTGCTCGCGATCCCACTGTTCATCCTGGCCGCCGAATTCATGAACAGCGGCAGCATCATGGATCGGCTGCTCCGATTCTGCAACGCGCTGGTCGGGCGCTGGCGCGGCGGCCTCGCGCACGTCAACGTCGTGCAGAGCATCATCTTCGCCGGCATGTCGGGGTCCGCGCTCGCGGACGCCGCGGGCAGCGGCCGGATCATGCAGATCCTGATGACGAAGGACAACCGGTACACGCCGGCCTTCGCCGCCGCGCTGACGGCGGCGTCGTCGGTGATCGGCCCGATCATTCCGCCGTCGATACCGCTCGTCATTTATGCGCTTGTCTCCGATACGTCGATCGGCTACCTGTTTCTCGGCGGCGTCATCCCGGGCCTGCTGCTCGGCATCGCGCAGATGGCGCTGATCGCGTACACGGCCCGGCGCCGCAACTTTCCGGTCGAGCCGCCGGTGCCGGTGCGCGAGCTGCCGCGGATAGCCTGGCAAGCGTTCCCCGCGCTGATGATGCCCGTCATCCTGCTCGGGCTGATGTACAGCGGCGTCACCACACCCAC
>Ga0307410_10001727_pt1 | contig 10092 bp, 9 predicted proteins | sample 322Ometagenome_3_FD_203707 | JGI IMG/M metagenome (GOLD analysis project Ga0307410, IMG submission 203707) | Maize rhizosphere microbial communities from greenhouse at UC Davis, California, United States - 322HYB-O-3 | ecosystem: Host-associated > Plants > Roots > Rhizosphere > Soil | place...
ACCTTGCGGCCAAGCCGGCGCTTCGCAACTTCGTTGGGGCGTTCGCGAAGATCTGGGGCAAGGGCGGACCGCTCGAGCAGCGCGGACTTGTGCCGCTGGGCGGCGCTGATCTGGCTGCAGCGACCAAGCAGGCGACCGAGCTTAAGCCGCTCGATGCCGCAGGCCTGAAGTAACCGCGTTCGACTGGTCGCATGACACTCGGAGCCACCCTCATCGGAATCCTGCTGATCGCCCTCGCGGTCGGCGGGATGTCCTATGCCGGCGCCGGGCGTCTGCGCACCGGCGGAAGGCTGCACTCGCTTCCGGTCTATCACGGCGTGCACGCCCTCATCTGGGTACTTGTCCCTGCGCTGCTTATCCTGGCCGCATGGTCGCCGATCCAGTCGCGGCTGGTCGACCAGTACATATTGTCGACGCCGCAGGGTCAGGCGCTGCCTGACGACGGTGGGCGGCGCGGAGCCATCCTGTCCGAAGCGCGTCAGCTGGCGCGCGGCGAGATTGCGGGTGGCTTTAATCCGGAGTCGGCATCGCTCGCACCGCGCGTAACGGAGGCGGAAGGCCGCTACTCCGCGATTGGCGGTATCGCCGCGTTGCTGTTCGCGATCGGGGCCGCCGGCCTCCTTTTAATGCGCAAGCGCGACCGCGATTTCCGTGCGCGTACGGCGGTCGAGCGATGGATGAAGGGTATCCTGGTCGCCGCGTCGCTGATCGCGATCTTCACGACGCTCGGCATTGTCCTGTCGCTGCTGTTCGAATCCCTGCGCTTCTTCCGGCTCGTGCCGGTCTCCGAATTCCTGTTCGGGCTTTCGTGGAGCCCGCAGACGGCGATCCGCGCCGATCAGGCCGGCTCGTCCGGCGCGTTCGGGTCGATCCCCTTGTTCTGGGGCACGATTTTGATCGGCGCGATCATCGCCATGATCGTCGCGATCCCGCTCGGCCTGATGAGCGCCATTTACCTTACCCAATATGCCGCGCCGCGCGTCCGGTCAGTGGTGAAGCCGCTGCTCGAGATTCTCGCCGGCGTGCCGACGGTCGTCTACGGCTATTTCGCCGCGCTGACCGTCGCGCCGTGGGTGCGCGAGCTTGGCCTGTCGCTCGGTATCGAATCGGCCAGCAGCGAGAGCGCGCTCGCCGCCGGGCTGGTCATGGGCATCATGATCATTCCTTTCGTCAGCTCGATGGCCGACGATTCCATCGCGGCCGTCCCGGCGGCAATGAAGGACGGCAGCCTCGCGCTCGGTGCGACCCGCTCCGAAACCATCCGCAAAGTGTTGCTGCCCGCCGCCCTTCCCGGCGTCGTTGGCGGCGTCCTCCTCGCAGTGAGCCGCGCAATCGGCGAAACGATGATCGTGGTCATGGCTGCCGGCCTCGCCGCGAACCTGACCGCCAATCCGTTCGCGAGCGTGACCACCGTAACCGTACAGATCGTGCAGTTGCTGACGGGCGACCAGGAATTCGACAGCGCAAAGACGCTGGCGGCGTTTGCACTGGGCCTTGTCCTTTTCATGATTACCCTGGCGCTGAACCTCATCGCGCTCAGCGTCGTGCGCAAGTATCGGGAAGCTTATGAATAGCGTTACCGCTGATGACGCGATCACCCGCTGGACGGGCGAGGCGATGCAGAACCGGCTGCGCCGCCGCTACCGGTCCGAGCGGATGTTCAAGCTGCTCGGTTTCCTTGCGGTTGCGATTTCGCTCGCGTTCCTTGCATTCCTCCTCGTGACGATGATCTGGCGCGGCGCCGGCGGCCTGACGATGGACTTCCTGCAGGCGTCCGACTCGACCGACCCCGCGATGGCCGGCGTATGGGGCGCGTTGAAGGGCAGCTTCCTGACCATCATCGTGACGATGGTGCTCGCGTTCCCGATCGGCGTCCTGTCCGCCATCTATCTCGAGGAATTCGCGCCGCGGAACCGCTGGACGGACCTCATCGAAGTGTCGATCAACAATCTCGCAGCCGTGCCTTCGATCATCTTCGGCCTGCTCGGCCTCGCGGTCTTCCTCAACTTCATGCATTTGCCGCGCTCGGCAGCACTGGTCGGCGGGCTGACGCTCGCGCTGATGACCATGCCGGTCATCGTCATCGCGGGACGGAACGCGATCACGTCGGTACCGCCGTCGATCCGCGAAGCGGCGCTCGGCGTGGGCGCGTCGCAGATGCAGGTCGTGTTCCACCACGTGCTGCCGCTTGCGCTGCCCGGCATCCTGACCGGCACGATCATCGGCATGGCCCGCGCACTCGGCGAGACGGCGCCACTGCTGATGATCGGCATGCGCGCTTTCGTGGCAACGCCGCCCAGTGGGATCAGCGACCCGGCGACCGTGCTGCCAGTTCAAATCTTCCTTTGGTCCGATGAAGTCGACCGCGCGTTCGTGGAGAAGACGAGCGCGGCGATCATTGTGCTCCTCCTTTTCATGCTGCTGATGAACGGCCTCGCCATTTATCTGCGCAACCGCTTCGAGCGCCGCTGGTGATGGATATGAAAGAAAAGATGCCGATCACGCCTGTAACGCCGGTGCCGACGCCGTCGGTGGCCATCGCTGCGGAGGCTCGCGAGGACGGGCCTTCGACCGTCGAGCCCGGGCAGCCCGAGCCGTCCAAGCTGGACGCCGAAGTGGCTGCCCCCGCAATCGCGGTCTCGCGCGAAGCCAATGCAGGCCCGCAGCTGGACACCGGCCGCGACCCGAAGATGAGCGCGAACGACGTCAGCGTCTTCTATGGCGAGAAGAAGGCGCTCAAGGACGTCTCGATCCGGATCTACGAGGATCTGGTCACCGCCTTCATCGGCCCGTCGGGCTGCGGCAAGTCGACCTTCCTGCGCTGCCTAAACCGCATGAACGACACGATCCCCTCGGCGCGCGTGCAGGGCCGCATCGAGCTCGACGGCGAGGACATCACCAGCCCCGCGATGGACGTCGTCCAGCTTCGCGCGCGCGTCGGCATGGTGTTCCAGAAGCCGAACCCGTTCCCGAAGTCGATCTACGAGAACGTCGCCTACGGCCCGCGCATCCACGGCCTTTCGAGCTCCAGGTCGGAACTCGACGGGATCGTAGAGAAATCGCTCAAGCGCGCCGGCCTGTGGGAGGAGGTCAAGGACCGCCTCCAGGAAAGCGGCACGGCGCTGTCCGGCGGCCAGCAGCAGCGCCTTTGCATCGCCCGTGCCATCGCCGTCGATCCGGAAGTGATCCTGATGGACGAGCCCTGCTCGGCTCTCGACCCGATCGCAACGGCCAAGATCGAAGAGCTCATCCACGAGCTTCGCGGCCGCTATGCCATCGCCATCGTCACCCATAACATGCAGCAGGCGGCGCGCGTGTCGCAGCGCACGGCTTTCTTCCACCTCGGCGAGCTGGTCGAATATGGGAAGACGTCGGAGATCTTCACCAACCCGCGGCAGCAGCGCACGCAGGACTATATCACCGGCCGCTACGGCTGATCGGAGCAGAGGACATGCAGCAGGCTAGCGGACATACGCTCAAGGCATTCGACGAGGACATCGAACGGCTTCGCGCGCTCATCAGCCAGATGGGCGGCCTTGCCGAACATGCGATCAGCGAAGCGATGCGCTGCCTCGTGCAGCGCGACACGGAAGGCGCGGCCCAGATCGTCCAGGACGACAAGAAACTGGACGCGCTGGAGATCGAGACCGAACGCCGTGCGGTGCAGCTGATCGCCTTGCGCGCGCCGATGGCGGGCGACCTTCGCGACGTGGTCGCGGCGCTCAAGATCTCCGGCGTTGTCGAGCGGATCGGTGACTATGCCAAGAATATCGCCAAGCGCGTTCCGCTCATCGAAAGCGCCGGCAGGATCGAGCCGCTTTCGCTGCTCCCGGAAATGGCGCGCTTGGCAAGCGGCATGGTGCACGACGTGCTCGACGCCTTCGTCGAACGCGATGCGCAGGCGGCGCTCAGCGTGTGCGAACGCGACGAGGCGGTGGACGATTTCTACGATTCAATCTTCCGCGCGCTCCTCACGCACATGATGGAAAATCCCCACAACATCGGCCAATCCGCGCACCTGCTGTTCGTCGCCAAGAACCTGGAGCGGGTCGGCGATCACGCCACCAACATCGCCGAGATGGTCTATTACGCCGCAACCGGCATCCACATGGCCGACCGCCCGGGCAAGTCGCCGAGGCTCTAGTGAACAGGAAGCGCCTTCTGCTCGTCGAGGATGATGCCTCGCTCGCGGAGCTTGTAGCCTTCCATTTCGAGCGCGCCGACTATGACGTGACCCGCACCGGCGACGGTGAGGAAGCGCTGATCCTGGTGGACGAAGTCAGGCCGGACGTCATCCTGCTCGACTGGATGATCGAGGGTATCAGCGGGATCGAGGTCTGCCGCCGCCTGCGCCGTCGCGAGAGTTCTTCGAACATCCCGATCATCATGCTGACCGCGCGCGGCGAGGAGAGCGATCGGATCCGCGGCCTCGATACCGGCGCGGACGATTATGTCACCAAGCCCTTCAGCCCGCGCGAGCTCGTGGCGCGAGTAGGCGCCGTGCTTCGCCGTGTCCGGCCGGCCCTTGCCAGCGAGCAGCTGGCCTATGGCGACATCGAGATGGACGTGGCCGCGCACAGGGTTCGTCGTGACGGGCAACAGGTCCAGCTGGGCCCGACCGAATTCCGTCTTTTGCGCCATTTCCTTGAGCATCCCGGCCGCGTCTTCTCGCGCGAGCGGCTGCTCGACGTCGTCTGGGCGCACAATGCAGACGTCGGACTTCGAACGGTGGACGTACACGTCCGCCGTCTCCGCCAGGCACTGAACGCCGACGGGGGTGAAGACCTCTTCCGGACGGTGCGCGGTTCCGGATACGCGCTCGACAGCGAAGCCTGAGGCCCCGCTCAAACGCCGCCAGCTTGTTCCGGCGGAAATGCTCCCCTAATCGCCCCGTGATTCACGGGGGCTGTACATGTTCGCTTGGTTCCAACGCCTTCTGCCCCGCAAGGGTGACTTTTTCGGTATGTTCGAGGCTCATGCGGCGACCCTTGTCGGCGCTGCCGACGCGTTGCGCGAGTTGGCTGACGACGGTGTCGCGACCCAGCAGGTGCTGCGAGCCATCCAGGATCGCGAGCACGAAGCCGACGAGCTGATCCGTCAGGTTCTTACCGAGGTCCGGCTGACGTTTCTCACGCCCTTCGACCGTGGTGCGATCACGTCGCTCATCGGGGCGATGGACGATGCGATCGATGAGATGCTCGCAGCGGCGCGCGCGATCGATCTCTACGAGCTACAGCAGCTTCGCCCGGAGATGAAGGACATCGTCCATCTCATCTCGGAAGCGGCGAGCGTTACGGCCGAGGCCGTGCCCCTGCTGCGGAACGTCAGCGCGAACGGCAACAAGCTTCACCAGCTCACGGGGAGGCTTGTCAGTCTGGAAGGCAATGCCGACGAGATCCACGCCCTTGGCCTAAGGAACGCTTTCCAGCACGCCCGCGCGGATCCGCTCCAATTCGCGGTCGCGCGCGAGGTGTTCAAGAACCTGGAACGTGTCACCGATGCCTTCGAAGACGTCGCGAACGAGATCGACGGCATCGTCATCGACCATGCGTAACTGCGGCGCCTGATGCACGAGCTGGCATTTCCGCTGCTCGTCGGCCTGATCGTCGTCGCGCTGGCCTTCGACTTCCTCAACGGGCTTCACGACGCGGCCAACTCGATCGCGACCGTCGTTGCCACGCGGCTGCTCAGCCCCGCTGCAGCCGTAGCCTTCGCTGCCTTCTTCAACTTCGGCGCCTACTTCCTCGCCCTGCAATGGCCGGAGCTGCACAAGGTCGCCGATACGATCGGCAAGGGCCTGATCGACAAGGACCTCGTCACGCCGGCCGTCGTATTCGGAGCGCTCGTAGGAGCGATGTTCTGGAACGTCGTGACCTGGCTCAAGGGCATTCCGTCATCGTCGAGCCACGCTTTGGTCGGCGGATTGATCGGCGCCGGCGTCGCTCATGCCGGCCTCACCGGCGTCCAGTGGACCGGCCTCAACAAGACCCTCGTCGCCATCGTCCTGTCCCCGACCATCGGCCTGATCCTGACCATGGCCATCATGCTGGTGACGAGCTGGCTCGGCGTCCGCGCGACGGCCCGCGGTGCTGAGCGGACCTTTCGCGCCTTGCATCTAGTGTCCGCCGGCACTTACTCGCTCGGCCACGGCCTCAACGACGCCCAGAAGACCATGGGCATCATCACCGTGCTTCTTTATTCGACGGGCTACCTGCAGGGCGACTTCCACGTTCCGGACTGGGTTGCGCTCAGCTGCTACGTGGCGATCGGCCTCGGCACCCTGACCGGCGGCTGGCGCATCATCGAGACGATGGGCACGCGCATCACCAAGCTGTCCCAGCACCAGGGCTTCTCGGCGTCCGCCGGTGGATCGGTAATGCTGTTCGCCGCGTCCTATCTCGGCATCCCGGTTTCGACGACCCACACGATCACCGGCTGCGTGATTGGCGCGGGCGCCGCCCGCCGCGCTTCTGCCGTCCGCTGGGGCGTCGCCGGCAATGTGATGATCGCCTGGCTCATCACCATTCCCGCCTCGGCCACGGTCGGCGCCTTGTTCTACTGGCTGACGACCTTCTTCTAAGCGCCGTAATAAAAGTGTCGCACGTGAGTCATCCAAGTGACTCTCCCGTTTTCCATAGCGATCGCAGGCAAAACCTCGCAGGCAGCTATGACAAGCAAGCGGATGCTGTTGGTCGAAGACGATCGTCCTCTGGCGGACCTCGTCGCATTTCATTTCGAGCGTGTGGGGTACAGCGTCACGCGAACTGCGGACGGCGAAGAAGCGCTGATCCTGGTTGAGGAGACAAGGCCGGACGTCATTCTGCTCGACTGGATGATCGAAGGCATCAGCGGCATCGAAGTCTGCCGTCGGCTGCGGCGACGCTCGGCAACATCGAACGTGCCGATCATCATGCTGACCGCCCGCGGTGACGAGAGCGATCGCATCCGCGGGCTCGACACTGGCGCGGACGATTATGTGACGAAGCCTTTCAGCCCGCGCGAGCTCGTCGCACGGGTTGGAGCCGTTCTGCGTAGAATCCGTCCCGCGCTCAATGCCGAGCGGCTGGGCTATGCAGACGTGGAGATGGACGTCGCCGCGCACCGCGTACGCCGCTCCGGCATCGCAGTGCCCCTTGGCCCGACCGAGTTCCGCCTGCTGAAACATTTCCTCGAGCATCCAGGGCGGGTCTTTTCCCGGGAGCGCCTGCTCGAGACGGTGTGGGCTCATGGTCCGGACATCGACGCGCGCACGGTGGACGTGCATGTGCGCCGACTTCGCCAGTCGCTTAACGCAGGCGGGCAGGCGGATCTGATTCGCACGGTTCGCTCGGCTGGCTACGCGCTCGACAACAATGGTTGAGGCGCCGGAACAACGTCACAAAACCGAAACGAGATCGTCAAACAACCGTCGCGCCCCGCGACTAGCACGCGATTCATCGGGACACTGACGGTCCCGGACTTTGGGGAACATGAAAATGGCTTTCAAACCACTCGGCCTCACCGCGACCGCGGCGGTGGCGCTCAGCATATCCGCTACTGCCGATGCGCGCGGCATGCGTGCGGTCGGCTCGTCCACCGTCTATCCCTTCGGCAAGGCCGTGGCCGAACGCGTAGCGCGCGCCAACCCGCGCCTTGGAACGCCGGTCATTGAATCGACCGGCACGGGCGCCGGCATGAAGCTGTTCTGCGCCGGCGTCGGCGCGCGCTTCCCCGACGTCGAGCATGCGTCCCGTCGCATGAAGGCTTCGGAGGCAAAGGATTGTGCCGCGCATGGCGTCACCCAAATCACCGAGATCCAGGTCGGGATCGACGGACTTGCTCTCGCAACGAACCGCTCGAGCGCCTTCAACAACCTGACGACGCGCGACATCTACGCTGCGCTCGCGAAGACCCCTTGGGGCAAGCCGAACCGGGCAAAGACCTGGAAGGACGTCAACGCAAAGCTTCCGGCAATCCCCATCCGCGTGATCGGCCCGCCGCCGACGTCCGGTACCCGCGATTCGCTCCATGAGTTGGTCCTCAGCCCCGGCTGCGAAACGAACGCGGGAGCCGTCGCGCTGAAGAAGGCGGACGAGAATAAGTACAAGGCGATTTGCCACGGCCTTCGCGAGGATGGCGCCTATATCCAGGCGGGCGAGAACGACAATTTGATCGTCCAGAAGCTGGCCCAGAATCCGAACGTGCTGGGTTTCTTCGGCTACAGCTTTCTCGAGGAAAATCAGGGCAAGCTGAAGGGCATCGCGATCAACGGCGCGCAGCCCACTTATGAATCGATCAGCAGCTTCAAATATCCGGGCGCGCGTCCGCTCTACATCTACATCAAGAATGCGCATGCGGGCGCGATTCCGGCGGTCCGGGCTTATGCTGCGGAGTTCACCAAGGAAAGCGCGTTCGGCCCTAACGGCTATCTTCGCCGCGCGGGCTTGATCGCGGCTCCGAATGCGGTGCGCGCACGTAGCCAGCAGGCTGCGCGGGGCCTGAAGCCGCTCAACCTTGCGAGCCTCAAATAGCCATCGCGTCACTTTGAAGAATGTCATGGCGCCTGCCCTGATCGGCAGGCGCCAAGGGGGCCTCGGCAAGGGGCTAGGGGGAAAAGGAATAGGTCATGAAGTTGAAGTTTGTCGCCGCGCTGCTTGCTGGTAGCGCGCTCTGGATCTCGGCCCCGGTGGCGGCGCAGGAAGCTCTGCCCGAGGCACAACAGCAGCCCGAGCCGACCGAGCCCGACCCCTCGGACACAGCCGCCGACGCCGCGATCGCTAACGCGCAGTCCGTTGACGAGGCGCAGGCCAAGATCGAGCTCCTGCAGGCCCAGGTGGAAGCCCTTCAGGCGTCGCTGGAGCAAGTCAAAGCCTCGATGGTCAAGGCGACCCCGTCCTGGAAGGGCGCGCCGCAGTGGGAAGACAAGGAAGAGGGTTGGACGTTCAAGCCGCGCGGCCGCATCCAATATGATGCCGGTTACGTCAGCAACCCCGACGACAATCCGAACGGCAGCCTGCTGACCCGCAATCTCGGTTTCAACACTCGCGCCCGGCGCCTGCGGCTTGGCGCCGAGGGAACCATTCCCGGCGGCTTCGGCTACAAGTTCGAAGCGGACTTCGCCAACACGAGCAACATCGGCTTCGGCGACGTGATCCTGTCCTATGCGCCGAAGGACAAGCCTTACAATTTCATCATCGGCAACCACGAGACGTGGAACGGCCTGGAGCAAATCACCAGCTCGCGCTTCACCTCGTTTATGGAGCGGGCCGCGTTCGACGACGCCTTCGTCAACACGCGCCGCATCGGCTTGTCGGGCGGCTATGTGAACAAGGCCGGCAATTTCCGCTGGAATGCCGGTATCTTCGCCGCCCATTCGATCGACAATACGTTCGACAATGAAGGCTGGATCGCCGCAACCCGCGCGGTCTATTCCCCGGTCCTCGGCGGCAACCAGTTCCACTTCGGCGCCAACTTCCAGCACCGGAAGTTCCAGGCCAACAACAACCAGATCGCGTCGAGCGCCAACGGCGCACCTTCGACCAGCCAGATCGCCCGCTATCGGGCGCGGCCGTTCACTCAGACGACCGACATTCGCTTTGTCGACACGGGCTCGTTCGCGGCCAAGGGCGACAGCATCTTCGGCCTCGAGTTCGGGGCCATCATGAAGTCGCTGCACTTTGCGGCCGAGGGCCAATATCTGAAGTCGCGGGTCGGCTACGATGTTGGCGACACGTTCGGCGCCACGAACGACCTCGACCAGTTCGTCTTCGGCACCAGCGGTTGCCCGACGGGCGTTTCAACCTGCCCGGCCTATGTAGTTCCAGACAGCAATCCGTCCTTTTGGGGCGGATACCTCGAAGCCGGCTACTTCTTCACCGGGGAAACTCGCGGGTACAAAAACGGCATCTGGGACCGGACCAAGGTGCTGAAGCCGTTCAGCAAGGGGGGCTGGGGCGCACTGCAGCTCAACGTTCGTGTCGATTACCTCGACCTTCAGTCCGGCGCTTTGAAGAACGCGCGGACCAACAACTTCGTGACCGGCGTCGGCACGACCAGCAGCCTGCTCTCACGGTCGCAGCGTGGCGGCACCCAGCTCGGTTTGCTCGGCAGCCT
>Ga0307410_10001728_pt1 | contig 10089 bp, 10 predicted proteins | sample 322Ometagenome_3_FD_203707 | JGI IMG/M metagenome (GOLD analysis project Ga0307410, IMG submission 203707) | Maize rhizosphere microbial communities from greenhouse at UC Davis, California, United States - 322HYB-O-3 | ecosystem: Host-associated > Plants > Roots > Rhizosphere > Soil | place...
TCCCCTACCTCGCGCGCACGCCCGCAAAGGCCGCGCAGCAGGCCCTCGAGAAGATCGGCAAGAGCGCCGAGGACGTGGACCTCTGGGAGATCAACGAGGCGTTCGCCTCGGTCGCGCTGAACTCGGTGCGGATGCTGGGGGTCGACGAGGACAACGTCAACGTCAACGGCGGCGCGATCGCGCTCGGACATCCGATCGGCGCCTCGGGCGCGCGGATCACGGGCGCCCTCGTACACGAGCTGCGCCGCCGCGGCGGTGGGCTCGGGGTCGCCGCGATCTGCAGCGGCGGCGGCCAGGGCGACGCGATCGTCCTCGAGGTCAACGGGTCGTAGCGCCCCCGCCGGCGCCCGGCGGTACCCACCCCGGGTTCCTGCCCGACGGGTAGACGTCGCAGAGCACCTCTTCGCGCATCGCGAAGCGCGCGCCGGCGCGAAGCATGCGCTCGGCGAGCCACCAGTCGCCGGGTATGCCGAACTCGGCCGCCACGAGCTCTCGCTCGAAGCAGGCAAGCCCGGCGTGGTGCATCCCCGCCGCCCAGGTGAACCGGCCCAGCCGGGGAGGGAAATCGCAGAATTCCGACGTCGAGCCGTCCGGCAGGTGCGCGAGCGCCTGAGCGTATGCGACCTCGGCCCGTCGGGCCCGGGCGAGCTCGAGGAGCTTCTCGAGGCAGTCGGGTCGCATCGTGTCGTCGTCGTCGAACGGGACGAGCCAGCGGCCGCGCGCCAATCTCGTGGCGGCGTTGCGGCCTCTCGTCGCGCCGACGAGCCAAAGCTTTTCCTCAGACTCGCTCCAGGGCAGCCGTGGGCCGAGGTCCACGAACCGGATCCGGTCGTCGCCGAGCATCCGAAGCCGATCGCCGATCTCCGGGCCTGCGCCGTCGCCGGCGACGACGACCTCCAGCGAGGCGTACGTCTGCCCGAGAATGGAGGGGAGCGCCCGCTCGAACAGCTCCCGCCTTCCGATGGTCGGGATGGTCACCGTGATCAGGGGGTCGTCCTCTGTCCATGCAAGCTCGTAATCGGGGTGTTCCCTGGCGCTGTGCAGGCAGCGCCGATTCCCAGGCTCATCGGCGGCCAGCGTGCGCAGGACCGCGCGCACCTCGACCAAAGCGCCGCCCGATGCTTCCGCCTCCTGCTTGGACCTCGCCTCGAGGGACTCGACCCGTTCGACGAGCTTCCCGACCCGTCCTGCCAGAGCGTCGACCCGTCCTGCTAGAGCCTCGATGCGCGTCACCACCTCCGGGACCGCGCGGTCGACCCGCCCGATGGCCCGGTAGGCGTCGCGAAAGCGGGCCATCGGCCCGGCGCGGCGGGTCATCGCTCCATGTACCGGCGCGCCGGGACTCCCTGGACCCTGGTATTCCGATCGACATCGCGGACAACAACTGCGCCGGCAGCCACGGTCGCCGCGACTCCGACGCGGATTCCGTTGACGACGGTTGATCCCATTCCAAGCGTCGCGCCCGCGCCAATGTCGGAATTTCCGCCGACGTTCGCTCCGGGGTTGAGGTTCGCGAACTCCCCGATGCTGACGTGGTGGCCGACGAGGGCCCCGCGGGAGATGATCGCGTGTGCCTCGACGCGAGTCTCGGCGCCGATCACCGCGAACGGGCCGACCGTCACTCCCGTGGCGACGACCGCGGTCTCCGCGACCTCGGCGCGAGGATGGACGACCCGCTCCGCCGTCCATCCGGCGCGCTCGAGCGGTTCCCAGACGTCGCGCCGGTCTCCGCCGATTCCCAGCACGGCTCGCGCCTCCCGCGGGGGTCCGTGCGCATCGACGACGGGCAGGCCGTGGATGGTCGTGCCGATCCGGGCCGGGTCACGAAGCTCGATCAGCCCAGCCGGGCTTCGTCCCGCGTCCGCCGCCCACGACGCGATCTCGGCGGCGAACGATCCCGTGCCCGCGATGAACAGCGGAGCATCCATAGTGGGTGGGAAGGTTATGGCTAGCCTGCCACGGGCGCTCATGCCACGCACCGCGGCCTTCTTCGACCTCGACAGGACCCTCATGGCGGGCTCTTCCGGCATGCACTTCGGCCGCGCGGCCTTCCGCACCGGGATGGTCGGCCGCCGCCAGCTGATGCGCTGGGGGATCGACCACCTGCGCTTCCGCCTCCAGGGCTCGACCGACGAGAAGACCGAGGCGCTGCTGGCCGAGATCAAGGTGCTGCTCTCCGGAGTTCCGGAGCGCGACATCGCGAGGCTGGCGCCTGAGCTTCTCGCGGGTCTGCTGCCGCGCATGTACCCGCAGATGATCGAGGAGGTCCGAAGCCACCAGGACGACGAGCGCGCGACCTTCATCGTCTCCGCGGCGGGCAACGAGCTCGTCGCGCTGCTCGCGAAGGTGCTCGACATGGAGGGCGGGATCGGGACCGCGTACGCCGTCGACGCGCACGGCCTGCTGACCGGTGACCTCGAAGGGCCCTTCATGTACGGCGAGGGCAAGGTCGCCGCGATGCGCGATTTCGCAGCCGAACACGACATAGACCTCGCCGAGTCCTGGGCCTACTCGGACTCGGCCTCGGACCTGCCGATGCTGCGCGCGGTCGGCAACCCGGTCGCGGTGAACCCCGACGAGGAGCTCGCCGCGGTCGCCAAGCACGAGGGCTGGCGCGTGATGCGCTTCGAGAAGCTCGGGCGCCGCATGGCGATCGCCGGGGCCGCCGTCACCGCCGCGGCGCTCGGATGGAGCGGCAGCTGGCTGGCGCGCCGGCGCAGGCCGCCGCGGCGGACATTTCGCAGATAGGCTCGCGCAATGGACCGCGACGAGCTCGCCTTCGCATCGATCACGCGCCAGGCCGAGCTCGTTCGCTCCGGCGAGGTCACCTCGCGCGAGATCGTCGAGACCTACCTCGAGCGCATCGAGCGCATCGGCCCCGGGCTCAATGCCTTCAGCGAGGTGATGGGCGAGTCGGCGCTCGCCGAGGCCGACGCCGCCGACTCGCGGCACGCCTCCGGCGAGGACCTGCCGCTGCTCGGCGTGCCGATCGCCGTCAAGGACACCGTCGACGTCAGGGGCGAGATCACCTCGCACGGCACGGGGTGCTTCGACGACCCCGTCGATCACGACGCTCACATGGTCGAGAGGCTGCGCGAGGCCGGCGCCGTGATCATCGGCAAGACGACGCTCCCCGAGCTCGCGATCTGCGGCTTCACCGAATCGAAGACCTGGGGCAAGACCCGAAATCCGTGGAACACCGATCGCACGACCGGAGGCTCGAGCGGAGGCAGCGGCGCCGCGGTCGCGGCCGGGCTCGTCGGCGCCGCGTCAGCCTCCGACGGCGCGGGCTCGATCCGCATCCCGGCGACGAACTGCGGCCTCTTCGGGCTCAAGCCCCAGCGGGGGCGCGTTCCGATGACGCCCGATCCCTACGTCGAGGGCTCCGAGCACTGGTACGGCCTCTCCGTCAACGGCGCGCTGACCCGCAGCGTCGCCGACAGCGCCCTCTTCCTCGACGTCGTCTCGGGCGCGGTGCCCGGCGAATGGGACGCGCCGCCGCCACCGGAGCGCAGCTTCGTCGAGTCCGCGAGCGCTGCCCCCGGGAAGCTGCGGGTGGCCTGGTCGCTCAAGGCTCCGCGGCTCATCGCTCCCGCGGAGAAGCTCGCCGAGGCCAATCGCCGCGGGCTCGAGGAGACCCTCGACCTGCTGCGCTCGCTCGGGCACGACGTCGCGGAGCGCGACCCCGACTTCGGGCGCGTGGGCGACGGCGTCGCGGCGCTCTACCTCGCGGGCGCGCGCCAGGACGTCAGGCGCACGCCCAACCCCGAGCGCCTCGAGGAGCGGACCCGGGGCTTCGCCCGGCTCGGCAGGCCCTACGCGGGTCGCCTCGGTGCCGCGGCGAAGCGCGCCATCTCCGACAACGCGGCGCGCGTCAACAGGATCTTCGACGATCACGACGTCCTCGTGACCCTCGTCTCGCCGGTTGCGCCCGTCGAGGTCGGGCGCTGGGACGGCAAGGGCGCCCTGCGAACCGTGATCGGCATGAGCCGCGTCTATCCGTATCCCGGGACCTGGAACTACCTCGGCAACCCCGCGGCCTCGGTCCCGGCCGGGTTCAACGAGGCCGGCCTGCCGCTCTCGGTCCAGATCGTCGGCCGCCCGGAGGACGAGGGGACGCTTTTGTCGCTCTCGGCCCAGATCGAGGCCGAGCGGCCGTGGGCCGACCGTCGCCCACCGGGCACCTTGGGCCTGCCCCGCCAGATCCCGGCCTAGACTTCGCATATGGCGATCGAGCCGCAGGCGCGCCGCCGCGCTCACGAGTGGCTGGACGAGGTCTACTCGGCGACGCCCGAGCGCGAGGCGCGCCTCGACACGATCTCCGGCCACGACGTCCGGCCGCTCTACACGGAGGAGGACCGCGCCGGGAGCGACCCCGAGCGCGACCTCGGCTTCCCCGGCGAGTACCCATACACGCGCGGCCCCTATCCCTCGATGTACCGAGGGCGGCTCTGGACGATGCGCCAGTTCGCCGGCTTCGGGACCGCCGAGGAGACGAACGCGCGCTTTCGCTACCTCCTCGATCACGGCCAGCAGGGCCTCTCCACGGCGTTCGACATGCCGACCCTGATGGGCCTCGACTCCAACCATGCGCGCAGCCTCGGCGAGGTCGGTGTGGAGGGGGTCGCGCTCGACACCGTCGACGACATGGAGACGCTCTTCGCCGGGATCCCGCTCGACGAGGTGACGGTCTCGATGACGATCAACGCGCCGGCGGCGATCCTGCTCGCCTTCTACGTCGTCGCCGCCGAGGAGAACGGGATCACGCCCGACCGTCTCGGCGGGACGATCCAGACCGACATCCTCAAGGAGTACATCGCGCAGAAGGAGTGGTGCTTCCCGATCGAGCCCGCGATGCGCCTCGTCACGGACATGATCGAGTGGTGCTCGGCGGAGATGCCGCGCTGGCACCCGATCTCGATCTCCGGCTACCACATCCGCGAGGCTGGCTCGACCGCGCAACAGGAGCTCGCCTTCACGCTCAAGGACGGCTTCACCTACGTCGAGCAGGCGCTCGAGCGCGGCCTGGACGTCGACGACTTCGCCCCGCGGCTGTCCTTCTTCTTCAACGCTCACATCGACTTCTTCGAGGAGATCGCCAAGTACCGCGCCGCGCGCCGAATCTGGGCGCGCGAGATGAAGGAGACCTACGGCGCGCGCGACCCGCGCTCGATGGCGCTGCGCTTCCACACCCAGACCGCCGGCGTCTCGCTCACGGCGCAGCAGCCGCTCGTGAACGTCATCCGCACGACGCTCGAGGCGCTCGCCGGCGTCATGGGGGGTACCCAGTCCCTGCACACGAACTCATACGACGAGGCGCTCGCGCTGCCGACCGAGGAGGCGGTCCGCCTCGCCCTGCGAACGCAGCAGGTCATCGCCCACGAGTCGGGCGTGCCGAACACGATCGACCCCCTCGGCGGGTCCTACTTCGTCGAGACGCTGACCGACGAGATGGAGCGCGCCGCCTACGAGTACTTCGCCCGGATCGACGAGCTCGGTGGCATGGTCGAATCGATCAAGCAGAGCTTCCCGCAGCGCGAGATCGCCGACGCCTCCTTCCGCTACCAGGAGGAGGTGCGCCGCGGCGAGCGCGTCGTCGTCGGGGTCAACCGCTTCCAGTCCGACGACGACGCCGACATCCCGATCCTGCGCCACGATCCCGCGATGGAGGCGAAGCAGGTCGGTCGCCTCGAGCGCACGCGCAGCGCCCGCGACGACGAGGCCGCTCAACGAGCCCTCGACGAGCTCAAGCGCGCGGCCGCCACGGACGAGAACCTGATGCCCCACTTCCTGACCGCCGCCCGCGCCCGCGCGTCGGAGGGCGAGATGATCGCGGCGCTTCAGGAAGTGTTCGGCACCTACACCGAGACCCCGATCTTCTGAGGCCGCGCCGGGGCGTCTAGGCGGCGCGCTGCGAGGACTCGACGATCAGGATCGTCTTCGGCGCCGGCAGGGGGTCGGAGCCGCAGAGGAACATCCGCCCGACACGGAGCCTGCGTGCCTCGGCGCGCGCCAGCGTCACCGCCCCCTCACGCGCGAGCCCCGCCGCCAGCACGCGCGTGCGTCGTGATTGGTCGAGATAGACGACGTCGTACATGCCCAACCCCTCCGTGGTCGCGGTGCACCCGGCGGAATCATCCGCTCCCAACCGGACCGATCCGTTGTCGCCCGGCAATTCGACCCGGTGCAGGAACTCCTGCTCCGGAACCTAAGATCTCCGAATGGGGAGATTGGGGATAGCCGCCGGGAGCAGCCTCCTCGACGCAGAGCCGCCGCGGGGCGCGACGCGCCGCGAGATCGCGACTCCGTTCGGGCAGGTGGCGCTGTACGAGGCGGGCAACCACGTCCTGCTCCAGCGCCACAGCCTCGACCGCTACGTGGCGCCGCACGCGATAGACCACCGCGCGAACATGGCCGCGCTCGCCACCCTCGGCGTCGACCGCGTGCTCGCGGTCGGCTCGGTCGGGGCGCTGCGGCCCGAGCTCGAGGTCGGCTCGTTCCTCGCGGTCGACGACTTCATCGCGCTCGGGGTCACGGCCTCGACCGGCAGCGGCGCGGTCGGGCACCGCGTCCCGGGGCTCGACCCGAGGTGGCGGCGCGAAGCCGTCGAGGCCTGGCGCGCGTCAACCGACGGCGAGGTCAGCGAAGGCGGTACCTATTGGCACTCTCGAGGGCCGCGCTTCGAGACGCCGTCGGAGATCGCCCTCATCCGTGAGCACGCCGACGTCGTCGGCATGACCCTGGCTCTCGAGTGCGCGATCGCCCGCGAGCTCGACCTCGCCTATGCGGCCGTGTGCGCGGTGGACAACCTCGCGAACGGAGTCGGGCCCGCCGCCCTGACCCTCGACGAGTTCGAGGGCGGCCGGCGCACGAGCCGCGAGCGCGTTCGCGAGGCGCTCGCCGGCGCGGTGCCCGCCCTCGCCGGCGCGGGATGAGCCTCGCCGTCGAAGGCGCGACGCTCGACGGCCGGCGGGTCGTCCTGCGCGCCGTCGACGGCCTCATCGCCGAGGTCGGCGAGGACGTGGAGGTCGAGGAGGGCGACGAGGTCGTCGACGGCTCGGGGACGGCGATCGTCCCGGGGCTCGTCAACGCCCACACCCACGCGGCGATGACCCTCTTTCGCGGCTACGGCGACGACCTGCCGCTGATGGAGTGGCTGCAGACGAAGATCTGGCCGGCGGAGTCGAAGCTCGACGCCGAAGACGTCTACTGGGGGGCGAGGCTGGCATGCGCCGAGATGATCCGCGGCGGCACGGTCCGCTTCTGGGACATGTACTGGCAGCCCGCGGCGACCGCGCGCGCGGTCGCCGACGCCGGACTGCGGGCGACGATCGGGGCGCCGCTCATCGACACCGGCGACATGGGGCGGGGCGGCCTGCAGAAGTACGCGCTCGAGAGCCTCGACGAGCTCGCCGGGATCGACCGGGTGGACCGCGCCCTCGCACCGCACGCGATCTACACGGTGTCCGAGGACTCGCTTCGCTGGATCGGCGAGACGAGCGCCGAGCACGACATCCCGATCGAGATTCATCTCTCCGAGACCGAGGGCGAGGTGCGGGACTGCGTTCGCGAGCATGGCGTGCGCCCCGCCGGGTATCTCGACCGCATGGGGGCGCTCGGGCCGCGGACCCTGCTCGCCCATTCGGTGTGGCTCGACGACGACGAGCTCGACCTGATCGCCGAGCGCGGGGCGACCGTCGTCTCCAACCCAGTCGCGAACCTCAAGCTCGCGGTCGGCCGCGTCTTCGACTACGGAGCCGTCAGCGAGCGCGGGATCGGTGTCGCGCTGGGCACCGACGGCGCCGGCTCGAACAACTCGCTCGACGTGCTCCAGGACGTCAAGTACCTCAGCCTGCTCCAGAAGCACGAGGCGCGCGACGCGGCGGCGCTTCCGGCGCGGGAGGCGTGGGCGGTGGCGACGGGCCGCCGCGCGCCGCTGCTCGGCGTCTCCGGCCGCATCGAGGCGGGCGAGCCGGCCGATTTCCTGCTCGTTCGCACGGACTCGCCACAGCTCGCGCTCGGCGACCTGGTCGCGAATCTCGTCTACGCCGCCGCGGGCTCGGTCGTCGACACGACGGTCGTCGCGGGCCGCGTGCTGATGCGCGGCGGGATCGTCGACGGCGCGGACGAGGTCCGCGAGCGCGCCGTGGAACGAGCGCGCGGCCTCGGCATCGCCTGATCCGCCGGGCTAGCGATCTCCGGAGGCGTCGAGGCGCACCTCGAGCCCGTCGAGGATCAGGTCGAGCCCGTTGTGGAACTGCTCCGCGCCGCTCATGGCGCTCGCGGCCTCGCTTGCGGCGGCGGTCAGCCACGGCAGCTGCTCGGCGTCGAGGCTCGTGAGACGGGATTTCCATTCGCGCTCGGCCTCCGCCGACACCGACTCGGGAGTGAACGCCACCGTCCCGAACGTGTACGTGAAGAGAGACCTCCACGCGCGCGTCGCCTCGCGCTTGTCGAAGCCCGCCTCGAGCATGATCCCCAGTCCGGCGTTGCCCGTCCTGAGGACTCCCGGCCCCAGGAGCGGTCGCCTCGCCCGGACCTGGACCGCGGTGGGGTACTTGCGCAGCACACGATGCATCTCCGTGCAGAGCGCCCGCAGCTGCTCCTTCCATGAGCCCGTCCGTGGGGGAATCGTCACCTCGTCGGATGCGCGATCGAAGGTCGCGTCGATGAGCTCGAGCTTGCTGCGGAAGTAGCCGTAGAGCGTCATCGTCCCCACCCCCAGCTCGGCGGCGATCTCCCGCATCGTGATCTTCTCGAGGTCGAGACCCTGCTCGGCCTTGGTGAGCGCCACCTCGATGATCTCGTCGCGAGTCAGCTCGCCCCTGGCGCGCCGGGCGCGGGGCGGGGTGCGTCCTTTGGTCGAGCTTTTCATCCCCATCCGGTTGGCACTTGCATCGAATTTCCGTACGTTGTACGGTACACCGTACGTGACCGTCTTCGGAAAGATACTCGCCGCCTCGGTCGCCGCGACACTCCTCGTGGCGGCCGTGGTTCAGTCAGGAGCGTCGGCGGGCCCCGATTCCCGCCAGACCGCGGCGGTCCTTCTCACCACACCCGAGCCCGGGGCGTCGAGCGGATGGCACTTCGAGGTCGACTACGTCAACCCGCTCGACCCTGCCGCCAAGCCACCGGCCGTCAGGAGGGTGGTGACCCAGCTCGCCCCGGGGGCCGGCTTCGACACGTCGGTCCCGGCGCGCTGCACGGCGTCCGACGCCCAATTGATGGCCCAGGGGGCCGAGGCGTGCCCAGCCGAGAGCAAGGTCGGCGAGGGGTACCTCCGGATCGACACCGGCCTCCCCGAGCCCGGGCGCTTCATCGAGGCCGACCTGACCTTCCTCAACGCGGCCGACGCGGTGATCTTCCTCTCGACGGAACGGGACTCCGGCTCGCGGGTGGTCACGCGCTCGGCGATCGAGGGAGGAAGGACGATTTCCATGGCCCCCCTCCTGCCGGGGAGCCCGCCGGACGGCGCCGCGATCGATATCGCCAGGGTCGACCTGATGCCGGTTTCCCGGGAGGTCGACGGCGAGCTCCGCAGCTACGTGTCGACGCCACCCGGGTGCCCCGCCTCCGGCGCGTGGCCCAACACCATCGAGTTCACCTATGCCGACGGGGCCACCCAGACGGTCGAGAGCCCCTCGACCTGCTCGGTGGCGCCGGGGCACTGCGAGAACGCGATCCCCGGCTCGAGCGCGGGCGACGAGCTCGTCGGGACCACGGGCTCCGATTCGATCGAGGCCGGCGACGGACGCGACCTGGCCCGCGGGCGCGCCGGTGACGACTGCCTGGCGGGGGGCTCCGGTCGCGACGTCGTCCGAGGCGGCACCGGGGAAGACGTTCTGAGCGGCGGGGCGGGCGGCGACAGGATGCGCTCGGTCGACGGGGCCCGCGACCATGTTCGCTGTGGCGCCGGTCGCGATCGCGTCGCCGTCGACCGTCACGACGTGGTTGCGGGCAGCTGCGAGACCGTCGCCCAGGCCTCGCGGTCGGCGCTCCTCTAGACGTACACCTCGCCCGGAAGCTCGTCGCCGGCGGTCAGCGGGCTCGAGTCGTCGCGCCTCGCGCCTCGAATCTCCTCGGGTGTCA
>Ga0307410_10001733_pt1 | contig 10080 bp, 10 predicted proteins | sample 322Ometagenome_3_FD_203707 | JGI IMG/M metagenome (GOLD analysis project Ga0307410, IMG submission 203707) | Maize rhizosphere microbial communities from greenhouse at UC Davis, California, United States - 322HYB-O-3 | ecosystem: Host-associated > Plants > Roots > Rhizosphere > Soil | place...
ACCATATTCATCATTTCCGCCATCGCCGGGTTCACCTTACCCGGCATGATAGATGAACCCGGCTGCTTCGCGGGCAGTTCGATCTCGAACATTGCCGTGTGCGGGCCGGAATTAAGAAGCCGAAGATCGTTCGCGATCTTTTGCAGCTCCACGCACAGGCAGCGAAGCGAGGCGGAAAGCGCCACGAAATCTCCGAGGGATTGCTGTGACGCGACCTTGTTTTTTGACTGTTTCAGCTTTAGCCCGGTAATCTCGGACAGCTTCTTCACCGCCCGCGGTGCATATTTCGGATCAACGTTCGTTCCTGTCCCGACGGCCGTTCCGCCAAGAGGAACCTCAAGCAGGGTTGACTCGTGGGCCTTTAATCTTTCTAACGCACGTTTAAGGTTCGCGGCGTATGCACTGAACTCGTCGCCCAATGTCATCGGCACAGCATCGTGAAGGTGCGTGCGGCCGCTCTTTTTGTGTTTGGCGAATTCGCGTGCCTTCGCCTCGAATGCCTCCACCAGCTTTTCCAGCGACTCGACCGCCGTTCGCAGCAGCCGAACGCACGTGATCCGCATCGCCGTCGGCATTGTGTCGTTGGTGGATTGGGATTTGTTTACGTCGTCATTCGGGTTGATCTCTTCGTGCCGCCCGCGCTCAAGTCCCATGATCTCCAACGCCCGGTTCGCGATCACCTCGTTGAAATTCATGTTGTACGAAGTGCCCGCCCCCGCCTGAAAAACATCCAGATCGAACTGGTCAGCCCACTGCCCCGCGATCAACTCGTTCGCCGCCTTCACGATCGCCTTACCCTTCTTTGCCGGCAGCTTCCCCGTCTCCATATTCGCCTCAGCCGCCGCCCGCTTGATCTCTGCATATGCCCGGTAAAACTGCGGATGAATCCGCAACCCGCTTATCCGGAAATTTTCAAGTGCCCGCAGCGTCTGGACACCGTAAAGCACGTCCGCCGGGATATGCTTTTCGCCGAGCGGGTCCTTCTCAACCCGAAATGCATTTCTTGCCTTTTCCGCTGTTGCCATTCGAGTGCCCCCAGCGCTGCCTGTTCGGCCGCTAAGGGAATATTGTCGTCTGCAGCCCTGCTAAACGGTGTACGTTAGGATACATGCGGCCGCGGAGGGCCAGCAGCTGACCTTCAGGTTGCGTATCGGGCGGGCCCCGTTCAGAATCAAGATAATGCGGAGGCGAACATAATGGCTGAGACGATGCCGGTTATCTTTTTCGGGCACGGGAACCCGATGAACGCGCTTTTTGAGAACGACTGGACGTGCGGGTGGTCGGAGCTGGGGCGGACGATCCCGCGGCCGAGGGCGATCTTGTGCGTTTCGGCCCACTGGTACGTTCCGGCCGTGGCGGTCACCGCGATGGAGCGGCCCCGGACGATACATGATTTCGGCGGGTTCCCGAGGGAGTTATTTGACGTGCAGTATCCGGCATCCGGCTCGCCGGAGTTGGCGGAGCGGGTTGCTGGTCTGCTCGGCGAAAATGTGCTTAAGGATGACGCACATTGGGGCCTCGATCACGGAACGTGGTCGGTGCTGTGCCATGTGTTCCCGCAGGCCGACGTACCGGTCGTGCAGCTGAGCATCAACGAGGCCGAGCCGGCGCCGTTCCATTATCAGCTCGCGCAGCTGCTGCACCCGCTGAGGGACGAGGGCGTTCTGGTGATGGGCAGCGGCAATATCGTCCATAATCTGCACACTTATGCGTGGGGCAGGAAAGGCGTGGACCCTTTCGACTGGGCGGTGCGGTTCGAGGCAGAGGCACGCGAACTTATCTCAAAAGGCGACCACGCGCCGCTTGTGGCGTATGAAGAGATGGGGAGGGATGCCGTGCGCTCCGCCCCGACGCCTGACCATTATCTGCCGCTGCTTTACGTGCTCGCTTTGCAAAGGCTGGGCGATGAGGTGACGTTCCCTGTCGAGGGTTTCGACGGCGGTTCGGTTTCCATGACGACGGTGAAGATCGGGTGAGAAAAAACTATGCAGCGTCTGCCGTTATGGGTTCGCCTTCTGCCAGTTCAGGCCGGTAGGTCCTGATCCAAAGAATGTGAACAGTCACGCCGATCGCGACCGCGGCAAGAACCAAGGTCACCCAGAGGCGGCCGCCGAGCAGCCACATGCTGAATCCGATCGATGCCCATAAGGTCAGGATCGTCGACACCTTCTGTCTTGCCGTGATGCCTTTCCCTGAACGGTAGTTGGTTATGTACTTTCCGCACAGGCGGTTGGTGAGCAACCAGTAGTGGAAGCGGTCGGAGCTGCGGGAATAGCAGTAGGCGGCCATAAGCAGGAAAACGGTCGTCGGCATCAGCGGCAGGATCATCCCAACCACGCCCAGCGCTACGCATACCGTCCCGGTGAATATTAAAATGGCTTTTCTAATGTCCATGGCAGCCGATTGGCAAAATTATACCAACTTTTAACGCGTGGTGTAATAAGAAAGTATGTCCCCCATGCTCACCGCCCGCCGTGGGAGGTACATCTCCGCCTTACGGGCAGCCAGGGGAGAGCCCAGAACAATCTCATGAAAAATATGTGTTGACAATAGTCGTTATAACGAGTAATATATGGTTGTGATGATCGATAATCTTGAAAAAGAACTGAAACAGACAAAGCCGTTCAGCAGTGCCGAGGAAGCGGTCGCTCTAGCGATCGCGGTGACATCTGAACATTTAAGGACGGCCGCGGTGGAACTTTTCAAGTCGAAGGACCTGACGCCGACCCAGTACAATGTCCTGCGGATCTTGCGCGGTGCCGGGGCGGAGGGCCTAAGCTGCCGCGAGATCGGCGAGAGGATGATCACACGCGATTCGGACATCACTCGGATGCTGGACCGGCTCGAGGTGCAGGGGCTCATCGCACGCGAGCGGCAAAAGGAGGATCGTCGTGTGGTGCTGACCCTTATCAGCGAAAAGGGCCTGGACGTGCTCGCCGAACTGGACGGGCCCGTCAAGGAAATGAACGAGCGGACACTCGGCCACATGACGCGGCAGGAGCTGGAGGCGCTAAGCCAACTGTTGAAAAAGGCGAGAAATCCGGAAGGCTAAAAATTTTTCGCGTATTGGGTGTTATAACAGGTAATGTTATCACGCGTAAATGAGTGAAGGCGGCAGGTGAGCGAGATCGAAGCGGCCGCTGGACGGAAAAGGAGGTAAAGGAAAATGAGAGTAGCAATATCTTACGCATTAATGTCGTTGATCGTGGCCGCGGCGGCGGTTGCTTCGTATCTGATCGTTCCCGTCGGCAATGCGGCGACGATCGGTTTGGGCTTTATGGCTTCGGTTCTTGCCGGGGCGGGGATCTTGGCGGTCTACCCGGCACTGATGAGCAAGGAGGTCGTATCACGCCGACGAGTGGAAAGCGGAGAGGCCCGTTGAACCGGCATTTGATAGCAGCCAAAATTTTTTGAGAAATTATTCGTTATAACGAGCAACGTTATACCAAAGGAGGTCAAGGAAATGAGAGTATTCAGAAATTCGATCACGGTGACGGTGGCGGTAGTTATACTGCTTGCTCTGTTCGGGATGGTTTTCGGCGGCACCAAGGCGGCGGCCGTCGGTGCGAAAACGGACGTGGTGAAGTATGCCCCCGTCACGGCTGGGGCATACAACCTCGACCCGGCGCACACGATCATCGGGTTCGGGGTGAAGCATTTGGAGATCGCGATCGTCAAGGGACGGTTCAAGGATTTCAACGGCACCATTCAATACAACACTGCCGACCCTAAAAAGTCGACCGTCGAGTTCTCGGCGAAAATCGACAGCATCGACACCGGGGTAGAGCCGCGTGACGCTCACCTCAAAACGGCGGATTTCTTCGACGCGGAAAAGTTCCCGACGATGACGTTCAAGAGCAAGCACGTCGAAAAGAAGGATAAGGGCTATGTACTCCACGGCGACCTGACGATCAAGGGCGTCACGAAACCCGTTTCGCTGCCGTTTACGATGACCGGGGCGGTGAAGGACCCGTGGGGCGGGACCCGGTTCGGAATTTCGGCGTCGACGAAGATAGACAGGCGTGACTTCGGTATTACGTGGGGCAATGCGTTGCCTCTGGGCGGGGTAGATGTCGCGAATGAGGTGACGATCGAACTGCAGGCGGAAGCCGTACGGGCGGCGGCGAAAAAGGCAGAATGATTCAAAGACAATTCAAAAACAGAAGAGGACCAAATGGCACTTGAAAACTTTCTCTCGACGTGGGCGCCCAGTGTGTTGGGCGTCCTGAGGATAATTGCAGGCTTTTTGTTCACGGCCCACGGGACGCAAAAACTGTTTAATTATCCGGCTTCCGCGAGCGGGCCGGCAGACCTGTTGTCCTTCATGGGATTCGCGGGCGTACTCGAAGTAGTGGGAGGCCTGCTTATCATGGCCGGGCTGTTCACGCGCATGACAGCGTTCATTCTTTCGGGGATGATGGCGGTCGCTTATTTCATGGCGCATGCCCCCGCGGGATTTCTGCCGATGGTGAACAAAGGTGAAGCGGCGGTACTTTACAGCTTCGTTTTCCTATACCTGGCGTTCGCGGGCGGCGGAGCGTTCAGCCTTGACGGGCTGTTGCTCCGGCGAAGTGTTACAGTGCCGGCAAATGCTGCTGTCGAAGCCGCATGACGGCCCGCGAAAGAAAGGACTGGATATTTGCGACGGCGCAGGGTATGGTTTGATAATACCTGAACCAGTTTTTGACGACCGCGAACTCATTCGCTGTCTTACATTTAGATACTTGATCAAGGAGAACCATTTATGGCCGACAAGATTCGAATACTGGGTATCGCCGGCAGCCTTCGCGAAGGCTCGTACAATCGCGGCGCACTGCGTGCCGCCGTCGGACTGGCACCCGAAGGAGTCGAGATAGAAACGTTCGACATCGCACCGATCCCGCCGTTCAACCAGGACGAGGACCAGGCACCGCCGGAGATAATCACGGAGCTGAAACGAAAGATCCGCGAGGCGGACGCGATCCTGTTCGCGACGCCGGAGTACAACTATTCGGTGCCGGGCGTACTGAAAAACGCGATCGACTGGGCTTCGCGGCCGTACGGCGACAGTGCGTGGGACGGCAAGCCGGCAGCGATAATGGGCGCCTCGATCGGCGGAATTGCGACGGCGAGGGCCCAGTATGATCTGCGGAAAATGATGGTCTTCCTGAATATGTTCCCCATCAACCGGCCTGAAGTGATGATCGGCAACTGCATGGACAAATTCGACGAGCAGGGCAACTTGACCGACGAAGAATCTCGCAAGTACATCAGCCAAATGCTCGACGCACTTGTCGAATGGACGCGGCGCCTGCAGCCGAAAGGGCAAGCGGCGGGCTAACGGACGATAAGAACATTAGGGGCGACGCTGTTTCAGCATCCACTCGATGAGGTCCTTGTTTCCATAGGCCGGGTCCCAGGCGTTATGGTTCGCATTCGGAAGCTCGGTGTACCGCACGTCGGCACCGAGCTTTTTCAGCGCTTCGTGCATCTTTCGCGATTCGTCGGGCAGGACAACGTCATCGCGGGCACCGTGGAACATCCAAATGGGCAGGCCGGCGACCTTTTTTGCGATCACGGTGTGCGGGTCGGCGCCGGGCTCGAGGGCAGGATAAAGCACGGGCGTCGACCGGCCGCGAAATTCGGAAACGAATGCACAGACCGGGACGATCGCCGCGAACCGATCCGGATGCCGTGAGGCCAGGAACCAAGTACCGTTCCCGCCGGCCGAGTAGCCCGTCAGGATCACGCGCTTCGGATCGCCGTTGAATTCTTTCAGGGTTTTATCGAGTGCTGCCATCGCGGCTTTCCCACCATCCAGCTGCCACCCGGGAGTGCCGTCGGCCATCGCTTGCGGAAAAATAACGATCGCCGGAAAGCGTTCGGGGTTTCTGCGGATGGCAGGGCCGAGGCCGACGTTCGTTTGCCGGAGGCCGTCCGAGCCATACTCGCCGCCGCCGTGAAGCGCCACAATGACCGGCCATTTAATGGATCGCTTAAAGAGGCGCGGAACGTAGACCTGATAACGGTATTCGTTGCCGCTGACGAGTACTACGCGGTCCAAAAAGCCGGTCTCCGCTCTTTGGGCTGGCGAACTGATGCGGAAAGCCAGCAACAACGCCGCCGCAATGACAAAACCGAGACTGGACCTATTTTTCATCATTCACTCGGGACGCTTCCACGGTGCACCGACACTTCGCCGCCCACGGATATGCATCCGGAAGACAGGACCTTCGCGTTAACGCCGCGAAGATTGCGGCTGCGGCCGAAATCCGAGTTTGCGAAATTCATCGCGTCGAGTCCGAAGCGTTCGACGAATTTTTTGCAGCCGAGGTGCGGTGGGCGAGTGATCTCGATGACTGCGTCGCCGACCGTGAGCCGTGTACCCGGCGGCACGTTCTGTTTTCCGAGATCGAGATCGACGTAAAGCTGATCACCCGCGAGAGGGATGCGGTCTTCGTGTACGGCGACGAGCTTTGCGATCCTCCAATTCATCACGGTTACCTGCCTTTGCGGGTCGCCGCCTTTGCGCCAGCGGCTGCCGCGAGTGAGCCAGTTATCGCCGACGAGGCCAAGCTCAACGTCCAGCGTTGCAGTTTCAACCGTCCTTCTTTTGTTCACAGCGGGGCGTTGAACGATCAGCTTAAGAGTCCCGGCATTGCCGGGCGAGCGCAGGACCTCGTCAATTCCCGCCCGTATCTCGTCAAATGAAAGGTGTTTTTCAAATAAGCCGATGTGCATCGTTTTCACAAGGGAACGGAATGAGCGAGACTTAGTTCCCTGAGCATCGAGCTCTTTTTTGCTTGGTGCGCCTGCATCCGCCGGAGAATATCATCCAGTGACCGAACCGCCTCAAGCACATGCGGGCCCTTGTTCAGCATCACGCATTCTGCCCGGTCGCCCATCGCCGCGTCGGTGATCTCGGCCCTCGAGGGCATGCCCCCCTTGGCAAGCGATTCGAGCACCTGCGTGGCCCATATGACCGGAACGTGGGCCGCCTCGCATATCCAGAGTATCTCTTCCTGCACCTCGGCCAGCCGCTCAAATCCGCATTCAACCGCAAGGTCGCCGCGGGCTATCATAATGCCGCAGCACTGGGACCGCATGGCCGCGAGCAGCATTTCCGGAAGGCTGCGAAAACCCCGGTGCGTTTCGATCTTGAGCACGATCGAGGGTGCGCGGCCGGGGCACTTGGCGATCTGCCGCTGAAGCTCTTCGACATCGCTGACGGCGTTGGCGAATGAGAGTTCGACGACATCGGCGTGACGGCAAACGAAGGACAGGTCCTCGATGTCTTTCGCTGCAAGGGCGGGCAGGTCCAGGCTGCTTTCCGGGAGGTTTATGCCCTTGTCCGCACGCAACTTCGTTCCGGTGGGCTTTGCGTGCGTTATCCTGGCGAGTACGCGGTCGGAGTCAATTTTCTCCACCACGCCGCCGATCTTTCCGTCGTCGAACCAGACGGGTTCACCCGCCTGCACGTCGTCGAAAACGTCGGGGATGGTGCACCCGATCGTCGCTGGCGTGAGGACGCGGCCGCTGCTGTCGAACGTTGCCTCGCGGCCGGGCTCCGCCGAGCGGGTTATTACGAGATGGTCGCCGATCCTAAGCTTAATGAAACTTTCAAGCGCCGGGAGATCCGCGACGACGTACTTTGCGGAATGGCCCTTGTGGTGATATGGGTGATGGTGAAGCACGGTACCCGGCACTACATAAGCAGTTGCCCGTAGTTCAGCCCAAACGCCATCGACCGTCACATCGACGATGTCCATCGACCGTTTTGCGCGGCGGGCGTCACGGAATGTGATGCTGTCGCCGGGGCGAAGACGTTCAAGTGTATCGGCCCGAACGGGAATTATTGCGTCAGCCGGGGTTGGCGGGGCTGTCAGTGCGCTTTCCGGAACGAGCCAGACACGGGCAGTCAGGCTGACATTCCCGAAAACATCCCGCTTCGGCTTGATCTTAAGTACACGCGGCCCCGGCACGAGCGGGCCCGTTCTTAATTTTGGTCCGGCAAGGTCCATCACGATCCGGCACGGCTGCCCGAGCGCCCGTTCGCCCCGCTTCACATGCTCGATCATGCGGGCCCAAACTTGCGGATCATCGTGTGCGCAGTTGATGCGGGCACAATCCATGCCTTCCAGAAGCAGGTTGTGGATGAGCGCGTAGTCATGCGCTGCTTCGCTGGGCAGGGTGACCATGATCCGCACGCTTCGGCCCGGTGTGGAGGGGCCGAGCAATTCCTCGGTGTGCTCGCTGAGAAGTTGTCGGCCGCGGAGGTAATCGACCGGGACCGGGTCTCCGCTATCGGGCCGCGGCCTGTTCAGAAGGCTGCGGACGACGTCGAGGACCGCGTCGATGTTCGACAGCACGTGCGACTCGGCCCGCCCGAGGGAAGAGAGGCCGCGGACGGCAAGCTGATGCTGAAGAGGCCGGAGATCACGTCGGCGCAAGGCGAGGTAATGGAGCAGGTTCTCGGCGCTTTCCCTGAAGTTCGGATGCACCGCGATAAGAGCGGTTTTGTATTTGTCTGACTCCGCTGTCACCGCGCTCCGAACTCGCATCAGTTCAGACAAAATGGTTTCGAGCGATGTCTCCTGAGAGGGGTCCCTCGCCAACTGTTGAGCGTCATTCATACACAACCCAGCCGAATGAACAACTCAATGATAGTACAGGCGCGGCGGCAATAACAGGGGTGAACACCGCGTTGGGGTACCCGCCGGCCGCGGCCGGCGGGTACCCCAACGCGGGCTGAGATCAGGGGTTGATCGTGTAATCCGGCCAGCAGGAGGTCGGATTGTAGTACAGCTCGAGCATGCGGTCGCGGAACTCGTCCGCGGCTGCTGCAGCACGGCCGCCCGTTTCCTTTGGGTCGAGTATGCGGTCGATCTGGTCGCGGACGCTTTCCAGATGGACGCGGGTCGCGCGGTCGCTGGACTTGGCGAGAGCGGTTTCAGCCGCCGAGCGGATCTCGCGAAGCTCGGCACGGTAAAACGATCGCTCGTCGCCGCTGGTGACGAACATGGCCGCGAAACCGCGGGGCAGTCCCTGAGGTGCGGCCTGCGGGTTCGCGTTCAGCTTCGAATTCGCAATGTCCAGGAACGCCCGCTGAAGGTTGCGGCGGTAGGCGTCGATGGTCGGGGTGGGCGAATTAAGCTCCGTCCACACACCGCCGCGGACATCGGCAAGGAACTCAGCCGGCGTGTAAGCCGCCGCACCATCCAGAGTTTGCTGCTCGACCAGGCGTGCGAAACGCGAGCTGGAGAGCAGGTTGTTGAGGATGCTGTTCTGGGCGTTGCGGACGCGGTTGAGGCCGCCGACCGGCTCGATGCGGCGGAGGATGTCGCGGTCGATCTGCCACGTCGGCGAGACGAAGGCGTTCTGGTTCAGGAACCGGACCGCTTCAGCCTGACGCGTTTTCGGGATCAGGTTGAACCGGACGCCCGGCTGCCCGATGTGCTTCTGCTGCGAGTTGTAGCCGCCGACGATCGCGGCGACGTGGTTCATCTCCAGCGTCCACTGCCCGAGCATGCGGCCGTACAGTTCGGTCAGGTCGTCGTAAGGCGAACCTTTCTCGGTGGTGGTCGCGGGGACGAGCAGTTTTGCGACGCGTTTCAGGTTCTCCTGGCCCAGCGTGGTCGACTTGACGGCATCGGCGTCGCCGACGGCTTCGGTCAGTTCGCCCGGGTCGCTTCCGGCAGACCCGTCCGTCGAGAAACGGTACCACGGCGTTTTATCCTGCTCGGCGGCCCAGTCGTTCAGAACTGGCCGTTCGGCGTCGGGGGTTTCAACGTTCGGGATCTGCTTGTAACCCCACATCGTCGCCCACATGTCGTACGGGCCGATGCCGGGGATCAAGTCTTCTAACGCGATCTTGTCTTCCGGCTGAGCGACGTAATTGAACCGCGAATAGTCCATCAGCGTAGGCGTGTGCCCCATTTTCTTGACCCACTCGCGGTCGCGGACCTTCTCCTGCGGGTACATCGAGCTCGCCTTCATGTTGTGCTGGAAGCCAAGGGTGTGCCCTACCTCGTGGGCGACGACGTACTCGACCAGCTCTCCCATCAGCTCATTCGGCATCGGCAGTTTGTGCACGCGCGGGTC
>Ga0307410_10001734_pt1 | contig 10078 bp, 8 predicted proteins | sample 322Ometagenome_3_FD_203707 | JGI IMG/M metagenome (GOLD analysis project Ga0307410, IMG submission 203707) | Maize rhizosphere microbial communities from greenhouse at UC Davis, California, United States - 322HYB-O-3 | ecosystem: Host-associated > Plants > Roots > Rhizosphere > Soil | place...
GCATATTCCACGGCCTTATTGCCATCCTTGTTCGCCGCGTACCAATACGCTGCTCCGGCGAGCAACACGACGTTCCCCGGAGCCTCTTCCAGGGTCTTGGCCATCTCCGCCTCCGCCTCGTCCCTTTTGCCCAGATCGAAAAGCGAAAGTACGAGCCCGGTTCTTGCCTGGTTGTCCTTCTCGTTGCGTGCCAGTATCTCTCGGTAAAGATTTTCCGCCTCGGCCGCATTGCCTAACGCTCGTTTCGTGTCCGCGAGCGATCGCTTCGAGGTGGTCGATTCCGGATCGAGTTCCACCGCCTTTGCGAACGATGCTGCCGCCCCCTCAAGGTCGAAATTCAAACGATGTGCCGAGGCCAGAGTCTGGTGAGCGACAGAGTTCATCTCATCCAGCTTGACCGCCGCCTCCGCGATCCGTTTTGCGCTGTCCCCGCTCTCCGTGCCCAGGTAAAACGCCGCGAGCAACAGCAATTGGTTCGCGTTCGCGGCCGCGTTCGTCTCTATCAGCCGCGCCATTTCCAGGCCTTCCGCCTTCATACCGCGCCAATAAAGATTCGCCGGGATGGTCGAGATCACGCTGTTGTAAAGACGATCACTGTATGGCTTCGGGGCCTCGTCGATCGCCAGCCTGAAGAGCTTCACCGCCGCCTGCATTTCCCCTGCCGTCAGCCTCTCGTCCGCCATCGCCGCTCTCGCCCCTGCAAGTGATTCCTGCGCCCGGGTTTTGTTCTCTGACTCGGGGTAATCTGACAAGAACTTAACCAAAAGCTCAGCCTTTTCCGTTGGGGTGACCGCCGCGATCGCGGCATCAAATCGTTCTTTCTCAGCGGCCGGGTCGGCCGGTTTGGGGGTTGCCTCGGGCTTCGGCCTGGGTACGGCTGGTTTCTTAGCGGCGGACGATGCAGCCTTAGATTTACGTTGAGATGACCGGCCGTCGCCCGCCTGGGCTAACGCCGGATACGACAATACGATGGCCAGAAAAAACGCGCTGGAAATCCGTATGAATTGCTTCACAAATAACTCCTGTATAGCCTAAAGCATACCACGTATTGATTTACGCCCCGGCGGGAATTATCCTCACTATCAATATGGACGAGCTCGATCAAATGTGGTCGCAAATGCTCGAAGAAGCGACCGCCGCCGCCCGCTCTTCCGGCCGCCACGACGTCGCAGACTACCTCGATCTAAGGGTTCGCAACGACGTGCTCCGCCGTGCCGGGGTGCGTTGGCTGTTCGACGGGTTGATCGGCGTCGCTGGCGAGGCAATACGAACTTTCGCCACGGTCGAGATCGAACGTCTGGAACCGCACAACTTCCCCCACCGCGGAGCGAACATCGCCGGCTCGCTTCTGAAATTTCGCCACGGCGTAAGATGCCTCACCATCGAGGCTGGTTGGACACGCACCCCCGCCGACGGCTTCATGCGCGGCGGTGCACTCGCCATCGCGAAGATCACGCACTTCGGCATGCCTAAAATGAACACCGAACTGCACTTGAAACACCGCGATTCGGGTCCGGGCTGGGTAGCCTTTTACCCTGACGGAGCTTCTATCGACGCCGACGAAGCCTTCCTGAGGCAGCATTTTTCCCTATTCCTTGGCGAATAAAACGGCGGAAAACCAGGATAATTAACGACTATAAATCGCGGAGGAGTTTGCCAATGACCATTTCCGGAGCGGCCGCGTCTACTTCCTGGCATTTTTAAGAGCAATTGCGACGTGTGATCTAAAACAGATCTACTGAAAACTCATTGGTTTTGTAATTCTTTTTCCATTACGTTAAACTTTCCTATTGGATCACCCCGGTATTGACAGGAGTACTAATAGTAAGTGAAAGAGGATTTAGCAAAGCTAGTCGATTTACAGATCACAGACACAAACATTCGACGGTTAAAGCAATCGATCGATTCGGCCCAAGAAAGGCGTGCAGGTCTCGAACAGGAGTTTGAACAGCACGCCTTTTCCATTCGCGAGATTCAAAAACGCCGCGACGATTTGAACGCGGAACGCGCCGCTAACGAAAATCAGATCGCCGAGAACAAGACATATCTCGAACGTGCCGACCGCAACCTGAAACACGCCCAGAACCAAAAAGAGTACGAGACCGCGATGCGCGAGATGGACGCACTGCAAAAACAGGTGGTCGCACTCGAGACAAAAGTGGTGGAACTGATGACCTCGGCGGAAGAGGTGGAAAAGGAACTGGAGACGCGGGCCGACGAGATCAACACGCTCGATTCAAAACGGGACGAGGCTCTTGGGGCGTTCGATTCTGAGATCGAGATCGACCGTGCCGAGCTCGCGACGGAGAGCGCCAAACGCGAGACCGTTTTCATCACTCTTCCCGCTCAGCTAGCCTCCGTCTACGATAGGCTCGCCCAGCGCAGTCGCGACGGGATCGCTGTGGCGGAAGTGGTTAACGGTTCCTGCACAGCGTGCAACATGTCGCTTCGCCCCCAGATGAACGTCGAGGTTAGGAAAGGCGACAAGATAATCACTTGCGAAAATTGCTCCCGGATTCTATACATCGCAGCACCTAAAGAGGCCGAAGCGTCGGCCTCGTAGCGTTCGCCTGGCTCGAGATTTTACCCTATCTTTCCCCTCCGCCGCTGTGCGATAATTTCAAGGCCCCGTTGCCGTTTCGTAAGACTGCGGCTCGACGACACCTTCCTCCAGCAAATTCAGCCATGAAACTATTTCTGTTCCTTTTTCTGCTTTTTCTTGCCCCCGCGTCACTTCCCGCGCAGACCCGCTCGAACGACTCTATCCGAGACAAGATCAACCAACTCGGAGCCGCGAAACACATCGTCGTCGAATACAACGCCGGCTCGAACGTCACCACCATCCGCGCCGTCGCGGAAAACTTTGCCGAAGCGGAGACGAAAGCGGCCGGCGCAAGGGCGATGAACTTCGCTGTTGGGATGATGTACGTCGGGAAGGAACTGAAGAACGCGTCGGAGCCATTCAAAATGGCTTTCTGGGTGAACGCACCGAAGCCCGCATTCGCTCAGGGACAGCCAATCCAGATCTATGCGGGCGAGTCGCTCTTCGAGATCCGCGACGCTCGCCACATCCGACGCGAACGCGACAGCATGGAGTATCTCAATTTTCAGCTCACGCGTGAACAACTAAAAACGATCGCGCTGCACGAAAGCGGCCGATTTTATATAGGCCGCCACCCGTTCACTTTCACTAGATCACAACTGAGGCTGATGGCCGACCTTTTCCTGGCGACCGATCTGGAGCCGGATTAAATTATTTGCTCCACTCATCGGCGATGTGGACGTCCGTCTTTATCGGCACGCGTTTTACAAATTCTCCCCCGGCCGCTACCATCGCGTTCTCCAGTTTCACGGCGATGTCGTCCGCTTCGGCGGAGTCACATTCCACCATAACCTCGTCGTGTACTATGTTCACGAGATGACCGGATGTGCCCGCGAGCGAATCGTGCAGCAGCCTTAACGCACGTTTCAGAATGTCCGCGGATGTGCCCTGTATCGGCATGTTCACTCCGTAGCGTTTCGCCGACGCGATCGACGCGCGGTCGTTCTCGTCGTAACGCAAACGCAGCATTCGCCCCGAGGCTGTCCGCGCCACGCGGCTGTCGATCACCGAACGCCCCGATTCGCGCAGGTAACCATCCAGGTTGCGGTAAGTGCCGAAGTACTTACGCATCGTGTTCTCCGCGTCCGTCTGCGAAAGCCCCGTCATCATCGCGAACCGGGACGCCCCGACGCCGTAAACGATTCCGAAATTCAGTCTTTTCGCGAAGCTGCGCTGCTCCGCAGTGACATCTTCAGGCTTCACGTTGAAAACCTGCGACGCCGTCATCGAATGGAAATCCTGCCCGCTTTCGAACGCCTTGATGAAATTCTCGTCCCCGGAAAAATCCGCCAATATCCGCAGCTCGATCTGCGAATAGTCCGCGATAACAAGCTTCTTGCCCTCGGTCGCGCGAAAACACCTGCGATAAGCGGCGTCGTGCGGTATCTGCTGCAAATTCGGGTTCGAGCACGAAAACCGCCCCGTCGGCGCCCCGATCTGGCGAAAATCCGCATGGATCCGCCCAGTTTTCGGTTCTATGTATTCGAGGATATTCTCCCCAAAGCTGGTCATCGATTTCTGCACCGCACGATACTCCAAAAGCTTCCCGACGACCGGGTATTTTTCCGCCAGCGGCTGCAGCTCCCACGCTCGCGTCGAGTTGGGCATCGGAACGCCGAGGTTAATAAGCGCGTCGGTCACCTGAGCCTGCGAATCGAGATTTATCTCCGCACGTCCGAAAAGCGAAGCCTGGGCTACGCCAGCCGACAGCATATCCTGCAGCTCGTCGGCCGCCTTCGATTGAGCGACCCTCACCTTTGCGAGCTGTTCGCGCCATCGCTCCGCGTCGAGAAATATCCCGTTCAGCTCCATTTGGGCGATCGGCATCAGGCATTCGAATTCCAGCTTTGCGACCTCGGTGAGCCCGTCCGATGCGAGCCGGTCCGCCATCTGTTCGTGTAGCGACAGCATCACCTGGGCGTCGCGTGCGGCGTATTGCAGCTGCGAAGGGGAAAGCTCGCCCGCGTTCCAATCGCTGATCTGTTCGCTTTTGTCGAGCTCGATATCGGTGAAATATTTCGCCACGTCCGCCAGCGAATGCCGCCGATCAGAATCGCCCGCCGCGATCAGCACGCTCGCCAGGTAGGTATCGAAAACACCGTTCGTTTCGCACCCCAGATGGTGCCGCACCCATTTCTGATCGAACTTCGCGTTGTGCGCCACCTTCTGCACGCTCGCGTCCGCCAGCAGTTCACGAAGAGGCTCCAACCCCTGTGCCGCTCGTCCGTCCTCGCCGAATTTGAACACGTCGAAAACGTATGTGTTTCGCCCCGTCGACAGCTGCACCAACCGCAGCCGCCCCTTGTAAGGGTCCAGCTCGGTAGTCTCGGTGTCGAACCCCAGCGTCCCCTCACGCCTTAGCTCTTCCACCGCGCGCTCCGCCGCATCCGCATCCGTCACATACTGAAACTGTATTTCCAAACTTCTCTCAGGTGTCATCCGTGCAACAAGTATAACACCCCCCGTTGGAACCGCCCGTGGTACCCGGCGGGTCACGGCGAAGCGATAGGTGCCGCAGGAGCGGCGGCCAATCTCAGCACCGCCTGCGATAGCGGGTGGTTTCACTTTTCTGTAGGAGGCGCGTGGATAAGTTCGATCAACTCATTGCGACATTGCGGTTTTGCCGGAAACTCCTGGTCCAACCTGAAAAGGCCGTAACCCATCGCATTTTCTTCAATTTCCCGCACCGAAATTCAATCCCTCGAACCTTAACCCTTTTATTTACTTCGGCTTATGAACATTTCGTGCGATAATTCGTATCCCCACGCGACACTATGCGGACAATTCTGTACATCGCCGGGGCGGCCATCGTCGCTGTAATAGCTTTCGTTGTTTACCGTTACATAAAGGTGCTCGGGCTCAGTTTCAAGCAGAACCAGATTCGGTCAGAGCGAATCCGCCCGCTCATTAATCTGTTCGACTCCGGTCACGACGTCCGCCGCGAAGACGTATTGCCCTTCGCCGAGGGCCTGTTGACGCGGGAGGCAACGTACAGATTGCTAAGAGGAAAGGGCCGCCTCGATCTTTTTCCGGAACACCTGATGTCCGTCGAAAGCTCCGCCGCCGGCAATCTCGCCAATTGGCTCGAGTTCCCGACCGAACTCGCATCGTGCCCCGACGAGATGGAGCACGTCGGGCGCTACACGTTCCAGCACGACGCACGCAATTTCCACTACCACGTCTTTCGTTACCGCAAGGCCGAACCCCACTGGGCCGCCCCCAACGGCTGGATGCTCGGCGCCGCCGGTCCTTATTTCGACGATTCGGAGCCCTACGATTTCCCCGCCGGCACCTTCAGCCGCTGTTCCTCGACCGAGAAGACGACCGACGCCGAAACCGAAGCCCGGTGGATCCACGAAAATATCGGTCTGCGCACTTTTCGCCGCAGGTGACGGGACACGCCTGACTATCGCATCGATTCAAAACAGGGATCGATCGTCAAGATCGCTCTGCAGAAAAATTTCATTTTTCACTACTAAAGCCTTAACAACAACTTACGGCTGCGCGGGCCGTCAGATCGCGATATTCAGCACAATTTCCGGTATGCGCATTGCTTAATCCACCAACACGCGAAAAAAGTACGCTCCCGTACGACACGCGGGCGTCGCCGGTGAGAGTATCGTCGGAAACGCGAAAGGAGGGAAGACCATGCCGAGCAGAACCACCAGCAAAAATTCGGCGCAAGGTGAACGCGGCGCACCTATGACGAAATCGGCCGTGATACCGGTCATACAGGAACGCGCCACCGTAAAGAAACGAGTTGTCGAAACGGGCCGCGTCCGCATCAGCAAGCAAGTACGCGAGTACGAGGAGCACCTCGACATCCCGCACGTGCGCGAGGAAGTACATGTTGACCGTGTTCCGATCGATAAGATCGTCGACAACGCGCCCGAGGTGCGCACCGAGGGCGATGTCACCATCATCCCCATCCTCGAAGAACGCTACGTTGTTGAAAAGCGTATCGTGCTCGTCGAGGAACTTCACGTCAGCCGCGTCCGGCACGAGACTCACCGCCCCGAGACAGTGAAGGTGCTCAAGGAAGAAGTGGACGTGAAAAAAGTAGCGCCGGGCGACGATGCCGGCACCAGAACCGTGAGGCCCGCAGCGAAACCGCGGCGGCAATCATAAGTAACGAAAAAGTCAGGGAGGTTTTAGCAATGACGCACACAGTAGTAGGTTTATTTGATGATCGGGCACAGGCTCAGGCGGCGATGAACGAGTTGATCGCTCAGGGGTTCGTAAAGGAAAACATCGACATCTCAAATCGCTCTTTCGCTAGCGGCACCGATAACGATAGCGAATACGCCATCACCAGCCGGGACACCGATACCTCGAGTGGAGAAGGGATCGGTGACCGCATCTCCAATTTTTTCAGCTCGTTGTTCGACGAGGATGATGAAACGGCGCGCACTTACACCAACGCCGCGAGCGAGGCCGACGCAATCCTAACGGTCCAGGTTGACTCGAATGAACGTGCCCGGACCGCACAGGAGATATTCGACCGTCATGGTGCTTTTGATGTCGATGAACGAGGCAGTTCAACTTACGCCGGAGCCGATAATTTGAGAGGGACGTCGGCTATGGATCGTAATACCCGTACGGCGGATACCGACCTCAAAGATCGTCAGACGATCCCAGTCGTAAAGGAGGATTTGAAAGTCGGCAAGCGGGATGTGGAACGCGGCGGAGCACGCATCCGCAGCCGCATCATCGAGCGCCCCGTTGAGGAAAACATTCGCCTTCGCGAGGAGCACGTCGTCGTTAACCGGCGCCCCGTCGATCGCGAGATCTCCGACGCCGATCTTAAGAACTTCCGCCCGGGCGAGATGGAACTCACAGAACACGCCGAGGTGCCGATCGTCGGTAAACAAGCACGGGTGGTCGAGGAAGTCGAGGTGGGTAAGAATGTCACCGAACGCCAAGAGACCGTTCGCGATACGGTGCGCTCGACCGACGTCGACGTCGAACAGATCGACGATAAAACCCACACCAAATCCAAACGCGCCCGCTCATAAAGGTACGCTGGATACCGAAACTAGAACGGCCGCGCTGCTCGATTAGCAGCGCGGCCGTTGTGGGATTCATTCGAGCATCCGGGCCCGTCATCGGAAATTACTTATCAATACAACATCGCTGGTGGTCGTGCCGCGTGAGAGGACGAGTTGTTTGCCGTTCGGAGACCACGCAAAATTGAATATTTGGTCACTCTTAAAATCCGATATTTGCTTTGGGGGCTTGTCGTCTAAAGGCAGGCTCCAGACGTTGGTGACGCCGCCCTGAGTGTCCCGGAGGTAGTTGAGAGAGCGGCCGTCGGGCGACCAACGAAAGTTTCCCTTTTTGCCGAGCAGATCAAATATTTTGATAGGCTCACCTCCTTCAATGGGAATGATCGCGTATCTCCATGTGGAATTGACGTCTTTACGATAAGAACATACGATCCACTTTCCGTCGGGCGAGACCTCCGGAGAGTTTGTATATTTGTCCATCAATTGCACGGCATCCCCACCATCGATCGAAACTTTCCACAAGTAAGTCATGCCCGACCTTTGCGCCGTGTAGATCACCCATCGCGAATCGGGCGTCACCGCGGGTTCCCAGTCGCTGTTGCCGTTGGTCAACTGCCTGGGATCGCTGCCGTCCAGATTGATTCGCCAGATATTTGCCTGATCGTTACGGATGGACGCGAAAACTATGTAACGGCCGTCGGGCGTAACCTTCGGTTGAAGGTTTACCCCCTTATCAACTGTCAACTGCTTTTGACCCGTGCCGTCCGCGTTCATGATCCAAATATCCGGCACGCCGCTTGCCACTGAGAAATAGACAATTCGACCGTCGGGTGACCATGCGATACCCTCTGCTCCCTCTTGATTGTTGCCGCCGGATTTAATTTGCACGGCGCGCCCTGCATCTCCGTTGGCAGCAACCCAGATATTAGAAATCATGTTCGATTGAACGGTGACCAGAGCGCCCGAGTCTGCAGTCAGACTCATGCTCGCATAATTGTTTAGGTCGGTTGTGATTCTTCGCGCTTCGCCTTCCGGGTAGGAGAAGCTCCATATCTGTCTGGAATAATTGGCGGAACCTTTCTCTACCCCGAGAACGAGAAGTCCGCTCTTATCCGGCAGCCAGGCTATTTGATTTACTTCCTCCCATTCCTTTGTGACGACCGGGTTGCTGGTCCCATCCGCAATATTCACCTCCACGACATGAGATCGTCCGACTCCGGTCGCCGTATCTACGATACAGGCCACGGTCTTCCCGTCCGGCGACCAGGACGGAGTACTTTCCCGGAATGTCTCAGGAGCAGTACGCGAAGCGAGTATTCGTTCTTCCGTGCCGTCGGCATTAGCTACGAATAACGCGCTTTCGCCCATATTCGGGTAGTTGCTGCGAAAAAAGACAATTTGCTTACCGTCGGAAGAATAATTTACGCCGCCCTCCGCATTCGATATCAATTTCTTTTGAGTGCCCCCCAGCACCGGCATCTGGTAGAGCGCTCCGTCGACGTTCTTTTCGAATTGGAGTTTGACGAAATTGATGTGGCTGCTGTCGGGAGTGAAGGAGATCCCTTCATAATATACGTCCTCTGCTGGAGGCAGGATCTGTATGTTGCTGGACGCGGCTACCTGCCTCACCCACAGACTGTGCTGCCCACCTTCGTCAACGCCGTACACAATGTATTTGCCGTCGGGCGAGATGGCAGCGACAGTAGATTTGCCGTTGGTGGTCAACCGCTCGAACTTCATCGCCTCCAGCGGCTTATCGGCCTTGGGCGAAAATTTGTAAACCGCGAAACCGAGTCCGGCGATCACAAGCACAAGCGCGATCGCCGCAACCGCTAACAATTTACGCTTCGACCGCACAGGATCGTCTGTGGTAACGGGAGTTTGAAGTTGGATGGTGGGGGACTCACTCGAAGGGAAGCCTGTCGCTGCCGGTTCGGGTTCAGACAAGATCGCGGTCGCCGGCTCATCCGCAGAGGCTGGGCCGTCAAGCAGGCGCTCGCCGTCGTCGAGGCAATACAGCAGCGTCTCGTCATAGTAATCACGCCTGCACTCAGGGCATCGTTTCATATAGTCGTGAAACCCGCCCCGGCTGTACCACTTCTCATAGCCAACGGTGAGTGACCATAATAATAGTTCAAAAATGTGGAATTTGATCTAGCTAATTTGCTACGCAAAGCCTCCTGGCCCGGATCTTTGACGATCGCCGTGGGCAATTGGCCGCCGTGTCCGTCTCCGCTTCGCGTCCTGAGGCAAAAACTATCCGCTGTATATGATTTGCCGTTTGCGTTTATTTCGTTATACTACCCGTGAGTTTGCCTGGAATCCCGGCTTATCGTTAGATACGCGGGAAGCAAGCGAAAAAGGATTCAAGGGCCCGATCCAGCAAGGCCCGCGGAAAACAGATTTTTGAAGGTCGAGCACATCCCGGAAGGGGATACGTGCTCCCTTAGCAGAGGGCCCGATCTGGCCT
>Ga0307410_10001736_pt1 | contig 10074 bp, 8 predicted proteins | sample 322Ometagenome_3_FD_203707 | JGI IMG/M metagenome (GOLD analysis project Ga0307410, IMG submission 203707) | Maize rhizosphere microbial communities from greenhouse at UC Davis, California, United States - 322HYB-O-3 | ecosystem: Host-associated > Plants > Roots > Rhizosphere > Soil | place...
GCGTCGGCCAGCGACCGGGCCCAGGCCCGCACACCGTGCGGGCTCCCGGTGAAGCCGTGGGAAACGGCCACTCCGATCGGGGGGCCGTCGCCGGTAAAGGGGCTGCTGAAGGGGCTGTGGTCGGCGGCGATGCTCATGATGTCTCCGAGGGTACGTCGTGCGGCGCGTGCTCATGGAAGAAGCGGGTGGAATGCTCGAAGATCGCGGGGGCGTCGTTGTCCAGCGTGGCCACATGGCCGCTGCTGGGCAGCGGCACCACGCGAAGCTCGGCCGATCCCAGCCGGCGCCTGATCATTTCAAGGGAGGTCGGCGGCACAACGTCGTCCGTGTCCGACTTGAAGACCAGGACGGGGGCGGTGACACGGGGCAATCCACGGCGGGCGGCGGCAAACAGCTTCTTCAGCTGGTGGACAGCGGCGAGCGGGGTCTGCGAATAGTCGCCGTCGTCAGTGGCGGCTGCGGTGGGGTTGGCCTCAACAATCGGCAGGGTGGTCCGCTGGAAGTACTTAAGGACGCCGATGATCCGAACCCTGCGATCGTAGAAGCTGAGCCCGGGATTGACCACGGCCACACCGGCAACAGGGTGGCGGGACGCCGTGCGCAGGGCAACAGCGCCGCCCATGGAGAGCCCGGCGACGTAGCAGGCGTCAGTCCGGTCCGCAAGCTCGAGATAGGCGTCCTCAAACGCGCCGGCCCAGTCGCGCCAGCCGGAACGGGCCAGCTCGCGCCAGTCAGTCCCGTGCCCGGGCAGGAGGGGGACTGAGACTGCGAACCCCTGTTCCGCGAGGTGCAGTGCCCACGGCATGACGCTGAGTGGACTCCCGGTGAAACCGTGGCAAATGGCAACGCCGATCCGGGCGTTGGGTCCATGGCCGGGGTAGCTGAAAGCGGCAGGCACCGTCGGTTTGCTGCTTTCTCTCATATGCCCATCGTGTCATCATTCGGCACAAATCTCACTAGAGTAGGGTTGCATTGAAGTCCTGGCCGGACCCGACGGAGGGCCGGCCAGACGCCTTCCGGAGAGGTACACCACGTGTTTTATTGGTTCATGAAGACGTTCGTTCTGGGGCCGGTGCTCAAGCTCCTTTTCCGGCCCTGGGTCAAGGGACTGGACAACGTCCCGGCCGACGGCGCCGCCATTCTGGCTTCCAACCACCTGTCGTTCTCCGACTCCATCTTCATGCCCCTGATGGTTCCGCGTCCCGTGATCTTCCTGGCCAAGTCTGAGTATTTCACCGGCACTGGCCTCAAGGGCCGGCTGACGGCGCTGTTCTTCCGGCTGACAAACCAGCTCCCCATGGACCGGTCCGGGGGAGCGGCCTCCGCAGCTTCGCTCAACGCCGGAATGGACGTTCTCTCGCACGGTTCGCTGCTGGGCATTTATCCGGAGGGAACCCGCAGCCCCGATTCGAGGCTTTACCGGGGAAAGGTCGGTGTAGCCAAGCTGGCCCTGCAGGCCAGGGTTCCGGTCATCCCCGTTGCGATGATCGGGACGGACAAGGTCCAACCCATCGGAAAACGGATGCCGAACATCAGGCGCATCGGCATGATCTTCGGCGAACCGCTGGACTTCAGCCGCTACTACGGGATGGAGGAAGACCGCCTGATCCAGCGGTCCGTGACCGACGAAATCATGTACGAACTCATGCGCCTGTCAGGGCAGGAGTATGTGGACGAATACGCGGCGGTGGTCAAACTGCGGCTGGCGGGCAGACCCACCGATGGCTCGGGCAGCCCAGGTGACTCCACCGGCTCAGACGGCGGTACCGGTTCCTCGGATTCCGGAAATGCGTGACGGGGTTCTGTGACGGAAGTTCGGGCCGAATGACGGGTGCGGTGCCGAAACCCGGATACGGGAACTAGTCTTGTAGTGTGACTGAGCTATCTGCAAAACCTGCCTCCCTGCTGACCAGTACCGCCCAGAGCGGTGCCGCCAACTATCCGGGACTGGACCACTGGCGGGAACTGCCGGTTTCCCAGCAGCCCAGCTGGCAAAACAAAGAAGTTTTTGATGCCTCCGTGAAGGAACTATCCGTCCTTCCGCCGCTCGTCTTCGCCGGTGAAGTGGACATCCTCCGTGAAAGGCTCGCCGCTGCTGCGCAGGGCAAGGCGTTCCTGCTCCAGGGCGGGGATTGCGCCGAAACGTTCGAGGCCGCAACGGCGGACAAGATCAGCGCGCGGGTGAAGACCATCCTGCAGATGGCCGTCGTCCTGACGTATGGCGCGGCGATGCCAGTCATCAAAATGGGCCGCATGGCCGGACAGTTCGCCAAGCCGCGATCCTCCAATGACGAAACCCGCGACGGCGTGACCCTCCCGGCGTACAGGGGCGACATCGTCAATGGCTACGATTTCACCCCGGAATCCCGCGCCCATGACGCAGGCCGGATGCTGAAGGCTTATCACACGTCGGCTTCGACGCTGAACCTCATCCGGGCCTTTACGCAGGGCGGCTTCGCTGACCTGCGCCTGGTCCACCACTGGAACAAGGGCTTCACCGAGAACCCGGCACACGCCCGCTACGAGTCCTTGGCGCGTGACATTGACCGGGCCATCAAGTTCATGGCTTCCTGCGGCGCTGACTTCGAGGCCCTGAAGCGCGTTGAGTTCTTCGCGAGCCACGAGGCACTGCTGCTCGACTACGAGCGCGCCCTGACCCGCATTGATTCCCGCACAGGACTTCCTTACGACACCTCGGCGCACTTCCTCTGGATCGGCGAACGCACCCGCGAACTGGATCACGCCCACGTCGACTTCCTGTCCCGCGTCCGCAACCCCATCGGCGTCAAGCTGGGACCCTCAACCTCCGGGGACGACGCCCTGCGGCTCATCGACAAACTGGACCCGGACCGCGAACCCGGCCGGCTGACCTTCATCACCCGCATGGGCGCAGGCAACATCCGCGAGAAGCTCCCCGCCATCGTTGAGAAGGTCACCGCCTCCGGCGCGCAGGTCCTCTGGGTCACCGACCCCATGCACGGGAACACGGTCACATCGCCCAACGGCTACAAGACACGCAACTTCGACGACGTCATCGACGAAGTGCGCGGCTTCTTCGAGGTCCACCACTCGCTGGGAACCGTTCCGGGCGGCCTGCATGTCGAGATGACCGGCGACGACGTGGCGGAGTGCCTCGGCGGCGCCGACCCCATCGACCAGGAAGCCTTCCTGGACCGCTACGAATCGGTCTGCGATCCGCGCCTGAACCACATGCAGTCACTGGAAATGGCCTTCCTCGTTGCAGGGGCCCTGTCCAAGCGCTGACCCGCTGCCCTTCAGCCAAGAGAACCGCTGACAGACTAAAAAGCTCCGCCCGGCTGCACCAGCCGGGCGGAGCTTTTTCGTAGCAGCGGTTTGGGAGTTCGTCAGGCGGGGCCTTGTCGTCAGACGACGGTGAGGGTGATGACGGAACCCTCGGGCACCTGGGTGTTTACCGGGTCCTGGTCCCGGACTGTTCCGAAGAAGCCGCCCAGGATGTTGTTCACCCGGACTTCAAAGCCGAGTTTCTCCAGTGCCTTGCGGGCGTCATCGGCCTGCTTGCCAATGTAGCTGGGGACTTCCACGAGCTTAGGCCCCTTGGACACCGTGAGGGTGACGGGCTTGCCCCGGGTGAGGGTACCGGACGACGGGTCCTGGGCCACGACGGCGCCCTTGGGGACCTTCTTGTCGTTGACTGTTTCGGGCGAAATGACAGCCGTCAGTCCCGCGGCCTCAAGCGCCTTGACCGCCGCGCCCTGTTCCTGCCCGCGCACGTCGGGAACGGCAATGGGCTCGGGCCCCTTCGAGACGGTCAGGCTGACGGGCGTACCACGACGGGCGGGGGTGCCCGCCGCCGGGTCCTGGGCGAGGACGGTCCCTTCGGGCTCAGTTTCGTTGTAGGTTTCCGTGACCTTGCCCAGGGCCATCTCCGCGCCGTTGAGATCGTTCTTTGCCTCGTCCAGCGACTTGCCGGCCAGGCCGGGCAAGGGAAAGAGCTGGGGCCCCTTGGAGACGAACAGCGACACCATCTGGAACTTGCGGATTTCCCGCCCCGCTTCAGGTTCCGTGCCCACGACGAGACCCGACTGGATGTCGTCGTCGAAAACGTCCTTTGTGGTGGACTGGAACCCCGCGGTGCCCAGCAGTTGCTGGGCCTCGGCCACGGTCTTATTGGCAACCCGGGGAACGGTGCCGGGGGAGCCGGGGCCCATGCCGAAGAACCAGCCGGCGCCCGTTGCCAGCAACGCGGCGATCACCAGGATGATAATCCAGAGGATGCCCCGGCGACGGGGGTTGCCTTCGCGGAGGGACCGGACCGGGGTTGATGCTGCCTTCGACTGTGCCCTGGCGGCGTCGCGGTCCTGTTTGCGGAGCGCCCGTTTGCTCAAGGGAACGGCGGTGTCGGGCCCGTCATCATCTGCGTCCCCGAAGGCGGCTTCCGGGTCCGACGGGGCCGCCAGCGCACCGAACTGGCCGGGCCGCCGTCCCGACGCGGAAAGCACCGTTGTGGGATTGCTTTCGCGGGCGATGATTTCCGTTGGATGCTGTCCGGCGGACAGGATTTCCGTTTGGTCCTGGCGGCCGGGGGACTCTGGCCCGGTGTCTGCTTTGCCGGACGGCGCGCTGACGAGAGGCGGATTGGCGGGCGGGTGCGCAGGCGGGCGGAGGCCCGCCGGAGAATGGGCGACGGCGGCGATTGCCGCAGGGGGCTGGAGATCAAGTTCCGCGTCGGTCAGGTTGGTACGGATGTGCCTGAGCTCTGAGAGGAGCGCGTTGCCGTCCACCGGGCGCTGTTCGGGGTCCCTTGCCGTGCACCACTGCACCAGCTCGTCCACTTCGGCAGCCAGCCCCGAAACCACCGCAGAGGGTGCCTCCACTGAGGAATTCACGTGCTGATAGGCCACCTGGATGGGGACTTCTCCGTCGAACGGCTGCTTGCCGGTGAGCATTTCATAGAGCATGATGCCCACTGAGTAGATATCACTGCGGGCATCCGCCTGCCTGCCGAGCACGAGCTCCGGTGACAGGTAGGCCACCGTCCCGATCAGGGCCCCCGTGCTCGTCGAGGTGGTGACCGCGCGGGCCAGTCCGAAGTCGCCGACCTTGATGCGGCCGTCGTCGGCGATCAGCACGTTTTCGGGTTTGATGTCCCGGTGGATCAGTCCCGCCGCGTGTGCTGCTCCCAGCCCTTCAACCACGGGGTCGATCAGTGCCAGGGCAAGCCGCGGCGACAAAGCCCCCTTCTCCTTGATGACGTCCCGGAGCGTGTGGCCCTTGATGTACTCCATCACCAGGTAGGCGGTGTGCCCGTCGCTGCCCTGGTCAAGGACGCCCACCACATGGGCATGGGAGAGCTTGGCCGCTGCCTTTGCCTCCCTGCCCAGCCTGTCCAGGAAGTTGCCGTCATTGACGAGGTGCGGATGCAGGACCTTGAGCGCGACGTCGCGCTCCAGGCGCTGGTCCGTTGCAAGGTAAACGGTGGACATGCCGCCGCGCGCCAGCCTGGACTGAACCCGGTAACGGTTGTCCACCAGCGTTCCAACGAGGGAGTCCGACACTTTTTCCTGCACCCTACGATCCTAAGTGCTACGAGGAAACGGGCCCGAATCGACATGCAATCCGGACCCGTATCGTTACCCTCCCGGCACTCGCGGCACGAGCTCCGGGGACAAATTAGCTGAAGTTCTTTTTGTGCGCCTTGATCGCTGCAACGTAGGTCTTGGTGTCGTCGTACATGCCGTACTTGCTGACCGAGTACTGTCCCTGGTAGTAGCCGGCAATGGCGTGGTCCAGGTCCTTGCTGGTACGGGTCAGCTGGCGGATGATGGCTACGCCGGCGGTGGCGTTGTCATAGGGGTCGAGCAGGTTCAGCTTGCGGCCCACGAGGTCCGAAGCCCATTCGCCCGATGTCGGAATGACCTGCATGGTGCCGATCGCGTTGGCCGGCGAGACTGCGCGCTGGTCGAAGCCGGACTCCTGGTAGGCGAAGGCCAGGGCCAGGGAGGGATCCACGCCCATGCGGCGTGCCGTGTCCGCGACGATCGACTTCATCTGTTCCCTGGAGGGTACGGGCGAAGCGTTGAGCAGGGCCTTGTTCTGGTTGGCGGACGAGACCACGGCTGCCGGGTAGGTGAAGCCGAGGAATGAGCTGGGCACCAGGGGAGTGACGCTGGCGGCCGGCTGGATCGAAGCGCCGGGGATGACCAGCTTGTTGCCGGGGTAGATCACGCTGCTCATGGTCAGCTTATTAGCGGACAGGATCTCTGACAGCTTGACCCCGTGCTTGGCGGCGATGGCGGACAACGTATCGCCGGACTTCACCGTGTAGGAGCCCGAGCTGGCGGTAGGAGCCGGAGCCGCCGCTGGAGCGGGCTTGGCCGCAGGGGCCGCAGCCGGTGCGGAGGCCTGGCCGCTGCCGATCTTGATCTTCTGGCCCGGGTAGATCACGGAGTTCATGTTGAGGCCGTTCCAGCCCAACACCTCAGACAACTTGACGCCGTGCCGTGCGGAGATGGCCCCGAGGGTGTCACCGGCCTTGACGGTGTAGACGCTCCCCCCGGTGCTGGCAAGGGAAGGAGCCGCCGGCTTGGCCGCGGGAGCGGAGGGGGCCGGCGCTGATGCCGAACCGGTCAGCTTGATCTTCTGCCCCGGGTAAATAACGGTGTTCGGCTGCAGGTTGTTCAGCTTCAGGATGGCGTAGGTGTCGAGGCCGTAGCGACCTGCAATGCCGCTGACGGTGTCACCGCGCGCAATGGTGTATTCGGCCGGGGCGGAGGGCCGGGCCGGCCGGAGGGAGGCGGGCAGGGACGTGGAAACGGATCCTGCCGGAATGACGCCTGACTTCAGCGCGGCTTCCTGGGCCTGCATGGCAGCAGCCAGCGTCGCGGGTACGGTCCGCGGGCGGGATTCCGCCGCTGCCGGCTGGGCGATAGCCAGCGAAGAGAGGACTACTGCGGGAAGCGCGGCCGTGGTCGCCGCAATCAGAGGCAGGCTCGGCCTGGGGTGCTGCTTTGGCGATCGGGGCGTGGTCATAGGGATGATCCTCTTCTCAGCGGCGAATGCTGTCGGTCAGGCCGGTGTTACGAATGATACTAGTGTTACTAAAGTTAGTGTTGATGCAAATGTGATCTATGTGAATCTCTCACGAATTGTCGATTAGCACAAGAAATGTTTGGCATTGGATATATGCCTATTTTCGGAGTGTCGATTCACGGGTCACGCCGCCGAATCGCGCTGACTAGGCGCAATAGCGCCCGCCGTGGCAATCTTGATCCGTGAGTACTGTAGAAAGCCTTGTAGGCGAATGGCTGCCGCTGCCCGACGTTGCAGAAATGATGAACGTTTCCATCACGAAGGTCCACGGATTATTGGACGAAAAGGCGCTGGTTGCCCTCAGGGTCGGCGAACGTCGAATCAGGTCGGTTCCCGCCGACTTTATGCAGGATGGCCATCCGGTTGAAAGCCTGAAGGGGACCATCGTGGTCCTGTCCGATGCGGGCTACTCCGATGAGGAACTCATCACCTGGCTTTTTACGCCGGATGAATCACTGCGCGGCCGCCCGATTGACGCGCTGCGCGAAGGTCGAAAGACGGAGATCCGCCGCCGGGCACAGTCCCTCGCCTGGTAGTAGCCGGCACGACCCCGGCCTGGACGAGTCCAGGCGCGGGGGCCGCGCCGCCGATCTCAGGCGGCGCGGCTGACAGTTGCCTCGGCCAGTTTCCGCAGGGCCGTCTTGGGCAGGTCGTCCAACGGCAGCAGGTCCAGTTCAGCGAAGGCTGCGCGGCCGAATTCCTCAATCAGGACTTCTGTGGCCTGGAGCGCACCGCAGTCCACAATGATGCGCCGGATTTCCTCCACGTCGCCGTCGGACAGGTCGGGGCTTCCGAGTTTTGCATCGAGGAAGCTGGATTCCGCGGGGGACGCCTGGTCGAGGGCGAAGGCAACCAGGACCGTTCGCTTGCCTTCCCTCAGGTCATCGCCGGCCGGCTTCCCGGTGGTAACCGGATCACCGAAGACGCCGAGTACATCGTCGCGGAGCTGGAAGGCCTCGCCGAGCGGCAAGGCGAATGCGGAATAGCCGCGGAGCAGTTCATCCGACGCTCCCGCCAGGGCGCCTCCCAGGGCCAGCGGGTGCTCAGTCGAGTACTTCGCCGACTTGAACCGGATGATTGATTGGGCCCGGCTGACAGCTCCGGCGCGGTCGCGCATGGGGCCGGCCACTTCTTCCAGGATGTCAAGGTACTGACCCGCCATCACTTCGGCCCGCATCAGGTTAAAGATCAGCCGGGCCCGGCTGCCCGATGCTGCCGCCTCGCCTATTTCGGTGAATGTCTCTTCGCTGAAGGAGAGGCAGAGGTCGCCGGTCAGGATGGCTGCGGCATGGCCGAACCGCTCGCTGTCCAGGGCCCACCCCTGCGTTTCATGCAGTTGGCTGAAGCGGCGGTGCACACTGGGGCCTCCGCGCCGGGTGTCCGAACGGTCGATGATGTCATCGTGGATCAGTGCCGCTGCCTGGAAAAGTTCCAGTGCGGATCCGGCAGTCACCACCTCCGTGGCGGCAGCCTCGCCGCCGGCGCCGCGCCAGCCCCAGTAGCACATCAGGGCACGCAGGCGCTTGCCGCCGGTGACCAGGTTGGAGATGGAGCCCATCAGCGGATCGATGTCCTGGGAAATGGCGGACATCACTGACTGGCGCGTGGCCAGGAAGTCATTGAGCTTGCCGGCGACGGCGGCCACGAAGGCCGTCTGCTCCAAGCGCAGCTGCTCTGCGACCGTCACTTCGCGGACTCAGCTGCGACGTTGGCGCCGATGGTGAACGTCGAGACCCCGCCGGTTTCCACCACTGCGATGTTCACCGTCTCGTTGTCACCGCGAAGGAAATCCTTTGACGCGACGGCGCCTACGTTTTCGCCAGGTACGGCTTTGAACCCCTGGGCCTCCAGCGCCTTCGTGTAAAAGGTCACGACGTCGGCGGCCGGCGAGCCGATGTTACCCACCAATGCTGCCGTGGCCGGAGCGGACGTCTTGTCGAAACTGCTCGAGACCACCCTCGCCCCCGGCATCACGGGGAGCAGCTTTTCCGGGAACCCGGCGACGAGCGCTCCGACGGCCGCGGTGGTCCCGGGCGACGCCGACGGGCTGGCCGGAGCCGTGGTGGTTACCTGCCCCGTGGCGGAAGCTGAAGCGCTGGCGGTCCCGGTGGCCTTGGCTCCGGGATCGGCCGGGGTGCACGCCGCCAGGGCCAGCATCGCGCCAGCCACCACCACGGCGCAGCCCGCAGGCTTGAGCTTTCCAATTACCTTCACAGGGACAGTCCTCCTGGTGTTGACGCCGGATGCAGCCTCCAGTTTAGTCAGTACCACGGCATAGGATTGAAGGCGTGGGGTCGGAACAGGATAAACAGCAGCTCGAAGCGACCCTCCGGGAGCTCCGTCGGAGCAGCATCATGCATGTGGACATGGACGCATTTTTCGTCTCGGTGGAACTTCGGTCCCGGCCCGGGCTGCGCGGAAAACCGGTGATCGTTGGTTACCCGGCGGACCGTTCGGTAGTGCTGTCCGCTTCTTATGAGGCCCGGAAATTCGGAGTCAAATCCGCGATGCCCATGGCGGTAGCGGCCCGTATGTGCCCCTCGGCAGTCATCATCGAGCCACGGCACAAGCTTTACTACGAGGTTTCCGCCCAGCTCATGGCAATCTTCGGCTCGATCACGGACCTGGTGGAGCCCCTGAGCGTGGACGAGGCCTTCCTTGACGTCGGCGGAGCGATCCGGCGGCTCGGGAGCCCTCGCGAGATCGGCGAGATCATCCGTCGGCGCGTGCATGAGGAGCTCGGCATCACGGCCTCCGTGGGAATCGCAGCCAGCAAGTTCGTGGCCAAAATTGCGTCCACCCGCTGCAAGCCGGACGGGCTCCTGCTGATCGGCCCGGATGAGACCGTTGCCTACTTGCACAGTCTTCCCGTTAACGCGCTGTGGGGTGTGGGGGCGAAAACGGGCGAGGTGCTGGCCCGGATGGGAATCCGCACAGTGGCCGATGTTGCCGCAACCCCGCCGTCCGCACTGAAAAAACTGCTCGGGGCATCGGGGGAGCACG
>Ga0307410_10001737_pt1 | contig 10071 bp, 7 predicted proteins | sample 322Ometagenome_3_FD_203707 | JGI IMG/M metagenome (GOLD analysis project Ga0307410, IMG submission 203707) | Maize rhizosphere microbial communities from greenhouse at UC Davis, California, United States - 322HYB-O-3 | ecosystem: Host-associated > Plants > Roots > Rhizosphere > Soil | place...
GAGGGCGCGCGCGCGCAGCCGCTCGCGCGCGCGCGAGCGCGGATTCACGAGCACGGCGACGCGAGGGGCGACCAACGCAGGCTCCTAGCGGCCCGCGAGCACCGCGGCGCTCTCGCGCGTCCAGTCGATGGCTTGGAAGAAGCCCGCGCTCGGGAACAGGCCGAGCGCGATCACGCCGACGGCGCAGACCAGCAGCACGAGGCCCTCGGCGCTGTGCAGGCGCAGCCGCGGCAGCTCGGCGCCGGGCTCGCGCATGTACATCACCACGGGGAGGCGCAGGTAGTAGTAGACGGAGACCAGGCTGGTGAGCACCGCGATGATGGTGAGGCCGACGTAGCCCTCGCGCACGGCGGCGAGGAAGATCTGCAGCTTGGCGACGAAGCCGGCGGTGCCGGGGATGCCCGCCAGCGAGATCAGGAACAGCGTCATCAGCGCCGCGAGCGCGGGGCGCGTGCGCGCCAGGCCCGTGTAGTCCTCCAGCCGGTCGGCGTCCTGGCCGCGATGCGTGAGCGCGATCATCACGCCGAAGGCGCCGAGGTTCGTGAACAGGTACGCGAGCAGGTAGAAGAGCATGGCCGCCCAGCCGGCCTGCTTGCCCGCGACGAGGCCCATCAGCAGGTAGCCCGCGTGCGCCACGCTCGAGTAGGCGAGCAGGCGCTTCACGTTCTCCTGGATCACGGCCATCACGTTGCCGACGATCATCGTGGCGGCGGCCACCCACCAGAGCACGTCGCGCAGCGCGAGGTCGCCGCCGCCGAAGGCGTTCACCACGATGCGCATCAGGCCCGCGAAGGCCGCCACCTTCACCGTCACGGACATGAAGGCCGTCACCGAGGTGGGCGCCCCCTCGTAGACGTCCGGCGTCCACTGGTGGAAGGGCACCGCCGAGATCTTGAAGGTGAAGCCCACCACGACGAACGCGAGGCCGAGGGCCACGAGCGGCTGCCCCGGCACCAGAGGTGCGTCCGGGGCCGGGTCAAAGGCCGCCGCCCGGATCGCGGCGAAGTCGGTGGCGCCCGTGGCGCCGTAGAGCAGCGCCATGCCGTAGAGCAGGATGGCGCTCGCGAACGAGCCGACGAGGAAGTACTTGAGCGCCGACTCGTTGCTGCGGAGCTTCCGGCGGTCGAAGCCGGCCAGCACGTAGATCGGGATGCTGAGCAGCTCGATGCCGAGGAACACGGCGATGAGGTCCACGGCCGAGACGAGCAGGATCATGCCGCTGGTCGCGAACAGCACCAGCGCGTAGTACTCGCCGTGGTCGATCTTGAGCTCGCGCAGGTAGTAGTACGAGAGCAGGCACGAGAGCAGCGAGCCGAGCGCGACCACGGCGATCGCGAAGTTGGCGAAGCGGTCGAGCCGCACGAAGGGGCGGGTGGCGTGGAAATCCAGCGAGGTGCCTTCGGCGAACATGCCCGCGGACGAGGCGACGATCGCGGCGAGCGTTAGGACGGAGATCGTGCACAGCACCGCGCTGGCGAAGGCCGGGCTGCGGCCCTGCGCCTTCGCCTCGCTCGAGCGGAGGAAGATCTCCGCGATCAACACCGCAAAGGCGCCGAGCGCGATCAGGATCAGCGGCAGCGCAGCGCGCAGCTCGAGCTCGGGCGCGGGGATCATCGGGCGGCTCCGGCCAGGCGCTCGGCCTCGCCCGGCTGGGCGCCGGCGGCGGCGAGCGCGGCCAGCAGCTTGCGGCGCGCGCGCTCCGCGGACGGGCCCGTGAGGTCCTCGCTCTTCGCCTCCATCACGTGCAGCAGGTCGAGCACCGGCGGGTGCAGCCGGCGCAGGAAGGTGTCGGGGTAGATGCCGATCCAGAACATCGGCACCAGCATCGCCACCATCACCGCCTTCTCGCGCAGCCCGAGGTCGATCAGGCCGCGGTTCTCCGGGTTCTCGACCGGTCCGAAGAAGACGCGGCGGAACATCCAGAGCAGGTAGACGGCGGCCAGCACCACGCCGAAGGTGGCCGCGGCGGTCACGCCCGGCGCCGCGCGGAAGGCGCCGAGCAGGATCAGGAACTCGCCCACGAAGCCGTTCAGCAGCGGCAGGCCCACGCTCGACATCACCGTGATGCCGAACAGCGCGGCGTACACCGGCATCGGCTTCGCGATGCCGCCGAACGCCGCGATCTCACGCGTGTGGCGGCGCTCGTAGATCATGCCGACCAGCATGAACAGCGCCCCGGTCGAGACGCCGTGGTTCACCATCTGGAGGATCGAGCCCTCGAGCCCCTCCACGTTCAGTGCGAACATGCCGAGCATCACGAAGCCGAGGTGCGCCACCGAGGAGTAGGCGACGAGCTTCTTGATGTCCTTCTGCACCATCGAGACGAGCGCGCCGTAGAGGATGCCCGCCAGCGCGAGGCCGAAGATCAGCGGCGCGAACTCGACCGAGGCCACCGGGAACAGCGGCAGCGCGAAGCGCACGAAGCCGTAGGTGCCCATCTTCAGCAGCACGCCGGCCAGGATCACGGAGCCGGCCGTCGGCGCCTCGACGTGCGCGTCGGGCAGCCAGGTATGGAGCGGGAACACCGGCACCTTCACGCCGAAGGCCAGGAAGAACGCCGCGAACATCCACGTCTGCGTCTGCCACCAGATGCCCGTGGTGGGCACCCTCGTCTCGAGCAGGCCCTGCATCACGCTGCCGGGGCCCTGCACGAGGTCGAAGGTCCAGATGCCGAACTGCTGGTGGTGCAGCACGTAGAGCACCAGGATCGCCACGAGCATCAGCAGCGAGCCGGACATCGTGAACAGGAAGAACTTCACGGCCGCGTAGACGCGCCGCGCGCCGCCCCACACCCCGATGATGAAGTACATCGGGATCAGCATCAGCTCCCAGAACAGGTAGAACTGGAACAGGTTCAGTGCCGCGAAGGTCCCGATCATGCCCGTCTCGAGCGCGAGCATGAAGAAGATCCAGCTGCGCGGTGAGCGCTCGACCTCGTTCCAGGAGGCGATCAGCACCACCGGCATCAGGAAGGTGGTGAGCAGGGTGAGCAGCAGGCTGATGCCGTCGAGGCCGACGAACCAGTGGATGCCGTACTGCGGCAGCCAGGGCGCGTACTCGACGAACTGGTAGCTGGTGCGCGTCGGGTCGAAGCCCGTCCAGAGCCCGAGCGAGAGCACGAAGGTGAGCACGGCGGCGCCGAGGCCCGCCCCGCGCCAGAGCTCGGCGGGGAGCCGGCGGCCCGCAGCCCGCGCCAGGCTCTCGACGCCGACCAGCACGACCGCCACGGCGAGCGGCGCGAAGGTGACCCACGAGAGCAGCCCCTCGTACCTCATCCGACCACCAGGTAGCCCGCGATCAGGAGCGTTCCGAGCACCATCAGGAACAGGTACCCCTGCGCGAGGCCCGACTGGAAGTGGCGCAGCACGCCGCTCGCGAGGCCGCGCACCAGGCGCGCCGAGCCGTTCACCGCGGCGCCGTCGATCAGGCCCGCGTCGACGCCGCGGTAGAGCACGTTCTCCGACAGGAAGACCAGCGGCCGCACGAAGACGGCGTCGTAGATCTCGTCGACCCAGTACTTGTTCGCGACCAGGCGGTAGAGGCCGCCGAGCCCGGCGCGGATACGGGCCGGCAGCTCGGGCTGCCACACGTACAGCCAGGTGGCGAGCAGCGCGCCCGCGCCCGCCACCGCCACCGACACCGCCGCGAGCCCGCGCTCCGTCGCGAACGACACCTCGTGATGGACGCCGTGCAGCACCGACGCGAGGAAGTTGGCGAGACTGTTGCTGTGGGCAGGGTCGACGCCCGGCACGATGTTCAGCGCGGCCGAGGGGCCGAGGAAGCCGCCGAAGATCGAGAGCACGCCGAGCACGCCGAGCGGCGCCAGGATCCACTGGCTCGGCTCGTGGATGTGGCTCTTCACGTCCGGCTCGACGCGGCTCCGGCCGAGGAAGGTGCGGAAGTGGAGCCGGAGCATGTAGAAGGCCGTGAGGCCGGCCGTGCCGAGCGCGATCGCGTAGAGCGCGCGGTGGCCCGGCAGGTCGTGCGCGAGGTACGCGGAGAGCAGGATCTCGTCCTTCGAGAAGAAGCCCGAGAAGAACGGGAAGCCCGCGATCGCCAGCACGCCGAGCAGGAACCAGCGGTGCGTCCACCGGATGTGCTCCCGCAGCCCGCCCATCTTGTCCGTGTCCTGCTCGTGGTGCATGGCCAGGATCACCGCGCCGGCGCCGAGGAAGAGCAGCGCCTTGAAGAAGGCGTGCGTCACCACGTGGAAGATGGCGGCGGAGTAGGCGCCGCAGCCGGCGGCGAGGAACATGTAGCCGAGCTGGCTCACGGTCGAGTATGCCAGCACCTTCTTGATGTCCGTCTGCGCGATCGCGATGGTGGCCGCGAACAGCGCCGTCGCGGCGCCCGTCCACGCGATCACCGCCGAGGCCCCGGGCGCCTCGGCGTACAGGAAGCTCATCCGGCACACCATGTAGACGCCGGCGGTCACCATGGTCGCGGCGTGGATCAGCGCCGAGACGGGCGTCGGGCCGGCCATCGCGTCGGGCAGCCAGACGTAGAGCGGGATCTGCGCGGACTTGCCGACCGCGCCGAGGAAGAAGCACAGCCCGATCAGCGTCGTGAGCCGCCAGGTCGGGGCGCCCGGCAGGAAGCCGAGCCAGCCCGGCAGCGTCACCGTCTGCTCCGCGATGCGCGGCAGCGCCTCGGCCAGCTCGCGGAAGTTCACGGTCGCGGCGTCCATCTCGGCCAGCGACCAGAACAGCAGGAAGATGCCGAGCAGGAAGCCGAAGTCGCCGATCCGGTTCACGATGAACGCCTTGCTGCCGGCGTAGGCGTTCCAGCGATCCGCGAACCAGAAGCCGATCAGCAGGTAGGAGCAGAGCCCCACGCCCTCCCAGCCCAGGAACATCAGCACCAGGTTGTCGCCGAGCACCAGCACGAGCATCGAGAACAAGAACAGGTTCAGGTAACAGAAGAAGCGCTGGAAGCCGCGGTCCTCGCGGTGGTCGTCGTCCATGTAGCCGACCGAGTAGACGTGGATCAGCGTGCCGACGCCCGTGACCACCAGCGTCATCACCGCCGAGAGCGGGTCGAACAGGAAGGCGGCATCGGCGCTGAGGCTGCCGGCGCCGATCCAGGTGTAGGCGAGGTCGCCGAGCACGCGCTGCTCTGCGGGCAGCCCGATCAGCTCGAGCAGGGCCACGAAGGCGATGCCGAACGCCGCGGCCGGCGCGCCGAGCGAGAGCGCGATCGTAGGGGTGCGGCCGAGCGGGCGGCGCAGCAGCGCCAGCGAGACGCCGTGCACGGTCGCGGCCAGCAGCGGCAGCAGCACGATCCAGCGGAGCAGCGGGTAGGGGAGCGCCTCTACCATTTGAGCAGGCTCACGTCTTCGACGTTCACCGACTCGCGATTGCGGAACAGCGCGATCACGATGCCGAGGCCCACCGCCACCTCCGCGGCGGCCACCACGATCACCATCAGCACGAAAATATGGCCGGCGAGGTCGCCCCAATGCCGCGCGTAGGCCACGAGCGCGAGGTTGACCGCGTTCAGCATCAGCTCGATCGACATCAGGATCACGATCAGGTTCCGGCGCGTGAGGGCGCCGAGCGCGCCGAGAACGAACAGGATCGCGGAGAGCGCGACCGCCTTCTCGACCATCAGTCGATGCTCCGCTTGGCGAGGATCACGGCGCCCACCATGGCGGCGAGCAGCAGCAGCGACGTCACCTCGAAGGCCAGCACCCAGTCGGTGAAGAGCGCGGCGCCGACCATGCGGTAGCCGCCGAAGTCGGCGGGGATCTCCGCGGCCGGCCCGAGCGCGCGCGGCAGCAGCAGGAGCAGCTCCACGCACACGAGCGCGCCGACCGCGACGCCGAGCGCCTTGGTTCCGCGCAGGCGCTCCGGGGTGAACGCGTCCTGACGGAGGTTGAGCAGCATCACCACGAACAGGAACACCACGAGGATCGCGCCCGCGTACACCAGGATCTGGAGCACGCCGATCAGGTAGGCGTCGAGCAGCACGTAGATCGCGCCCAGCGACACCATCGTGCCCACCAGCGAGAGCGCGCCGGCCACGGTGTTCCGGACGTTGAGCAGCATGCCCAGCGAGCCGGCCACGGCCACGGCGGCGAAGACGTAGAACAAGAAATCCGTCATGCGGGCTCCGGCGCTTCCGGCCAGGCGCGAAGCCCGGCTCCGGCGAAGCGGTGCGCAGAGCGGCTGCAGCTGGCGGCGCGGGCGCGCCGCAGCTGAGCCGCCACCCGACTGTCGTGAGCGGCTGACGTCACGCTCCCCGCTCCAGGAACAGGATCACGCCGGCGGTCACGAACACGTTCGCGATGGAGAGCGGCAGGATCATCTTCCAGCACAGGTCCATGACCTGGTCGTAGCGGAAGCGCGGCAGGGTCCAGCGGATCGCCATCTGGAGCCAGATCATGACGACGACCTTGAGCAGGAACGAGAGCACGTGGAGCACGATGCACAGGCCCGTCGCGAAGCCTTGGCCGAACACGCCGGAGACGCCGCCGATGATGTCCGCCGTCGAGAGCCAAGGGATCGACCAGCCGCCCAGGAACAGCGAGGTGACGATCGTGCCGATCACCGGCACCTCGAGGAACTCGGCCGTGTAGAACAGGCCGAAGCGCATCCCCGAGTACTCCATGTGGTAGCCGGCGACGAGCTCGCTCTCGCCCTCGGGCGCGTCGAAGGGCGGCCGCTTGTTCTCGGCCATGATGCAGGTGAGGAACAGGATGAAGCCGAGCGGCTGGAGCAGGATCCCCCACATCGGCAGCGTCATCCACGACAGGAAGCCCGGCACCGCCATGCCGAACACGTGCTCGAGGAAGCCGAACAGGCGGAAGGTCTGGTCCTGGTAGGCCGCCATCTCGGTGAGCTTCAGCGTGCCGAAGCACATGAAGATCCCGACGATGGAGAGGCCCATGGTGACCTCGTACGAGATCATCTGCGCCGAGGCGCGCATCGAGCCGAGCAGGCCCCAGTTGCTGTTGCTGGCCCAGCCCGCCATCACCGCGCCGTAGGTGGCGAGCGAGCCAACCGCGAACACGAACAGCATGCCCCAGTCGATGTCGGCCACGACCAGGCTGAAGGTGGTGTCGCCGAGCGTGTAGGTGCCGCCGAAGGGGATCACGGCGAGCGTCACGATCGCCGGCACGAGCGCGATCACCGGGGCGAGCTGGTGCAACACGCGGCTCGCGCCGGTGGGCACCACGTCTTCCTTCGCGAGCAGCTTCAGCACGTCGGCCGCGGGGTGCAGCAGGCCGATCAGCGTGAGACCCATGACGTCGGCGCGGTTCGCGCCGATGCGATCCTGCATCACGGCGCTCTGCTTGCGCTCGACCCAGGTGATGAGGGGCAGGAACAGGCCCGCCACCACGAGCACGATGAAGAGCAGCTTGATGATGACCCCGAGCAGGATCATGCGCCGGGGCTCCGGAGCGGCAGGCCCTGGTCGCCCACCGAGTCGACGTCGATGCCCGCGAAGGCGGGCACCGCGGCGCCCATCGCGCGCGAGACCGTCCTCGCATCCCACCCGACGCCTCCGCTCGCCCGCGGCTCGCTGCGCGCTTCGCTTGCACGCCCGTCGAACAGCGACAGGCCGAGCGCGCGGGCGAGGCGCAGCAGCGTCTCGCCCTCCGCATAGGCGAGGTGCGCGGGCTCGACGGCCGGCTCGACGCGCTGCACGCGGCCCGCGTGGTTGGTGAGCGTGCCGAGCTTCTCGGCCGCCACCCGCGCGGGCAGCACCACGTGGGCCACGCGCTCGAGGGCGGAGTGGTGCGTGTCGAGCAGGATCAGCGTGTCGAGGCTCCGGAACAGCTCCTCGGTCGCGCCGAAGGCGGGGTCGAGCACGTCGTGGCCGAGCGCGATCAGCACGCGCGCGCCGCCGCCGCGGATGCGGTCGAGCACCGGGCCGGGGTCGCCGAAGCCGAGCGCGCGCGCGCCCGTCGCGTTTGCGGCCTTCTCGGGCTTGATCAGCAGGTCGTCCGCGCGGCCGGTCCTGACCGCGACGCCCGCCGCGCTGCTCGTGCCGAGCGCCTCGAGCAGCCGGCGCAGCGTGAACAGGTCTTCGTTGGTGGCGTGCGGCGACGCCAGCGCCACTACCACGCCCGGGCCGCTCGCCTCCACCGCGCGGCGGATGCGCGCCGCGGCCTCCTCGAGCGCGGCGTCGAACGCGGCCGCGACCAGGCGCCCGTCGGCGCCGCGCACCTGCGGCTCGAGCAGGCGGTCGGCCGCGCCGATCGTCTTGTACGAGAGGCGCCCCTCGTCGCACATCCACGTCTCGTTCACCGCGTCGTTGCGGCGCGGCACGTAGCGGTAGACGCGGTTGCTGGCGACGCCGAGATGGACGTTGCAGCCGTTCGCGCAGCCCGTGCACACGCCCGGCACGTCGTCGAGGAACCAGACGCGGATCTTGAAGCGGAAGTCCTTGGTGGTGAGCGCACCCACCGGGCAGATGTCCGCCACGTTCATCGAATAGTCGTTGTCGAGCGGCTGGCCGGGCGCCGTCTCGATCACGGAGCGATCGCCACGCCCTTGGACCATCAGCTCGCCCGTGCCGGGCACCTCGCGGCAGAAGCGCACGCAGCGGCGGCACAGGATGCAGCGCTCCTGGTCGAACACGATGGTGGGGCCCAGATCGACGCGCTTCTTGGCCGGGCGGCGCGGCTCACGGGTGCGCGCGTGCGCCACGCCGTAGTCGTAGGCGTAGTCCTGGAGCTTGCATTCGCCGGCCTGGTCGCAGATCGGGCAGTCGAGCGGGTGGTTGACGAGCAGCAGCTCCATCACGCCCTCGCGCGCGGTCTGCACGCGGTCGGTCTGCGTGCGGATCACCATGCCGTCCTTGACCGGCGTGTTGCAGGCGATCTGGAGCTTCGGGAAGCCCTCGATCTCCACCTGGCAGAGCCGGCAGGAGCCGTCGATCGAGAGCTTCGGGTGCCAGCAGTAGTGCGGCACGTCCACGCCGTTCATGAGGAGGCCGAGGTCGTCGAGCGCCTGCAGGATGGTGCGCCCGTCCTCCACCTCGTAGCTCTGGTCGTCGATCGTGATGCGTGCCATCAGAGCGCGAAGCTCTCCGGGAAGGGGCAGCGCCCCAGCCTGACGTGCGCCTCGAAGTCCTCGCGGAAGTGCCGGATCAGCCCCTGGATGGGCCAGGCTGCGGCGTCGGAGAAGGCGCAGATCGTGGCGCCCTCCATCTTGCCCGCGACGTCGAGGAGCAGCTCGAGGTCGCCCGCGTTGCCCGCGCCCCGCTCGACGCGGTTCAGCACCCGGTTCATCCAGCCGGTGCCCTCGCGGCACTGCGTGCACTGGCCGCAGGACTCGTCGCGGAAGAAGTACGAGATCACGCAGCCGACGCGCACCATGCAGGTGGTCTCGTCCATCACCATCACGCCGCCAGTGCCGAGCATCGTCTTGCGCTCGCGCAGGAACTCGTTCGCCATCGGCACGTCGAGCATGCCCGCCGGCAGGATCGGCATCGACATGCCGCCGGGGATCACGCCCTTCACCTTGCGCCCGCCCGGCACGCCGCCCGCGTGCTCGAACACGAGCGCGTCGAGCCGGGTGCCGAGCGGCAGCTCGTACAGCCCCGGCCGCACCACGTGGCCCGACACGCCGAAGATGGTGTTGCCCGGGCTCTTGTCGGTGCCGATGCCCTTGAACCAGCCAGCGCCGCGCCGGAGGATGTGCGGCACGTGGCAGAAGGTCTCCACGTTGTTGACGGTGGTGGGCATGCCGAAGGCGCCGTACTGGGCGGGGAAGGGCGGCTTCTTGCGCGGCTGGCCCTTCTTGCCCTCGAGCGACTCGAGCAGGCCCGTCTCTTCGCCGCAGATGTAGGCGCCCGCGCCGCGCATCAGCACGATGTCGTGGCGGAACTTCGTGCCCATCACCTTTTCGCCGAGGAAGCCCTTCGCGTAGGCCTCGTCGATGGCGCGCTGCACCTCGCGCGCCGGCTCCGCGTACTCGCCGCGCACGTAGACGAAGGTCTTCTCCGCGCCGGTCGCCCAGGCGCCGATCAAGATGCCCTCGAGCAGCTGGTGCGGGCCGCGCTCCATCAGGATGCGGTCCTTGAAGGAGCCCGGCTCGGACTCGTCCGCGTTGCAGACGAGGT
>Ga0307410_10001739_pt1 | contig 10057 bp, 5 predicted proteins | sample 322Ometagenome_3_FD_203707 | JGI IMG/M metagenome (GOLD analysis project Ga0307410, IMG submission 203707) | Maize rhizosphere microbial communities from greenhouse at UC Davis, California, United States - 322HYB-O-3 | ecosystem: Host-associated > Plants > Roots > Rhizosphere > Soil | place...
CGTCGCCAACATTCGATGCAGAGTCGCCAACAGTTGATCCGGATCGGCAGGCTTAGAAATCGTTTCGAATCCGCGCGCGACGGACTCCCGGTATCGCGCCGAATACCCGGTGACGAGGATGACGGGGATGGACTTGGCATTGCGCCGGACATGCTCGGCCAAGTCCAATCCATTCAAGCTGCCCGGGAGCGCAATGTCGGAGATGATGGCCTCGAATGTCTCCGCGCCATTCAGGAAAACTGCCAGTGCTTCGTCAGCACTGGTCGTACGACGGACCGTCACGCCCGAGGTGGTCAGCAACGATTCCAATGCTCGGCCAAGGTCCTCGTTGTCCTCGACCACGAGAACATGTCCACCAAGCTTCTCGACCGTTGATCTGCGCGACTCCTGCAACTCATTGACTGCCGCCGCGGCGTGCGGCAAGCACATGGTCACGACGGTTCCCGCACCTTCCGTACTCGCGATGACCACCGAACCGCCCGCGTGATGACAGAAGCCGTGGACTTGGCTTAAGCCCAATCCGGTTCCCCCAGTGGGGCCCTTCGTCGTGAAGAATGGCTCGAAGACTTTCCCAAGCGATCGGGCGTCAATCCCGCACCCGGAATCCGATACGCGGATGCAGACAAACCCCTCCTGTTCTGCTTGACCGTTCGCTGCCTGAAGGAAGAGAGTTCCCCCGTTCGGCATCGAGTCGCGCGCATTCGCTGCCAGATTTATCAGAGCCAGCTCGAGCTCGTTGGTGTCGACGAAGATGGGGCAGGTTCCTGAATCCACATCGATGCGAAGTTCGATGGAACGCCCGACCGTGGATGTCAGCAGCGCGGCGGCTCTCGGCAACCATTGCTGCAGCGACACCGTCTCGGGGCGGACCGGCTGCGTGCGTGAAAAGGACAGCAGCTGCTTGGTCAGCTTCACGCCCGAGGAGACCGCGCGCTCCATAGCTGGCAAGGCCGCGCCATCACCAAGCTCCGGGTGCAACCTTCGCTGCACATGCAGATTGTTGGCCACGATCGCGAGGAGGTTGTTGAAGTCGTGAGCCACGCGGCCGGTCAACAGAGACAGCGCTTCCAGCTTCTGGCTTTGCATCGCGCTTGCTTCCGCGCGTAGACGTCGTTCATGCTCTTCGCGCAGATGCGCCAGCATGACAGCCTGCTGCCTCGACTTCTTGAGAGCGATCCAGGAGACGTATACGAGCACGGCGGTGATGGGAGCGAGGACGATGCCCAGAAGCTCCACGAAGCGGTGCCAAGTGGACAGGATGTAGGACTGGCTGAGTCCCGAGGTGACGTACGCTGCGCTGTCTCCTACACGTTGAAGGCTGAACAGGCGCCGTTCAGTATCGAAAGCCGAGCCTACAAAGAAGACGTCCTGAGCCGCGCCGGCACGGGCTCGCGCAAGCACGGCGCTTCTTGCAGGTACACGGGTGGTGCTCGCGGTTGGTGCCGGCCAGCGCGCGAGCAAATCCCCATCGGTCGTAAACAGGGAAAACGTGTTCAGACCTGGCTCCTCTGTGGCAAGCGACTGGTAGAAACTCTGAAAAAGTGACGACGCAAGCCGGACCGTGACCACGCCGTCGAAGCGCCCGTCCGGCGTCTGCCGACGGACGACCAGGTGAAACGTTCTTTCGGCAGAGGAGGGACGGTCGAGAATGCGTGTCACCTGCCGATCCACGGCCTCGTCGCGCGCCTTGATGAAGTACGGGCTGTCCCGAACCGCCAATGCCGGCGGTCCCTCGGCGCTGGATGCGATCAAGCTGCCGGCTGCATCCCATACCGACACCTCCTCGACACCTGAGAGCCCCATGACCAAGTCGCTGATCCGGTTGCGCGCGTCGCGAGCGCGAGCCGGCACCGCTTCGAGTGGGCTTGCAACGACCTGACTCGCCTTCCCGGCCACCGCGCCGGCCGCTTGGAGCACGCGCTCCGCATGGGCACGCACGACGCTTCCAGCACGCTGCGCCGTTCGCTCAGCGTCTATGAACGCCCGGTCGTATCCCCACCAGGCGACGGAGACGAAGATGGTGGCTGGCAGAAGCGCGGCGCCCCACAAAGCCGCTCGTAGCCATCGCGTCAACGCGGTGTCCTCGACCGAGAGGCTCGGGCCTGATGACGGCGACCGCTCGTCCTGACGAAACGCGGTACAAATCAGCACCGTCGCGATCGTCGATGCAGCAAATGCCCCGAGCTGAACCGGCAGCACTCCGCGTGTCAGCGATGGTTGCACGCCCGGAAGCAACACCCAGATCAGACACACACTGCCGGCCAGGATCGCCGGCCCGGCTCCCCACAGCAAGGCCGCGAGGACGGTCGCGGGAAACGCAAACACGAAAGGCACCGAGTCGCCGATCGCCGGCTCCAGCGCTGCCCTTGCGAGCATCGCAAGAGCCGCCGCTGCGAACGCAAGAAGCCAGCCCATCGGCTGCCGATTACCGCGCGTGCGCAAGGCCAGCCACAGACGCGGCAACCCGCTGAAATTCGGCGCTCGTTTCGGTTGCATCGCGGTGGGGCGCTCAAGCCGCGATCTGCGTCAGCGCTGCCAACAAGGTGTCCGGGTCGACCGGCTTCACGATGTGCAGGTCGAAGCCGGCGTCGGTAGCCATCTTCTTATCGCTGGGTTGTCCCCAGCCGGTGACTGCGATCAGCTTGATGGACCGCGTTCGGACGCTCCGACGGAGCTCCCGGGCGACGTCATATCCATTCAGGCGGGGCATGCCTATGTCGAGGATCGCCACTGCCGGTACGTCCACCGTCGCAGCGTCAACCGCGCTCGCCCCGTCGTGCACTACGCGCACGCTGAAACCGGACGCCTCCAGGAAGGCAGCGAGGCTCACGGCGAAATCGACGTTGTCGTCTGCGATCAGCACATCTCCGACGACAGCGGTCGAGGCAGCCGGCGACTCCCCTTCAGAGGACTCATGGTATTCGTCGATGGGCGCCGCAGTCAGCGGTAGCTGCACGACGAAACATGCCCCCTGCCCAACACCGCTGCTCGACACCCGAATGTCGCCGCCGTGAAGTCGCGCGAGATGGCGCGCCAGCGTCAGTCCGAGGCCCAGGCCAACGTTGCCACGTTCTAGAGACTGATCGGCCTGAACGAAAAGGTCGAAGATTCGTTCCTGCACTGTCGGATCGATACCGATCCCGTTGTCGCTGATGCTGATCTCGACTCGATCGCCGACTCGTTCGACACCCACGTCGATGCAACCGCCTCGAGGCGTGTACCGCTCTGCATTCGACAAGAGATTTGAAAACACTTGAGCAAGCCTCGTCGGATCACCGTTTACCCACTGCGGGCGCGCGGCGCCAATGCCCCGCAGCACAACACCTTTCGCATCCGCCACCGGGCGTGCGACATCGATGCACTCTCTTGCTAGCGCCACGACATCGAGTTGCTCGGTCCGCAACAGCAGCTTGCCCGTGGACATGCGCGACACGTCGAGCAGGTCGTCGATGAGTCTCGAAAGGTGCTGCTGCTGACGTTTGAGGATTTGCAGCGATCGATCGCGAACGTCGCTGCTTGACTGCGGAAGGCTGAGCAGCGTCAGGGCATTGCTCATGGGGGCAAGGGGGTTGCGCAGCTCGTGGCCAAGCATCGCCAAGAACTCGTCCTTACGCCGATCCGCAGTGCGGAGCTCCCGCTCCGCGTGAACCCGCTCCCGCATCTCAAGCTCGAGTTCGCGGGTCCGGGTCTGGCTTTCCGCCAGCATGCCGTTGAACGCCTCAACCAGGACAGCGATGTCCTCGTACTCCGTCGGTGGGGCGCGAAGTGTCCAATCGCGCGTCGCCATCACCTGGTGCGCAACCTCTCTCATCTGCTCCAAAGGTCGCGTGACCTCCCGCTGGAGCTTTCGATAAACCGCCGCTGCCACCGCCAAGCCGACCGTCATCACCGCGAAGACGATGCCCACATAAGTGGCAATCCGCGGCCAGATATCGTGCGTGGCGCGAATCGCGATGCTGCCCACGAACTCGTCGTCGTGACGGATAGGCAGCATGACGTCGAGTGTGGAGCCGACAAACTGCACCTCCTCGCCTCCTGGCGATTCCAAATGCGACGCTAACGGCTCGGCACCACTAGCCTCGTACCTTGCGAAGCGGCTGCCGTCCGAGCGGTACACAGCGGCTGCGCGAATGCGTGGCTGGATCTTCAACAACGCCAGGTTCTCTGCTGCCGACTTGGGTTCATTGAAGACGATCGAAGCCGCCGTGGCATGCGCGATGAGGTCGCCCTGCGTGCGCAGATCGGCAACCCAGGCTCGTCTGTAGGTGGACAGTTCATAGCCGATGAGAGCGGCCGCGCAAAGCAGAAGCACCACCATGGTCGTCAACATCGACGCCCGAGTGAGGCGCCCGCTCAAGGACGGACGTCTCATGGGGTCGCTCCAGACACGCGCGAGGCAACAGCTAGCAGTCGAGCGCTGAGCTGCACGCGAGCCTGCTCTGCCGCGCGCAGCGACGCCTCGAATCGGACGCGGTTCTCGACTTCGACGAACGCCAGCAGTGCACCTGTTTCCAGCCCGCGCGATGCGTCAGTGACCACAGCGACCGCTTTGCCACGCGTCGCTTGCAGCCACGACGCGGCGTCCTTCCACGCGGCGTCGCCCACAAACAGCAAATGCGCTGCGCCAACCTGCTCGGGGGATTGCACGCGCCGGACCTCCACACGCCGGCGCTGCACGTGGCGACCGACTGAGATCCGGGTCAGCTCCTCGTAGATCGCAGGTGAGCCGGCCACGCATATGACAAGCGGCGCTTCATCGTCCCGGAAGGCAGATGCAGGCCAGTCCAGGTATCCGCCAAACTTGAGGATGTAAGCGGCCTTGACTTGGTCGGCAGTCGCGGAGGGCTGCGCGATGGCGAGACTGGTGACAAGGAGCCCGAGAAGCATGGCCCAGAGGCGAATGCTCGAAAACCCGCATGAGACGGTGCCCATGCGCTCAACTGCCGCCAAACGGAACCACGGCGACAAGTTCTTTGCAGAGAATCGCTTCTGACGTTTCGCTCACGACACTCTTTCGATGAAAACGAACCTGTGCCTGACCTTACAGCGCCTTCAAAGGCGCGCCAGCCTCCATGTCGCCCTCGTCTATGCCGTCGCGATGACCCTGACCGTGGCCGCTCCGTGTCAAGGGGCCAACCAAGACCTGGCCGACCTCAGCCTTGAGCAGCTCGCCGAGATTGTGGTGACGTCCGTTTCGGGACGCGGGCAGCCGCTCAGCGATGCGGCAGCCTCCATCTACGTGATCACCAATGATGATATCCGGCGCTCGGGCGCAGTCACGCTACCCGAAGCTTTGCGGCTCGCGCCGAACCTGCAGGTCGCGCGCGTCAATGCGTCGCAATATGCCATCACCGCGCGTGGATCGAACAACGCGATCGGCAACAAGCTTCTTGTCCTCGTCGACGGACGCACGGTCTACGCGCCGTTCTTCTCGGGCGTGCTGTGGGACATGCAGGACGTCATCCTGGAGGACGTCGACCGCATCGAGGTAATCAGCGGGCCCGGCGGCACTCTCTGGGGCACTAACGCGGTGAACGGAGTCATCAACGTTGTCACCCGCTCGTCCGCCCTCACCGCTGGTCCGCTCGCCGTGGCGTCGCTGGGCACTCGAGAACGCATGGCGACGATCCGTTACGGCACGGGGGTCGGCTCCGGGCACGTGCGGGGCTTCTTCAAGACCACGCGAATCGAAAACACGCAAACCTCTGCGGGAGCCGATATCCCGGACCGGTTCGAGCGGTTGCTGGCAGGGGTCCGCGGCGACTGGTCAACCGCGACCGAAGAGCTCAGCATGCAGGCCAACGCATCGCACGGTCGATCGCAGTTCCGCGGCTTTCGAGGCACGTTTGCGTTGACGCCGATTGAGTACGACGACTTCAACGTCTTGGCGCTCTGGAAACGGCGATTCCCAGATGGATCCGATCTGCAGCTGCAAGGCTACTTCGACCACTCCCGCCGCGACGACGCGTTCCTGTGGCGTCCGAGTGAAGACATTCTCGATGTGACGTTGCAGCACGCCATTCCGCTCGGTGATCACCGGCTCCTCTGGGGCGGCGGTTACCGGCGCGCACGCGAGGACCTGCAGCCGGGACTCAACTTCGCCTTCGTTCCGCAAGAGAGTACCTTGAGCTGGATCAGCCTTTTCGCACAGGACCGTTGGAAGCTCACTTCGACCGTCGATGCCACGATCGGAGCACGGCTCGAGCACAACGACTACACGGGCAACGAGGTCCTGCCGAACGCCCGCCTTTCCTGGAAGGCCAACGCCGACAGTCTTCTCTGGACAGCGGTGTCACGAGCGGTAAGAGCGCCGGCGCCTTTGGATCGCACGATTCGGTTTCCTCCCAGCCCGCCCTACGTCATCGCCGGCGGCCCGGATTTTCACTCGGAGGCTGCCATGATCTACGAGCTCGGGTACCGAGGCCGTCCAACGCAGGCGATCACGCTGTCGGTCACCGCGCACCATGAAAGGTGGAGAGGATTGCGGAGTGGGCAGACACCGCCCAACGCAATGATTCAGAACAAGATCAATGGAACCGTGAACGGCGTCGAACTCTGGGCCGTCTGGCAGGCAACCGAGACGTGGCGCGTCACCGGCGGCATGGCCAGTTTGAACAAGCACCTCCGACTGGATCCGGACAGCACAGACCCGGTCGGCCCCAGCAATATGGGCAATGATCCGCGGGTGCAATGGATGGTGCGCTCCTCATTCAACCTTCCCGCCCGTCAGGAATTGGATGTCGCCGTTCGCCGAGTCTCCTCGCTGCCGGTTCCAGTTGTACCGGCTTACACGGCGTTAGACCTGCGCTATGGCTGGCGCGTACGTCGGGACGTGGAGTTGTCCGTTGTCATACGCAACGTATTCGATCCCTCCCACCCAGAATACGAGGCAGCTCCCGGTCGCAGCGAGTTCGGACGCAGTGCGCTGGTCCAGCTCAAGTGGACACCATGAGCACGCTCCGGATGGGCGAAGCGCGCCATCGGCGATGATTGCTGACTTGCCGTGAGTAGTCCTGACGAGCCACCCGTTCAAGCTGCCTGTCGCAACAGATGCCCAGCTCGCAAGCTCCTGGGCAACGGCTGCTTACGCGGCCAGCGCAACGGTCGGAATGACTTCGCTCAAGACCTCTCGCACCGTCTTCAGCGCTGCCTCGAACTGCGCCAGCGGGATGGTCAGCGGATGCAGGAAGCGGACGACGTTGCCGTGGGCGCCGCAGGTCAGCAGGATCAGGCCGAGGTCGAGAGCGCGCTGCTGCACCCGCTTGGCGATCTCCGCGCTCGGTGAGCCGGTCTCCGGATCGCAGAACTCGACAGCGACCATCGAGCCCAGGCCGCGCACCTCGGCGATGGCGCCATTGCCGGACGCGAACTCCTGCAGGAACTCGCGCAGGCGCGTGCCGAGCTCGGCCGAACGGGTGCACAGGTCCTCGTTGTCGATCGTGTCGAGCACGGCATGCGCCGCGGCGATCGCGAGCGGATTGCCGGCGTAGGTGCCGCCGAGACCGCCGGCCGCGGGCGCATCCATCAGCTCCGCGCGGCCGCTGACCGCCGACAGCGGGAAACCCCCGGCCAGGCTCTTCGCCAACGTGATCAGGTCCGGCTCGACGCCGTAGTGCTGCATCGCGAACAGCTTGCCGGTGCGGGCGAAGCCGCTCTGCACCTCGTCGGCGATCAGCAGGATCCCGTGGCTGTCGCACAGCTGGCGCAGCCGCGACATCAGAGCGGCCGGAGCGACATTGAAGCCGCCCTCGCCCTGCACCGGCTCGATGATGATCGCCGCGACCCGATCGGGCCCCATGTCGCCCTTGAACACGCGGTCGATCGCAGCCAGCGACTGCTCGACCGATACGCCGTGCAGCTCGGACGGGAACGGCACATGGTGGATCTCCGCGGGAAACGGGCCGAAGCCCGCCTTGTACGGATTGACCTTGCCGGTCAACGCCATGCCCAGCAGCGTGCGACCATGGAACGCCGATGAGAACGCGATCACGCCGGGCCGGCCGGTCGCGGCGCGCGCGATCTTGACGGCGTTCTCGACCGCTTCGGCACCGGTCGTGAAGAACGCGGTCTTCGCGTTCCTGATCGGCACCCGCGCGTTCAGCCGCTCGGCCAGGCGCAGGTACGACTCGTAGGGCACGACCTGGTAGCAGGTGTGCGTGAAGCGCTCCATCTGCTCGCGCACCGCGGCCATGACCGCCGGGTGGCGATGGCCGGTATTCAGCACGCCGATGCCGCTCGCGAAGTCGGTGTAGGCGCGCCCGTCGGCATCCCACACGGTCGCGTTCTCGGCACGCTCGGCGACGAAGTCGCACATCACGCCGACGCCGCGCGGCGATGCCGCCAGCCGACGGGACTCGATGCTGCGCGGATCGGTCTTGCGCTCCATCACACCACTCCTTCGGCTTGCAGCTGCTCGACGTCGCGGGCCGCGATGCCCAGCTCGGCGAGGATGCTCGCCGTGTGCTCGCCGAGCCGCGGCGCGGGCCGCGACGCGGGCTTTTCGGAATCGCGCCAGCGGATCGGCACGTCGACGAACTTCCGGCCGGAACCGGGCGGCACCTCGACCACCATCTCGCGGTGGCGGACCTGCTCGTCATCGATGGCTTCGGCGACGGAATTGATGGCGCTGCTGGGCACGTCGAATTCGTCGAACAGCTGCAGCCACTCCTCGCGCGTGCGCGAAGCGAATGCCTCTTGCAGGATCGGTTCGAGCTGGGCGTGGTTCGCATTGCGGCGCGAGCCGTTCGGGAACCGCGGGTCGTCGAGCAGATGCTCGAGCTTCATCGCCCGGCACATGCGTTTCCACTGCTCGTTGGTGTCGACGCAGAGCGCGAGCGGCCGATCAGCCGTCCGAAAAGCCTGGAACGGGGCGATCAACGGATGGCGGCTGCCGAGCGCGCGTGGCTGCTGGTCGGTGTTGAGCGTGCGCGCAACCGCGTTCTCGAGCAGGGCGAGCTGGCAGTCGAGCATCGCGACGTCGACCGCTTCGCCGCGGCCCGTCGTGTGGCGCTTCTGCAGGGCCGAGAGGATTCCGATGGTCGCGAACAGGCTCGCGCCGATGTCGCCGATCGACGTGCCGACGCGGCACGGCTCGCCGCCGGGCTCGCCGGTCACGCTCATCATCCCGGACAGCGCCTGGACGACGACGTCGAACGCGGCGCGATGCTGGTACGGCCCGGTCTGGCCGAAGCCGGAGATCGACGCGTACACCAGCTTCGGATTGACCTTCGCGAGGGCGTCCTTGCCGAGGCCGAGGCGGTCCATCACGCCGGCACGGTTGTTCTCGACCAGCACATCGGCGTCCGCGGCGAGCTTGAGCAGCAGCGCCTTCCCTTTCGGGTCCTTCAGGTTCAGCGTCAGGCTGCGCTTGTTCCGGTTGACACTGAGGAAATACAGGCTCTCGTCGTCCACCATCGGTTCGATGATGCGGGTGAAGTCGCCGCTGCGTGGCCGCTCCACCTTGATGACGTCGGCGCCGAGCGCGCCGAGCAGCCAGGTGCAGTACGGCCCCGAAAGCATGTGGGTCAGGTCGATCACGCGGATGCCGGCCAGCGGCCCGGCAGCGTCGGTGTGGGATGAGGAGGTCATGAAGGCTTCGGACAGGAAGACCGCATCAGCGGCCGATGAAAACGGGTGGGCGCTTCGCCAGGAACGCCGCGGTCGCTTCGCGGTAGTCGTGCGACAGGTAGCAGTCGAGCAGCAGATCGTTCTGCGCTCCGGCCGGCAGCGCGGCATCGCGCAGGCGGCGCAACGACTCCTTGGTCGCCCACAACGTCAGCGGCGCGAGCGCGGCCAGCGCACCGGCGACGGCCTGCGCGCGTTCGAGCAGGTCCTTTTCGGTGGCCACGCATTCGCGCGCCAAGCCCATCGCCACCGCGCGCTCGCCGTCGAGCAGCGACGGGTCGAACACGAGGTCCTTGGTGCGGGCCAAGCCCAGCACCGCGACGAGCCGCGCGTAGTTCTTCAGCGACAACGCGTTGCCGACGGTGCGCGCGATCGGGAAGCCGAACTTCAGCGACGCGGCGGCGAGCCGCACGTCGCACGCGCTCGCGATCAG
>Ga0307410_10001741_pt1 | contig 10055 bp, 11 predicted proteins | sample 322Ometagenome_3_FD_203707 | JGI IMG/M metagenome (GOLD analysis project Ga0307410, IMG submission 203707) | Maize rhizosphere microbial communities from greenhouse at UC Davis, California, United States - 322HYB-O-3 | ecosystem: Host-associated > Plants > Roots > Rhizosphere > Soil | place...
CGCACGACCGCGAGTTCCTCGACGACATCGTCGGTCGCATCGTCAATCTAGAGAACGGCCAGCTCACCCACTGGACCGGCAACTACACCGACTTCCAGCGCCAGCATGCCGCCAGCATCCAGCAGTCGGCCGCCATGGCCGCGCGCCAGGAACGCGAGGTGGCACGGCTGCACTCGTTCATCGACCGCTTCCGGGCCAAGGCCAGCAAGGCGCGCCAGGTGCAGAGCCGCATCAAGGCGCTATCCAGGCTCGAGACCATCGCCACCTACCAGGAGCTGGAGAACTTCGAGTGGGAATTCGCCGCGGCTAACAAGCTGCCGCAGCCGCTGGTGACGCTCGACGGCGCGTCGGCCGGTTATGGCGAACGCATCGTCGTCGCGGGCGTGAACCGCTCGGTGAACCCGGGCGAGCGCATCGGGATCCTGGGACGCAACGGGGCCGGCAAGTCGACCTTGATGAAGCTCATCTCGGGCGCCTTGCCGGGCGCCGGCGGCGACCGCGTCGCCTCGCCGGACCTGATCGTCGGCAACTTCGCGCAGCTGGAAGTCGACCGCCTCGATTCCCGCGACACCGCGCTGATCGCGCTCACCAACCGCATCGACCAGATGGGCGTGCGCTCGCAATGGGACGAGCAACGGCGCCGCAACCACCTCGGCGGCTTCGGCTTCCGCGGCGACCGCGTGTTCGAACCGGTGGTGCATTTCTCGGGCGGCGAGCGCGCACGGCTGGCGCTGGCCATCCTGGTGGCCGAGCGCCCCAACCTGCTGCTGCTCGACGAGCCCACCAACCATCTCGACTTCGAGATGCGGCACTCGCTGATCACGGCCCTGCAGGATTTCGCCGGCGCCGTGATCGTGGTGTCGCACGACCGCGGCCTGCTGCGCAGCGTCTGCGACCAGTTCTGGCTGGTGGCGGATGGCGTGGTACGCGATTTCGACGGCGACCTCGAGGACTACGCCGGATGGCTGGAAAAGCGCGCCGGCGCGGCGACCACGCCGGCCGCCCCCAAACCGCGCAACGACGAGCGCAAGCCTTCTTCCAGGGAGGGACGGCGCAAGGAGGCCGGGTCGCGACGCGACCTCGCTCCCCGCCGCCAGGAGATCAAGGCGATCGAGACCTCGCTGGCCAAGCTCGGACAGGACTGCACCCGGCTCGAGGCCGAGATCGCCACGCTCGATTACGGGCGCGACGCCGCCCACGCACGCAAGGTGACCGAGCAGCACGCGGCCGTACGGCGGGAGATCGAGCAGCTGGAGACCCGCTGGCTCGAACTATCCGAGCGTTTAGAATCGGCTGATGGCTGACGAGCCCGACGAGTCACCGATCGATACGTCTCCGCCGCCGGAGGACGAGCCGCGCAACTGGCATGTCGGCCGCCTGGTGTTCTACGGCTTCCTCGTGTTGTGGCTCGCGGTCGCGCTGTGGAACCTCTACAAGCCCATGCCCGACGGCACGCGCGTGCGCGGCGAGATGGTCGAGACGCCGCTCAACCAGCTGCATTTCCTGGCCGACGTCACCGGCGCGGACGTGTTCGGCGCGCCGATCGTCGAGCAGCAGATCTTCGACGCGATGCTGCGCGTCATCGGCCAGGCGCGCCAGTACGTCGTGCTCGACTTCTTCCTGTTCAATGCGCAGCGCGGCGCCACGCTGGACACCCAGCCGCGGCGCGCGCTCTCCGCCGAGCTGCGTGACGCGCTGCTGGCGCGCAAGCGCGCCTTGCCCGGCCTGCAGGTGCTGGTGCTCAGCGATCCGATCAACGACCTGTACGGCAGCCTGCCTTCGGCCGACCTGGCCGCGCTGCGCGCCGCGGGCATCGACGTGGTCACGGTGGATCTCGACGCGCTGCGCGATTCGAATCCTATCTACTCCGGCTTCTGGCGCCTGACCATGAAGTGGTGGTCGGGCGACGGCGGCGGCGACCCCTGGCTCCCCAACCCGCTGGATGCCGGGCCGGAGCAGGTGAGCTTCGGCGCCTGGGCGCGCCTGCTGAACTTCAAGGCGGATCACCGCAAGGTGCTGATCGCCGACGACGGCGGCGGCGGCATCGCCGGCATCGTGACCTCGGCGAATCCGCACGACGCCAGCAGCCTGCACTCGAACGTCGGCCTGCAGCTGGCGGGCGCGGCGCTGCAGCCGCTGCTGGAGAGCGAGCTGGCGCTGGCGCGCGAGTCCGGCTGGCGCAGCGCCTGGGAACCGCCGCCGCTGGCACCATCCGCCCCGGTAGCGAATCCGGCCGAGGCGGCGCGTGTGCAGGTGCTCACCGAGGGCGAGATCGGCTCGGCCATCGTGCGCAACTTCGCCAGCGCGCGCGTCGGCGACAGCATCGACATCGCGATGTTCTATCTCTCCGAGCGCAACGTCATCGACGCGCTGATCGCCGCTGCGAAACGTGGCGTGGCGGTGCGCGTGATCCTCGACCCCAACAAGGACGCGTTCGGCCGCAGCAAGAACGGCATCCCCAACCGCTCGGTGGCCACCGAGCTCGCCGGCGCTTCGGACGGCGCCATCAAGCTGCGCTGGTTCCGCACGCACGGCGAGCAATTCCACAGCAAGCTGGTGGCCCTGCGCACGCAGGACGAATACTGGTTCACGCTGGGCTCGGCCAACCTCACGCGCCGCAACCTGGGCGACTACAACCTCGAGGCCAACGTCGGCGTCAGCGTGCCGCCGAACTCGCAGCTGGCCGCGAGCATCGCCGCCTGGTACGAGATGATCTGGACCAATCGCGGGCCGCCCGACCTCGAGTACACCTCGGAGTTTGGCGCCTACGCCGATCCCTCGCAGGGAACCTACTGGTTGTACCGCTTCATGGAGGCCACGGGCCTCTCCACGTTCTGAGCTGCCTGCTATCGGGCGGTTTCGGGCGGCTTCTCCGCCGCCAGCGCATCCGTGACGTTGCGCTCGAGCTCGGCCACCGCCTTGGCCGTGGCGGTCTCGAAAGCCACGATCACGGCGCCCACGCGATTCTCGCTGGCCGCGGCCGAGCCGCGCGCGGTGAAGTTGGCCAGCAGGGTCCGATCGCGATAGCGGCCGAAGGTGCAGTCGAGCACCACCTCGACGGTGGGCGCGCCGCCGCCGACGGTGTAATCCGCCTCGAAGCGATTCAGGCCGCAGCGCAGGTTGTAGCGCGGCGCATAGGGCGCGGTGTCGTCGAGCACGCTGGAGAACAGGCTGGCGCCGCGCAGCTGGTCGACCAGCACGCTGGCGACGAGATCGGGCGCTGGCGCCGCCCAGCGCGTGGCGGAATACACGTCGAAGCGGCGGTCGGAGCGCAGCAGCACGATGCGGTCGGAATCCAGCCCCGGCCCGGACACCGGGCGCTGCACGCGCAGTGTTCCCGCGACCTTGGTGACTTCGGTCTGCGCGGGCCGCGGCGGCAGCCGCAGCACGTAGGCCTGTTGCGCCGGTATCGAGCTCTCGAAGAATCCCCCGCAGCCCGCCAGCAGCGACACACACAGCAGCCCTAGCGACCGCGTCCTCATCGGGGAATCTCCACGCCCTGATAGGCAGGCTCGTAAAGCAGTTGCGAGGGATCGGCCTTGAGGCTGCGCGACAACTCGCGGAATTCCTGCGCCGCCTCGCGGGAGTCGCGCAGCAGCCTTTCCATTTCCGGCAGGCTGTCACGCAGGAAGAGTCCGACATCCTGGCGATGTTCGCTCATGAGGCTGTCGAGGTTGCTGGTGGTGGTGGCGAGGTTCTCCGAGATCTTGCGCAAGCGCTCCGAGGCAGCGGCGAGGTTCGGACCCGATGTGTCGACCAGCTCGCGCGCCCCGGCCGCGGCGGCGCGTACGTCGGCAATGGCCGCCTTGAGCTCGCCCACCACCACGGACGCATCCTCGAGCGTCTTCGGCAGGGAATTCGAGGACTTCTCGATGTTCTTCATGGTGGCCGTCAGCGAGGCGATGTTCTCGTCGGAGAGGATGCGCGAGGCGCGCTCGATGAGATCGCCGGCGCGGCCGACCACGTCGGGCAGGCTCGCCAGGAACAGGTCGAAGTTGGACTGCACCGAATCGATGACCGGGAATTGCTCGCTCGGCACCGGGTCCATCCTGCGCTTGGAATCGGCGTGCGCCAGCAGGTCGATGTACAGCAACCCGGTCACGCCCTGCAGCGACAGCGACGCCAGCGTGTCGTCGGAGATCGGTGTGCCCGCGTCGATGTCCGCGATCACCTGTACGCGGTCCGCGGCGCGCTTGTCGATCCTGATCGTCACGACGCGGCCCACCTCGACGCCGAGGTAGCGGACCGTGCTGCCGCGGTTCAGGCCCGAGACGCTGCCCTGGAAGTAGATCTCGTAGCGCTTGTAGTCGCGCGCGTCGGCGCTGCCCGCGTACCAGTAGACGAACAGCGCCGCCATCGTGGTGACCAGCAGCACGAACGCGCCCACCGCGGTGTAGTTAGCTTCACGTTCCATGCGTGGAGAAGCGCAGCGCGCGTTCGCCGTGGAAGTAGGCCTGGATCCACGGGTGGGGGTTCCGGACGATGCCCTCCAGGGTGTCGCTCGTCATCTTGCGGTCGATGATCACCCCGACACGATTGCAGGTTCTGAAGATGGTGTCGAGATCGTGTGTGATCATGACCACGGTGAGGCCTAGCTGCTGGCGCAGGTCCATGAGCAGCTCGTCGAAGGCGGCGGCGCTGATGGGATCGAGGCCGGCCGTGGGCTCGTCCAGCATCAGCAGGGGTGGATCCAGCGCCAGTGCGCGCGCCAGCGCCGCACGCTTGATCATGCCGCCCGACAGCTGCGCCGGGTATTTCCGGCCGGCCTCCTCCGACAGCCCCACCAGCCGCACCTTGAGCATGGCCAGTTCGTCGAGCGCGCGCGGCGGCAGCGACAGGTGTTCCAGCATGGGCAGCTGCACGTTCTGCAGCACGGTGAGCGCCGAGAACAGCGCGCCCTGCTGGAAGGTCACGCCGTAACCGGCCTTGACCTGCTTGAGGTCCGCTTCCGGCATGTGCGTGAGGTCGCGCCCCATGAGACGCACCTCGCCGGCCTGCGGGCGCTGCAGGCCGAGGATGGTCCGCAACAGCACCGACTTGCCGGACCCCGAGCCGCCGACGATGCCGAACACCTCGCCGGCCTCGACGGTCATGTCGAGCCCATCGTGCACGATCTGCGCGCCGAAGCGGTTCTTGAGGCCGCGCACTTCGATGATGGCCTCGCTCATATGTCGAGCTGCCAGAACACGATGGCGAAGATCGCGTTCGCGAAGATCACCAGGAAGATCGACTGCACCACGGCGACGGTAGTCAGGCGGCCGAGCTCGCGCGAGGAGTCGCGCACCTGCAGGCCGCGATAGGTGCCGGAGAGCGCGATCAGCAGCCCGAACACCGGCGCCTTGATGACACCCACCCAGAAGGTGGTCGGGGCGATGGCGTCCTGCACGCGGTCGAGGTACAGCGGCAGCGGCATGTCGAGCAGCCACTTGCACAGCAGCGCGCCGCCGGTGAGCCCGATGCCGTCGGCGATGACGGCCAGCAGCGGCATGGCCACCACCAGTCCGATGACGCGCGGCAGGATCAGCACTTCCTGCGGTTCGACGCCGATGGCGTGCAGCGCGTCGACCTCCTCGTTGAGCTTCATGGCGCCGATCTCGGCGGCGAACGCGCTGCCGGAGCGGCCGGCAACAATGATGGCGGTGAGCAGCACACCCAGCTCGCGCAACACGCCGACGGTGACGATGTCGACCACGAAGATCTCGGCGCCGTACTCGCGCGCCTGCTGCGCGGCGATGTAGGCGATGATCAGCGTGATCAGGAAGGCGATCAGGGAAACGATCGGGATCGCCGTGATGCCGGTCTCGTACACGTGCCGCGCGATCGACGTGGGCCGCAGCCGCCGCCAGCTGGTGCAGGCGCGCAGCAGCGTGACCACCGTGTGGCCGATGAAGGTCACCGCGAATTTCGCGGATCGCAGGCGCCGCGTGACCTGCCGGCCCAGGGCGCTGACCGGTTCGAACTCGGGTTCGGACGAGGAGCGGGGGGCGGCCTTGGCCTTGCCCGAGAGTGTGGAGTCGATGAGCGCGAGCTGGCCCGGCTCCTCGCCGACGTAGCTCACCTGCACGCCGGCCCCCTCGGCGGCGCGCAGCCACTCCCGCAGTCGCCAGGCGCCGGCCAGGTCCAGGCGCACCTCGTCGGGGACGCGCACGCGCAGGGTCCGGGCGCCGTCGAAGGACTGCGCTGCGAGCTCGGCGTCGATGGACGGCAGATCGGCGCCACGCCAGTGACCGGCGAGCTCGACGTCCAGGGCATCGTCCTGTCGGCTGACGTTCAGGTACACGCGGCAGGATTCTACCGAAATGAAATCGGCCTCATGGCTGCCGTGTGTTCCGAATGCACGGCGACCATGAGGCCGGAGGTTCGCCGGGCGATTGCGCGCCCGGCGCGGGGAAGCATCAGCTGTCGTCGCGGTAGCGGCGGATGCGGATGACCGCCACCAGGAAGGCCGCCGCCACCAGCACGCCCAGCCAGGTCTCGTAGTGCGTGAATACGCGCGCCACGTGGCTCAGGAACTCAGCCAGTGACGGGACCGTATCATCATTGCCCTCGGGGAACTTCATGACGAAGAAGGCGCCGGCGAACCGCCGGCCGAGGAAGTCCGCGAAGTTGTGCGACTGGAGGATCATGCCCTCGATCAGCAGCACGGCGACCGGCGGCAATACCGCCCACAGGAACGCATTCTTCCGCGCCCAGACCGACACCAGCAGCAGGTACCCGGCGAGCGGCAGGTACCAAACTATTACCGCGGGCACCAGCACCAGCGAGCCCGCCTGCACCTTGAGCCACGTGAGCGGGTTCCACACGGTCACCCAGGCGCCGAGCGGCGAGCCGTGGAAGCGCAGCCACAGTATGGCGCCGAACAGGATCTGCGTGACCGCGCTCACGGCGAGCACGATCAACGGTGCCACGACCAGCGCGGTCAGCGCCTTGGACAGCACCACCTCGCTGTCGGAGACCGGCAGGGATTTCCAGAACAGGATGCTGCGATCCTTGCGCTCCGACATCAGGCAGTCGAGAAGGTAGAAGAACACCACGATACCCAGCACCGCGAGCTGCACCACCGTGAGCACGCCGATATAGCCGGCATAGATGCCGTCGCGCTTGGCGGCGTCGGGGTTCAAAAGGGCGTCGGGCGGGACTTCGGGCCCGAAATGCAGGCCTCCGTGGCCATCCGGGCCGGGGCCGCCGCTGAACGCGGCCGAGATCAACAGCACGCCCGAGATCACCAGCGGCGTGATCCACAACGAGCGGTTCTCCCAGAACTCGCGCCGGATCAGCATCAGTACCTTGTTGGCGTGAATCATGCGGCCTCCTTCGAGGTGCCGGCGCCACCGGCCCTGCTGTTCGCGTCGCTACCGCCCATCAAGGCCACGAAGAGGTCCGCGACCGAGGGCGCACGGGTCTCGCCCAGCGCGGCCAGTTCCGCCGCGTTGCGCCCGTCGAACAGCATCGCGACGCGGCCGAAAACCTCGCGTTCGTAGAAGGGTTTCAGCGCCCGTGCCGCGTCCACGTTGCCGGCCGAGGGCACCAGCTGCGTGAATCGCTCACCCAGCGATTCCATCGACGCGTCGAGCCTGACCTGCCCGTGCTGCAGGAAGATCACGTCGGTGAGGATGTTTTCGATCTCCTCGACCTGGTGCGTGGTCACGAGGATGGTGCGTTCCTTGTCGAAGTAGTCGTTCAGCAGGTTGTCGTAGAACGAGCGGCGGAACAGCAGGTCGAGTCCCAGCGTGGGCTCGTCCAGCACCAGCAGGCGCGCGTCGATGGCCAGGATCAGCGCCAGGTGCAGCTGCGTGACCATGCCCTTGGACAGCTGGCGCACGCGCCGGTCGAGGCGGATGTCGGTTTTCGCGAGGAATTCCTCGGCCCGCTTGCGTTCAAAACGTGGATGCAGACCCGCGACCAGGTTCAGCGCCTGCGACACCTTCAGCCAGCGCGGCAGCACCGCGACGTCGGCGATGAAGCACACCTCGTTCATGAGGTCGTTGCGCTCGGTGCGTGGATCCTTGCCCAGCACCTTGAGCTCGCCGTCGAATCCGGTGAGGCCGAGGATGGACTTGATCGCCGTGGTCTTGCCGCTGCCGTTCGGCCCGATCAGGCCGACGATGCGGCCGGGCTGCACGTTCAGATCGATGCCGCGCAGCGCGGGCGTATCGCCGTAATTCTTGGTGAGCCCGCGGGCTTCAATTATCGTTGTCATCGTCATCGCCTGCGTTGGCACGGGTCGGGAACGGCTGGGATACCGGGGCCGATTTCGCACCACGTTTCATGAGCTCCTCGACGCCGAGTCCGAGCCGCTGGATGGTCGCGTAGACCTTGGGCCATTCGGTATCGAGGAAATACTGCCGCTCGTCCTTCATGAGCGCCTGGCGGGCGCCCGCGTTGACGAACATTCCCCGCCCGCGCCGCTTCTCCACCAGCTGCTCATCGACGAGCTGCTGGTATCCCTTGAGAACGGTCAGCGGATTGAGACGGAACTCGGCCGCAACAGCGCGGACCGAGGGCAGCGGATCACCTTCCTTGAGGACACCCTCGAGGATCATCGCCACCACTCGATCGCGCAGCTGCCTGTAGATCGGCTGGCTGTCGTCCCATTGCGGGTCCATCAGAGTGCTCCGGTGACCTAGCGTACCAGAGCACTCACGGCCGCCACGATGCCCTGGCCGCCGTCACGATGGACGCGCGCCACGCTGGTGGCATCGACGAAAGTCCAGCTCATGAACACGGTCAGCGCCAATGCGGCCACCGCGCTCGCGACTACTTTCAGGTTGAGGTTGTAGGTCGTCATGATCGTCTCCTTCTCGCGCCCTATCCGGGCTCTGTCTCCGGGCTCCTCGCCCCATGCGATTCGCCCTACGTGTTGGTGTTATATATAACTACAACACCAACTCAGAAGCAAGCCCTAACCCAAAAAAACTTCCTGGTGCGTTGCAAGCTACGAGACGCAAAATCCACCGGCGGGAGTGGTCATGAAATCCAAGCTATTGTTTGTCATGGGAATTGTCCTCGCCCACGGCGCCGTCGGAGCCGCCTGGATACACCAGGACGCACCCCAGGCTCGCTCCCCGCTCTCCACCTGCGTCAACACACCCTTGCCGATGCCGTATTTCCAGTCGCCGCGTGAACCGCTGCTGGCACACGTGGTATCGATGCAGCCCGAGGTACAGGCACAGCCGTGAATGCCGCATTGACCATCGATGGCGCCACCAGTCCCGACACCGCCGCGCGCTTCGCGCCCGCGAAACGCGCGCGTAGAGTCGAAGCCGTGAGCGAAGACGAAGACGCGCAGCTGATGCTCGCGTACGCCAGCGGCGAATTGCGCGCCTTCGAGACTATCTACTCTCGCCACCGTGGCGCGTTGTACCGCTATCTCATGCGCCAGGCGCACGACCCGGAAATCGCCAACGATCTGTTCCAGGAGGTGTGGAGCCGCGTGATCGCGAACCGGATGCGTTACGAACCGCGCGCCAAATTCCGCACCTTCCTGTTCACGCTGGCCTACAACTGCTTCATCGACCATTGCCGGCGCCTGAAGGCGCGGCCGTCCGGTCCCGGCATCGACGACGCCGACGCGGCCGACCTGCTGCCGGCCGGCGACGACGCGCGGCCGGATGTCCAGCTGCAGCGCGACGAGGGCTCGCGCCGTTACCGCGCGGCGCTCGCCACGTTGCCGCCCGAGCAGCGCGACGTCTATCTACTGCACGAGGAGTCGGAGCTGTCGCTCGAGGAGATCGCGCGCGTCACCGGCGTCGGTACCGAGACGGCCAAGAGCCGGCTGCGTTACGCCGTGGGCAAGCTCAAGGCGGCACTCGCCGGCGCGGACGAGCCGGCCGCCGGGGCGCGGCGATGAACGGTCCCGACGAGGAATTCGACGACTTCCTGTCGCGGCGCAAGCCGCTGTTCCGCAGGCCGCCGGACGAGCTCGAGCCGCCGGAGGAAATCGATCGCGTGGTGCTGCGCCGGGCGCGCGAGGCCATCGAGATCGACCGGCCGCAGCGCGCCTTCCGGGGCGCCAACTGGGGCGCGCCGCTGGCCATCGCCGCGACGCTGCTGGT
>Ga0307410_10001744_pt1 | contig 10048 bp, 13 predicted proteins | sample 322Ometagenome_3_FD_203707 | JGI IMG/M metagenome (GOLD analysis project Ga0307410, IMG submission 203707) | Maize rhizosphere microbial communities from greenhouse at UC Davis, California, United States - 322HYB-O-3 | ecosystem: Host-associated > Plants > Roots > Rhizosphere > Soil | place...
ATCCCGGCCTTGTCGGCAAGCATGATGACTCGCCATGGCGTCCGGATCGGCTCTCCCAGGCGGGTGCGAGCGGCGATGTCGGGATTGCCGGGAAGCGGCGAGAGCTTCGTGACGACCCCGAGGCCGTCGCCGCGGCCTTTCAAATATGCCGCGGGATAATCGAGCAGGTCCGATTCCGTGATCAGAAAGGCGGCCTGGCCCGTTTCGCACAACAAGGGCAAATCGTAGAGATTGTGCTCGCGGATGCGCCCGGCCTCGACAGGATCGAATTCGCCTTCATGGGCGGTCCCGAAGCGGCCCGGGTTGAAGCCCCAGCAGATGTAGCTCCTCGCGAAATTGAAGCTCGTATCCTCCCCGGTGACGATGGCGCCGTCGGTCTTCGGTTGGACCGGGATCACGGTGCGGAGCGCGACTCCGTCGTCATAGGCGCGAAGGACCAAATCGATACGCCGCGTTTGGCCGTCGATCAGATGCAGGACGGCTTCGTTGAAACGGTCCCGGACGCTCGACGCCTTCCCGGTGACCGGCCGCCACGTGTCGTCGACACTGCGCCGATCGATCCGATCGATCCCCGAGCTCTCGCCTAGCGGGCCGCTCTGGAGAGACAGCGATACCGGAGAAGCCAGGATGATCGTCTCGGAATCACGGGAGACGGAGTAGGCAGGACGGCTTTTCGCGTCGAAGCTCAGCGAGATCGCATTGCGCCCGTCGGGGGAGCGAACCGTTTCAGTCGCGGTGCCGGATTGAGCGCTCGCCGCCGAGCCGAGCGAAAGGGTCACCATCAACGCCAAAGCCATGCGAAGATTCATGCTCTTCCCCCTCTTGACGGATTAGCCGAGGGGAACGGCGGCGGAAAGCGGCGCGCGTTGCCGCTGTTGGAAATTATCAGAGGGGAAGTTGACCAAGTTGACTGTGCGGAGCGGGTGCGAATGTTCCGAATGTTCGCACTGACGGGCATGTTTTCGGCTCGCTGTCGAAGTCCGTTAAGTTCACCCCTCAACGCGCGTGTGCGCAGGTGCGCAGTGACAGACGGGAAGCGTACGATGCTCATTCGGCAGCCTAAGGCACGAAAAGGGTGCTGTAGGACAGCCTAATGTCTGCTTTGGGTGGAAAGCGGACACTGGTTTAAAGTGGCAACGGCGTCCGCTGGGTCTTGTTTGCTTCCTCCGGCGGAGTGTCGATCGGTGTGCAGATAGACGGCGAGAATTTACCGCCAGCCCAGGTTTCTTGGGCAAGCTCCTTGAACGCTTTCTCGCTCGGCATGAACCCGTATCGCCGCGCCATCGGCAGCGTCTGAGCGGCAATGATCTTCAGCTCGTAATCGAGCGTAGCGGCATCCTGCAGCGCGGTGCGGATCCTCGCACGGTCTTCGGCGGACAAGACCGTAGGGCCAAATTGCAGCGATCGCAGACGGCCCCATGGCAATCTCTCCGCGAACTGCCGTTCATTGAACTCGCGGATCCGGTTTGCGACCGCGCCCATCCGGTACTGTTCCTCGCCTGACAGGAGGGCCATCCTGCCGGCTGACATCGCTGCCTCGTACCGGCTGAGCTCGATCCTAATCACCGGGGCCTGCGCAACCCACTTCGGTGCCTGGAAGGAGCCCGTGAGCTGCCACTCGGAAACAATCGCACGAAGTTCCGCAAGGCGACGGTCGATGCACGGTTCGGCCGAGCGACGCAGCGCAATGCTCATGAGGTCGCTGTTCAACTCGTCCGTGACCTCCGCGCGCGTCTGCGCGGCAATATCTCGATCATTCGCTGTTTCGGCGAGCTGCTGCGCTCCGAGCGCGATGAGCACGCCGAGCACGACCACCGAAAGCTCCCACGCGACCGCGTTCCAGCCGTGCGGCGGCTTCAGCTTCAACAGCCTGAACATTTGCTTGCCCCCTTCAAGGCGAAGCTAACCGTTCACCGATCAGGCGTCATCCCCTTGCACGCCCCCCTCGTGGTGTCCGGAACGGGTCGAAAGCAGACATTTGAGATTAGGCCGCCGCAGCCTCGTCCTGCACAGCGTCGTAGCGTGCCTGCGCCTCATGGATTGCGCCGACATTGTCCAAAGCCCAGGTCGCAAGTCCGCAGATCGGCTTCTGGAGCGAGTTGCCTAGCTCGGTGAGCTCATAGTCCACACGCGGTGGGATTGACGGCGTCACGGTGCGGTTGACCAAGCCGTCGCGCTCGAGGTTCCGCAGGGTCAGCGTGAGCATGCGCTGCGATACGCTGGGGATTTCGCGGCGCAGCTCGTTGAAACGCTTCGGTCCCTCGCCGAGGGTCTGGACGACGAGCACGGTCCACTTGTCACCGATGCGCGACAGCAACGTGCTGATGGTCCGGCACACGGGGTTCGATGGGTCCTTCATTTCGCGGTTACCTTCCTTTTCCCGCCGCACAAATTTGTTCGTGGATCACAAAAAAGTGCGTTCTTGCGAGTGATTCACACATGGTTATCTAAGGTGCCTCGGTAACAAATCAATACTTAGGAGGTATTAGTGACCATCCTGCATATCGACAGCAGCATCAACGGCGAGAACAGCGCCAGCCGCGCGATCAGCGCGAAGATCGTGGATCAGGTGAAGGCTGCGCAGTGGGGCGAGCAGCTTGTCTACCGCGACCTTGCTGCTGAGCCTCTTCCGCATCTGACTCTCGACGCGTTCGCGGACACTTCGGTGCTCGACGAATTCCTCGCCTCCGACACGGTCGTAATCGGCGCACCCATGTACAATTTCACTTTGCCCAGCCAGCTCAAGGCCTGGCTCGACCGCATTCTCGTTGCCGGGCGTACCTTCCGTTACACCGCCGAGGGTCCCGAAGGCCTCGCGGGCGGGCGCCGCGTGATCGTCGCGCTTGCCCGAGGCGGCGTTTACGACGCCGGATCGCCGGCAGCCTCGCTCGAGCATCTCGAAAGCTACCTGCGCGGCGTCTTCAACTTCATCGGCATCGAGCCGGAGTTTGTCGCCGCCGACGGGCTCAACTTCGGTCCTGAACAGCGCGAGAAATCGCTGACTCAGGCGCTCGGCGAGACTGTGCGCCTGGCCGCTTAGGTCCGGGGCGTGGCTGCTTCCTCCCCGCCGTTGCCCCATTTTGGAGCCCCGGGCGTTTCGCTCCCCACGCCCAGGGCTATTCTTTTCAAGTCACACCAAGGAGTCTGCCTGTGAACAGCGATCGGATCGGGGCCTTTTCGCCCGTCATGCTCAGCATCCTGCGGATCATGACGGGGCTGCTCTTCCTCGAGCATGGAACGCAGAAGTTCCTGTCGTTTCCGGCAGGCAAGATGGCCGGGTTTGGATGGACCTTCGCCGGGCCGCCAGCCTACGCCGGGATCATCGAGCTGGTCGCGGGGGCATTGATCGCGATCGGCCTGTTCACGCGTCCCGCAGCCTTCATCGCTTCCGGAACCATGGCGGTGGCCTATTTCATGGTTCACGCGCCGCAGAACTTCTTCCCCATCAACAATATGGGCGAGGCGGCGATCCTCTACTGCTTCGTGTTCCTGTACCTGTTCTTCGCCGGTCCGGGACCGATCAGCGTCGACGCGAAGCTGGGCGGTGACAATCGCTCGGTAGCTTGACGCGACTCTCGGCGAGGAGCAGCTAGCCCGCCGCCGGTGCGCGCCTCGGTCCGCGCGCCTGCCCGTCAGCGTCTCACCGGCCGGCATGGGGGTTCGGCATGATCAGGCATGCGATGATTTTCCTTGCTGCGACGGCAGTATTGGCGGCTCCGGCAATCGCAGGTCCTGCGGAGGAGGCCACGGCAGCTGTCACGACCTGGCTCGACAAGTTCAACGCCGGCGACGTCAACGCGTTCAAGGCCGCGCACACGCCGGATACGGTGATCGTTGACGAGTTCGAACCGTACCTGTGGACCGGCGCCGGCGCGCCGCAACGCTGGCTGGAGGATTACGGGAAGGACTCGACGGCCGGGGGCATCACGGGCGGCCGCCTCGACTATGCCGCGCCGCTTCGCGCCTCTGCCAACGACACGATGGCCTACATCGTGCTTCCGACCATCTATCGCATGACCCAAGGCGGGAAGGCGAAGTCGGCGGCCGGCACCATGACCTTCGTCATGACCAAGGTCGGCAACGACTGGAAGATCGCCAGCTGGACCTATTCGGCCCCCGCTCCACAATAAGAGCTAGGAAAGGAGCCTGAGCGGGTTTTCCAGCAACGGCTTCAGCGACTGCATGAAGCTCGCGGCGTCCCAACCATCGACCACGCGGTGATCGCAGCTGAGGGACAGGTTCATCCGCTTGCGGATCTCGATCTCGCCGTCGACGGGGACAATCTTGTCCTCGATCTTGTTCACGGCGACGATGGCGACCTGGGGCGGATTGACGACCGGCGTCGAAGTGATCCCGCCCATCGGGCCGAGGCTCGAAATAGTGAAGGTCGCGCCGCTAAGCTCTTCGCGCGTCGCCTTGCCCGTGCGGGCGGCTTCGGACAGGCGGCCGATCTCGGACGCGAGCTGCCAGACCGATTTCGATTGGGCGTCGCGGATGGTGGCGACCATCAGGCCGTTCGAGGTCTGGGTCGCCATGCCCATGTGCACGGCCCCGTGACGAGTGACGACCATGGCTTCGTCGTCGAACGTCGCGTTGAGCATCGGCCAGTCTGCGAGCGCTCGTGACATGGCGGTGATGAGGAAAGGGAGAAGCGTCAGCTTGGGATTATCGCCGCGGTCGCGGTTCATCATCTGACGCGCTTCCTCGAGCGCGGTGACGTCGAATTCCTCGACCAAAGTGAAGTGCTGGATGCGCCGGTTGGCCTCGGCCATGTTCTCGGCGATCTTGCGGCGAAGACCGACGACCTTGATCGCCTCGTCCTTGCGCGGAGCAGCAGCGCTGCCGCGGGTCGAGACGCTTCCGCCGTTGTAGAGCAGGTAGGCGTCGAGGTCGGAGTGGCGGATGCGGTCGCCGGTGGTTTTCACCTGGCCGAGATCGATGCCGAGGTCGCGGGCGCGAGCCCGGACGGCGGGGGAAGCGAGCACGTGTGCCTGCGCCGGCTCCTTGCCGGCGACTTCCGGCTCGACGCGCGGCGTCGGGGCAGGCGCAGGCGGCGGGTTTTCTTCGATCGGGGTGACCGGGAGCTCTTCTTCCTGCTCCGGCGTCGGCTTGATCGCGCCGTCGCCGAGCGGGCGCTCTTCCTTGCTCTCCAGAACCGGTGCGGGCGCCTCGTCGGCAGGCGCAGCACCTTCGGTCTCGATCACCGCGAGCACCGAGCCGATCGGAATCTGGTCGCCGACTTCGCCCGCCAGCTCCACGACTTTGCCGGCCACGGGAGATTCCATTTCCACCGTCGCCTTGTCGGTCATCATGTCGGCGATCTGCTGGTCTTCGGCGATGGTGTCGCCGATCTTGACGTGCCAGGCGACGATCTCGGCCTCGGCAATGCCTTCGCCAATGTCAGGCAGCTTGAATTCGTATTTCGCCATCAGTCTGCCATCACTTTCTCAAGCGCCCTCTTCATGCGCTTCGGACCAGGGAAGTAAGCCCATTCGTAGGCATGCGGGTAGGGCGTGTCCCAGCCGGTGACGCGCTCGACCGGCGCTTCGAGATGATAGAAGCAGCGTTCCTGGACGAGTGCGCTCAGCTCGGCGGCGAAGCCGGACGTGCGTGGCGCTTCCTGCGCGATGAGGCAGCGGCCGGTCTTCTCGATCGATTTCTCGATCGTCTCGATGTCGAGCGGGACGAGCGTGCGAAGGTCGATGACCTCGGCGTCGAGACCGTTGTCCTCGACGGCTGCAAGCGCAACGTGGACCATGGTGCCGTAAGCGAGGATGGTCAGCGCATCGCCTTCGCGAACCACTGCCGCCTTGCCGAGCGGGGCCGTGTAGTGACCTTCCGGGACTTCGCTTGCCGGATGCTTCGACCAGGGCTTTACAGGCCGGTCGTGATGGCCGTCGAACGGGCCGTTGTAGATGCGCTTCGGCTCGAAGAAGACGACCGGGTCCGGGTCTTCGATGGCGGCAATCAGCAGGCCCTTGGCATCATAAGGCGTCGAGGGGATGACGACCTTCAACCCGGCAATGTGCGTGAACAGGCTCTCGGGCGACTGGCTGTGCGTCTGTCCACCGAAAATGCCGCCGCCGTAGGGCGTTCGGATCACCATCGGCATCGCCCACTCGCCGGCGGTGCGGTAGCGCATCTTCGCCACCTCGCTGACGATCTGGTCGTAGCCGGGATAAATGTAGTCGGCGAACTGAATTTCGATCACCGGCTTGATCCCATAGGCCGCCATTCCGACCGCGGTGGCGACAATCCCGCCCTCGCTGATCGGCGCGTCGAACGTTCGCTGCTTGCCGAACTCCTTCTGCAGGCCTTCGGTGACCCGGAAGACGCCGCCGAAGAAACCGACGTCCTCGCCGAACACAACGATGTCCTCGTCGCGGCGCATCATCACCTTGTGGGCGTCATTGAGCGCCTGGATCATGTTCATCACTGGCATCAGCGGTTCTCGTCCAGCGCAAGGTCGCGCTGCTCGGCGATGTGCCAGGGGACATCCGCGTAAACGTCCTCGAACATGCTGCCGATATTGTCCTTGCCCTGCTGCGGAAGGATGCCGAGCTTCTCGGACTCCTTCTGTGCCGCGCGGACTTCGGCATCGCATTCGGCGGTCATTGCGGAGTGGCGTTCATCGTCCCATTCGCCGAGCGCTAGGAGATGCGCCTTCAGGCGCTCGACCGGATCGCCGAGCGGCCACAGCTTCGCCTCGTTGGTCGGACGATAGCCGGACGGGTCGTCGGACGTCGAATGGCCTTCCGCGCGATAAGTGAAGAACTCGATCAAGGTCGGGCCGAGGTTCGAGCGCGCCCGGTCCGCCGCCCAGCGCACTGCCGCGAAGACCGCGAGAGCGTCATTGCCGTCGACGCGAAGGCCGGCGACTCCATAGCCGACGGCGCGCTGAGCGAAGGTCGCACGCTCGGCGCCGGCGATGCCGGAGAAGCTCGAGATCGCCCACTGGTTGTTCACCGTCGCCAGGATGACGGGTGCGTTGTAGACGGCTGCGAACGTCATGGCCGAGTGGAAGTCGCCTTCTGCGGTGGCTCCATCGCCGATCCAGCCCATTGCGATGCGGCTGTCACCCTTGATTGCCGCCGCCATCGCCCAGCCGACGGCCTGCGGAAGCTGCGTGCCGAGGTTTCCGGAGATGGAGAAGAAGCCGAACTTCTTGTCCGAATACATGATCGGAAGCTGGCGGCCCTGCAGCTTGTCGCCCTTGTTCGAATAGATCTGGTTCATCATGTCGACGAGCGGATAGCCGCGCGCGATGAGAAGGCCTTGCTGGCGATAGGTCGGGAAGTGCATGTCCTCGCGGTCGAGGGCGGTCTGCGCGGCGACGGCAATCGCCTCCTCGCCGGTGCACTTCATGTAGAAGCTGGTCTTCCCCTGCCGCTGCGACCGGTACATGCGATCGTCGAAGATGCGGACGGTGACCATGTCGCGAAGCATCTTCCGGAGCGTATCGGGATCGAGCTTCGGGTCCCACGGGCCGACGGCCTTGTTGTTCTCGTCGAGCACCCGGACGAGCGCCGTCGTCAGCGGGTGGGTTTCGGCTGCAGGCGCAGCAACGTCGGGGCGAGGAGCGCTGCCTGCCGCCGGAATCTGCAGCTTTGAAAAGTCGGGCGTGTCGCCCGGCCGGAACGGCGGCTCGGGCACGTGCAGCGCAAGCTTCGGCCGGTTCGGCTTCAGCCGTGAAGGGTCCTTGTCGCTCATTTGGTTGAGGCGCTTAGTCTCGACTGAGCCATGCCGCAACTGACCATGTCAAGGGTCCTTTACATGGCTCATGGGTCAACGCGTTGACGGTCGAAGCCGCGCGCGGGTAGGGCGCCTGAATGGCCGAAGATTCTCCTGCTCCCGAACTCCCCGACCGCCTCTCGCTCGATCCTCGCAGCGAACACTTCAACGAAGACGTGTTGAAGCAGGGCGTCGGGATCCGCTTCAACGGGCAGGAAAAGACCAACGTCGAGGAATATTGCGTGTCCGAAGGCTGGATCCGCGTGTCGGCCGGACGCAGCCGCGATCGCTACGGCAATCCGATGACGCTAAAGCTCAAAGGCAAGGTAGAGCCCTACGTCGAGCCGAAGCACGGCTTCAGCTAGGTTCCGCGTCCGACGGATAATGCGGATGACGGCGTTCCTGCCTCTTGTCCCAAACCTTCTTCGCCGCCCAGCCTGCGCCGAGCGCCAAAGTTAGCGGGAACAGGCCGCGCCGTGCGACGGCTGCTGCCCCTGCGCCGAGAAGCGCACCTCTAAGCCCGCGATTCCGGCCTGCGATCTTCTCACCGATGAATGCTCCAGCAAGCTTGCCCAGCATTGACTGACTCCTGTTGGGATACGTGCGGCATCAACGCGGTAGAGGCGGTTGTGGGTTCCGAATAATCCCTCCCCCTCGATGGGGAAGGTTAGGTGGGGGTGACGCTCGAGATTTCGCGCCTCTTCGGAGAGGTCACCCCACCCCAACCCCTTCCCCATCGAGCGGAGGGGCTACACGATTGGGAATCTTCACCAAGCCTAGGTGGCAAATCCCGCCAACTCCCTCGCATTGCTTTTCGCTGAACGTCATTTTTCGCAGCTTTCTGGGATTGGCACGACATTTGAATAGTGTCTGGCACCGGCCCGCAATCAAATGCTGGATCGGCAAAAGGGAGATTACAAATGTCTGCTCAGTCGCACTTCACCCGCACGCTGGTCGCCTTCGCGGCGGCGCTGCTCGTGAGCTCCGTCGCGGTCGGTTCCGCGGTCGGCCCGGCTCAGGTTGCTGCGAACCCGACTGTTTCCGCCCGTGCCTGAACTCGAAATCATCGAAGCCAAGGTTCCCGTAAGGACACCCAGGATGCCTGCAGACCAAGAAATCCGGACCGTCGGTATCGCGCCTCTCGCGACCTGGTTCAGCGGTCCAGTGTTCAGTCGTGCGAGAGACATTTTCGCGGCGAACATGACGGACCTGCTGGACCGGGCCGAGGACCCGGCGCGGATGATCCGGATGATCATCCTGGAGATGGAAGAGACGCTCGTTGAGCTTCGTGCCAGCGCCGCCCGGTCCATCGCCGACGCCAAGGAAATGAAGCGGGCGATCGGCCGGCTGGAAGAAATCCAGATTGGCTGGACCGACAAGGCCGAGTTGGCCATCGCCAAGGGTCGCGAGGACCTGGCCAAGCAGGCGCTGGTCGAGCGCCAGAAGGCGGCCGACATGGCCGAGTCCCTGAACGCCGAGATGGACCAGATCGAGCAGGTGCTGAAGGGATATGAGGCGGACATCGGCAAGCTCCAGGGCAAGCTTCGTGAAGCCCGCGCTCGCCAGAATTCGATCGCATCGCGGCTCGAGAGCGCCGTTGCTCGCGCCAAGGCTCGCGAGGCGATGCACGGAGCACGCACGCTGGACGCGTTTGCCAAGTTCGAGCTGCTCGAGCGTCGCGCCGACTTCGCTGAAGGCCGCGCCGAAGCGCTCGGCTTCACGAGCCTCGAAGACCAGATCCACGAGCTGAAGGCGGCCGAGAAGGTCGACGCCGAGCTCGAAGCGATGAAGGCCGCTCTCGCGGCGCGTAAGTAAGGAAAGGGGAAGGGCATGGCCCGCACGCACGATCGATATTCGCTGAACCGCCGGGACAAAAAGCTTGCGGGCGTCTGCTCGACCATCGGCGAGGTGTTCAACATCGACCCGACCTTCATCCGCATCGGCTTCATCGCCGCCGCGGTGATCATCAGCTGGAAGGTGGCCCTGGTCGGCTACGTTGCAGCCGGCATCTACCTTGCCGTGCAGCGCAACCAGGCGACCCAGGCAAGCGGCCGCCGCGGAATGAGCGATTTCGACCGGATGGAACACGCCGGGAGGGTCCGCCCGTTGATCAAGTCGATGCGCGAGGACCTCGACGAGAACGACCGCCGGCTGATGGCGATCGACCACCACATCAATTCGCAAAACGACGAGCTGGCGCGCGAGATCGAGGCGCTCCGGGAGGACAAGTGATGGACCCTCTGACGATTGGTATCCTGGGTGGCATTTTCGCCGGAATGACCTCGGCGAGCATCGCGGCTTACAAGGGATGGCACGG
>Ga0307410_10001745_pt1 | contig 10048 bp, 8 predicted proteins | sample 322Ometagenome_3_FD_203707 | JGI IMG/M metagenome (GOLD analysis project Ga0307410, IMG submission 203707) | Maize rhizosphere microbial communities from greenhouse at UC Davis, California, United States - 322HYB-O-3 | ecosystem: Host-associated > Plants > Roots > Rhizosphere > Soil | place...
GCCGAGGCCCGGATGCCGCTGACGATCGGCTGAAGGCGAGTAATGGCGGACTGCAGCGTCGCGCGGCGATCGCCGACGTTGCTGCCCAATGCGATTGCGACGTCTATTCCATCCACCGATGCGGCAGGACGGCGCCGACACGCTCGGCGAGACTGGTGCGGCGGCCAAGCAGATCCTCGTCGCCGGCCGCCCCCTGCTCGAACAGGCGCACGTGTTCCAGCGACTCGCCGAGAACGACGTTCAGCATCGTCCGGTGGCGCGCGTGCGTCATCGCGTCCACGCGCGAACGCCAGCGATCGACGAAGGCGCGCAGCGTACGGGCGTCTTCCTCGAGGATCGGCCGGAACGCTGCCGGCTGCAGCTTCTTGCCTGTCGGCGCTTCCGGAACGGGCAGCGCCGCGGCAGGCGCCGGCAGCGCGACGCCGAACTCCGCCAGGGCGTTCTGCGTCCACGCGACGTGCGTTTCCTCGCGCGCGATCACGTACTGATACGTATTGTTGAAGTCGTAGTGGCTGACCACGCGGGCAGACGCTTCGTGGCGCTGGAGGATCGCCAACCGTTCAGCGGTGAAATCGGTCAGCAGCTGGCGCAGGTCGTCTTTGTGCATTTCGCGGTTCTGTCTACGTCTGCTTCTCTTTGCAGCTGATGCACGAGCGCGTCCAGGGAATCGCCTTCAGGCGCGCTTCCGCGATCGGCTCGCCGCAGTCACGGCAGACGCCGTAGGTGCCCTCGTCGATGCGCCGCAGCGCGCCGTCGATGGCCTGCAGAATCTTGGCGTCGGTCTGTTTGAGCTTCAGCTGGATGTGAACTTCATTGTTGCCGCTGGCCTGATCGGCCATGTCACCCTGACGACCAGAGTTGTTTTCCATCGTCCACTGCAGCGGCTTGGCCGCCGGGCCGCCCAGCAGCTCCCCGCGCTTCCGCAGCAACGCGTCCCGAAAGGTCTCCACGTCCATGTCCACGATCCTTAACGCGATTTCCGAGGGTGGAACAATCCGTGATTGTACACCGTCATTCGGCGCGCAGCGTCGCCAGCGGCTTGTGCCGCAGCACGTCGACGCTGGCGAGCACGCCAATGGCTGCGACAAATCCCGCAGTTGCGAAAATTCCACCAATCGTCAGCGCCGGCGCCGCGGTCCACGGCAGTTCGAGCGCGTATGTGGCGATCGCCCAGCTGAGGCCGATCGCGCCGATGGCGCCGATGGTGCCGGCAATGGCGCCGAGCACGCCATATTCGAGCAGCAACGTCGCGGCGATCAGTCGGCTGCTCGCGCCAAGCGTCTTCAGAATCGCCGCCTCGTAAACGCGGCGGAACTTCGTCATCGACACCGCTCCGATCAGAATCAACGTCCCGCTGAAGAGCACCAGCGCGCCGACGACGGTAACGCCGAGCGTCACTTTGTCGACGACGTCGCGGATGGTGGCGAGGATTTCGCGGAGGTCGATGATCGAGACGTTCGGGAACTGCGCGACCACCGCGGCCTGCATCCGCGCACGATCGCCGGCGTCCTGCGGGCCGCGGACCGTCGAGATGTAGGTATGGGGCGCGCCGTCGAACGCACCGGGCCTGAAGACGAACATGAAACCGCCGGCGCGGAAATCCTCCCATTGCACCCGGCGGATGCTGGCGACGCGCGCGGTGATGACCCGGCCGAGCACGTCGAATCGCATCCGGTCGCCGACCTGGATCCGCTGGCGCTCGAGGAATCCTTCCTCGATCGAGACCTCCGGTTCGGCCGACGGCGACGCGTCCCACCACCGGCCGGCGATCACCTCCTCATTGCCCTCGAGATGGGGCCGGTAGGTGACGGTGAACTCGCGCGCCAGTCCGCCGCGGCCCCTGACCTGTTCGAATGATTCCAGGTTCAGCTCGCGCCCTTCGACGCCGACCACTCGCGCGCGCAGCACCGGAATCAGCCGTGGCGCCGGCGCGGCGCCGTTCTGCGAATCCACCAGCGCGGCGACCTGATCACGCTGCGCCGGCTGCACGTCGATCAGGAACATATCCGGCGCGTCTCCGCCGACCTGGACCGAAAAGTCGCGCAGCAGGTTCGTCTGGAGCGTCCTGACGCCGAGAATGAAGAACGCGCCAAGGCCGACCGCAAGCAGAATCACTCGTGTCTGGTTGCCGCGCCGTCCGACGTGCAGCACGGCGTGGCGGAGGGCGAACGAACGCGCGTAGCGCAGCGGTTGCACCGCCCACACCAGGAGCATGCCGGCCAGGTGCAGCACGACGGCCACCGCGACGAATCCGGCCGACAGCACCAGACCGACAGTGAGGGAGCCCGCCTGCCACGACGCCACGCCAACCAGCGCGGCCGCCACCGCCGCCGTGACGATCCACTTCAGCCAGTCGAATCTCACTGCCGCCGGCGCATCCTGTCGCAGGAGCAGTCCGGGCTTCACGTGGCGGATGTCGAGCAGCGGCACGAGCGAGAACAGCAGCGACACCAGCAGCCCGATGGCAAGCCCCTGAGCGACCGCCGCCGCCGTCAGGCCGTAGTCCGCCTGCAGAAGCGCGCCGACGTCGCCGACCACGTACGGCAACCCGGCGATGACGCCTCCGGCGATTGCAACCCCGAGCACGCTACCGGCGATCCCGAGGAGCAGGACCTGCGTCATGTAAATCGCAAGGATTCGTCCCGTCGTGCCGCCAACGCACTTGAGGATCGCAATGCTGCGCACCTTCTGCTGCACGAACACGCGCGTCACGCTCGACACCCCAATCCCGCCGAGGATGAGGACGACCAGACCGACCAGGCTCAGGTAGTTTTCCGCCCGTCCGAGGTTCTGCCCCATGCGATCGGCATTCGACCAGAAGCCGCGGCCACGCACGAATTCGTTGGCAAACGACGCCCGCAGGTTGGTCTCCGCTTCCGGGATGCCTTCACGCGTCATCAGCAGCAGCAGCTGGCGCGAGACACGGCTGCCGAACGACAGCAGGTTTGTCGACTCGACATCCGCGTGATCGATCAGCACACGCGGCCCGATGCTGAAGGCGCCGACATTGCGGCCGGGCTCTTCCTTGATCACCCCGCGGATCTCGAACGGACGCGTGCCGATGAAGATGCGGTCGCCCACGCGCAGCCGCAGTTGCGCCAGCAGCTCGGGCCGCACCAGCGCTCCCCCGCCGTGCAGCAGTGTGTGCGAATAGCGGCCGGACTCGAGCGTCAGCGCGCCGTAGAGCGGGAATCTCGGTTCGACGGCCTTCAACTCGACCATCTTGGTACCCGGGCGGCCGTCCGCGGGCCGCACCATTGTCGCCAGCTCCATCGCCCTGACGACTTCGGTGACCCGCCCGGCCTGTCGTTCCCGTTCGACGGCGCCCAGCACGTGGTCGGTGAACGGCCGATCGCTCGTAATCACGAAATCCGCACCGGTCAGCGTCCGCGCTTCGCGTGAGAGCCCCGCGCGCACGCTCTGAATCACCGAGCGGATGGTCACGATCGCGGCCACCCCGACGGCGATGCAGATGAAGAAGAACAGCAGCCGCTGCCACGATGCGCGGATCTCCCGCAGCGCCATCCGCACGACGAAGGTCATCGCAGCGCCTCCGCCGCGGTCGGCATGACCTGACGACCGTCGCGAAGCGCCAGCCTCGTGTCGGCCAGCGACGACAGTTCCGCATCGTGGGTGACCAGGACCAGCGTCGTGTTGCGCGCCCGATGCACACGCATCAGCAGCTCCATGACGTGGCGGCCCGTCGTCGAGTCGAGGTTGCCCGTCGGCTCGTCGGCCAGCACGATGGGTGGGTCGTTGGCCAGAGCGCGGCCGATGGCGATTCGCTGCTGTTCGCCGCCGGACAGCTGCGACGGATAGTGGTGGGCGCGATCCGTCAGCCCGACCTCGTGCAGCAGCTCGCGTGCCCGCTCCGTCGCATTGCGCCGGCCGACGATCTCCATCGGGATCAAAATGTTCTCGAACGCCGTAAGCGACGGGACGAGGTGGAAGAACTGGAACACGAACCCGATCTTCTCGCCGCGCAGCCGCGCGAGCTGATCCTCACTGAGCCGCGTGATGTCGGTGCCGTCGATGATGATCGAGCCGGACGTCGGCGCGTCGAGCCCGGCGAGCAGGCCAAGCAGCGTGGACTTCCCGCTGCCGGATGGACCGACGATGGCAACGAATTGTCCCGAGGAAATCGTGTAATCGAGCGGATGGAGGATCGTCAGCGGCTGCCCGCCGCTGTCGACCGTCTTCGACACGCCATGGAGTTCGATCATTGGTCGCCCGCCGTGTCCGCGCCCTCGCCGCGGTTCCGGCGAGGTCTTGCCCGCCGGTCCTCGTCGAGCAGAGGCTGAAGCGCCCTCCACACCGTCTTCGCGACGATCGCCGCTCCCTCGGCATTAGGATGAATGCCGTCTGCGATGTTGAGCGACGGATTGCCGGCGACGCCCTCGAGGTAGAACGGCACGAACGCCACTTCGTGATCGCGGGCCAGATCAGCAAACGTCTGGCGGAACTGCGCCGTGTACGCCGGTCCGTGATTCGGCGGTGCTTCCATCCCGGTCAGCAGAACGGCGATGCCCCGCGCCTTCGCGCGCGTGATGATGTCGGACAGATTCGCTTTCGTGGATTCGGCCGGCAGCCCGCGCAGGCCGTCGTTTGCCCCGAGCTCGATCACCAGCACACGCACGTCACCCGTCAGCGCCCAGTCGAGGCGGCTGACACCTCCGGCGGATGTGTCCCCAGAGACCCCGTGGTTGACGGCCTCGTAGCCGTATCCCTCCTCATCCAGCCGCTTCTGGATGAGCGACGGCACTGATTGCTCTTTCGGAAGACCGTACCCAGCGGTCAGGCTGTCGCCGAGAAACACGACCCGCGGCCTGGCGGCGAGTGAGCCGACCGGCGCAGGCGAGGACCGGCCCGGCGGCGTCACCACGTCGGCTGCTTCGCGCTCGGCGCGGGAACACGCCGCGATCAGCAGCGACACAACCACCAGCGAACAAACACTTGACTTCATCGTGCGCAGATTTCTTATGTTAGCGTGGGTTCCTCGCGGGCGGCCACGAAGGACACCGCGGGCCGTGTGGTCCTCCTGGCTGAGCCTTTGGACTAGAGCTTGCGCACGACGACAGCAGTGATGTTGTCAGTGCTCCCTGAGCTCAGCGCCTGCTCGACGAGCTCGCTGGCGATCTTGTCCACGTCTTCTGTCCGCCGGAGCATCGCGGCGATCGCCTCGTCGTTCACCACGCCGTGAAGCCCGTCGCTGCAGAGCAGCAGTGTGTCGCCGATCGAGAATGGCGCCGTTCCGACGCTCGGCTCCATGTCCTCGCGCAGGCCGATCACTTTGGTCAGCACGTGGCGCATCGGGTGCCGCGACGCCTCCTCTGACCCGATCGCATCGGCCGGCAGTACGCGCGACACCCATGAATCGTCATTGGTGAGCTGCTGGAGTGAACCGCCGCGAAGCAGGTAAATCCGGCTGTCGCCGACGCTGCCAAATACAACCGATCCGTCGTTCACGAAGGCGGCGACGACCGTCGTGCCCATCCCCTCGTAGGTCGAGTTGCCCGCCGCGGCTCTGAGGACATGGTCGTTGGCCAGGCACAGGGCTTCCGACAGCGTGGCTTCGTTCGCTTCGTTCGCCTGCGAAAGGAAATCGTGGAGTGCCTTGACGGCGAGGGCCGACGCGACTTCGCCCGCGTTATGCCCGCCCATGCCGTCGGCCACGACGAACAGGCCCCTGGGCGCGTCGATTACCATCGCGTCTTCGTTGCTTTTCCGGCGACCCTTGTGGGACACGCCATGGGACGCCAGCTGCATCGGCTCCGGATTATAGCTGCTCCCGCCCAGTTGGATACTTTGTATACTCCTGCCGTGGCTACCCAGGCGGTTCCGGCGGTTCTCGCCAAAGCCGGCCGCTCGCTCGAGCGCGGGCGCGGCGCAGAGGCGGCGCAGGTGCTCGCGCCGCTGCTGCGTTCGGGCACGCTCAATCGTCAGGACGAACTGACCGTCCGTGCAGCGCTGGCTGAGGCGTACCTCCTGCAGGACGACCTCACGCAGGCTGCCGCCACGCTCGGGCGCACGCCTGACACTCTGCGCGAGAAACTGTCGGACGGCCAGCTCTCCATGTTGTGGCGGCTGCACGGCCGCCTGACGTTCGCACGCGGCGATCAATCGCGCGCCATCGCACATCATTCGCGCGCGCTCAAGCACGCCGAGCTGGCGCACGACTCGCGCGCCATCGGGCTCGCCCATTACGAGCTCGCCCTCGCCTATCGCGGCGTCGGCGATGCCGGCATCGTTCGCGAGCAGCTGACCGAAGCGGCGTCGGCGCTGCACGCCGCGGGCGATCGCCGCCACCTCGCGCTCGTTCACTCGCTGTCTGCCGTACTGCTCGCCCAGTCGGGACGATCCGATGAGGCCACTGCCGCCCTGCGTCAGGGCGAACGTCTGGCGATGGCCATTTCCGCAGACGACGTTCTCGCCGGGATCGTGCACAACCAGGCGAACGTCGCCTTGATGCGCCACCGGCATGACGACGCGCTCGCGCTCGCGGAGCGCAGCGTCAGCCTTCATCAGTCACTTGGTTCGGGACACGGCCTCGCGGTCGCGCTGGCGACGCTCGGCCAGATCTACGTGCAGCTGGGCGACCTGGAGCGCGCCGAGCAGATCCTGAATCGCACGCTGGAGGTACGCAGCGCCGTTCAGTTCCACGAGACCACCGGCGCCGTGTTCGACACCCTCGCGCAGATTCATCTGATGCGCGGCTCGTACGAGCGCGCCGGCGAATATCTGCGCCTGGCCAGCGACGCGTACGCGACCTATGGCTCCCACACGCTGCGCTGGTACGAGTGGTCGCTGAAAGTGCTTGGCGTCAAGCTCGCGATCCGCCGCGGCGCGTACGACGAGGCGCTGGCGATGGCGAACGACCTGACGGAGGCGGCGGGCGTCCCGCCGTCCGAAGCGATTCAGGCAGATCTTGCGGCCAGCGAGGCGCTGCTTGCCGCCGGACGCCTGGAGGAGGCCGAGCAGCGGCTGCGGGCGTGTGAGGATCGGCTCGACCCGCGCGGCACGCCGGGCACGTGGGGCGAGTTCCTGAGAATTCGCGGCCTGATCAACGAGCAAACGTCCCGGTCCTCCGCCGCGTACCACGACTTCGCGCAGAGCGCGAACGTCTTTGACCTGCTGGGCGAGCGCTATCAGGCCGCGCTCAGTCATCTGTCGATGGGACGCCTGTCGGCGGAGGCCGGCTCGACCGGTGCGGCGGAGCGCTATCTGGCTCTTGCCGAGGCCGTGTTCACGTCGCTCGGCGCACAGCGCGACCTCGACGAAGCCGCCGCCGCGCGCGAAGTGATGTCACGAGGCGCGTCTATGGACCGGGGGGCGACCGCCGGCGAAGTGGACGAGGCGATCGTCCGCCGCCTGGTCGACGCGGCGATCTTCCCTGAGCTCCTCGCGCGCGAAACCGCAACGACGCTGATGGAAACCCTTGGCGCAGAGCGTGTCGCGGTGTTTGTCACCCCGCCGTCGGGCGACCTGCGAGTGCTGGCGTCGACCGGCGACGACGCAGACGAGGCTCGAGACTTCGCGCGTGCGGCCAGCCAGGGCGCGCGCGAGCATCGCGGACGTCCGTTGCTGCTCGAATCGCTCGGGCGCGATCACGACGGGCCGCGATTCTGCGCGCTGGTGGCCGGCGGGCAGCACGGAGAGGCGGATCGCCGCCGCCTGCGTATGTTCTCCGCGGTGGCGCGGCAAGGCTTCGAGCTGTGCGGCGCGCGCGAACGGCCGCCGCAGGTCGCCGAGCAGTCAGCAGAACGATCGCTCGAGCCGCTCCTGCCCGGATTCGTCTGCGCCAGCGCGGCGATGAACCGCCTCGCCGATCAGATTCAGCGCATGCAGGGGCACAACCTGACGGTGCTCATCACCGGCGAAAGCGGCACCGGGAAGGACCTCGTGGCGCGGGCGATCCACTACGGCTCGCCGCGCAGCACGGCGATGTACCTGCCGTACAACTGCACCACCACGTCCCGCGAGCTGGCGGACAGCCAGCTGTTCGGCCACCGGCGCGGCAGCTTCACCGGAGCCGTCGCCGACCAGCAGGGCCTGATCCGATCCGCTGCCGGCGGCACACTGTTTCTCGACGAAATCGGCGATCTCCCCCTCGACATCCAGCCCAAGCTCCTGCGCTTCCTCGAGCAGGGGGAAATCATGCCGGTTGGAGAGGCGCGACCGCTTGCCGTGGACGTCCGCGTGCTTGCCGCCACCAACGCCGACCTCGAACAGCGGGTCAGCGAAGGCAAGTTCCGCGAGGATCTCTATTACCGCCTGAGCGTCATCCGCCTCCACGTCCCGCCGCTCCGCGACCGGCGCGAGGAGATTCCGCACCTGAGCACCTTCTTCCTGCGCGACGCCTGCGAGCGGCTGGGCAAACCCGACGTGCATCTGAGCTCGGCGACGCTCGACCTCTTCGCCCGCTACTGGTGGCCCGGCAACGTCCGTCAGCTCCGGAACGAGATTCAGCGCGCGGTGGCGATGAGCCCGCCCGGGGGTCAAATCGAGCCGGACCAGCTGTCGCCCGATCTGGCCGCACCCGAGCCGGGCACGGGCGGCGACCGTCGTGCTCCCAACGGCGGGGCCGTTCAGATCAAGCCGGGAAACCTCGCAACGGTCGTCGAACGGATCGAACGCGACCTGATTACAGCTACGCTCTCGAGCACCGCGGGGAACATCTCTGAAACCGCCCGCGTCCTCGGACTTACCCGGCGAGGCCTCTACCTGAAGATGCGGCGGCTCGGTCTCGAGGCCACGATGGCGGATACGCAGTAACCAGGTATACAGCTCATGTGAATATTCAGTATCCACCCCGACCGCCGACCCGTCTCAGGCACTATTTCTCTTCTCCTTATTTTTCAACAGTTTAGAGATGGTGCCCGTGTGGCCCTGCGACTCAGCCCCATGGGCCTCAACCTTGATTAAACGTTGGGCAACACAATCTTCCCGAGGGAGCTTCAAGGTGACTTCAACCGCCGCGATTCGAGACAAAGCGACCACCAGCCGTTCGCAACGCATTGGCAACCGCCGCGCCCTCCGCGTGCCGGGGCGCCTGACCTGGCGCGACAGCAGCGGGACACTCCGCTTCGTGTCGGTGACCACACGGAATGTCAGCGACCTGGACGCATTCGTGGAGTGCGACCGGCCCGCCTCGATTCCGCTTTATCGGTTGGTTCACTTTCAGGTTGAAGCACACGCGCGCAACGCGAGCCTGCCGGAGGCGCTGCAGCGCGGCAAGGTGCTCTCGGCGGTATATCGTGTTGGACCCTACCAGTCGGCGACCGGAACGCCGCAGGGTTACGCGCTGCGTCTGCTGGTCGAGCCGACGCGCGCCGCGGTGGAAGCACGGCAGCCGCTCGCGGTCGCCAATTAGTTCAAGTTCAAGTCTCAACTTCCAACTCCCAAGGAGCCTTTTGGGAGTTGGGACTTGGGAGTTACCCCGTCCTTTTCCTCCAATACCTCGCCAGCCCGAGCCATAGCTGCTCGAACGGGGCGGCAACGGGATACGCCGCGATCTGCACCTCGTTCATCTGACGCCGCATGTCCTGCCGGAGCCGCTCGGCGAACGTCCGGCTCCTCTCCTCGTCCGACCCCTCCTCGTCGAGCGTGTGGCGCACCCATCGCGCCATTTCCTGCAGGTTCTGCCAGAGCGTCTCGAGATGGGGCCGAACGGATCCGATCGGGCCGAAATGCGTGAGAAAGATCGTGTCCGGCGACCAGGCCTCGAGCGCGTCGAGACTCGTGCGCCACTTCTCGACGTCGATGTCCGGCGGCGGCGTCGGCGGCAGGACGTAGCCGCCGTCGATACACACTCCCGCGGTGTCTCCGACGAAGGCCACTCCGCTCGACCGATCCAGATAGCTCACATGGTGCGACGCATGCCCCGGCGTATAGGCGACCTCAAAGGTCCGTCCACCGGCGTCGATCTGTTCGCCGCCGGCCAGCGTCACCAGGTTCCGCTGCGGCACGGGGGCAATTTCGCCCCACAGCCTGTGCATGTCGTCGCCGTACAACCGCGTGGCACTGTCGATCAGCTTCAAGGGGTCGGCCA